>Ga0181538_10004518_pt1 | contig 12959 bp, 8 predicted proteins | sample PEATcosm2014_Bin_40_FD_119773 | JGI IMG/M metagenome (GOLD analysis project Ga0181538, IMG submission 119773) | Peatland microbial communities from MTU Mesocosm Facility, Houghton, MI, USA - PEATcosm2014_Bin23_30_metaG | ecosystem: Environmental > Terrestrial > Soil > Wetlands > Peat | place...
ATCGGCAAGCGCATGGCCCACTCGACCAGGCGAAAATCCGTCATCGGGCAGCGCGCCTCCAGGGAAAACGCCATGGTGGCGACGTCGACTTTCTGCAAGAACAGATCCGGCAGGGTCAGGCCTGTATCGAGGCGCATCGCCGTCTCCGCGGCCGTGAGGTCCATTGCAAAACCGCTGGCAAATTGCGCGAACCAGGATTCGGAGTTGGCGGTCGACTGCAACAGATCTTTATCAACGAGCGATGGGTAATCCTTGCCCACGCTGCGCAGAAAATGGAACAGTGCGACCATATCCCGTGATTGGAGCGCACCAGCCAACAGCTTGGTGCGATGCCAGGGCAAAGCGCTGACTATCCGGCCTGCGGAGCGTTTCGTTCGGGTTCGCCACGCGACCATCGGCGCCAGCCGATCGATCAGCGGGTAATAATGGTAGCCGCCGAACAATTCGTCGGCGCCGTCGCCCGTCAGAGCGACCGTGACGTGCCTGCGGGCGAGGCGCGCAACGGCCATCGTCGGGAAGGCGGAGCTATCGGCAAACGGCTCGTCGTATTCTTCGATATAACTCGGCAATAAATCCAGCAGACTATTGACGTCCAAGGTCTCGTGGACATGGTCCACCCCGAGGTGCTCGGCCGTTTCGGCCGCGGCCGGCCCCTCATCGTAGGCTTGTTCCTTGAAGCCTATCGTGAAGGTCTTCGGATGGTCAACGCCGACCTTCTTCATCGCGGCAACGATTAGCGCGCTATCCACGCCCCCCGACAAGAACGCGCCGAGCGGAACATCCGACATCAAGCGCTGCTTCACGGCACTTTGAACCAGCGCATCGAGTTCTTCGACGAGCTCGCCCTCCGGGCGCGAGTTCATGGACAGGTCGGGCTTGATGCAGCGAAAATCCCAATAGCGAATCCGGCGCACGCCGCGCGCATTGACCAGAAGATAATGCCCGGCGGGCAGCTTGTGGATATCGCGATGAAAAGACATAGGGGCCGGGACATAGCCCAGCTCCAGATACACGCGCAGTGCTTCAGGATCGACCTGCAGGCTGCCGTCGCCCAGCAACAGGCTCAAGCCACCGGGCCGCGAGCCGAACCCGCATTGCGCATCGCGATGAAAATAGTACAGCGGCTTGACGCCCAAGCGGTCGCGGGCAAGGAACAGCGTCTGTTCCGTCCGATCCCAGATGGCGAAGGCGAACATCCCATTGATGCGGGACAGGCAATCGACCCCCCAGGCGCGATAGGCCTCGATCAAGGTTTCCGTATCCGAAGTGCTGCGCCAGCCGTGCTGCGGCTTCAGGCGCGGCCTCAATTCGGCATGGTTGTAAATTTCGCCGTTGAAAACGATGATGAAGCGATGGTCCGAGGATTCCATGGGTTGGTGGCCCGAGGGCGATACGTCCACGATCGAGAGCCGGCGATGGCCGAATAAAATGCTTTCGTCTTGCCAAATACCGGAGTCGTCCGGACCGCGGCGCTGATAGCGGTCCAGGGCGGCGACGAAGGCTTCGGACGATGTTTGAACACCGGCAGGGTTGTAAAGGCCCAATATTCCACACATAAGCGCACAATTATGTCCATTGCGTATGACGTCTATATGATGGTTCGGCTTATGACAGGACTGGAATGCCCGTCATACGGTCGTCGTGGACCTTGCACGACACTTTTCAGCCCACATCCTTCGGCGCATACGAACGGCCGGAGGCTGTCATACAAAGCCCACACAACAGTGATGAAATGACTGGAACGGAGAGTTCCGATAGAGCCGGCTGACCCAAGTTGAAATCACCCATTGCCTATTCAACGGCGGCGCGGCCGTCCGCACCATTAAAAGTTCTGCATATAGTCCCGACCTATTACCCGGCGGTGCGCTATGGTGGGCCCATTCGTTCTGTGCAAGCCCTTTGTGCATCCCTGGTACGCCGCGGTCATCAAGTCAGCGTCTACACTACCAACCTGGACGGCGACGGTGATTCGGACGTGCCGCTGGGGACACCGGTCGATTTGGACGGCGTCAAGATCCACTACTTTCCGGTACCGGCGCTGCGTCGTCTCTTTTGGAGTCCGGGGCTCACCCGCAAGCTGCGAAGATCCGTTTCCGAATTCGACTTGTTGCACCTTCATTCCATTTTTTTATGGCCAACCTATGTCGCAGCACGCGCAGCCGCGCGGGCGAGGGTGCCCTACGTGATGTCGCCGCGCGGGATGCTGGTCGGCGATAATATTCGCCGCAAGAGCCGCTTCGTAAAGTCCGCGTGGATCGACCTGGTCGAGCGCAGATCATTGGCGCGAGCCGCGCGGTTGCACGTCACCGCCGATATCGAAGGGGAGGAAGCGAAGGCCATGGGGCTCAGGCTGCCAGAGGTATTTTGTGTACCCAACGGCGTCAGCTGGCCCCACAATCATCAAGCGCTGGGCGCCGGTCCGTTCGGTGATGTCCCGCGACCATACGCGCTGTTCCTGAGCCGCGTGAATCGAAAAAAAGGCTTGGATCGGCTCATTCGTGCGTGGAAGTCGGTGCCGCAACTGACGCTGATCATTGCCGGTAATGACGACGAAAATTACCTGCCCGTGCTGAAGGCGTTGGCCGAGAGCGAGGGCGTGGCGGATCGATTGCAGTTCGTCGGCGCCGTCAGCGACGCACACAAGTGGGCGCTGTACGAAAGCGCGGAAATGTTCGTGCTGCCATCATATTCCGAGAACTTCGGCAATGTGGTCGCGGAGGCGATGGCCATGGCCTGTCCGGTGGTCATCACGCCGGAGGTCGGCCTTGCCGGTCTGGTTCGCGAAATTGGCGCCGGTGTGGTCACACCGGGCGAGCCGCGGGTTCTCGCCCGAGCCATAACGGAGCTGCACCACGACGAGGTCCGCCGCAAAAGAATGGGCGCGGCGGGCCGTCAGGCGGCAGTCGAGCATCTGTCGTGGGACGGAGTCGCCGCTCAAATGGAAGCCGAATATTACCGAATCTTGGGCCGTGCGCCCGGTCTGTGATCCGTAGTGGAATGAGGCACGGGCTGAGAACGTTCATGCGGGCGCTGCCGCTGTTATGGTTCGCGATCGCCGCTGTCTCGTTCGGCGCGCCCTGCTGGTCCTTGGCGCTCACTATTTACAGTAGCGCGGCGTATCAGAGCCCGGTTCGCGCCGACCCCGATGACCTGCTGCTGCTCCCGGGCTACGGCTTTGCATGGGGAGACACGGTCGTCTATCGCGCATTGGCGGACACGACCATGAATCCTCGACCGCCCCCGTCCATCCCACTAACGTCAACGGCCGAGTCCGGCGTCGCCGACGTGGTGAGCGCCGTCGATGCCCCGTATTCGTTGACCATCCACCTGCCTGCCGTGCTGCGAGCCAACCAGTCGTATGCCATCTGGGTGGTGAGCCCCGAGGGCGAGTGGAGCAACGGTGTGAAAATCAACGACGCAAGACCGCTGTGGATTACGCCGGACGAGGTCTATGCGCGGGCCGGGGCGGTATCGCTGCCCCGTAAGATCAAGGTAGTGGGCCGAAATTTGCAGCCCGCAACGGGGTCGACTCAGATCCGCCTATTGAGCCCGGGCCGCGTGTACATGTTGAAGGCAACCAATGGCTCAACCATTGACCGCTACGTTGCCGCGGCCACACTGCCACGGGTCATGGCCGCGGGTGTTTATTCGGTCGAAGTGAGCCGCGACGGTGCCAGTTGGGTTCCTCTGATCAATCGAAGCCGGGCCGCGGTGCAACGGCTGCGCGTTTTGCCCGACCCGCCCAAGCCGACAGCCTTTCCGGTCGGCAGTTACACATTCGGGACCTGCGATCCGGCCGATGCGCGCTGCTTATCCGTTCACTCCTCGTGTCGAGCGGACGCCGCGGGCGATGAGACCCTGTGCATCACCGCCGCGATTCGCGCGGCTTCGGCCGCTGGCGGCGGTGAAGTCATCTTCGGGCCGGGCCAATGGAGGATCCTGGATCCCGGGAGTTGGCCGCCGGGCAGCACCCTCTCCAACAAGGGAGTGAGCCTCGATGGCATCCTCGTGCCCGAGGGAGTGAGCCTCAGGGGCGCGGGCAGTGAGTCCACCAGGCTGATTCGCGGCGCCGCTTGGGACCTGGTGATGCCGAGCTTCACCCTGCAAGGCCGCAACACGGTTGCCGGCTTCACCTTTCGCGATGAGCGTCGATACGTAGCCGGCGAGCACGGATCGCCTCTGCTGAGCCTCGGCGTACGCTGGGATCGCGTGGACCGGTACCGGATGACAGAGCCCGCCAGGGTCAGCCGCGTCGTCATTTCCGACAACACCTTCGATCGCCCCTTCATCGCCATCGGCAGCGGCGGCCTCGCCATCGATCACCTCTACGTGACGAACAACGTCATTGGCGCGTTCATCACGGGACTCTTCTGGGAAGGCAGCTTGTCGAATCCGACTTACCGTTATGAATTTACCGACTCGATCGTTGCCTACAACACGTTTCATCCCGGCAGCTTTATGGACATCCGCACCGGATCGGGAACCCTGGCAACCGGGCTCTCGGGCGGCACTCGAATCGACTTCAGCAATAACGTCGCGGACGGCGCCTCGACCCGGTTCTTGTACGATCCCAACCGCGACGCCAAGGGTTGGCGCGCAGCTTTTTTCTGGGCCATGCACGACAACGTGGAGATGATGCTTGTGTCGCAAAACAGGGCCACCTGCACCGGCGACAAGGACGGCGACGGAGAGGCAATTGCGTACGACAACAATCACAATCGGCCGGGGTTCGCCAGCATCGTCAGGCCCGTTCTCAGTTCGTCTAATCCCTCCGCCGGCACCAGTACCGTCACCGTGCCGGGTCCGCTCAGCGAAACTCAGGCGGGTTACGGCGGCTCGGTCAGCGTGGGATCCGTCACCGACTACTACGTCGGCGACTGGCTGCAGGTGGTGCAGGGTCCGGGCATCGGCCAAGCGAGAAAGATTTCGGCGATCAGCACGGGATCGGTAACCGGCGGCCAGACCGTGACTTTTACGGTTTCGCCGGCCTTCGATGTGCTGCCGCAGCCCAACAGCGCGGTCACAGACGGCCGGCTCTTTTGGCAAATCTACACCGTCGGCAACGAGATCGACCAGCGTACCCCGCTCTGTCTCAAGAGCAATCGCACACGCCGGGCCGGCGGCCTCATCACGCAGTATGCGCAAACTTCCGACGCGGTCATCGAGCGCAACCGTCAATTCGACACCTCCGGCATCCTCATCGCACATCAATTCGAACCCGTCGATGCGGACGCCGGCGTCGCCAGCCCGGGGGCCTTCATACAGAATTTCACCGAGATTCGCGACAATCTCGTCAGCGGCACCTACGATGCCCGCGACGTGTCCCCGCAGGCCGAGTCCGGAATCGCGATCTCCTTCGCGGCAACGCCGCACACGGCACCCCCACCGGTGTTGAGCTATGGGCTCGCCATATCGCATAACACGGTGACGCGTGCGGGCGCATCGAAGGGAGCCATTTCGCTCAATCAGAGTTGGTACACGGGCCCGCAGAGTCACGCGATGCCGGGTACGACGCCCTGGAAAATCGCGGATGCGACCCTTGTGTTCAAGAACCGCCTCACGGAATTCGGTTTGCCGGGTTCGACGCGCGGCGGCATCGGCATCAGCGTCGGCAATCGGGCCGCACCCGTCGTATGGCGCACCGTGCTGTACGGCAATGCGTGCGACGGCGCCGCACGCCCAAGTCAATCCTTGATCGACTGGGGCACGCAGACCGTCCAATATTGTCCGGCGGCTCAACGAGATTCCTGCGAATGCGCGGATCCGGGGACGGAGCTGGATGTGACCGCGAGCGCGCGTTCGATCAGCGCCCCTATGGGCGGCACCGCCAATGTCGAGGTATCCGTGACCAATCGTGGCGCGAACAAGGCGACCGGTGTGCTGCTGGCCGTTGAACCGCCCAACGGCATATCGATCAGATCGATGCGCAGCGGCCGTGCGGCGTGCGACATCGCGGATGCGACGGCATTGCAGTGTTTTCTGGGAGACATTCTCCCCGGCGAGACAGTGCCCGTTGTAGTCGGCGCTTCAATCGACGCGCCAGGCGCCGCGCTGATCTACTTTTCGGCCGCGCACCACGAGGCGGACGCCAGCTCGGACCGCAGCGGCATTGCCGTGGCCACGGAAGGCGCACCCATTACACTAAAATGACATTTTCCCCCGGTACCCTGTTCGTTCTGTAACGGTTGCGCGGTATTCGTCCTCGTGGCCCATCGGGCTAGACAATCGCAACGGCCTTGCCGGCCGCAGTAAGGTGGAGAAATTGGTTTGTAGATCATCAACATGCGCTGCCAGATCGAGCTGGCGCTTTGCCGCGGAAAAATGAGCGCATTTAATCGCGTTGCGTCGGGAAGCCTTGCGACCTGGTGTCGCATTGGTGTGACCATGGTCGCTCAGCTCGCGTTGGTTCCAATCTACTTGTCGTACTGGTCCGCCGCGACCTATGGCGTGTGGCTGGCACTACAGGCATTTTTCGTGTTTGGAACCATTTTGGGGATGTCTCATCTGACATTCCTCGAAAACGAATTCATTCGAATAGGCAATTCGAACCTGCACAGCCTTGGCCGCGTCCTGTGGTCGTCCGTGCCGATGGCGATCATGATTGCGGTCGTTCAATTGCTGCTGGTCGCCGGTCTGATATGGGCAGGGCTGTTCGCCTCGCTGGTGAATCCCGACGGCCTGACGGATCACGTGCTCACCTCGGACGCGGCTTGGATCGCGTTGGCACAGCTCGTCGGCTGGCTGATCGTCGTGACGGTTTCTCTGTATGTGAGAATGTTGTGCGGCATCGGCTACTACTCGCGCTTTGCGTGGTGGGGTCTTCCTTACGTGATCCTGTATGCGGCCGTTCCGGTGGCGGTCCTCGCCTGCGGAGGGGGATTCCTGGCCGTCGGGCTTTCTCAGGTCGTGGCGACGTTGGTCTGCAACGGCGCGTGGCTTGCGGACGCGTTCCGGATCGCGAAGCGCCACGAAATCGCGGTTCAAAGACCCGATTTCAATATCGGTGTTCAAGCGGTACGCAGTTCCGGCTATGTGCTGTTGCGCCTATTCCTGGAAACTATGCGGCAATCCGGGTTCCGGCTGGCAATGCTTCCCGCCGTGGGAGCGGTGAAGTTGGCCGAGTTTTCAACTCAACGTACGGTCGGCAATACCGCATTCCAATGCCTGAACAGCGTCTATGCGCCGTTGCTTCCGGAATTGATGCGTTATGTTCGGGAGCGGCGTCAACAACATGTTGAGGGGGCATTCAGCATGCTGTGGATGCTGCTCGTGCTGATTTTGGGTCCGTTGACTATCCTGCTGCAGGCATTGATGCCGACGCTGTTTCCGTGGTGGACCCGAAACGCGTTCGAGTTCGACGGCGTCTTGCTCAGCGTGCTCTCGGCCAGCGTATTGATGAACATGGTGTCGCTCCCGGCCGTCGCAATCTGCAGCGGCAACAATCTGGTGGGGGCTCAGTTCAGGATTGCCGTGATTGCCGCTGTCGTCCTGTTTGTCGCGTTGCTCCCGCTGACCCACGGGTTCGGCATCCGAGGAGCCGCCGTTGCGCTATTGCTCTGCGAGACGACCGCCTCCGCGATTTACGTGCGCACCTGTGCCCAATGGCTGCGAAGTGCGGGCCTGCAATGGCCGGTGAGGCCATTTCGGGTTTGCCTGCTCGCCGTTGTCCAGATTTGCGTTATTTCCCTGCTCATCGCGCTGTGGCCAAATCTGCTCGCGGTCTGGCTGACGATCTACGCTGTGTCTCTGGTTCTCATGGTGGCGCGTCTCTGGAGTGCCACTCCACGAGATGCGAAGGTCTATTTGTGGGATCGCCTGCGCGAATTCCATTTCGTGGCGCGCTGACGGCAAATCCATTGAACGAGCCGGACCTCATCACCCACTTCTACAAGAACGACGGAAACGATCCGTTGATCGGGCTCATGGATATTCCGTGCGCCGAAATTCTCGACGTCGGCTGCGGCGCGGGCGACAACGCAGCCCTGCTATCGGCGCGCTTTCCGGGAAGCAAAGTGGACGGCATTACTCACTCGCGCGCGGAAGCGGACCACGCGATCGCGCACATGCGGGACTGCTGGGTATTCGACATAGAAAGCGAATGGCCGAGCGCGCTGAAATCGCGCAAATACGATGCATTGGTGTTTTCCCATGTGCTCGAGCATTTGCGCGAACCGGCCGCGATCGTCGCCGCGTATTGCAGTCTGTTGAGGGAAACCGGGATTGTTTTGATTGCGGTCCCGAATATTCTTTCCTGGCGCATGCGCCTGCGCTTTCTGCGCGGTGACTTCACTTATGAGGAAACCGGCCCGCTCGATTCGACCCATTTGAGATTCTTCACCTTCGACTCCTCCGACCGGTTTCTGCTCGCCCGAACCGGCAATCTGCGCCTGGAATCGAAGATTGCGCACGGCAGCTTTCCGCTGTGGTGGGCCCGGCGCTATCTGCTGCCCGAACCCATCTGCGCGTCAATTGACCGGTGGGCGTGCCGTCATTGGCCGAACTTGTTCGCGGATCAAGTGTTGCTGAGGGCCGCAATGTGCAATCTCACCACCGACTCCGATGCGAGGTGAAGCGATGACGACAGTGTCCATCATTACGCCGGTGTGGAACGGACTGCCGTTTCTGAAAGCCTGCGTCGATTCCGTTCAGGCGCAGCAGTTTCAAGATTGGGAGCTTTTGATCAGCGACGATGGATCGACGGATGGATCCCGAGAATGGCTCGCGAGCCTCACGGACCGGCGCATTCGGATCTTCAAACAGAGTCAAAATCTCGGAATCTTCGGCAATCTGAATTTTTTGTTCGATCGGGCGACCGCGCCCGTCAGCCAGATTCTATGTCAGGATGATTATTTCGCCGATTCCCAGTCGCTCGAAAAGCTGGTGAAACTGTGGAGCGACGCGCCGGCGCGGGTGGGATTCATCAGGGAGAATTGGACCGACGAAAATTCGACGAATGAGACTGAACGTTGGGCGCTTAAGCACCTTCCCGAATTGATTGAATCTCGCGACTCCGATCTGATATTTTTCGTGTTCGGATGCATTGCCGGTAATCTGTCCAATATTTCGGTTCGCACCTCACTCGTGAAGAACGCCGGCTGGTTCGATCAACGCTTTCCGTATGCCGGCGACTTTCAATTCTGGAGCCGACTCGGGAGGTCGTGGTCGCTGCTGTTCGAACCCAGCGATCTAACATGCGTCCGCCGCCATCCCGGTCAGGCGTCGGTTCACCTGAACCGTCAAGCGGAGTTGGTGGCCCAGCAATACGTAATCGTCCAAGGCCTATTCGATCGGCTGAAGGACGGCAGATCGGAATTTTTGCTGCGGTTGCACGCGACGATTCAATATGACGCGTTTCAACGGTGGGTGGCGGTTCGGAGACTGCTGGGCTCAGGTGACGCAAGATATTTGACCACCGTGGATGCGGAAGGGTCCGCACACAATACATTTCTGGCGAGGCCTCTTCGCTGCCTGGTTTTTTTTCTCACGGGCGGCGGAAGATGGGGAGGCTCCTTGACCGCAAGCTGGCTATTGAGGCGCACCAGCGCCGTTGGTGATCATCCTCCGTTGCAGCTGCCGCAAAAATGACTGTACCGTTCGTAGCCGACGAATCCGCGAAATCCCCGGCGTTCTCAGGGGAACGAATCCAGGTCATCGGTGCCTACGCTTATCCGGACTCATTCGAATGGCATGTGACGGATTCGCTGCCGTATCTTGGATGCACGGTCGAACTCTTTCATAGTCGCGGAGGAGTCAAGGGCTGGATGGGTCTCGGGGGTAGGGCGCTCGAGAAACTCTCGCACACGGTGCTGCGCGAGCCGGAACGATTGATAGAGGCGCGTCTGCTGCGCGCGGTTGAGGAGTTTTCGCCGACGCTGATACTCGTTCTGCTCGGCAATCAGATTTCTCCGAAGACGATCGCCGCCATTCGTCGCATCAGCCATGTTCCGATCGTGTGCTGGTGCCAGGATCAGATGACGACGCTGGGTCGCCAGTTTCTGTTCGGATCCGGTTACGACGCGGTATTCGTCAAGGACCGGTATATGCTGGATTTGTTCTCGCGCATGATCCGCTCGACCGCATTCCATTATCTGCCGGAGGCCTGCAATCCGCGCATGCATCGTCCCCTCGACCTGACGCAGCGGCAGCGCGAGGAATATGGATGCGACGTGATGCTGGCCGGAACGCTTTACTATTACCGGCAGGAGATCTTGAGCCAGCTTGGCGAGTTCGACCTGAAGGTGTGGGGAACCCGACCGGATTGGCTGCTTCAGAAAATGGGTGGACGATTCATGGGGCGCTATGTGCACGGCGACGAGAAGGTATTCGCCACGCGTGCCGCCAAGGTGTGCCTGAATACCTTGCATTACGCCGAGGTGGATGCGCTCAATTGCCGGGCCTTCGAGATTGCGGGTTGCGGTGGATTCCAGCTTCTGACCGATGTAGCGGTCGTGCGGGAGCACTTCGAACCGGAGGTTGAAGTGTCGACGTTCCGGTCCACTGATGAACTTCTCGAGAAATTGATATTTTTCATTGGAAATCCGCAAGTTGCGCTCGATATCGCCGGCCGGGGCCGGGCCCGTGCTCATCGCGAGCATACCTATGAACATCGGCTGACCGAACTGCTGCGCATTTCCCTGGGTAGAGCGGGGTAACACATTTGCAACCTTGATCGCATAGGGTATCGAGCCAACCAGCAAAGACGAAACAATGGCATTGCCCGACGTCTTCGATCAATACGTTGCTTATCAATTGATCAATTGCGATTTGATTGTCGCCGAGCGCTTCAACGCCATAATTCCAATGGCGATGCTGCATAAAAACGCGCGCGGCGTCGGTCACCATTTTGTTTGTGATAGCCAGACGCCGTACGTGGAGGCTGAGGCTCCACCGGTCGAATCCTAGGATTTCCCTTCCGTGAACCCAAAGGGCTATCTGTCTCCGTCCTTGAGGTTGAGCCTGTTCGTCGCGGCCAACATAGGCATTTTGCTGTTGATGGGGCTCGGCATCGGCCTCTCCGCACCCAACGATCCGCGGATAGGGTACGTGATGCTGCTGACCTTGTTGTGTTCGAGCCCCATCCTGAAGCTCGATCGGGTCAACGGCGAGTACTTCCTGCTGGCGGTCTATTCGCTGGTGTTTTTCAATTTCTTTGCTGTCGCCGACTTGATGTCGATCCTGGTCGGTCAAACGCCGGAAACCGAGGGCGGGATCCTGACGCCAAGCGAATGCGTGATCTTGGCTGCGCTGAGCGCCGCGATTCTCGGCTATCACGCGGTCGCGAAATGGCGGAATGCGCAAATCACAGCAGCGGCAGCGACGGACTGGCCGTTCCGGAGCGCTCTGACGGTCGGGATCGTATTTTGGCTGCTCGGAACCGGCGCACTGCTGTATTGGCAGACGTACATCATCACAGACCGAAGCAACATGTCCTTGGCTAAGAATCTGGAAAATCTGGGGCCGTGGCTGACCACCGTCTTCATGGTCGGACAGATGATCCAACCGTTGGGCGTGCTGATTCTCGCGTATCTCTATGCCAAGTACCGGCGCATGCCGCTGCTTGCGCTGATCGTCGTCGTGGTGTTGGCCCAAGTCATTCTCGGGTTCATCGCGGATTTCAAAGGGGAGGCGATGCAGGCCGGAATCATCGTCTGCGTCGTCAAAATCTATGTTGATGGCAAGCTGCCGAAAGGCTGGTTGGTCGCGGGAGCGCTGTTCGTCGTGTTCGCATTTCCAGTGTTTCAATCCTATCGGACCTTGGTACGGGGCGAACACGGGGTCACATCGCTCCAGGCCCTGGAGAATCTTCCGGCGACGATTGAGAAAGCAATTCAGGCGGAGAACAAGGTCGAGGCCGGGTTCGGCGGGACCGCATTCAAGAGTCAGTCGTTCTGGGAACGCGCATCAATGAAGCCAAGCGTCGAGGTGGTGGTGCGCCGGACCGGCACCGACAAGCCGTTTCAAATGGGCGCAACACTGACACCGATCGTTGCGGCGTTCATTCCGAAACTTATCTGGCCCGACAAACCATCCGTGGCGGTCGGCCAGGTGTTCAACAAAGAATTTCAATTAGCCGAAGTCGCCGACACCTATATCTCGCCTTCTCACGTAGGCGAGCTGTATTGGAATTTCGGCTGGGCGGGGGTGATCGTCGGCTCGTCGCTGATCGGCGTCCTGCTGGGTGTGGTCGGGACGCGCTGCGGCGCCTATCCACGATTGTCGCTGACGCGGCTCTTGATAATGGTGCTGACCATCTATGCGTTCGCGGTCGGATCCGAGGGCAGCATCGCGGTAGCCTATGTTCCGTGGATGCGAGCGATGGCCGCCATCGGTCTCTTGCATTGGGCGTTCGCGCGTCGCGTTGCGCAAGTGGATCGCGTCGCGAACGCCGAGGCGCAGACGAGTCGTCCGGCGTTCCTGCACTTAATGCCCTGAAATCACGAATACCAGCACCGGTGGCTAAATGGTCGCCGGCACTTGATCACACGACCGCATGGATTGGTTCTCGGGTTGGCGACAGGCTCTCTTGCATGTTGCAGGTGGCATAGTGGTTGCGGGATTAGGGGCGATGCTCGGAAGCGCATCATCGGGGGACCTACACCGGAGCTCCGCGACGGCGTCGCTCAAGCTCCAGCACTTTGAGGTCAATCATCATTTCGTATGATGCTCGCATGCGGCTGAACGCGAAGCCGGCCCGGCCATCCAGGAATCCGAGACGGAAAATGTACAGGTAAACAAAATAGATGCTGGGGCGCATCGGCAATCGGTACACGAGTTGCTTCAACGCCCGGCGGCGGTCGATGGGATCGGCGCGAAACAGGGACCCGAGAGTGATAGGCGCCGTGCGATTTTCAATCTTTGCGAACGCCTCCATGCTCGAGTAACGATTGTGCCGCTCGTACCAATAAGAAATTCCACGATTGAACGGGTAATGCAATAAATGAGATTTAAGATGATCGATC
>Ga0181538_10004522_pt1 | contig 12954 bp, 15 predicted proteins | sample PEATcosm2014_Bin_40_FD_119773 | JGI IMG/M metagenome (GOLD analysis project Ga0181538, IMG submission 119773) | Peatland microbial communities from MTU Mesocosm Facility, Houghton, MI, USA - PEATcosm2014_Bin23_30_metaG | ecosystem: Environmental > Terrestrial > Soil > Wetlands > Peat | place...
TGCTTTCGCAGGTAGTCGCGGGGGTCTTCCAGAATCTTCTTGCGCTTGTCCCGCATACGTTCAAGACTGCGACGGACGGCGTACACACTGGACGCAAACCTCCGTTGTAGCATCGCCATCGTGAAAGTCAGGGCACGGCTGCGGGGAGAATCTTCCTGTGCGGCTTTGATCGACTGATCTTCAACGTACCGAGTGAGTGCGTCGTAGAAGTCGTATTCCTCACCATCCAGATCGAAGGAAGCGGTGTGCACGAATCGGTCGGTGAAAAGCTTCTTGACCTGCCCAGTTTCGGGGTCTGGGAATGAGACGAGGGCTTCTTTCGTGCGGCGAAGATAAAACGGGGCGTAGTTCCGCCGCATAGCCTCTTCGAGGCTCTTGACGTTGCCGTACACGTCTCGATCCAGAAGTTCAAGGAAGAGGCAGAAGTTCTCGGGATCGCCTTTGTGCGGTGTCGCCGTCATCAACAAGAAATGGTCTGTCATGCCAGACAGCGATTCGCCGAGCCGATAGGCGAGAGTCTTCTTGTCGGCGCTGTAGGCAGCCATCTTGTGGGCTTCATCCACGATGATGAGGTCCCAACGGCTTCGGAGAAGGCTGTCCTTGGCATCCTCGATCCGTGAGACCCAAGAGATCGATGTAACGACCTGATTGCGTTCCTGCCACGGATTCATGCCGTAGTTGGCGCGAAGCACGTCGCTGCGAATGACCTCGAACTGCTCTCGAAACTTCTCCTTCATTTCCCGCTGCCATTGAAATGAGAGACTGGCGGGCGTGATGATGAGCGTTCGCTTGACCAGACCACGTATCTTTAGCTCTTTGAGGAGAAGCCCCGCCATGATGGTTTTCCCCGCGCCCGGATCATCGGCGAGCAGGAAGCGTATTCGCGGCATCGTGAGGAAGTAGTCGTAGACAGCCTCAAGCTGGTGTGGAAGCGGGTCCACGCGGGCGATTGAAAGCGAAAAATACGGATCGTATTCGTAAGCGAGACCGAGCCGCAGAGCTTCAACACCGAGTCGGAAGCGCAGGGGGTCACCGTCGAAGGGCTCTTTTTCAGGGCTGGATACCAGTTGGGCAAGTTGCTCGGCGTTCAGAATCGGCTCGTGCACCTGATTCGTGTTGAGACCCTTCCCCACGAGCTTTACCGATGTGCCCATCGGGATCGCGACGATCACCTGCACGGGCTCGGGGAAGATCGGCCCCCGCACGATGATGTTCGGTTTCAACTGCTCCAGAAGCATCTGTTAAGCCCTGAGATTGATTTGCCCGCAACTGGTGGAACCCTTTGGTGACACAACGCAAATCTTGGGGGAACGAACTGCTAAATATAGCAGACCCAAGGAGTTGCTTTGTTGATGGATTCTCTCGCAGAATGTTCTGCTAAGAGGACGGTCTGGGAATTTCTCAAAGGTGTAATGGAGGACTCGATGGCTCACGAAATAGATTCATCCACGGGCAAGCCTGCAATCGCTTATGTTGGTGAGCGCCCATGGCACGGGCTGGGCGAAAAGCTGCCCGCTGGCGCTCCGATAGAGACGTGGCTTCGGGCGGCAATGCTTGAGTGGGAACTGAAGAGGCTACCCGTTCAATACCTCGTGGACGGAACCCTACGAACGATGGAGGATCGGTTTGTGCTCGTGCGGAGCGACACACGAGCCGCGCTTTCTGTCGTTTCGGGCGATTATGAAGTTGTCCAGCCGAAAGAAGTTCTCGAATTCTACCGCGACTTGATGAAGACGTATGGCTACGAATTGGAGACAGCGGGGGCACTCGATGGTGGCCGTAAAGTGTGGGCGCTTGCGAGAACTGGGTTGACAGAGGCAGCCGACAGTGGGCAAACAGATAAGCTTGGCGCATACGTATTGTTGGCTACTTCCTGCGACAAAACACTCGCCACGACAGCAGCGTTTACGAGTATCCGCGTCGTTTGCCAGAACACACTTTTCTTTGCGATGGAGGATGTCAAGACGCAACGGCGTCCGCAGGTAAAGGTAGCTCACAATGTTCGATTCGACGGAGATCGAGTAAAGGATGAGTTGGGCATTATGGACAAAGCTTGGTCTGGATTTATCGCGAAAGTCCGAAAGATGGCGGTTTATCCGATGAAGGGCGATAAAGCCTCGTCCTTCTTTGAGAATTTGCTTGTCCAAAAGAAAGACAAGGCACTTTCGGATAAAGCCCAACGTGAGCACCAGACTATCCTCGCTCTCTTCGAGTCCGCTCCGGGACAGGAATTGAGCACAGCGAAAGAAACGCTTTGGGGAGCAGTAAACGCCGTAACCTACTACGTTGACCATGTACGCAAGACAACTGCTGGAGACAGGCTGGATGGCGCATGGTTCGGCTCAGGTCGAGCACTGAAGGAAAAATCATGGGCTAGCGCAAGCTCGTTGCTCTCGTAGTAGTGGCGCTACAAAGTGGCGGTTGTGCGCGACGAACCGATAGTTGCGAGTCTAATTTTTTCGAGCACTTTGACCAGCGCCAGCGTGTCCTTACCGCAATAATCCAACAGTGCCTTCCAGAGCCGCCCACGCTCAACAACGTCTGGAGTGTGAATCATCATTTCCCAAGCCAGCCCTGCATCCCGACCGTTCGCCACGGCCATTCCGTCGTAGCTTATCTCGGGAACAAGCGCGGGCAGCACGGCCTTCAGCGAATACGACCCCGCGAACTGAGGGTGGTACACGTGATTCCGAACAACGGGAAGCAAATCCCACAGTCGGCTCTGGATTTTCTTGATCCGCTCCGTGAACTCAGGCAACCACGCCGCAAGTTCTGAGAGCCGCTGCGACTCGAATTGCCGGTTGTAGACGACGATGCTGCCGCTTTCGCCCAGTGCGTCGCACAACGAAGAGATGAACTCGCGTCGGGGGTCGCTCGTGTCCGTCGCGAGAAACTCGAAGTGCTCGGGTTCAGCACCTTGCTCCCTCAGCACGTGAACGGAGAATTGAAAAATCAGTTGGTCGTAGGGCCGCATTCCCGAAACCCTTGGGATCGCTGGGTTGACGGTCTCGAAATCCATGAAGCACAGCGGATAGCGGAGCGATCCCAGTTCTTTGCCGAGGTCTTCACTGAACCACGGGTCGCCCGTTTGCACGCTCGTGCAAGCAATTCGCTGCCGCTCGCTTAAATGGAAATCGTCTGGGATGTCACGGATGGAGTGGATGCCCATTTCTTCAAGCTCCTCGGCAGCACTAGCGTGGAGTCGTGGCAGATACCCGATGTGATCGTTTGGGAGCGGAGAATTACAGCGGTCGAAAAACTCGCACGTGATCGGATTGGTGCAATGCGGCCCAGTCGGAATCTCGGGCGGGTTCGGCATCACAAGAACGCGAAGCTCCGACCGTAACTGGAACGTGAGCTTGGGCAGCAACCTCTGGACTCGTCGTGTCAAGTTCTTGATCCTGAAGAACCGCCAGACATCGATGTCGCCTCCCGTGTATACGTAGTTGCGATTCACGTGGGCGAGGCACGAGGAAGCCAAATCCAGTCCTGAGCGAGAAACGACTCGGTGCTGGATCGCCAAGTCGTCAAGATGCTGTTCTTTGAGGTTAGCAGTGGACTTCACTTCGATCAGCCGCCAACGATTGTCTCGGCGGCGGTGCAGGATGTCCACCCTTACAAATACACCGCCTTCTTCAAATGCCGCTTCAAAAATGGCGGCAACCCCGGGGTTTGCGATTAGCTCGCGTGTCGTTCGGATCGCCTGCTCGGGGTCGCGAGAACTGACTTCCACGCCGCCCGCGAAAAGCTGACGTGCCAGTCTGCCGACCGCACCGCCTTGCTCCATGATGGCGACCGCTGCGGCATCAGGCACTCCACCAAGTTCTGGCTCACGCACCTGCCAATACAAACGATTGAGGCACTGGACGCCTGACATGAATTGCGACTTGGAAATAGTGATCGGCATTTTATGTTCGCAGTGGGCACACGCCGCTGCAAAGACGCTCAAGCTCTTCGATTTCGGCTCTGCCTTCAACGAAAACGAAACACACGCCCCCGACCCACGCGCAAGGCACTGCGGCAGGTAGATGAACCCCGAATAGCTCGGCGAACGCTTCTCTCGTTAGCCTCATAACGCTCCTACCGATTGTGGAATGTCGCTGCGATCACGCTGGCGCATTGGTAACTTCTTCGCCGCCCCTGTGCTGTCGCAGAGCGAGTTTAATCGGACTTTGTATTTGGCGACCAGCCCAGAAACGGACTGGATTGCCTTCGATGCCTTTCCCAACTCCTTCTCAATCGCATCAATGTCGGCAAAGGTGCGGCGGACTTCCTCCGCAAGGGCGACGTTCCTCTGGAGAAAATCGCGGCCTTCAGTACGCATCCGTTCCAATAAAGGTTTCAGCACTTCGAGATCACGAGGGAGCCACGGGCGAGTGGTTCGTAGCACCCATACGCCGTCCTCTTGTCCCCAGCGGCAATCGCGATCAAGCTGCCGAAGCTGACTCACGTCTCTTGCGACGATGATCCCGACAGCGATGTCTCTCTCCTTGGCGTCACGGATCAGTTTCTTGATGTCCGCCTCGGTGACAGCCGCTTTGTCCTTGTTATCGACGAGCATTTGTGGCTCAACCAACGCACCGCTCGGATCGCGGTGCGCGAGAAGGAAATCCCCGCTTCGAGGCAGCTTCGCGCTCACGCTGATTCCAGCCCACGTTTTCGCCTCGTCAGCGAAACTCACTTCCTCCAGCTTGCCCACGCGGGCGACCTTTGACAATTCGGTTTCCAAATGCTGGTTTCGTTCGCGAAGCTCACTGATCTCCCTGAAATAGTCCTCGACTCGGCGATTGAGGTCTACCGCCTGCGAGTGCTCGGAGCGGAGCTTGCCCTCCAGTTCGGTTCTGACACGTTGGATTTCAAGTGCCTTATGCTCAGCGGAGACATTCGCGGCGGACTCCAGTTCTTTGATTCGCACGACTAAAGGATGAAGTTGGTCTCCGTGTCGCCGTTCAATCTCCGCTGTTCGCTTCGCCAGTTCGGTCTCGAAACGAGCCCAGACCGTCTGCTCGTCGTGGTCCTGCTTTTGGAGGAGCAGGCGGAAGGCTTCTTCCGCACTCAACTGGGCAACGCGGGCGAAGTCCTTCACCCCGAGGCGATCCAGAATCTCGGTTCGTTTCAGTTTGCCTTGGCCCAAACAGAGCGGGCACTCGATGGCGTCGGTCGGCATTGGTGATCGGGTGCTCAGATAGCCTCCAAGAGGGTAGAAGAGAAGGGGGAGGTCTGGGGAACAGATTCCGCGACTACTTACGCTTGCCGATCAAGAGACCGGGGTCAGCCGAATTGATGCTGACCAAGTTCCCATGCCCGTCGCGAGTAGTATCGTACCGTTCGCTGGTACGACCCGAGAGTTTGTTGTCCTCGTCGCGCACGACGGCTGATTCGTCACTGAAGCCGCTGGTCACCGACCCGATGATCTGCCGTTTGCCGTCTCGAACATATTTCTTGCTAAGTGACATCACTTCCTCCTTTTGGTTCATCTTTCTGGTGACGATTCCATAAGTTCGTCACCAGCGTGCCTCGGCTGAACTTGACTCCATAACGTGAACAGAATCAACGGCACTGAGCATCGGCGGCACGGAGCCTCCGTCACCAGCCCGTGATCTATTTACCAGTTTGCAAACCAAACTGCGGGAAATACACCATTTCTTAGCGACGGCTGTCAGAGTCATGCCGCTCAGTCGGTCTCGCACGATGGCTGCCCGATCTATGTTCATCGGTGCCCGTCCGATTCGTACTCCGTCCAGCTTCGCCCTACGCATACCAGCGAGCACGCGTTCTCGGATCAAGTCGGATTCAAGCTCCGCAATCGAGCCAATAAGGGTCAAAAAGAGCCTCCCCATCGCACCGCTCGTGTCCACATTTTCGCGACGAGAAATGAAAGTGATACCAAGGCTGGCGAACTCGTCCATGAGGCGAAGCAAATGCGTCACACTCCTAGCGACCCGGTCGAAGGCGGCACAGAGTACCACTGTGAACTTTTTTCGACGTGCATCCGCGATGAGCGCGTCGAGACCGGGGCGTCTCGCTCTCTTCCCTGAGATTCCGCAGTCCCTAAACTCTTGCACGACCTCATAGCCCCGTTGTCTCGCAAGCTCGCGCAGGTCGTAAAGCTGCGACTCGACGTGCTGGTCGGCAGTCGAGACCCGAACGTAGATGGCGGCTGATATTATGTCCATAGGACATATTATAGTGATTCTTAAGCCAAAGAGTCAAGGGTTATTATGTCCTTTGGGCAGAATACGATATAATGGCGGCATGGCATGGAAGACAATGCGGGTCGCCGAATGCGACGTTTGCGGGCATCGGTGGATACCAGACAATGAGCAACCCAAGAATTGTCCGCAGAAGGACTGCCGATCTATGCTGTGGAATAAGGGTGGTGTTGACGGCAGGACGCGAGAAGCACGAATCAAGACAGGTCGGAGCCGCAGGAACGCAACGACGAACCGATGACTCGCAATGGTTTCTCCCGCAGCAGCCACAAGTGGATGAATCTATTGCCCGAGAAATTCGCGTTCTTGGTGGTCACGCGGATATAGATTCTGAGACCACAGCCGATGACTACTGAAAACCAAAGCAACAGCCGCCTGCGGGTAAGAATGTCTGCTGGAGCCAACCAGACTTTCGAGCTATCGTTAATTTGCGTAGGCCCCCGACAGCATCGACGGCCTGAGTAGATGAGGGAGATGACGACCGTTGCTGTATACCTTAGCCCCACTCGAACGACATTCAGATGACGGCTTCGGCGCTGTTGGAGAAGCATTCAAATCAGCCGCCGACAAACTTGTGAAGGCGGACGATTCGCAACGTATGTTTTGGAGTGAACTGCCCATCATTTTCCTGCTCCGACATGCCATTGAATTGTTTCTGAAATCGGGCATTATCATCATGCACCGGAGGCTGAAACTTCCCTACGACACTGAGGGATACAAGTCCAAGAAGCCAATGTTGCTTACTTCTGCGGGGTCATGGAAACCCCTGCTCAGGACGCATGACATTCTGGCGATTTATTGGTACTGGAAGAAACTCCTGACCGAACACGTCGAGCGACTGGCCGCACTATCAGAACACGGGTCGGACATGACTATTCCCAACGAACTTGATGGATGGATTGTTGTCGTCGGAGCGGTTGACCCGAGCAGCGACTATTTTCGATACCCTGTCACAAAGAATGAAAGCGCGGACAAAGCAAAATCGTCGTTCAAAGAAGTTGCTCTAAAATCAGTCTTCCCGAGTGAGGCAAGTGAAGAAAAAGTACATGCGATGATAGTCGAAGACCAAGATGGAAATTTTGTCCGGGCTTTCAAGCACGATAACTCGACCAATCGCGAAACTGAAGACGCTGCATGGAAGGCAGCAGATATGTTGAGCAATTTCCACATCATGTTGCGAGTCGAGTTGATGGGCGGCTGGTAGATGACCAATATTCGATTGCCGAGAGCGGTGTGCGCCGTCGTTGGCGATGTCATGCGCGGTTCCCACGGCACCCTTGACGCTTTGTTCACGTCTTCGGGTGCGCCGGGGGAGGCTCCAAAACTTTCTCACGCAACCAAGTGGAAGGAATGGTTGTTCCGTGCAGGGCAAGACCCGAGCGTAGACAGCTTGGCTGTGCTCGGCAACATCCTCGAAGAGTTCATGGACATCGGGCCACAAAGTGAAGACGGCGCGATTGAATGGAAGAAAAATCGGGAACGAGTCGTCAACGTTTTAGAAGAAAATGGGTTTCGCTACTATCGAGGCGGGAGAGTCTTGCCGAGTGGGATTCCACCAGAAGAAGTTTTCCCGTCTGCTATTCGGCCCATAATCGGTGGCCCAAGGAAGCCTGCTGACATCGAAGAACTCCTGCTGGTTCTAGTTAAGAATCTCCGTCGAGCAATGAACCCATTGACACAAAGGCGCAAAGGTTCCGTCTGTTTGTCCTTTGAAACGGAGTACGACGTTCAAGACCTGTTGCATTCGCTCTTGCGTCCGTGGGTCGCCGATATTCGACCCGAAGAGTTCACGCCAAGCTACGCAGGCTCCAGCACCCGCATGGACTTCCTTCTTCCAGCACACAAGCTCGTGCTCGAACTGAAATTCGTGCGCGATGCGAACCACGCGGCAAAGATTGGTGACGAGCTAATCATCGACATCGAACATTATCGACGGCATCCTCAGTGTGACTCGCTTTGGTGTATCGTCTACGACCCCAACCATCTCATCTCGAACGCTGAGGGCTTGAAGAAGGACTTGGAAGGCGAGAGGACGACAAAGGACGGCACGGTTGATGTGCGACTCTTTGTGTTGCAGTCATCCTGAGATGTTAAAGGGCTTTCGCCCACACGTTCAGGTGACGGGCTTTCGATTGAAGTGTCAGGTAACCGGGCAAGCCAGCGTATTCTTTCGCTGTGTCGCGGAGTTCTTGTTTGAGGTCTGCTGCCGTCAGTTCCGCGACGTGGTCCAGTTCCTTCCGACGAGCCAGCAGAAAGTGCAACCGACATTTCTTTGCGCTGTCCGGCGTCTGGGATTCCCGCGAGTTGCCGACCTTGAGCACGAACTCACCGAACTGGCGAAGGTTCTTGAGGTCTCCTGCGATGACTCCCTTGCAGACCGTACAGTCGCAGACCTTCTCGTGAAAATCATCGGCGTCAGAAATTCCTAACTCAGTCAGCGCACGTTCAATTTCAGCGATGCCCGTCCGAATGTGCAACGGTGGATAGTGGTAGTTGACGACCGGAACGATGACACCGATAACCGGGACGACATCTTTGCTCTCGCCGTAGCCGACGCCGTGCGAGAAACCCGTCAACCCGCGTTTGCTCAACAAGGCGCTGAGATAGCCGCCGTGCATGTTGTAAACCCTCCGGCCGGCATCCTTGAATGAGTCGATGCCTTCCATCAATGCTTGAAGACGAGAATCACTAATCTTCTCCTCGCTCAGTGGACTCAACCAGAGCCAGAATGCCGGAAGACCTGTGTCGATGAACGATTTGCAAAGTCTCAACCATCGTGCGGAGTCGTCTAGAATCTTTTGGTCGATACAGATGACACCGTGCTTCTCGACATCCCCGTCGAGTTCACCGAAACAGTTGGCGAGTTTGATGTTGAGGTCACGCCATTCTTTCCATCCGGCTTCTGGGCACGGAATGTAGAAGTATGGAGCGAAGACGAAGGTCGGGTCAGGACAATGGTCAGAGAACTCCTGTAGCTGAATGTCGGCGTCGAAGTACGTCCGCATTCGTGTTGTTTGGTACGTGTAGATTGATTCGCAGAACGCTTCCGTGATGTCGTCATCGAAATCGCTAGGCTTGACGGGTCGGTCCTTCTCGACCGCATCGGAGACGGGATTCCCGAACTCCTCAGCCAGTTTGACGAAGGATTTCTTGAGGCCGAACTTTGTCGTTTTCTTGCCCTTCTTTGTTCTGTCAATCGTCTCCGACTTGATGTAGTCGAGGTCCATCCCGAATGTGTAAGTCATCGGGTCGATTGCGAACGCTCTCTTTTGACCGATGACGTTGAGCGCGAATGACACCGTAGCGCCGGGAGTCGATTCGAGAAGATTCGCGCCGACAAGAACGCCGTGGAACAAACGGAATGTCTTGATGACGTATTGTTTTTCGGAATGGGAACCCAGACGAAGAAAGACTTCACTACGTGGCGTGTCTGGCATGTCGTTTACCTACGCAACATCTCCTTATAAGGTCCGACGTAATGCCCCTTGGCCTGTGTGGATAAAACTGCTGGAAGAACAATCTCGACTGCTTTGGATGTTGTATCAACCGCAAGGATACCAACTCCTGCCGCTCTGAAGTCCTCATGCTCGGTGAGTGTCTCCGCGACTTTCCTCGGCATCGCAACATACGAGTAATCGGAACACAACTGGTAGAGTGCGGCTTGGTGCAGAGCCTTCTGCCACTTACTGAGCTTTAATTCGACCGCAATCGTCTTAGCCGTGTGTGCAGTCTTTGCTTCATCCGCCCATGCGACACCATAGACATCAATCGACCTATCGAAGAAAGGCAGTTCTCGAATGACGCGGTCGTATCCCTCGCGATTCAGAAACTTCCTGACCGGGAGACTGAGGTCGCATTCGGCAAACTTCTTCGACTTATTCATCTTCTTGGACAATCGCATCGTTTGCCCTATGTACGTGAACTTGGCGTTTCACGGCCGACAAAATTCCAAGGACGGCTGGTGACGACGGGATGAAAATTGCGAACTCAGCAACATGGTCAGACATGCCTTCGTAGAGGAATCGCAGGAGCAGTCCGGCGATGGCAAGTATAGCCGTGGAAGCAAGGCACCAGTAGCATATTCTATCCCACCGAGAGACCTTCATCGCCATTCCGCGAATCTTGACCGCTTTTCGCAAGCAGTCGCTCTCATCGAGACAGTTCGTCAGCGCATCCTTCGCGTCATCGCTGAACACAGTCGGAGATTCCTCTTTGAACTCCGGGTCGATAATGATGCGGCTGGCTCTGGCGGACCAGTAAGGCCGCAAGACTTCTTCGATTTCGAGGATGGTCGAACTCAGCAGTTGGCTGCGTTTGAGGTCTAGCTTCGATTTGAGGTCTGTCGATGATGCGGACTTGGAAACCGCCTCCCACAAAACAAATCCGCCGCACGACATCGCCAGCGCGACATCGACTTGCCACACAAGTTCAAGCAAACGCTCATGCGTCATCGGAGCCTAGCGCCGACGCAACACCTTGCCCTTAATTTCGGACGCCGTGGTCATGTCGGGAAATTTCGTGTAGACGTAGTGCAATAAATCCTGCAACGACAATGCCCCGTACTTCTCTTTAATCTTCCTGATTTTGTCGAACGCTGTGGTGTGCAACTCGCGTTCGCGCACCCACTTCAAACCCTTCTCACTGAGCCGATACCGTTTCTCCTCGAAGCTGTCTCGTGATTGGGATTCTTCTTCGCCCATGAGGTCATCGAAGGACAATCCGTACTCGTCGAGTTCTGTCTTCGACGGCTCTGACACGGGTTCACTTTCGAGAAGGCCAAGGTTTTCCAGCTTTTCCAAATCGTCGTAGAGTTCCTTCGATACAGGTCCGAACTTCCACGCCGTGAAATCGAAGTCATCGCCCTTCGTCGGCTTGAGCTTCGCCTCATGCTCCATCAGGAACAGGAGCTTCTGGAGCCGAGTGGTCCCCTGTATCGGTTCAGCCTCTGTGCCACGCACGCCCGGAGCGGCGAGGAGCATCATCAACATCTGTCCTCTGGTCAAGTCTTGTGTTGACTGCATATTTCCCTCCAATGCGGTTTCGCCTTATATTCGCTATGGCGATTATTGCACGCAGTGGGCGCAGTTTCAACTGTACACCGACCACCCCTGAGGAAGCTGAGAATCCGGCGACTCGGTCACTGGACAGTAAAGCTGCCGACTGCAATCCAAGAGATTGTTGCGGCTAGTCCGTGCTTCCGCCGACACCGTTGATTTTCGCTTTTGTCACGGTCACTACGAATCTCAGGAGCCAGTTATGGACATCAAGGATAAGCCGGAATTCGGAAGCAGGGACATCAGAAGAGACTCGATTGCACAGTCGGAGCAAGTTCGACAGGCGTCGAGCATTCGGCGTCGTCGTTCGCCACGTGATTGATCCGCGTGCTGATCGGATAGCACCGCATCAGCCGAGCATCGAAGGGTTTCAGCAGATCGGACGCCGCAGCCACATCCTGCATCCCCGGATCAAGCCACAGGTTGTAGCTGTCTGGATCAAGGATGACTGGCATTCTGTCGTGGACGGCTGATGTCACCGCGTTGGGGGTCGTGGTCAGGATCGAGCAGGTCTTGACCCAGTTGCCACTCGGGTCTTTCCAGCGATCCCACAATCCCGCGAACGCGAACAACTTCCCGTCGTTAACTTCAAAGCAGTACGGCTGCTTGGCCTTCCCTGTTCTCGCCCATTCGTAGAACCCGTCCGCAGGAATCAGGCACCTGCGAGATTTCAACGCATCGCGGAACGCGGGCTTGGTGCTTGCCGTTTCCGACCTCGCGTTAATCATTCTGGCAGCGACCGAAGGATTCGGTGCCCATGATGGAACGAGTCCCCACTTCATCTGCGACAGTTCGCGGACTGGCCCCTTCGGGTGCTGGCGGATCACAGGGACTGGCTGGGTGGGGGCGATGTTGTATCGAGGGCTCCAGTCTTCCTCTCCTGAAATGGTGTCGAAGTGTTCCTCTACGATCTGCTTCCTCCGCGACAGTCTGTATCGACCGCACATAGGTGAGAAATTATGGCAGATTGGATAGCAGGGCTAAGAATGTGCTCCTGATGCAGGATACTTCTCTGCAACATAGTCCTCAACCGTATCAAGTAGCATTCTGAATTGCTGTAGGCGGAACTCAAGATAACGTTTGATGGCTTCGGGTTTGCGGTTCTGCATGTGAGGCAGGTCCAGCTTCGCAGTCTCGGTATCGAGGTCCGCAAATGCGTTATCCAGCGAGTCAAGCACCCGCGTGAGATAACGCCTGTCCTCGGGTATGGCTGCAATCTGTCTTTCAGCTTCCTTCGTGCTCATTCCTGAGCAGGCAGCGGCGAAGTATTCCAGATACGAGGCGTCCAGAGAGGCGGTGAACGCTTCCGCCAGTCCGGGTGTCAATTCGACATCTTTAACATCCTTCACGCGCACGCTCGCAACTTCGAGTTGCGGCGTTCCACAACAGTCTTTGTACTTCTTCCCCGAGCCACACCCGCATGGATCATTACGTCCTGTCTGACTGCTCATTCTTCCCTCCGGCTCGGAATTGTATCCCCTCTTACAACGCCAAAAGAACAATCTCCGCGAAAGTCGAAAGCGCCCGTGGGAGAGATTATGGCAGATCGTGTGGGCGTTTCACACTGGGCGGCAGCGGCAACAATCACGAGTTCTCGCGATACATCTTCTTCAGGTTGAGGAGGACGGGCCGCAGCAGTCGGTAGTGCTTCAGGTCCGAGGCAAATGCCGCTTCAGCCATCGCGTGAA
>Ga0181538_10004526_pt1 | contig 12950 bp, 7 predicted proteins | sample PEATcosm2014_Bin_40_FD_119773 | JGI IMG/M metagenome (GOLD analysis project Ga0181538, IMG submission 119773) | Peatland microbial communities from MTU Mesocosm Facility, Houghton, MI, USA - PEATcosm2014_Bin23_30_metaG | ecosystem: Environmental > Terrestrial > Soil > Wetlands > Peat | place...
GAACAAGCACCCTATCAGCAAAAACCAGGCGATGATCGTGATGCTCAGTGGACGCTTACTCGCGCCCGAATCGGCGGCGCCGACAGGCGCACTTTGCGCAGGATAACCAGTTTGCGGCTGAGACAAATAGGCAAGAGTCTGCGGGAATTGACCAAACTGCTCCTTCACCTTCGCCCGGTTGAAGAACACCAGCCACCAGACGCCAATCCCCAACAGCGTTAACCAAAACCCTCCCATTACCATCCGTACACTGGACATCACCGATGGGTTCAGAGCGTTGTTCGGAGTGGTAGGAATGGGCATGACCAGCGTCATCAATCCTGAGAAGCCGCCCATCAGAATCAGCAGCACCGAAAAGACGATGATCGAGATGCGCGCCCAGTTTTTCAGCCCCCACAAACCAATCCCGGTAACCATGCCCCACACTGCTGGGAGCAAGTACACAAGCGAAACCAGCAGGAACAAGACCTTAAAGAACACTGGCGAGACGGGAAGCTGGTTCGAGCGGGGCACAGGGGCCATGACCATCACTACCAGCATCAGGATCCCCATGGCGAACGTAAGTAACGATCCAAGCAGTGACAAAATCGCGATTACCGTCACTCCAGCCGAACGCTTCATGGCAGGCACTTCCTTTCTCACACACCAGACGACTTATATAGAGCCTGTTTCATAAATCGGTTCTCGGGTAGGGCACGGCTTTAGCCGTGCCGTCTCGGCCGGGGAAAATGAGGGCTTTAGCCCCTGAGGGCCGCGCTTTTCGAACTGAAAGGCATTTATGAAACACGCTCTAGTGACGTGCACATCCCCCGCCTTCACTTACTTACTTACTTCATCCCCCTCACCACATACACCTGCGACAGCGCCTGATCGTAGAGATAGGCATACGCGCCGCCGTCGCCCGCCAGATAAGACCCGGCAATGCTCAAGGCTCCAACCGGCAAGTCTTCTCCGAAAATTTTTCGCAACTCCATCGTTCCCGTAGCCGTACTTACAAGATATACGGTCCCGCTGTTCTCACGCCGCCGGTTAGACGCGACATACAACGATGTCCCCTCTGCCGACCAGCCCAGCACGCGGTAGCTCGCGTCCAGCCCCGGGATCGGGTGCAGACCGTTTCCATCTCCATTCAGCGGCCAAATGCCCCATTTCCCATCCGGTCCCAGCACCGCTGTGCTTAGGCCGTCGCGCGAGGGCAGCACTCCGACCACCCCCTCTGGCGTGATTGGCTTCGAATTGCCGTTGCCGAGCTCAATCACATAGTCGCGCGCACCATGTCCGGCCTCAATTCCGCTGGCCAGCAACTCCGTGCCGCCCGCCAACCACCGCACCTTCTGGTAGCTCACGTTGTCGTGCGTCAACTGCCGGGCTTCGCCCGCTCCCGTCGGCACCAGGCTGAGCGCCCCGCCCTTGGCCGGCTGCGTAACTACCCACTTGGCGTCGGGAGAGATCGCTAAACCCACTCCCTCGCCAATTCGCACCGGCGGCGACCCGTCCGTATCGCGCAAAAACACTGTGTAATTCGGTCCGCCGCCATCGCCTGTCTCTTCGAACAAAACCTTCCGGCCGTCTGGCGTCAGATCGCCCAGAAGCGACCATCCGAACCACCCCAGCTCGACCTCTCTTTTCCCACCCGGAGGCACACCTCGAATCCCGATGCGCCGCTGATGCGTCACCACCAGCGCCAATCCGTTCCGGAGGTCTTCCAGCCACATTCCTCCCGGCACATTCGTGATGGTTCGCACTTTGCCCGACAGGGTTAGTGCGCGCGGACTCCCCGCACCCCCGTTGTTCGCGGCCGTGAACCAGATTTCGTCTCCCGCCGGCGACCAGACGATCCCCTGCAGCGTGGTCCAGCCCGCGGAAAGTATCTTCTCCTTCTCGTTGTCCTTGCCATCCGAGCCAATCACCGCGATCGCACCCTCGTCGTCGCCGTTCGCGTTTTGATGGTCGGCAAACGCAATCCACTTCCCATCCGGCGATATCTTCGGATGGCTGATCCAGTTAATGCCGTCGAGCAGCACTCTCCCAATGGGATACTCCAATCGCCAGTGGCCGTTTGCCGGCACATAACGGACCACCGCCATCGTCTCGCCGTCCGCCGCCCAGTCCGCGTCCTGCACGTTGTCCAGCACTTCTCGCGGAGATCCCCCGCTCAGCGGAACCCGCGCCAAAGTCCCCATCTGCGCAAACCCGCCGAGGCGCACCGTGTTCAGCCGGACCGCCAGCTCCCCGCTCTTCGAAATCGCCAGCAGTTCCGCGTCTTTCACTCCCAGTTCGCGCGCGCCATGATCGTCCGTGCGCCCGAGGTACAACTGGTTCTCGCCTCCGTCCCACGCAGCGCTGTACACAATGCTGCCGTCCGGAGTAAAGCGCGCGTTCCCGATTGAACCCGTGCGGAACGTAATCGGCTGATACTCCGCCAAAGGCGCGCGCCCGCTGCCTCGGCCCCACCACCAACCCACCCCCAGCATCACCGCGGCCAGCGCCAGCGCACCGGCCAATGCAAGCAATTTGCCGCGCGACGCAACTTCTTCCCGCGACCACGCGTCCTCCGTGGCCGCCGCATCTGCCATCGCCGGCTGCACGCCCGTCTTCCCTGCCACCGAACCAATTACCGAACCATCCGCCAGCGCTTCCAGATTGAACGCCAGATCTCCCGCTGACTGAAAACGCTGTGCCGGATTCTTCTCCAGACAATGCCGCACCATTCGTTCCAATGCCGGAGGAACATTGCGCGCCACCTCCGAAAGCTCGGCCGGTTCCTCTTTCAAAATCGCGCTCAGCGTATCGGCCGGACTTTCTCCTCGAAATGCGTGTTGCCCGGAGAGCATCTCGTACAGAATCGACCCGAACGAAAAAATGTCCGAGCGATGGTCCGCCGCTTTTCCCCGCACCTGCTCCGGCGACATGTATCCGACCGTCCCCAGAATCTGACCCGGCTCGGTGTTCAGCGCCGTCGGCGCGTCGGCGTCCGCGCCCGTTTCCGGACGCGTCAGTTTCGCCAGACCGAAGTCGAGAATCTTCACCCGCTCGTCGCCGGTCAAAAACAAATTCTCCGGCTTCAGGTCGCGGTGCACGATTCCCTTTTAATGCGCCGCCGCCAATCCCCGCGCCACTTGCAGCGCGTAGTCGACCGCCTTCCGGCTCGAAAGCGGCCCGTCCCTGAGCCGGTCCCGCAAAGTTTGTCCTTCAAGCAATTCGGAAACAATATAAGGAGCCCCGTTCACCTCCCCGATATCGAAAATCGAAAGAATGTTGGGATGATTCAGCGCCGCCGCCGCGCGCGCTTCCTGCACGAAGCGCTGCAGCCGCTCCGCGTCCGCCGAGTAAGAAGCGGGCAGCACCTTGATGGCGACGATGCGATCCAGCCGCGAATCACGCGCCCGATACACCTCTCCCATGCCTCCAGCGCCGATCAACGACTGGATGTCGTAAGGGCCCAGCTTCGTGCCTGGAATGAGTGCCATCTGAAGCGTGGATTATATCGGACTTGATGGTGAGCTGTTACCTGAGATTGGCCCGCTTCTCGCTGCCAGCGCCCAGTCTTTTTCCATCGCCGTCTGCACGGCATTCCGCGAATGAGACGAGCACCCGTTTCTATTTGAGGTGGAAATTCCCCGGATCAAGGTCGATGTTATTGACGATTCTGTCCGCCGTCATATTCCAGTCGTAGACATGCGTCGAGCCATTCTGGAGTTCCTCGGTGTACTGCAGGTCGTAATGCCGGGGCAGTGTGATTCCGCTGTCGGTCTGGAAGTCGCTGAAGCGCTCCTCGATGGTGTAGCGGATGTCCCTCTGATACGGCGTGCTGGCGTCGGGGCCCAGTCTCGCACCGTTGATATCTGTAGTCACACCGCCGGGGCCGCCTTTCTGCACGATCCCAACGGAATACACCGTCATCACATGCCGATAGGTCTCGGGGTCAAAATACAGCTTGACCGTCATCCCAGAGCCGCCCTTCGAGATATACTCAACCCCTTGCAGTTCGCGGCCGTCGACTTTCTTGAGACCCATGTATTCGAGCCTGACCTGTTTCGGGTCGAGGTTTTGCAGCGCCCACGCCGTGGAAAGCTCTCCGCCCAGCAAGCCTTCTTTGACGACGAAATCATAGCCGTTCACGAACTGTGCGAAGTTGCTCCGCAGGTGCGAGGAAGTTGCGGCGGCGAAAGAAGTCTTGTCGCCGTCGAAGATAAACTGTTCCCCGCGCCAATTGCCGGTCCCAAACCGCATCACGAAGTTCGACTTGCGCTGCTCTGACACCCGCCCCCAGCTCCCCACCACTTCGCCTCCGCCGCCAACCAATATCTTGAAGTGCAGCGCGCCGTTTACCGCACGCGACCTGATCGCGGAGCGGGCGTCGGCCGTACCGATCGAATCCAGGTGTTTGGCAACAATCTCTTCCGGCTTGATGTCGGCCGCATAAGCCGAATAAACATGAGCCGAATAAAGAAGACCGGCAAGCGACAGCGCAAGAGCAAACTTTCTCCAGTTGCAACTAATTCCGCTCGACATAATCAAGGCGTAACCTCCCTCTCTCTCTCTCTCTCTCTTGGAATCCGCACGATAGCAACCGCAAGAAACACTTAGCCATGGATGAACTCAAAAAAAGATACGCGGGTAGTATAGCCCCCTGACAGGCTGCGGAAAAACTCCGGCTCACGCAGGTTTTGAATGAGGCACGGCTTCACAGCCTGCGCAAGAACTCGTGTAGAGACGGGGCTTGCCCCGTCTCAGACTGCTGATGAACTCCAGCCCGCCTAGGTTCGGGAAGGGCACGACTTTAGTCGTGCCGTAAGCCATTGGAATGTGTCGCGCCTGAGGTGAGCTGTTCGCGGTTTTGTTGACTTTTTCCGCAGCCACCGTAAGTGCGCTTCAGCATGCACGCGAAAATTGAAAGAATGTCGGGATGTTTCAGTACCGCCGCCCGAGCTTCCTGCACGAAGCGCTGCAGCCGCTCGCATCCGCCGTGTAAGAAGTGGGCAGAACCTAAAGCGCGCGCCTCCACTGGCCGATAACTCCGAGAGGAGACCTTCGGCCGGAACCCGCCGGTTCATTCGATCCTTTCCTGGGGCCCGGCCAACCGGCCGGACTGCGAAGCTGGAGGAACATCATGTGTCTGCAGAAGCTGTGTTTGCCGATTTACCTGCTGCTATTCTGGCAGCCGGCGTGGTCCCAGAGTTCCGCGAGCGTTCAGTTGGTGGGGGTCGGATCGACTACTCCGGTCGTGATCTATGCCACCTGGTTTCGAGAGTTTCAAAAAAACCATCCCAATCTCCACTTCAGCTACATGCCTTCGGGATCGAGCGACGGCATCGCCTTGGTGTCCTCCGGCAAGGCCGACTTTGGGGGAACTGACGTTCCGATGACGAGCGACCAGCTGGGCAATGCAGGCGTGCTGCAATTCCCTGCGGTTCTCGGTGCCCTGGTGCCTGTTTACAACCTGCCCGATGCCGTTGGCCCGCTCAAGTTCTCGCCCCGAGTTCTGGCTGGGATCTATCTCGGAAGGATCAAACGTTGGAACGATCCAGCCCTGGTAGAGCTCAACCCCGAAGCCCAACTGCCCGCCAGCAAGATTATTATTTTTCATAGCTCCGAGGGCCGAGGCTCCGCCTATGTCTGGTCGGACTTCTTGAGCAAAACCAGCGCGGAATGGCGAACCAGAGTCGGCGGCGGAGCCCACATCACACCGCCAACCGGAGTACCCGTGGCCGGGAACGGCAGGATGGCCGCCGCGGTCAAGCAAACACCGAATTCCTTTGGCTATGTCTGGTTCGGCTATGCCCTGCTCTACGGGCTGACTTACGGGCCCGTGCAAAATGCCGCGGGGAACTTCGTGACCGCCGATTCTGCCAGCGTGGCCGCCGCCGCAGCCGCAGCCGGGTTGAAAACCATGCCTGCCGATTTCCGTATTTCGATCACTAACCCTCCCGGTGAACGATCCTACCCGATCGCGAGTTTCACCTGGCTGCTGCTCCCCGGCGCGACCGAGAACACAGAGAAGCGGGAGGCGATGCGGCAATTTCTATTTTGGATGTTGAGTTCCGGCCAGGACTATGCCGCGACGTTCGGTTTCGTACCGCTGCCCCCTGCGATGGTTACGAGAGAGTTGGAAGCGATCAAGAAAGCGGAATAATTGCCGCCAGTCCCTGCACCGGCCCTTAGGAACACCTGATTAAGTCGATTAGCGGAGAGCCATGAAAGAGCTTGGCTTCACAGTCTGCGCAAAAACCCGTGCAGAGACGGGGCTTTGCTCCGTCTCAGACCTCCGAAAAACTCCGGTCGCGCAGGTTTTGGGAAGGGCATGGCTTCAGCCATGCCGTTAGAACCCGCTACACAAGCGGCTTTAGCCGCTGAGGGTCGCGCTTTGAGCGCATCCCATCTCGCCAGCGAGGAACTTAATCACAGTCCCCCTAGGCCCCGACCAGGCTTCTCAGCGCCGGGCGGTTATGGATAATCAGCATCGACCCCTTCAATTCCGCAAAGTCATTTCTGCGGAACTCGGAGAGCAGGCGGGTGATGGTTTCGCGGCTGGTGCCGACGAGTTGTGAGATTTCTTCATGCGTCATCGCCAACCGCACGCGCACCTTTCCGTGGCTGACCTCGCCCGCCGCGGCGGTTTCGAGCAGGAAGCGGGCAAATCTCTCCGAAACCGAGTGTGACAACCCGATCGCGCGCACCACCCCATAGGCGTCCGCACAATCTCGAGCCAGATGCTGGGTCGCATGGAGAGCGGCGTCCGCGTGCTCGTTGAGAAACCGCAGCATGTCTTCCCGCCCCACGAAGTTCAGCTGGCAGGGCTGCATGGTTTCGACCGTCAACTCGTACGCTCCGCCCGTAACCACCGCGTGCAAGCCCAGAACTTCACCCGCTTCGGCGATGCGCACAATCAAAGTCTTGCCATCGCGCGAAGTAGTCGATAGCTTGGCGCGTCCCTGGCAGAGTACGAAAATCCCCCAGGCGCTTTGTCCCTCGACCAGAACCACGGCGTGCTCGGGAAACACAGCGGCGTGTTTGATTCGGTTGAAATCCTCGATCGACTCTGGCGCGAGATCGCAGAAAAAATCGCGGGAACGCAGACGACAATTAAGACAGCTTTCAACGCAGCTCATGCCCGACATGCTCACAGATCTCCTCCGTCTCCTCGCAAAACTCCGCCGCTGCCTGGCGTGACCGGCAACCAAATTGAAAGCGGGAAATGTCTAAATCTCGCGGCCGGCCAGACCGCCCATACGGAGGGAGATACCCGAGTGATGCACGCCAACTGCCAAGCTGTCCCGTTCCATTTCGGGTCTGAAACTCAATGCTTGCAGCACTTCACGACGCAACCCCCGGCCAATGCTAGCCGGAGGGCTGGCAAGCATGCCGACGATTGGGCGACACTGGCAGCTCTCAAGCTGCCAGCCCTCCCGCCCAGGGGCCAATAGAGATGCGGGCTTTAGCCCTGAGGGCCGGGCCGTCGGCCCGGCAACCATCTATCTATCTATGAGACCCATGCTAGTGGGCCGTAAACATCGCCGTCGTGGAAGTGGTCACGGCCCCGCTGTTTCCGCTGGCAGCGGCGGTTGCGGTGATCTGCACTTGATAGGTTTGAGTCGGACCCGACGGACTGCAGCCGAACATGGTTAGCGCGATGAGAGCAAGCGCGGCGGCCAGCACGAACTGGAGCACGCCCCTCCAGTCTCCCCTCTTTCGCCGTCCGAGCACAAAAATGCCAGCCAGGCCGATGGGCGTCCAGAAAGCAGATGTGTTCAGGGCGGTCAACTTCCGACCGTCCGGGAAAAAGCGTAAGCCGCGGTCGGCGCCGTGCAGCCCTCCCGAGACTGCTCCCGCGGTTGCTCCTTGAATGGTCAGCACGGTGGTTGTGGTGCTGCCGTTTGGAGTTACCTGGGTTGGGTTGAAGCCAACTTGCGCGCTCGAGGTTGGAGTGAGAGTAGCGGTGAAGCTTATCGGACTGGTGTAGCTGCCCTGCGGGGTGACGGTGATGGTGATGACGGCGGCGCCGCCACTGGAGACTGTCTGGCTGGCGGGCGTGGCGCTGATGGTGAAGGTCGCGGCGCTGACGGTTTCCGTGAGCTGGTTGGAAGCGCTGCCCTGGTAGTTCGCATCTCCAGCGTAGACGGCGGAGATGGAATCGGTGCCGATCGTAAGTAGTGCCGTGGTGGTGAGGCTTGCTTTTCCCGCGCTCAAGGTACCGGTGCCCAGGGAGTTCGCGCCGTTGTAGAACGTCACCGTGCCCGTCGGCGGGCCCGTCGCCGAACTCAGCCCCGCTGATGGCGTCACCGCCACCGTCAAGGTCACGGACGCTCCCGAGGCTATTGTGCTTGCGCTCGCCGTCAGCGTCGTGACGGTGGTCGCTGGCGTGATGACTTGTGTCAGTACAGGGGACCTGCTGCCGGCGTTACTCGTGTCTCCACCATAAACGGCGGTGATCGAGTGGGTGCCGGCTGTAAGCGTGTAGATTGTGAAGGTTGCCAGCTGGGAACCGTTCAGCGTCTGGCTGCCGAGAGTTGTGGCGCCATCGTTGAAGGTCACACTGCCAGTCGGCGGGTTCGTGCCGGTGGTTGTGACGCTCGCGGTGAAGCTGACCGCGCCCCCGTAGCTTTGCGGGTTTTGACTGGAGGTAATTGCCGTACTCGTCGCGCTAGGCGGAAAGTTGGCGAGCAGGTTTGCGACGTCGATCGAACCCAGGCCGGTGACCTCATCATACCCCGCCGTCACCAGATAACCGGCGAGACCGCCCGTCAACCCGGTCGGCGAGGGTGTGCTGTTGTTGCACATGCTGGGCGTGCTGGCCGTACATCCGCTGACCCCGCTGCTCGCTACCGTGACATCATGGAAAACCGCGTTCGCGGGATTGGCAGCGAGTTGGTAGAGGCGCTGGTTGAGTTCTCCCTGAGGCGCGCCCATTTCCTGGTTGAGCAGGGCGGTGATACCAGCCATGTCCGGCGCGGCCGCGGAGGTTCCGTAGAAATATTCGAAGGAGAAGCTGCCGTCATCCACCACGCAGCTGCTCCCGTCCGCCGCCAGACATCCGAAATAGCCGTCATGGCCCGACGAACTGAATGCGATATCGGGGGTGTAGCGCCCCGGTGTTCCCGGAACCCCGGTCCCGCTTTGCCATGAAGGCGTCGCAATGTACACGCTGAATCCACCGCCCCCAGCCGCCGCCTGCGTGCCTCCGCTGCCATTCAAGGGCTCGTTCCACCCGCCTTCGGGGATATAGCCCAAGGCCGATTCGTACGGAGGTGACTGTGTGGGATTCTGGTTCCAATATTGGGCTGGATTCGCGGCATCGGCAAACTCGGTTCCACCCACGCAGGTGGAGTAACTCGACGAGCAAATGGCATTGGGGCTCGCGATCTGGGTTTGCGGCGGAGTCTGAAAGTAGCGGTCACAACCAGCGGCGCCCGAATCGCCCGCGCACACGAATACCGAGATGCCCTCTCCGGCAGCCTGGCTGAACAAGCTGTCCCAGAAATCTACGCCAGACTGGCCAGCTTCCGCTTCGCACCCTCCGAAGCTGATGTTCATGATCTGGGCGGGGACGGGGTCGGTGTCGACGGCATACTCAGCGGCGATGGCGACTCCGTCCGCTGTTTCAGTGCTCAGGCTGACGATCAGATCGATGGTTGCGCCCGGCGCGATGCTGGTCGAGCGCATCACGTCGAGGGTGGCCTCCAGTTGGTCGTCGGATGCACCGCCGGTTCCCGCAGGCGCCCCCGGATCTACTCCGTCCGGTGGGACAATGACGGTCGGAGTATTCACGTTCACGGCCAGGCCGGACAAACTCTGGAAATTCTGGATGTCGGGGCCGTACACTTTGGCACGTCCAATGATGGCAATGGTCTGTCCCGTCCCGTCAACCGATACGCTACTCAAACCGTAGATGGCCGCGAAATCGGCGGGAAAGATGAAGTTTCTGCAAACGCTGCCTTCGCAGAACGTACCTGCGGGCGAGGCGAGGCCCGCGCCTTTCACTTTCTGCGCGTGTCCCGCGCCGTGGTAAGGACGGTTCTTGATGGTGTACAGTCCGCTGACCGACTGAATCACTCCGGCCAACGCTGCCGGAATCTGGGGATCCTCCGCGGTTGCAATGCGCTGCTCGCCATTCACCAGGTAGTAGCGCATCTCGGTTGCAAAAGCAGCACCCACCTGCGCAGCGTTGCCGCTGAAGTCGATCATCATGCGGCTGTTGGCGACCGAGTCCACGCGCAAGCCCTGGCTGCGAAGCCATTCGGAGATAGCATCGATATCGTGCTCGGAGGCGCCGAATCTTTTTCCCATCTGGAGCGGCGTAAGGAAGTGATGGTAGTTGCGAGAAGCGGGATCCTGCAGATCTTGCAGAAACTGCTCGAAGGCTTTCTGCCGTTGCGGCGAGCGCTTCAGAACCAAAGTCAAATGCTCAAGCATGGTATAGCCCGGAACCGGGCCCTGGCTATTTTGCGGCAGCGCCCACGGCGCGCGCTGGCCCCGCAATACGACGCGCATTGCGGGATTGACGGGAGCATTCACCAGGTCAGTCGTTTGACCTCGGGATGTAACTGAGAAAATGGCAAGCACGGTTACAAGCATTAGAGTCCAAAGAATTGTCGCGCGGAGAGAAACTCGCCCGCTTGCAATGCCGTTTGCCGTCATAACTAACCTCACCTTGTTCACAGTCTTATGAAAGCTTATTAAAGACGTGTAACAATTCTCACCTGGCCTTTGGCCGCGCAGTATACGCCGGGTACACCCGTGTCGTCAGTGTTTACACGCGGGGTTATACCCCTAGTTACAAACCGCATGGAACAGCACTCGCCTCTGGAGGCAAGTTCGTGTTTCGGAAGGCGCTCGGGAGCTTCGCGAAGGTCTATGCTCGCACCGCCACCAGGCGACTGTTCCTGCTGCCGATCCACGCTTGCTTCTGGAGGGCGGGACGAGCGTCGGCGCCCATCGGGAGTTGTGACGTCCCCTCAAAGGCACACAATGCTGCCCTAACCGGAAGGAGCGGGGTAAAAGATGAACCACGCCAAACGATTTATTGCATTGATTGTAAACGACTTGTAATTAATCTCAGAGGAATGGCTTGACAACTACCCACTCATATTCCTATAATTAGCACTCGTGAGCCTTGAGTGCTAATAGGCCTCGGTTCTGGGCCAATTCTGAATTAACCTAATCAACAACTCTTGAAAGGAGTACGCAACTATGGCAACCAAATTTACCCCGCTGCATGACCGCATCCTGGTCCGTCGGGTAGAAGAAGCCGACACCACCCGCGGCGGGATCATTATTCCCGATTCCGCGAAAGACAAGCCGCAAGAGGGAGAAGTCATCTCCGCCGGCAAAGGCAAAATCAGCGAAGAAGGCAAGGTTCGTCCCCTCGATGTGAAAGAAGGCGACCGCATTCTGTTCGGCAAGTATTCCGGCACCGAGATCAAGATCGATGGTGAGGACTTCATCATCATGCGCGAAGAAGAAGTGCTCGGCGTGCTTTCGGGCGCGACCACTTCCAAGAAAGAAACCGCCGGATCGCGCAAATAGCAAATGAATTGTAATCCTGAGCGAAGCGGAGGACCTGTTTTCTTCACGTCTGCCGCTGCCGTTGCAGGATTCAGCAAGAGATTGCTAGGGGCTAGAAGCTAGCAGCTAGCAGCCAAAAATTCCGCAGGCAAGCCTGCATACATCTTAAGGAGCAAACAGTTATGGCAAAGCAAATTGTTCACGGAGAAGAGTCGCGACAGGCCATTCTCCGCGGCGTCAACCTATTGGCGGACGCTGTGAAAGTCACCCTCGGCCCCAAGGGCCGCAACGTGGTTATTGAAAAGAAATTCGGTGCGCCGACCATCACCAAAGACGGCGTCACCGTAGCCAAAGAAATTGAATTGAAAGACAACCTCGAGAACATGGGAGCCCAGATGGTCCGCGAAGTCGCCAGCAAGACCAGCGACGTAGCCGGCGATGGCACCACCACCGCCACCGTTCTGGCCCAGGCAATCTATCGCGAGGGCGTGAAGACCGTTGCTGCTGGCGCCAATCCGATGGCCATGAAGCGCGGCATCGAGAAGGCCGTCATCCTCATCACCGGCAAGCTCGACAAGGAAGGCAACCACGAAAAAGGCGAGCTCGACAAACTGAGCAAGCCCGTCACCGGCGAGATGATTGCGCAGGTGGGCACGATCTCGGCGAACAACGACGAGACCATCGGCAAGATCATTGCCGAAGCCATGAAGAAAGTCGGCAAGGATGGCGTCATCACGGTAGAAGAGTCGAAGACGCTGGAGACGCAGCTCGACGTGGTCGAAGGCATGCAGTTCGATCGCGGCTATCTGTCTCCTTACTTCGTCACCGATCCCGAGCGCATGGAGTCGGTGCAGGAGAACGCCTACATCCTGATCCACGAAAAGAAAATCAGCTCGATGAAAGACCTGCTGCCGCTGCTTGAGCAGATCGCCAAGGGCGGCAAGCCGCTCCTGATCATCGCTGAGGACGTGGAAGGCGAAGCGCTGGCGACTCTGGTCGTCAACAAACTTCGTGGCACGCTGCAAGTCTCGGCCGTAAAGGCTCCCGGCTTCGGCGATCGCCGCAAGGCCATGCTGCAGGACATCGCAATTCTGACCGGCGGCAAGGCCATCACGGAAGATCTGGGCATCAAGCTGGAGAACGTGCAGCTCGCCGATCTAGGACAAGCCAAGAAGATCACCATCGACAAGGACAACACCACCATCGTCGAAGGCAAAGGCAAGCCCGGAGACGTCCAAGGCCGCGTGAAAGAAATTCGCAGCCAGATCGACAAGACCACCAGCGACTACGACCGCGAGAAACTGCAGGAGCGGTTGGCGAAACTGGTAGGCGGCGTGGCCGTAATCAAAGTAGGAGCCGCGACCGAAACCGAAATGAAAGAGAAGAAAGCGCGTGTGGAAGACGCCATGCACGCGACGCGTGCAGCAGTCGAGGAAGGCATCGTC
>Ga0181538_10004530_pt1 | contig 12940 bp, 10 predicted proteins | sample PEATcosm2014_Bin_40_FD_119773 | JGI IMG/M metagenome (GOLD analysis project Ga0181538, IMG submission 119773) | Peatland microbial communities from MTU Mesocosm Facility, Houghton, MI, USA - PEATcosm2014_Bin23_30_metaG | ecosystem: Environmental > Terrestrial > Soil > Wetlands > Peat | place...
GCGCGCCTTGCGGCGGCAAATATTCCGCTGTGATAGCCATAGAGGAACGCAGTGCATCCGCGTCGCGCACAAATGCAATGCCGCTGTCGTACGGCACGTTCAGCCATTTATGTGCGTCGGTGGCCCACGAGTCGGCGAGATCCATTCCGCGCGTGAGATGCGACAGTGAAGGTGTAGCTTTTGCCCAAAGTCCGAATGCGCCGTCAATGTGAATCCATGCTCCTGCGCCGCGCGCGATCGGGCATAGTTCGTCAAATGGATCGAAGGCGCCACTGTTCACATTGCCAGCTTGCAGACAGACAATTGCCGGTGAGGAAGACACCTGTAACTTTTCTGCGCGCATGCGCCCCTGGGAGTCGACCGGCACACGAGTCAGTCGCGAACGCCCTAGACCAAGCATGCCTAGCGACTTTAGCAGTGTCGGATGACATTCCTCGCCTACGACGACTTGAATCGGCGGTGCGCCAAACAATCCCTCCGCTTCGACCGACCACCCGCAGCGTTTGAGCACTGCGTTCCGAGCGGCGGCGAGCGCCGTGAAGTTTGCAACCGTTGCGCCTGTGACAAATCCAACAGCGCATTGCCTCGGCAAGTCAAGCAACTCAAGCAACCACCGCTGCGCGATTTCCTCCAAGCGTGCAACACCGGGAGTCGATGCATCATAGCCGGCATTTTGATCCCACGCTGCAGCCAGCCAGTTGGCGGCGAGCGTCACCGGTAACGATCCGCCGATTACGAATCCAAAAAATCTCGGACCGGCCATCGCCATCGTCGCCGGCGAAACAAATTCATCGAGCTGCGCTAAGACTTCGCCTGACGCGGTCGGCTTTTGCGGCGCCGGTGTATCCAAGATGTCCAGCCGCTCAATGGCGTCGCGGCGCGGACTTACTGGGCGATTCTGCAATGAATCGAGATAGGCGATAGCGCGTCGGGCGGCGTCATCGAGAATTTGCATCGTGATCTCTCTGCCAGGATGGCCGCAATTTATCGTAGCGCTGTAGCTACCGACTCACAGGAACAGGGCCGCTACAGCTGCACCGGATGCATTATCGTTGGAATGTCTGATTTTGTAATATTGAATGTCAGCTTCGGAGCGATGCCACAGACTGCAACTGGCCGCAGTGAGCCGTTCAGTGCCGCCCCTCTTTCCCCGAGAGCATGCTTCCAGTTGCCAGACCTCGTCTAGTCGGCTTTTGTTGTGCGCTCTGACCACCTTTGTTGAGTTATCTAACCGCCGGCGCATTACTGTCGGGTGAGTTCTCTAACATGCCCTGCCGACGGACTATGTCGGGGTAGCGTTCTGGGAAATGCCGCAATGGCCGCATCGTTGCGGCCTTCCTGTGTAGTTACGAACTGGCGTGGCCGGCGACGACCTGCAGGAACCGGCGCGGCGCGGCGAGCCGCTCGGCGAGGGCTGTGGCTTGGAGGCGCTGGTAGTCGGTCTTCTTTTTACTCACAACGTTGAGTATTTTTACTCACTGCCTTGAGTAGCGCAAATAGTGATCCGCACCGACACGAACCAACCCTCAAGGCGCTTGGCGCCTGTAGCTGGGTATGACTGGTTATTGCGCCGCCAATGCGCGTTTATCCTTACTTTATCCGTGTCGCAACGCTGCAACCCCTTGCTAGATCGCAGCTGGATCGGCCAAGGTAGATCGTTGATCGGAACGCAGTCCGTCGAGGTAATCGGCCCAAGCTTGCAACATCTTGCGACGCTCAGGCAGTCGCTGAGCGCGATTGTAGGCAGCACGTACCTTATTACGCTCGGCATGTGCAAGTTGCAGCTCAATCAAATCCGGGTGCCAGCCCTGCTCATTGAGGCAGGTCGAAGCGAGCGCGCGGAATCCATGCCCTGTCATCTCCGCGCCGCTATAGCCCATGCGGCGAAGCGCCGCGTTAATGGCGTTATTGCTCATCGGTCGCGCCGTTGTGCGCAGTGACGGAAAAACATACCGCCCGCCACCGGTCAACGGATGTAGTTCCTTAAGAATAGCCAGGGCCTGACGCGATAGCGGAACGACGTGCTCTTCCCCCATCTTCATGCGCGTCGCGGAGACACGCCATTCAGCGCGCTCGAGATCAAACTCCGACCACTCCGCCTTCCGCAGCTCCCCGGGCCGCACGAAAACGAGCGGTGCGAGGCGCAAGGCCAGCTCGGTCGAGCACTGACCCCTACCCCGGTACCCATCGATCGCCCGTAGCAGGTCACCGATACGCGCGGGCTCGGTAATGGCTGCGAAGTAACGCGAGACAACCGGCGCGAGCGCACCGCGAAGGTCCGCGGTGACATCCCGTTCGGCGCGACCCGTAGCGATCGCATAACGAAAGATTTGTCCGCAACGCTGCTTGGTGCGGTGGCAGGTCTCATGGGTGCCTCGGGCTTCGATCCGCTTCAGAACCTTCAGCAACTCCGGGGCAGTAATCTTCGAAATGGGCCTCGAGCCGAGGTAGGGGAAAACAAATTTCTCAAGCATCCATCGCGCCTTGGCCCATATTGCCGGCGCCAGCGCCGCTCGTTTGTTCTTCTTGTCGGGCTTGGCCTGCATTGCTAGCCATTCACGCGCAATCGCCTCGAGAGTATCGCTGCGGGCATTTCTCTCGGCCTTCCGCTTGTCGCTGGGATCGACGCCGGATGCCACCAGTCGTCGGGCCTCTTCGCGCCGTTCCCGAGCAAGACTGAGCGGGACCTCAGGATAGACACCGAGGGACAGCCCTTTCTCTCGGCCGTCGATGCGGTATTTGAACCGCCACCAGCGCGACCCGTTCGGCTTGACCAACAGATACAGACCGCCGCCGTCGGTCAGCTTAAACGGCTTCAGTCCTGGCTTAGCGGATCGTGCGGCCATGTCGGTCAGCATGGGGGTAACCATCGGTCGAAGTTTGGGGGTAACTGCCTGACTCGGTAAGCTGTTACCCCCATTTTCACCCCCAACGAAGGATGGCTGTCAATGGACGAGCTTAGAAGCCACTAACCAGCTATCTGCCTATAAAATATAGATATTCTGGCGATAGATGGACGTCTATGGATGTCTGCGGAAGAGCGGGGGGACTGCCGGAGAGAGGACTCGAACCTCCGACCCGCGCATTACGAATGCGCTGCTCTACCAACTGAGCTACTCCGGCGCGAAGGCCGCGTATGTTAAGCATCAGGGCCCGACCACGCCAGTAGGCTTGACGCCTGACCGGCCGAACTACTGAAGCCTGTCACCGAGCAGGCCATCCAGTCGGCCCTCAGCGAAGTAGCGAACAAAACCGGTTCATAGCGCGTGTTCCGCCAGCTAGCCTCATAATTGCGCAGAATCAAGCGTGGCGGGTAAGAAAATCAATGTGTTGTACCAAAAGTCGGCACTACATATTTGATGATGGAGGCGGCGGGCAGCACGATGCCGAGTCGATCGAGCGGCGAGTTAGGCTAGTTTGCAAACTGGGTTTCGGCGCCGTTTCCATCCGTACTCATAGACTGAACCTTCGACGTCGGTCCGCGCCCTGATGAGCGCTGGCGATAGATTGCGTCCCACGCCCGTTTGCCCAACAGGCCAAGGTGCACGAGGCACCCCTGCACGTTCCAATTCGGCGCGCAATAAGTCCATACCCCCGTGGTCAAGGGCTTGAAGCTTTTCGACCAGGGCGGTTGATTCACCAGGCTGACGATATCAATGCAGGCATCCTCGCAGGCGTGCTGAATCGTGCGTTCGAGCAGCAAGTTGCCGGGCGCAATATCCGAGTGGGCGTCACTGAAGCCGATCTTAAGAATGCTGAACGTGCTACCAATGTGCAGACAAAATTGTCCGGCGACGGCATGCTCACCATGCCACAACACATTGATGACGCACGCGTCGCGACCACCGAATTCACGCACCAATGCGCGGTAGAACGCGAGCATCGCTGGCCGGCAGCAGATTGCCGACGCCGTTCCCGCATTGCCCTTCCATCCTGACGCCTCGATGTCGAGCAGGATGTCGAACGCCTTGCTCAGATCTTCCGGTCGCCGATACGACTGAAATCGAAGCGGCGCCGTTTGTTCCGCCCTACGAGCGAGTCGCCGCAAATTACGTTTGAACGTACCAGACATCGCTCGCGTGGCCTGGTCGTAAGTCCCGCTGGTCTGAAAGTAGCTGCTACCATCGTGCCGCAGCGCTACGGTCGCTGTCGGCAATCGGGCCCTGAAGGCATGCACGATCGAAGAGTCTTCGGGTACTTTTCGCAGTCGCAGTTCGTCCCAGCGTATGGTGCGCTGGGTACGCAGCCATTGCGTCAATTGGTATAGAAGGTGCGCATTTTCCGCGGTCTGCGCGAACACGAAATCCGACAACTGCATCTGATCGTCGTCGATCGTGCCGATTACGCGAGGCCGCAACCCGATGACGCGGTGGGACTGAAACTCAAGTGGGAAAATTCCCACGAGCTCTTGATCTCGGTAGGCTGCAATGAACCAGACGCGCGCAGGGTCGGGCGCGAGCGAGGACAAATAGGCCCGATACCATTCGGGAAAATGCATGAACCGGGCGCCGGGCAGCGATTCCACCAGCGTCGTCCACCGTGCAGCGAGCCGCTGCAGGCCGTCCAGCCCCTGGTGCGCCACAAAGGTGGGGTCGTCATCTTTCTGGCAGTCGAGCAGATTTGCGTTCACCAGCACACTGTAAGATGAACCCAGGAAGTCCTGCGGTGATCGACGTCAGACTACTGACGCCTTGACGTGACTCCAAGCGCAACGGCGCCATTCCGCGGCGCGCTTTAAGTTAAATAGGCACGCGATCACCCATCCGCCTGAGTCGTAGAAGCGCGGGAGCGCAGATTATGTCATTGGTTTGGTGTCACCCGAGATCAAATGGCAAATACGCGCGCGCTTGCTCGCGATCGAGTCGCCGCATTCCGGTTCCGGCAAAGCCGAGCGCTGTTGCAGCCAGGCTGCGCGCGCGTTCTTGTACGTGCGTCGCGGCCGTCGCACGATTCGCCGCTGCTTGGGTCGCGTCGTCATGACGGCCCGGCTCGGTGGAAAGCTTGCCGCGTTTCGCCAGCCAGCGGTTTTTCACTTCGCCTAACGACGCACGGACGTTGTGCAGGCTGGCACGACGTATGAGTTGCACGCTGACGGCCTCGATGGGTTCGGCTTTCCAGCGGTGCTTGTAGTAAGCGAAATTCTGCATGAAGTTGAGATGCTGGTCGCCTCTTCTGATCGCTTCGCCCACTGCCAGCAACAGCAGTAGCTGACCCGGACCTAGTTCTGCTCGCGATTGATCGTAGGCCATCTCCAGGCACCAAGCCCGGTGGAAGCGTGGCGATGCCGTTGCATTGGATCCCACAAGAAGACCCGCGACCAGCACTCCATCGAATACGACACCGATGAACGAGGGATCGAGTCCCCCGCGGGCAGCGGCGATCTCTCGATAGAAACGCACTCGGCGCGGATGGCGCTGGATGGACGCGTCGGTGCCGCGTTTCCAGCTTCGGTCATCCAAATCGCAATAGGCGTCGAACCACGCGGTCGCAGCCTGCGGACCCTCTGCCAGGACCAGTTCGGTTTCGCCGTTGGCGAACAGCCGCCGGGTCTGTCGACCGATGTTGGAGCGCATTTTTTGGGAGAGCGCTTGGAAGTAAGCGCAGAGATTTTCGTAGGCCAGAGGTATCTCATTGTAGGGTTCCAGCTCGATGTCGCGAGCCCGAAAGCTCGAACCGGCGGCGGCATGGCTGGCCCGATGCAGCGCGTTTCCGCGCTGTTGTCCGAAAAACTCCGCCATCCCCCAGCGCTTTTCATTATCGCAGAGGTGGCGGACCAGGGCCGTCGCAACACGCTGCTCGTCCTCGGGAAGCGACAGGATGCCCGGTCTATCAGTGTCGAGCGGCGCTAAAAGCCGGAACCGGCCGCGGCGCAGTTGCATCGGCGCGCAGCCGATGACCTCGTCACCATCTCGAATCAGGAACAGGCGCTCCTGCTGATCTGGTGTGTGATAGTCGATGTGCGACGCATAGCAGATCAGGAACGCTGAGGACAGAAAAGGGTTTGGCCGGGCTGATGCCAGGTTCAGCCGGTCAATCTCGGTAGAAAACCGTTCGATTGCAGCGATTCCATCGATGACGGAGACCGAAAGCCGTGAAGCGTCGGTGTCCGCAAGGCGCTTCGTGCCTACCAGCGTGATGGATCTACCCGCGCCGGCGCAGACGGATCACGAGATCGATGCCCGCGACTTCCATGCCGGGCGGCGGCGCTGGCAGCCGGCTGAACTGCACCTCACGCAGCGCCACGTCGCTCAAGGCGCCGGTGTGCTCATCCTGAAAATGATAGTGAGGGGCGACGTTGGAATCGAACCAGGCGCAACTGCCATCGAGCGTGAGCTGGCGGATCAGACCACGGGCCGCGAACAGGTTCAGCGTGTTGTAGACGGTGGCCTTGGAGACGCGCGCGCCGTCGCGTCGCAGCGCCTCGGCGATCTGCTCCGCCGACAGATGCTGGGGCGCCCAGAGCAGGATGCTGGCGATCCGCAGCCGCTGGTCGGTGACGCGAATACCGCCGGCCGATAGTCTCGCGGCGGCTCTGGCCCAGTTAGATTCGACGTCTGCTGCGTCTATTCCCATAGGCGGAAATTATAGCTCCGGAAGCCGGAAAACCCGTGCATTCCACCGCGGCCACCCGGTCGAAGCGACCCTGGGTGACATAAACCGCTGCCAGTGGGCCACTGCGGCCGGGCGGCCGCGCGCCGCTTCAGCCGCGCAGCGCCCTCGGCAGGCCGAACACCACCTGCTCTTCGCAGCCCTCGAGCTCCGAGGGCGTTTCTGCCCCCCAACTGCGCAGGCGTTCGACCACCTGCTGTACCCGCACCTCCGGTGCCGAGGCACCAGCGGTGACGCCCACCACATTCTTGCCGTCCAGCCATTCGCGCCGCAGATCGTCAGCGCCATCCACCAGATATCCGGGCACGCTCGCGCGATCGGCCAGTTCCCGCAGACGATTCGAATTCGAGCTGCTGCGCGAGCCGACCACGACCAACAGATCGCACAGCCCGAGCAGCTTTTTGACCGCGTCCTGGCGGTTCTGCGTGGCATAGCAGATGTCTTCGCGGCGCGGCGCCTGCAACAAGGGAAAGCGCGCGCGCAACGCCGCCACCATCAGTGCGGTGTCGTCCACGGATAAGGTGGTTTGCGTGACGAAGGCCAGCCGCTCCGGATCGCGCACCGCCACGCGTTCCACGTCTTCTATGCTCTCGACCAGAAAGATCTGCCCGCCAAAACTGGCATCGAAGCGCCCCATCGTGCCTTCGATCTCCGGGTGCCCGGCGTGGCCGATCAGAATGACTTCGCGGGCTTCGCGGGCAAAGTGCGCCACTTCCATATGCACCTTGGTGACCAGCGGACAGGTGGCATCGAACACCTGCAGCGCGCGGCGCGCGGCTTCGTTTTCCACGGCGGTGGACACGCCATGAGCCGAAAACACCACGGTGGCCCCGTCCGGCACTTCTTCGAGCTGTTCGACGAATACGGCGCCGAGGCCGCGCAGGCGCTCGACCACATGATGGTTGTGCACCACTTCGTGCCGCACGTAGATCGGCGCGCCGAACAGCTGCAACGCCCGCTCCACGATCTCGATGGCCCGGTCCACGCCGGCGCAGAAACCTCGGGGATTGGCTAGCAAAATGCGCATGGGGGCATCCTACCGGGCTTCGAGCCAGGCATCGAGCAGCAGCAGCGCTGCGCCGATGGTAATCGCGGAGTCGGCAACATTGAACGCTGGAAAATAATGCTCACCCCAGTGGGCATGAATGAAATCAATCACATGGCCCAGCCGCAGCCGGTCGATGACGTTGCCGACCGCGCCGCCGAGGATCAGCGCCACGGCGCTGGCCAGTGCGCGGGCGCCGCGATCGATGCGCCGCAGCCATAGTACCAGCGCAGCGCTGACGATGATCGCCAGTGCCGTGAATAGCCAGCGCTGCCAACCCGCGGCATCGGCCAGGAAGCTGAAGGCAGCGCCGGTGTTGTGCAGCCGCGTAATCTCGAGCACCGGCAGTACGACGATGGACTGATACAACCCCAGGCCTGTCTCGATCGCGGCCTTGCTGAGTTGGTCGACGGCGATCACCGCGGCGCTCAGCCACAAATAGATCAGGCCGCCCCCGCGCGCTTCCGCCACGATGGTGGTCACCCCATGCGGGTCCTTGCGTCGCATCAGGAATACCGCCGAGTCTCGCCGGGCAGCGACAGATTGCCGACACAGCGGCCACACAACTCAGGGTGTTCGGGCGACTGCCCGACATCCGGGCGGTGATGCCAGCAGCGTACGCACTTGGCCTGTGTCGAAGCTCGCACCTGGATCCATACCCCGCCGCCCTCGAACCCGGGTCCCGGCACGGCCTCGACCGGCACCGCTGCGGCGCCCGGCTCCGCGAGCTCATGGACTCGCGCCTCGGATGTGATCATCAGGAAACGCAGCTCGCCTCCGAGCACCGCCAGACGCGGATATTGCTCTGGGCTGCACCAGATATCCACTTCGGCATCGAGCGGCGCGCCGATCTCACCCGAGATGCGTAGGCGTTCGAGCTCGCGCGCAACATCCCCGCGCAACGCAATCAATGCTGTCCAGTCGATCGCGTCGGCTGGAAGCTCGGGCAAACCGTGCCAGATGCTAAGGAACACCGACTCGGCCCTGCCGCCGCGCAGATGCCGCCACAGTTCCTCGGCCGTGAATGACAGAATTGGCGCCAGCCAGCGCACCATGCTCTCGGCGATGTGCCACATCGCGGTCTGCGCCGAGCGTCGCGCGCGGCTGCCCGCCGGGGTCGTGTACAGGCGATCCTTGAGGATGTCGAGGTAAAAGCCGCCCAGATCGACCACACAGAAGTTGTGCACTTTCTGATAGATCAGATGAAACGCATAGTCGCGATAGGCCGTCACGATTTCCTGGTGTAGCTCGGCCGCACGTGCGATTGCCCAGCGGTCGAGCGCGACCAGTTCGGCGACCGACACCGCTTGCTGCGGCTCGAAGTCATGCAGGTTGCCGAGCAGGAAGCGCAGCGTGTTACGCATGCGGCGATAGGAATCGCTCATGCGCTTGAGAATCTCCTGCGATAGGCTCATCTCATTGGCGTAGTCGGTGGCGGCGATCCACAGCCGCAGTATGTCGGCACCGAGCGTGCGCATGATGTCCTGGGGCTCGATGCCGTTGCCGAGCGACTTCGACATCTTGCGGCCCTTGTCATCGACGGTGAAGCCGTGCGTGAGCACGGCGCGATAGGGCGCACGCGCATACAGCGCTTCCGACATCAGCAGCGAACTGTGGAACCAGCCGCGATGCTGGTCCGAGCCCTCCAGATACAGATCGACCGGCGCCTGGAAATCGCTGCGCATCGCGGCTAAGCATTCGAACGACAGCCCCGAGTCCGCCCAGACGTCCATGACATCACTGAGCTTGTCGTACTGCGCCGCTTCGGCGCCGAGCAGCTCAGCCGGATCGAGCGCAAACCAGGCGTCGATACCTGCGGCTTCGACACGCGCCGCCACCAGCTGCAGCAGTTCTTCGGTGCGCGGATGCAGCGCCGCGGTGTCCTTGTGCACGAACAGCGCGAGCGGCACGCCCCAGATGCGCTGGCGCGAGATGCACCAGTCGGGGCGAGTCTCGATCATGTTGGTCATGCGCTGCTCGCCCCACGACGGCGTCCAATGCACCTGCTTGATATCTCGCAGCGTGTGCTCGCGCAGGCCGCGCTGATCCATGCTGATGAACCACTGCGGCGTCGCCCGGAAGATCAGCGGCGTCTTGTGGCGCCAGCAATGCGGATAGCTGTGACCCAGCGCCTCCTGATGCAGCAGGGCGCCGTTGTGCTCGAGCTGCTGCACCACCACACCATCGGCCTCGCCGACCTTGAGTCCCGCCACCAGCGGCGTATCGGCGAGAAAGCGGCCGTCCGGTCCAACCGGGTTGAGCACCGGCAAGTTGTAGCGCGCACCGATCGCATAGTCTTCCTGGCCATGCGCGGGCGCCGTATGCACCGCACCGCTGCCGGCATCGAGTGTGACGTGTTCGCCGAGAATCACCGGCACCTGTCGCGCCAGCCACGGATGCTTGAGCTTCAGGCCTTCCAGCACCCGGCCGTTGAACTCGCCCAGCAGCTCCTGCTGCTCGAGGCCAAATCGATCAAGAGATGCGTCCTTGAGCGCAGCGGCCAATATCAACACCTGTCGCTGGCCGGCGCGATTTACCGCCACAGCGACGTAGCGAAACGCGTCGTTCACCGCCACCGCTTCATTCGCCGGCAGCGTCCAGGGCGTGGTGGTCCAGATCACCACCGACACCGTGGTTCCCAGCCGGGTCGCATCGATGCCGCTGCGGCGTGCGAACTCGGCGACGTCGGCCACCCGGAAGGCGACATCGATCGCGGTCGAGGTTTTCTCCTCGTACTCGACCTCCGCTTCAGCCAGGGCCGAGCGGCAGTCGACGCACCAATGCACCGGCTTCGCGCCGCGGTACAGATGGCCGTTGTGGATGATCTTACCCAGCGCGCGGATCTGCTGCGCCTCGTAACGCGGATCCATCGTCAGGAAGGGCCAATCCCAGTCGCCGAACACTCCCAGGCGCTTGAAATCGGCGCGCTGCGTCTCGACCTGCGCCGCCGCGAAGGCGCGGCAGGCGGCGCGAAAGCCCGCGGCATCCAGCTTCTGACCCGGCTTGCCGTGCTTCTTTTCCACCGCCAGCTCAATCGGCAGGCCGTGGCAATCCCAACCCGGAATGTACGGCGCATCGCGGCCATCAAGAGTGCGCGACTTGACGACAATGTCCTTGAGAATCTTGTTTACCGCGTGGCCCAGATGGATCACGCCGTTCGCATACGGCGGCCCATCGTGCAGCACGAACGACGGACGGCCTCGCGACACCTCGCGCACGCGCTCGTAGATACGCAGCTCAGCCCATCGCTGCAGCTGTGCCGGCTCGCGCTTCGCCAGATCCGCCTTCATTGGAAAGTCGGTCTGCGGCAGATTGATCGTTGTCTTGTAGTCAACCACTCGGTCACCGTAACTCTCAGCCAAATCCGCCACCGGGCCCTCGCTGCGCGCACTCATACGCCGAGCATGTGGCGCGCATCGGTGGCGTCGCGTCCCATCTGCTGCACCATCGCGTCCATCGACGGGAAAGTCAGCTCATCGCGCAAATGCGCGACGAACTCCACTTCCAGTTCCTGACCATACAGATCGCCATCGAAATCGAACAGATATGCCTCGAGCAGCATCTGCATGCCGTTGACCATCGGCCGTGTACCGAGGCTCGCTACGGCAGGCAGGGCCGCCAAGCCCGCGCCGCTCACGCGCACCGCAAACACGCCCTTCAGCGGCACCCGCCGCCGTTTCACCGGCAGGTTGACCGTCGGAAAGCCGATGGTGCGCCCGAACTTGTCTCCATGACGCACACGGCCGCGCATGCTATAGGGTCGTCCGAGCAGCCGCTGCGCCGTAACAAATTCGCCGGCCTCCAATGCGGCTCGCACTCTGCCGCTGCTGACGCGCTCGCCATCGATCGCTACCGGCGCCACCAGGTCCACGCTGAAGCCAAACTGCGAGGCATTCTCCGCGCACCACGCGGCGCTCGCCTGGCCGCCGCGCCCGAAACGGAAATCGTGTCCGACCACCACCACGCGCGCGCGCGCCGCGCGCAGCAGATCCATGAACTGCAGCCCCGAGACCGCACGCAGCCGCTCGCCGAAGCCGAGCACACACAGCCGCTCGATACCGCTGGAGGAGAGCAGACGCCAGCGCTCGCGGAAATTTGTCAGCCGAGCGGGTGGGTTCGCGGCCTGCAGGAACTCTCGCGGCAGCGGCTCGAAGCTCACCATCATCCCCGGCAGTGCGAGCCTGGCCGCATGCGAGCGCAGCCGGTCTATCAGCACCCGATGTCCCAGATGGAGGCCATCGAAGCTGCCGATCGTGACGACGCAATCCCGCGAATTGACCGAATCGAGTCGGCGGATAAGCTCCATGATCCTCTAAGCAGTCCTTAACGCCATTGCGCCGCCGACCGCCGGCTCCACGGCCATGGCTCCATGGCCATGCAAACATTTGATTATAGCCCGATCCATGCCGTTCCTGGACGTCGTGGCGCGCCGCTGCGGGCGCTGCGCGCATTGACAAGCTTTTGTGCCCTCCTCACACTACGCGGCCCTCAATTGGGCGGTGGCAGAGCAGTACGGCGGGAGCTTCAGCGTGGCGAATACGAAATCGGCGGAAAAGGCGGCGCGACAGGCCGAGAAGCACCGGACGCACAACGTCACGTTGCGTTCGCGCATGCGCACCGCGATCCGCAAGGTCAACGACGCGGTCGCCAAGGGCAGCAAGGAAGAAGCTCAGAGCAGCTACCGCGCCGCAGTGCCGATGATCGACACGCTGGTCAACAAGCACATCATTCATCGTAACCAGGCCGACCGGCACAAGAGCCGCCTTGCGGCACGCGTCAAGAGCATCTCGACCTGATCCGGCTGATCCGCCCGACAGGCCCCCTCAGCGCAATCCAGCCACGCGCCGCTCGTAGTCCTCGAGCGCCAGCAGCAGCGATAAGCGCGCATCGCCACGCGCGACCTCACGCCAGTGCTGGCCCTCCGGCCAGGGCTCCAGGGCGCCGGCCAGCGCCCACAGCATATTGAGAGACGAACTGATCCCCGCGCGTTTGAGCTCAGAGAATGCCCGCACGGGGCCGCGCCGCCGCAGCTCCTGGGCGCTATGCACGCCGATCTGAGCCAGCATCTGCTCGGACCTGGCGCCCAGATTGCGTAGATCCCGAACGCGCAGTTTCAGCTTGCCGGCTGCAATGCGCGCGCGGACTTTGGAGTTGCGCATGCCCCATTGTCGCCGAAGGCAGCCGCACGGCGAACAGCCGGGCCGATCAGCCCTCAGTCAGCTTAGCTTTAGGTAGCGCCTGCCGCTCCAGAAACGTCATCAACGCATCGGCCAGCTCGCGCGTGCC
>Ga0181538_10004532_pt1 | contig 12936 bp, 14 predicted proteins | sample PEATcosm2014_Bin_40_FD_119773 | JGI IMG/M metagenome (GOLD analysis project Ga0181538, IMG submission 119773) | Peatland microbial communities from MTU Mesocosm Facility, Houghton, MI, USA - PEATcosm2014_Bin23_30_metaG | ecosystem: Environmental > Terrestrial > Soil > Wetlands > Peat | place...
GATCGCCTGCTCGATGACCGGGATCTGGCTCTTGTAAACCTTGAAGTAGATCAGCTCCGACGGCTCCTCTTCTTTTCCGGTCAGTTCCTTCTCCACCTCCCGCCTGAACACTTCCCTCGGCATAAAGCGGGCTTTGTGCACCCAGGGTGCACAATCGAAGTGCTGACGGTCCCGGCGCGCCAGCTTCGCCAACTCCCTTCCTTTCGTCCAACCGATTTCCTTTAGTTCCCTCCGCGCCTGCGGCGGCAGGTGCTCGTGGATGGACATCAGGTAATAGGCCTTCCGTCTCGATTCCGGGAACCGCCTCGCCAAGAATTCATCAAACGACCTCAGGTTCTCGAGCCGCCAGTACTGTCCCGCCCGCACCTCGCACAGATACCTGCCCAGCTCGACAAAGCGGGTGTCGCGCTCTGCCTCTTTCTGCCGTTCCCATGCCAGGATCTCGTCGATCTTGGTGAGGACAAACAGCGCACGCTTGCGATTGAGCTTCGGCGGCATCGGTGGATACTTAGTAAACAAGTTCGTCAAACAGACCAAGATCGACTCCTGGCTTGCGCACGAGTGCGGCTTCGACCATGTCACGCTTATCGAGGCAGAGCCCGATGAAGGGGCAGGTGGTACACGGATTCTGCGGAAAACGGATGCCGCTGTGCGGCAGAAACAGCCCGGACTCAATCCGTCGAACTGTGTCTTCGACCAGAGTTGCGAACTCCTGCCGCTGCTCGTCAGAAATGGTGGCCCGGAGGTACTGAACTTCAACCAGTCGCTTGCGGACGAAAACAACCTGGGCGACTTCGTCGATCCCAGTCATCCACGAATAGCAGACGAGCTGCGGATCCAGTGCGGAAATGCCGGCCGGTTCTTCCGGATATCGGGCAGAGGTAGTCTTCCATTCCAGAACGCAGGGTGTGCCGTCCAGTTCACCAATGGCGTCGACGTAAGCTACAAAACTGTTGCCGGACGCCAAGGTCCGATTGAACTGTATCTGCTGGCTGTCCCGAGGGCGTCGAATGCGAACGCGGCCATCCTGGGCGAAGCGCTCAAGCAACTGGATGCCTTGTTGCAGCATGCGGTCCCAGGTGTCGTTGCCGGAGTAGGTCAGACCCATGTCCTTGCACAGGCCCCACCGCTCGAACAACACAGCCGCCGGGTCTTCACGGCGAAAAAGGGCGGCGACAGCTTGTTCGAAGGCTCGGCCAAAGAGCATGGCAGCACGAGTGTCTTTCTCTTGCCATCCGTCGAGGTAGCGGTGCCGGTAACGGCGCGGGCAGCTCAGGTACTGGCTGATTTGGGTGTAGGAATAGGTCATCGGGCTGCCTCCTCGGTGTTGGAGCGAGAAGAACTCGATAACGGAGCTGCCGACAGTTCTTCCCACTGGCTGGCCGGGGCGAAGCCGTCGAGGTTGATGAGCGAAATGCCGTTAATCACGGAGTGGCTGATCTTGACGACGCCGCGGAGTCCGGGCAAAGCCTTCTCGTCGACCTGTTCGTGGGCCAGAAGTTCCGGGTCATATAGGAAATCCCGCAGAAACCAGCCGAGCTTCCACATCGACTTCTGCGTGCAGTAGAGCCGGCCGACAATGGACTGCCCGGCCAGTTTCCGGGGTTCTAGAATCGAGAGGCGGAGGACGTAGAAGGGTTTGTGGGCGTGCCAGCGGAACTGGGCGCCATCGACGCGCACGAGAAAGATGCCGTCGGGAATCTCGGGACGGGAATCGCGGGCAGTTTCGGCGAGGCCTGGGACTTGGCGTTTCACGCGACCACCTCCGGTTTCGTGGGCGAGTAGCTGTTGAGCTGGCAGAGCAGAGCATTGCGGTCCTTCTCGACCCAGTCGGCCAGTTGCTGGACAAAGTTCTCAACCTGTTCGCGGGTAGCCTCTCGGAGGGCTTTCGTGCCGCAGAAGTCGACAGCGTAGGCCTTTACCAGTTCGGGATCGAGCTTGTGCTGGCGGATGATTTGGCACAGACGGTCGCGGACCTTGGGGCCAGTGCCATTCCCGTTTCCATTCGCCTTTTGGGGAGGAAGTTTCTCAGTCGGACTCGGAATCGTTCCGATTTCCTCAACCGAGCAAATGCCGATCCCGTAGGCCTTGCGGAGGGCGCGATTGACGGCACGGGTCTCAGCGACGCGCATCTCTGCCCCGCGGACGAGGGGGGAGACGTTCGACGGGTCGGCATCACCATAGCCAACAAATCCTTTGCAGTCGCCGGGCTTAAAGACTGTGGCTTTGAATGCCCATCGTGTTGCACCTGGGTCGGAAAATTCTCCGACGCACTCGACCTTTATTCCAGAACACTTCCTCCTTTGAGCAATTCTCAAGAGACCCGCGTGGCTTACGTACCAGCGTTCATCAATGTAAAGGAGATCGCCTAACGCAACGGACAGCCGATATTCTTGACTCAGCTCTCTCAACGCTATAAGCGCTGTCCTGGGCAATCCCGCCCATCGTTGTTTTGCAAGCCGAACGTTTCGATTCGTCGCGATTGTCGCTCGCGTCATAAGAAGTCCTCCAATCCTCTCTTGATATGCGTAGGCGCTAACGCATGCTATCTATATTATGCGTAGGCGCTTACGCATTGTCAATAGGGTTTTTTAACTGTTGCGCTCTTGCCGCCAATTGAGGCATAAAAGTAAGCAGAAAATGTCCAAGAAGAACCCTCACGCAGTTGCATTGGGAAAAATGGGAGGTTCGAAAGGCGGGAAAAGACGAGCCGCCAAGCTGAGCCCGGAGGAGAGGAGTGCTAGTGCCAAAAAGGCCGCCCTCGCTAGATGGGCTAAACAGCAGAAAGAGAACTAATAATCATCATTCTTGGTGAGTTTTCTCCAACGTCGGTGCCGGTCTGTTGCTGCAGCACCGAAGCAGGCGAAGGTTGTAGCTATTGAAGGCGAGAGCCTGCCGAAACCAGTTACCTTGGATGGCCTTCATGCCGAAACCGGATTTGAGGATTCGTCTCCCGCGAAATCAGAGCCGGAGAGAGTTCTGTCGGCCGAGGGTGAGAATTTCGCCGCACCTTCTGCTGTGGACGTTGCCGCTGGTAAGACAGGAATCGTGGACTCAGCTCCGACGCCCTGGAGACCGAGAACTCGGCCCAAAGCGATTTGGCATGACCAATGACGACATGAAGCGGCGTTGTCTTCAGTCCGCGGCTGCTCTTGCATCTGGAGCAGCCCACATGCGACCCGCAATCGATTGGGGGGCGAATTACGAAACGAACCCAATAAGTCTCGTATTTTCAATAAATGAGTATCGGGCGGGTGGTTAAAGTGACCGCTTGCGAGAATCCAAACGTCGTGGCGCTTGGAAACATAAAGATTTGGTGGGCGTAAAGGCGGGAAGGTCCGATTCGCCAAACTAACGCTCGAACAGAGAAGCGAGCTCGGACGCAAGGCAGTTTTGGCCCGGTGGGTCAAGCAAGTCGGGCCGCAAGTGCAATCCGACCGGACAAAAAGGAGCTTGACATCTAGCGAACAAAAAGCGAACATAGTCGGTGATGGCAAAGTCCGAGCAACCGCAAACAGGTGCCAGGACCCGTGGGACTCTCTGGCACACAAACGCTTTCAGGAAATTCCCCCGGGTTGCGTCTCAGGCCCGAGTTTGTGCACCCAGGGTGCACAAACATCGAGATTGCTTTTGTGGTCTGGGCGCGGGCTATGTGTTGACGAGGACAGCGGCACTTCGTGGGAGAAGTCTCCTGGGTGCCAGGCCCGAGTTAGTGCAGCATGGATGCACAAACAATATGGGATTGCTTTGTGGGCTGAGCGCTTCGGACAAGGGCAACGAGGACCGGCAGGATTCCGATTGTGCAACCTGGTTGCACAAAGTCGATTAAAAAAAGTCGGATCCACTGCGTTTTCATCGCCGCGGTCCGCTGGGGTTGAAGGCTCCGCCTTTGCCAGCTCGACCGGTCCTGAGTGGTGGCCATTGTCCCAGTGTGCGCCAGCTTTTTCATCGTGCCTTCGTGGACTAAATCGTCGCTATGAGTTGATACTTCGCGGCACGAGATTCAACGATTCTCCGTTTTCCATGTCCAGGGTTCTTCTCGTACCGGGTGCGTAGTAACCCAAACCGTTCGAGTAGATCCACATCGCGACCGACTGCACGGGTATCGCGTTTTAGGCCAACCGCGAGCTCAGACACGGGAGTCGCTTTTTTTCTCGCAACCCGCAGAAGTCGGATACGCTGTGCGGAAAGAACCCGCATCATGTCGCTCGCGTTTTCGAATGAAACCGTAATCTCAGGTGCGAGCTCCAAGCCACGATTCAGTTTGCGAGCGTGTTCTCGGGCGCGATCGAAGAAACCCTTTACACCGTCGCCGCTTACGCGAACTTTAACTTTCTTGCTCATCTTCGGCCTTCCAGAGATCCTCGACTTCTTTCTGAAAACGATCTACGAGCGTTTCATAGCCAGGGAACTCTACTTCTCGAACTTCTCCCATAAAATGCCGGTGGTCATAGTCATGACTATTGTCGTAACCAAGCACGCGCCCGTCATCAACGCTACAAATGCGTGGATTTATGTATGCGAGACTATATTTCACCACCTCGCTACCCACGTACCAAACTTCTTCTTTGAGTACAGCGCCGCGCCTCTTGCCGGTCAAATATGAAGTGTTATCGACTCTCTTCTCCACCTTCCTGGACTTCTTGACGCTTTTTTCCCCGCTTTTTGGGGCCACACGATCACTCTTGTATAACTAGGACATTCCATATCCTACCTGCATGCAGACCAGACGTCAAATGTCATATCTGTAGTAGGGAAGCGTTGCGCATTGTTGAGATGCCGTGCCGGAGCATTCTGCAACTTCAAGCCCGCGGAGCTTCGTGACCTACGACGCATATCGATTGCTCGGATTTCCCCAAACATTTGCCTCCTCTATGAATTCAAGGAAAAGAAGATACTTGTTCTCCGCGTCCTCCATGGCGCAACTTCCTGACTACCGCCGGCGCAGGATATCCTGCATACTACCGGTTCGTGGGTTTCTGAGCCCCGCTCAAATTAAGGAGAACCGTTGATATCAATTCGCAAGATTTCTGGGCTGCGAATCACCTGTTGGCTTTGGCTCCTGATTCTCGTCGTTTCCCCACTGGCTAGCCATGGCGAAACACAGTTGTCTCCCTCCGCTCGGGACGAGCAATGGCACCGCTCTGCAAAAGCTGCGCAAGCGGAGGATCACACCATCCCCGCGCTTCTAATCAGCGACATCCACTTCGATCCCTTTCACGACCCCGCCAGAGTGCAGCAACTTGTTGCCTCTCCGGTGAGCCAGTGGAGGTCAATCCTCACGGCTCCGCTTTCGCGCAATCAGCAACAAGCCTTTGCGGCGCTGCAGGAGAGGTGCCATGCACGCGGAGTGGACACGCCTTACACCCTGCTGCAGTCCAGCTTGCAGGCTATGCGGTCTCGGCAACCCGATGCAAAATTCATGACAGTGAGCGGCGACCTGATCGCCCACTCCTTCTCCTGCAGGTACACGACACTTCTTCCAGGATCGGCGCAGAGCGACTACCAGGCCTTCGTGCTGAAGACCTTGAGCTTTGTTATAGGAGAGCTGCGCGCTTCCTTCCCGGACGCGCTTGCCTACGTGGCTCTAGGCAATAACGACAGCGCGTGCGGCGACTACCAGCTCGATGCCGGAAGCGACTTTTTGGAGCGGACCGGCAGGATCGTGGCCGAGGGTCTGCCTCTATCCCAGCAGCAACAGGCGCTCAAGGAGTTCGCGAAGGGCGGCTACTACAGCCTCACGATGGAAGCACCCATGCGTGACACGCTCCTCATCGTCGTCAATGACCTTTTTCTGTCCCCAAGATACACCACGTGTGCCGGCACACCCGACCCCGCTGGTGCCATTGCGGAAATGGCATGGTTACAGGAACAGCTGGCACGGGCGCGGCGATTGGGTCAAAGGGCCTGGGTCATGGGTCACATCCCGCCGGGCGTTGATCTCTACTCGACAGTTGCAAAGATCAAGGATATCTGCGGGAACGAGGCGCCTGAAATGTTTCTATCCTCGGACAAGCTGACCGATTTGCTGATCGAGTATGCCGACGTGGTGCGACTCGGGATCTTCGGTCACTCCCACATGGATGAAATGCGACTCTTGGAGCCACAAGGTGGCACCCCGCACGCATCATTGGAGCACGGTGTTGCTATCAAGGTGGTTCCCTCCATCTCGCCCGTTGGTGGCAACAACCCGTCATTCACCGTTGCCCGAGTCAACCCCCACTCCGCAGTGCTGCAGAATTACGAGGTAATTGCAGCTTCAAACCAGACCGGCATCGACACCACCTGGTCCAGAGAGTACGACTATGCTCAGACCTACCATGAAGCACAATTCTCGCCCACGACGGTGAAGGAACTGATCGCGGGATTCGAAAGCGATCGCGGCGCAAAGACGGACGCCAGCAAGGGATACATGCGCAATTTCTACGTAGGCGATCGCTCTCCCGAACTCGAACCGTTCTGGTCGCAGTACATTTGTGTGTTAGGAAATCACACAGCCAAGGCATTTGCTGCCTGCGTATGCTCCGCTGGTAAGTAAGTCACACTGTGGCTGAGCAATGAAGCAGGCCAAGGATGCTTCCAAAATTCTGTCTGATGACAACGTTCGTTCGGCATTTCGCTCCCCAGGGGAAGGTTCCGTTCTCGGAAAAATGAAAATTGCAAAACGAACCCGAGAAGCGAAATTGCGGGAATATCCTTGACCACCGCGAGCTTGCAAGAGACATCCAGCAAAATAAAATGTGCCGCGGATGGCGAATGTGAACGTACTTTCTTGAATAGGTTCCCCAACGCCCAAAGAAAAAAGAGCCACTACCTGATTATTCCAACGGCTGCACGCAGGCAAGCGCAGCCTAAACCAAGGTCCAGCAGTGTTGAACCACATTAAAAGTGTCCCCGTGAAACCACATTAGAAGTGTCCCCTTTTAGAGTTCCTTCGGCGAGGAGGAACAGAGATTGGGGAGAACGGGATTGAGCCGAAAAGAGTTGAGCCGAGTGGAAGTGATGGGGCGAGTGAAGGCGCGCAGTTTGCGATTGCGGGAAGCAGCCGAGATGCTGGAGTTAAGTTATCGGCAGACGAAGCGGGTCTGGGCGCGGTACCGGGACAAAGGGGCGAAGGCGCTGCAGCATGGCAACTGCGGTCGCGTTTCGAACCGGGCCTACGAGGCGAAGTTCCGAGCGGCGGTGCTGAAACAGGTGCAAGCCCGCTATGAGGATTTCGGGCCGACGTTGGCGGCGGAGCATCTGGCGAGCGATGACGGCCTCGAAGTGCATGCCGAGACGCTGCGGTGGTGGTTGAAAGAGGCGGGGGTGTGGCAGAGGCACCGGCGGCGGAAGCCGTATCGGCAGCGGCGGGAAGCGAAGGCGCACTTCGGCGAGTTAGTGCAGTTGGACGGCAGTTTTCATGAGTGGTTAGAAGAACGCGGGCCTCGCGGTTGTCTGATGCACATGGTCGATGACGCGACGAGGAAAGCGCTGGGATGGTTCTCCGAAGAGGAAACGATCTGGGCGGCAGCGGGTGTGCTGCGGCGCTGGATCGAACGCTACGGTGTGCCGCAGGCCTTGTACACGGACTGGAAGAACGTGTACGTGCGGCCGCCGAATGCCGAGGAGCGGGAGCGCGGAGAACCGGCGGTGACGCAGTTTGGACGGATGTGCGCGAAGCTGGGCATCCGGATTATCGCGGCCAGTTCGCCGCAAGCGAAAGGACGGGTGGAGCGGGCCCATGGCACGCATCAGGATCGGCTGGTGAAGAAACTGCGGCTGGCCGGGACCGCGAACTACGACCAGGCCAATGCGTATCTGGAGAAGCGGTATCTCGCGGAGCACAACCGGCGTTACGCGCACGCGGCCCTGTCCCAAGCTGATTATCACCGGAGGCGGCCCACGGCGCGGCAACTGGACGCAGTGTTCTGGCTGGAGGAAGAACGAGTGGTGAGCGAGGACTGGGTGGTGCGCTATAACAATCGACTGTTGCAACTGGAACGGCAAAGCCGCCACTGGGCGCCGGCTAAGAGTCGGGTGCTGGTGCGGGAAAATGAAGCTGGAGAAGTCGCCATTCAATATCGCAATCAGCCTGTGGACTTCCGCGAGTTGAAGGCCTCTACGGCGCGGGGCGAGAGAAGGGGCGCTGCCCCTTCCCCCGCGCCCCCTTCCCCGATCCTGCGCCGCAGCCTTTCTCCCGCTTCGAATCATCCCTGGAGAAAAGGCTTTTCCGCAAAGGCCCGCGCCCTCTATTCCGGAGCAGCATGAAACCAAAACCCGGGGACATTTCTATTGTGGAGAATGTGGGGACATTTCTAATGTGGTATGACAAACCAAGGTCCAGCAGTTGACAGCGGAAGAGCTTCTGATGTACCTTTAACGGCGTAACCAGACGTGTGTCTGGCAATTTGAGCCCGGCCCAAAACGGCCGGGCTTTTGCCATTTATGCGGTCGTCAGCCGTTGCCCAACGGCGCGTGCACGTGTTCTGCGTCCGCTGATCGCTGCGATCCGGAACTTGAAGGAGGAGCTCTGATGCGCAAGAATTCGAAGAAACAAACGGCAGCTAGCCGTGCCAATGGCGCCAAGTCCACCGGACCGACATCCGCGGACGGAAAACAGAAATCCCGAAGGAACGCACTGAAGGACGGGCTCTTCTCAAAAGACGTTGTTGTCACTGCCGCTGGAGAACGAGTGGAGGATTTCAAATCGCTCAAGGCAGCAGTGTGGGATTCGGTTCAGCCCGACGACGCTTTGCAAGAAATGTTGGCCAACGACCTCGTTGTGAACTGGTGGCGACGGCAAAGAGTACGCTGTTGCGAAACCGCAGAGTTTCAGAACCGTCTCGAGAATCTTAAGGCCCATGATTCTTATCTGCGTTCTGATCAAATTGAACCCCTGAAGGTCCGCTTCCACCTTGCTTTGGGACCGTACGAAGCTACAACAAACATCACACCTCCCGGGGATTTCAAACAAATCGTCACTGAATTGGAAAATGCTCGAAGCCAGCTGGCATCAACATCTCTCGGGGTCGAGTTCTTGATCAAGGAGGTGGATGCGGTCAAAGAAGAAGCGGAGTCGACAGGGCAGATATCATTGGCATCCGAGGTAACCCTGCGCGGATGCGCTGGGCTTACAAATGATCTTGGCCTGCAGTGTAGATCGATTAACTGGATCAACAAAACAAAATCGGCGACGGCGGCTGAACGTGCGCAAGGTGAACAGCGTGGTGGTACGGAACAGACCGAAGGGACCGCACCAGAGAAAGCCAACCGCGTCCAAAGCGCAGGCCAGAGGGAAGCCGAAGAATGGGATGAGGCGGACGGCAGGTTTATGCTGGTTTCCGTGATCAAAGATATCGCACGTTCGCTTAGGATCAGGAAGCAAGTGTTGGAGTTGATCGAGAAGTGGCACGAGAAAAGTCGCGTGGCAGCCGCTGTTTTACCCGCTGACAGCAGTTGCGATCGATTTGCGAGGGCAGAAACAGCGTACGACCGTCGCTTCTATCGGGCGCTGGGAGCACTGCTAGCAATGAAGCAGGCCAAGGATGCTTCCAAAATTTTGCCTGGATGACAACGTTCGTTCGGCATTTCGCTCCACAGGGGAAGGTTCCGTTCTCGGAAAAATGAAAATTGCAAAACGAACCCGAGAAGCGAAATTGCGGAAATATCCTTGATCACCGCGAGCTTGACTACGATACGCGGTATACACAGGGCGAACCACGCCCTGATGACATCGCGGTAAGCCGCCATGGTCACAGGACTCGACATGTGCCATCGCTGGAATTGCAATAGGGAAGACATAAGGCCGGATGAGGCGCTCACTTTCGATCGGACCTTCCAAAGCCGCGATGTTTGCGCAACACACCACTACATAAGAGGCCACTGATCTGTGGGGCTTCCCCTCTTAGGGGGCACGCATGGTGGTAGGCTCTGCAATTTTGCGTTGTTCCGCCAAAAACCAAGCATCCTGATAAAGTTCGCGAAACCAAGTTTGAGAAGACGCCAAGACCACTTGCAGGTCAAGCGCATTGGGCGAATTGGATAATAAAGAAAGCTCAGCGACGATGGAAGCCGTATGAAATCGCGGTCCGTCAGGCAGGGGATGAGTACGTTTTTCGCAAGACAGCGCAGCTTGTCCAGAGGTCGCCTGAGCACGTGCACGGCGAAGAGTGTAGTTTGCAAACTGTCCGCGGGAAAAGGCGCCGCCGGGAAAAGACGTACTTTCGCTGGGAGAGCCGTTGGAGAATATCCTTCAGGCATTGGTGTTCCCAGGAGCAGTGAGCACGCGGTGAGTGTCTGCCGAACCACCAGGTCGAGTTCCAAATGCTCAGCTTTTTTCATCACCATTTGCCAATCGACGGACGCGGATGAAGCCACCTGATGAATATCCGCCAGCCATTTCAGGTTCCGCCAGGCGTGGTCCGCGGCATGAATCGACAAGTAGAGGAATTCCCATTCGGGGCTGAGACAAAACGCCGACGCTCCGAAGAAAGTTGTGGGGCGAGCCTCGGCCCAAACGTCCTTGATGGCCTCATCGTTCCTGGAGGAATTATGCACGAGATTCCAGTGAAGTTCGAGTAGGTACGAGAATACGCGGTCCTCGCGCACAACATCGTAATGCCTGCCATAGCGCATGACGAGGTCGCGAAAGAATGGTTCCCTAAAATCGTCACGATACCCAGACGCTCGAATGAGGCCCAGGGCCTCAGGAACGGTATCGGGTGGAACGAGAATGTCGATGTCGGCGCAGACCCGGAGTGCGGCGTCGCCGTAGAGCGACTGGGCCAGGGTGACGCCCTTGAGCGGGATTACAGGGATGCCGGCCTTCCCCAGCAAATCGAGCAGCCGGGCCAACTCTTCCGCCCGCAACTGGTTGCGGAACGCATTGGCGAGGAAAGCGCCTTTCAGTTCGGCTTGAACCGCGTCTGGGACGCTGGGGAATCCGAGTTCACGCAGGTTGCGATAGACGAGCGGGTAAACCTGGTGAGTGTAGGCGCGTTCCAGGACTAGAGGCCACTGCAGAGCGGACGCGAGGAGTTCCAGGATCCGCTGCCGCAGATCGGGCGTGAGGTGTCCGCGTGCGAGCAGCAAGCAGAGTTGATCTTCGGGGGTCATGTGCGGACGCATGATTTCTTAGAGGTGGCTGAGGGTTGCGGAGCCTCGGCCGTCGTACACTCAGGGTACACGATGAAACATGGCATGTCTCCGGAGTGGCTGCCCTGTTGTTGATGGTGGACCTCAAGGTTCGACATCGTTCCGCAAGCCGGCACGCAACCTTGCAGACCGTCGAGGCTCCGCACATCCACAGGGCTGTTGGAAAACCCGCTGGATGATGTTTGCAATTAAGGGATATAATTCAGGGCAAAGCCGGTTTCCGGCGACGACAGGAAATTTTCTCCTATAGGGACATGCTAAACGATAACGTCTCGCTAGAATCCAGCGTGGCCATCGGCGAGGACGTAGTGTCCCGCGACCTCGAGGGCGAAGCTGTCATTTTGAACCTCGAATCCGGTATCTACTTTGGCCTGGACAAGGTTGGCACCCGCATCTGGTCGCTGCTTCAGGAAGACGGGTCGCTGCGCAGGGCATTCGAGGGGGTTCAGCAGGAGTATGACGTTGCTCCTGAGAAACTTGAGGGCGATCTTCTGAGACTCGTGGAAGAGCTGTGCGCCAAAGGCTTGCTGCGCGTCTCCTCGTCCCAGGAAGGACAGCCCACTCGTGCCTAGGCTGCGCAAGGCTTTCGCGCTTTCCGCATTGGATTGGCTCCTGATCGTCCAGGCCACCCTGTGGTTTGCCGTGGTCGAATTCGGACTGTGCCTCCTGCAGTTCAGGAATGTGCTCGCCATGCTGCACGGGGCAAAGCGTTCTGCCCGCAACAGCCATAGCCAGCCATCCGTCGTCGCGTCCGGCAGCCCCGAGCGCGCTGCCTATTGTGTGGAGTTGGCTTCTCGCCTGCACCCGCTTCACGCGACGTGTCTCAAGAAGGCCCTGGTTCTCTACGCCCTTCTCGCCCGCAGAGGCTTCGAGGTGCAACTGGTGATCGGGGCGGCCCGGGACGGAAGGCGGCTCGACGCCCATGCCTGGCTGGAACATCAGGGACGGATTATCCTCGGTGCGCCCACGCCGGGGCGCTACTCGACCTTGTGCGCGCTGGAGAACTCCCTGGCTGGGACGCGCCCGCAGGAGCAGGCAACCTCATGAGCGGCATCGCCGGAATCTACAATTTCGACGACGCTCCGGTCGACCGCGCTCTGCTCCAGCGCATGACCGATGCCATCGCCCACCGCGGGCCGGACGGCATCCACCACTGGGTGGACGGGCCGGTGGGCATGGGCCACTGCATGCTCCAGACCACGCCCGAGTCGGTTTACGAGCGGCAGCCGCTCACCGACGAATCCGGCAACCTGTGCCTGACCATGGACGGCCGGGTGGACAACCGCGAAGAACTTATCTCCGCCATCAAGTCAAAGGGCGGCAGGTTGAGGGACGATACCGACGCCGAACTTGTCCTACATGCTTATGAATGTTGGGGGACGGAGTGTCCGGCTCGGATCATTGGCGATTTTTCGTTTGTTATTTGGGATAAGCGGCAGCGGCAGCTGTTCTGCGTGCGAGACGCGGTTGGCAATAAGCCCTTTGTCTACTTCTGGGACGGGCGCAAATTCCTCTGGGCTTCTGAATTGCACCAGCTACTTGAGGACCCAACCGTTCCGCGCGAACCCAACGAGGGCATGATTGGCGAGTACCTGGCCGATGACATCACGCATACCGAAGAAACCCTATATACAGGGATTCTTCGCTTGCCACCGGCTCATTCCCTAATCGTAGAAAGCGGCCGAATCAAGAAGCACAAGTATTGGGACATCGATTTTGGCAAACAAGTTCGGTACGGAAGCGATGACGAGTACGCCGAACATTTTAGGGGGGTTTTCAAAGAAGCAGTCCGTTGTTGCA
>Ga0181538_10004534_pt1 | contig 12934 bp, 7 predicted proteins | sample PEATcosm2014_Bin_40_FD_119773 | JGI IMG/M metagenome (GOLD analysis project Ga0181538, IMG submission 119773) | Peatland microbial communities from MTU Mesocosm Facility, Houghton, MI, USA - PEATcosm2014_Bin23_30_metaG | ecosystem: Environmental > Terrestrial > Soil > Wetlands > Peat | place...
CCGGTGGGGATCAGGCCGATGACCTGGCCCGTTTTCCGCCCGCCGAGCTGGACCACCGCCACGTCGTTCATGGCTCCATTGCTGACGTAGAGCGTCTGCCCGTCGGGCGAAACCGCGACGCTATTCGTATCATTTCCCTTCAGGTCCGCATCCCTGCCTGCGATAAGCCCGTTGGGAGCGGTTACGGAAATGGCGCCCACCGCGAGGTTGCTCGTTGTGTCGATGACCCCTACTGAATCGGTCACATCCTCGGCGACGTAGAGCGTGGTCTGGCTGGCATTCAGCACCATCTTGTTGGGCTGGCCTTCGACGGGAATACGCGTGGTAAGACCGGGCGAGGTGGGAGTCGAAATATCGACGACGTCAATTTCCCGGTCACGAATGCTCGAAACATAGGCGGTGTTGTTGCCCTGGATGACGACCCAGAACGGATACTCGCCGCCCGGTACGCCCGACTGCGCGGGATTGATTTTGCCGGGACGCAGATCGAGCTCCGCGGCGACCGCCCAGACGCCCGGCGATGACTGGGTAAGCACACTGACAGAGTCGTTGTAATAGTTAGCGACCACGAGCTTTGTTCCATCCGCACTGATGGCGATTCCTGCCGCCTGCGGCTTGACTTCCAGACCCACGCCGCCTTGATTCAGGGGCGGGACCGCTTTCGCCGTGTGCCCGAGCGCCACAGGGCTCGAGGCCGACTCCGCCCACACTCCGCCCGTTCCTCGCACGAAGATGTGGACCGTGTCATCGACCCCGCCGGAAACGTAAAACACCGTCCCCGTCGGATCGAAGGCAATACCATAGTAGGTGTTGGGAACGCTGAGAGCTTGCGTCTGCACAGGTCGATACTTCGAAATGTCGTAGACGAACACCCACTGGGTTGAATCCGTCGGATTATTGGTGTCCGTGGACGTCTTCACCAGGTTGTAACCACTGACCAAAACGAGCAGCGTCTTGCCATCCGGACTTATTACACTCGTCGCCGCCTGACCGGCAGTGTAAGTGGGGTTATCACTCAGGCCGGGATTCAGCGGCACAAATTCGGAGTTAGCGGGAGCTGTTGGCGTGATCCGCTGGCCGGTGTTGGGAAGGACTTGGGCATAAGACCAACATCCCAAGCTGAGTCCAAACACTGTGAGCAGCAAGGCGTACTTCGCGCTCTGGCTGAATCTCATGGGTATCCTCCAGGCAGAGATATTGACAATCGCGGGTGTGCGCCGTGGCTGTCGTGGCGCGTTCCCACTGATTGTTTCCTTGCAGGCGAACTCAGCCCCAAGGGACTTTCGATTCCCATTCCCTGGGGTTGCGTGCGCCTCTGGATTGAGACGAGCGCGTCTATCTCACCATCTCACGGTTACAGGGGAGTTAGGGAAGGGTGAATTCCTCGCGGTAAAAATGTGAAGGAAATGAGAAGATAACGTTAAGTCAAGACGTGCGAGCGTATGTTCTAATATGCGACAGCGAGAAACCACACAGACCGGCGTCTTGCGAAGATCCTCAACCGGCAAGACTTGGGTGTACTTGGCGATATGCCGTTCGTCACGGAGAAAAGCCTGCAGATAGTTTGCATCCCAGTTTTGCAACACCAGACAATCTTTTCGCGGTGTTCCGTGAGTTGGTGAGTCGCATTCCACATGTCCACGACCAAGCGCGAGTTGCGCACGATGGCCTCGTAGTCGTAGCTGGGCAACGAGTCGACAACGTGCTCAGGCATGGAACTGTTGATCTCGCCTGCAAGTTCAATGAAGCGGGTCGGGAATTCGCATTCGTGGGCCTTCCACGCCAAAAAGAAGGGGTCGATCGGGACGCAGTGCCCGCCCAGTTCCGGTCCGGTTGCCCCCGAGTTCGCGTGCTGAAAGTCCGGCAAACAGCATCATCAGGCTTTGGCCACGGCGCTGAAGAAACGAAAGCCGCGGAGCGAGGTGGCGAAGACTTCCAGTTCGATCCGGGCAAGGAAGGCGATTACGGGAGGGTAAGGAATGTAGCCCAAGGCGAGGTGGCGAGCATTGATGTAGGCCAAGAGCTGATCCCTGTGGGAGCCGTGCTTGCCGTCAAGGAGGGCACACAGGAGGACCCTGATGACGGCGATGAGCAGGAGGATGTACACGTCACTGTGGATGGCCGCGCGCCACAAGTCCTCGGGCAATCGGGGTCTCTACGCGAGCGACCTCGCAATCACCAGCGTTACGTCATCATACTGCTGGCCTGCGCTGAATTGCCCCACCGCCTCGACAACGGACTGGAGAAGGGAAGGGACGGGGAGGTGCGACTGGCTTTTCAGGGTCTCCAGCAGGCGACCTTCGCCGAAGTCCTCACCTGCGGAGTTCGGCGCCTCGGTCACACCGTCGGTATACAGCGCCAAGATGTCGCCGGGAGAAAAAGCCATCTCGGCTACGGTGCACTCCCACTTTTCAAATAACCCAAGCACAGTCGCCGTAGGCAGCAAGCGTTCGACGCCGCCATTCGCGCGGACCAGCAGGGGGGGCAGGTGGCCGCAATTCAAATATCGCAGCCGGCGTGTGGAGTCGTCGTAGTCTCCGAAGAAGAGCGTGGCGTAACTGCGTTCATCAGTATTTTCGTAGAACAGTTGATTCACTGATCGAAGCAATCCCGGCAGATCGTGCAGAGCCACTGCGCATTGGCTGCGCAGGTTGGCCTGTAGGTTAGCCATCAGTAAAGCACCGGAAATCCCCTTTCCTGCAACGTCCGCCAGCACAAACCCCAAATGCCCGGAGCCCAGGTTCAAGAAGTCGTAGTAATCGCCGCCGACCTGCCGGGCCTGCAGGCAGCGGCCCGTGTATTCCATCGTCCTCAGGGGAGGCAGCTTCTGGGGGAATAACTTGGCCTGCACCTGCTTGGCATATTCCATTTCCTGAGCTACACGCCGCTCCGCCTCGATGCGCTCGGCGATCTTTTCACCCAGGCGGATGCTCTCCAGCGCCACCCCAGCCTGGCTCGCCACGGAAGCCAGCAGATGTTTGTCCTCACTTGAATACGGCTCCTCCGAGAGGCGCGGACCCAAGACCAGCAATCCCACGAGCCGGCTATCCCGGCCCAGGACGGGCACCAGGCAATCCGGCCGAAGGGGCGCGAGCAGCACAGGCCACTGAGAATCGCCAGGTGTTTCCTCGGACACTTCCCAGGGCCGGCCACGACGCGCCAGATCAACCATCAGGGGTTGAGTCACCGAAATGGTTTGCAGTTCTGCCGGAACACTCGCAGGCGCGGCCGAAAGCTGATTGTCGCTTGTCTCGAGATAGACTGCGAAGGACAGCGGCTGAAGCGCTCGGGTCAAATGGTGCTCGAGCAATGCCGCCAGCTCGCTTCGACTAGTGGCTGTGCGTGTTTTCTCGACCAAATCCTCCAGAATTATGCGAACGTCGTAGGCGTTGCGGAAGAAGGCGCGGTCAATGCGCTGAGAGGTGGCGTGATGAATACGTAGACCGCCAAGCGCCAGCGCCGAGCCCAAGACCATGCCGCCGGTAAGCCCCACCGGCGTCATAACGTGTGTGTGTGGCAGGCCCCAGGCGATAGCCACGGCCGCCCCTACGCTGATCAGGATCTGAAGAAACAGGAACCCTCTCTGCACCAGCAGGTAGCGGGCGCTCCTTCGGAGCAATATCGGGATTTCAAGCACCCGGTGCTTGACCACGGCATAGGCGAAAGACAAGGGATAGACGCACAACAAGAGAACGAGCGTGGCGGCCAGCCACAAAGACATTTGATATCCGAAAAGCTCCTGGACTCCAAGCCCCAGCAAGATCGGAAGCACACCCACGAGCGTTCCCCATAGAATCACTCGGCTCTTGCGCCGCGCTTCCGGGGTGGATGCACCCATCGCATTGCCGATCAGCGAGGCCAGGCCAAAAATATGAAACCCATACGAGTAAATCATCCGAACTGCCCTGGACACAACGTGCCCAAACAACCTACCCACTATCGCGGGTGTCTCATAATTGCCGGTACCCAATCCTGGTAGCGCAAAGGACAATCCCAGCGCCAAGCCGACCCACTTCAGCCACGGCACGCGGCGATCGAGCGGCGAACGGGCAGGGAAGACCGCGAAAAAAAGGAAGAAAAACGCGGAATTGAAACCCATGAAGATCGCTCGATACGTCATGGCGAACCTTCGTGCAGAAGGCTCCAGGCCCGCAAAGTTACCAGACGAGTTTCCGACGGCAATGGCGCCGGCGAACTCCAAAGCCAACAGCCAAGCGTAGGGATCCTCCAGGCGCAGAAACAGGACCGGCAGGCCCACCACAAGGAAAACTACCGGATACCCGTTGATGATGTCCTGGCTCAGATGCTCGGTGAACCTTCCTGATCGTGAGGGAGAAGCGCGAAAGGTTGCCCTGACGGTAAACGGCGCAGGAATATGGGGGCGCTGGATCGTGAGGTCGACTGTGTCCCCGGGTTTGTGCCCGGCCCAGATGTCGTTGAGCGAGTAATCGTTCTCGAATCGCTCTCCGTCAACCTTGAGGATTCGGTCACCTGCCTTCAATCCTGCCTTCTCCGCCGGGCTGTCTTTGTAAATGTCCGTAAGCAGTTGGCTTTGATCAGCCTCGACGTATTGATTATCAAAACCCAACTGCACGGGGACTTGCCAGCGCTCAGAATATATCCAGAAACCGGTGTAGCAAATGGTGGCGGCGGCAAACAGGGTTGCTACTAACGCCAGGAGTGGCCTTGGAAATGAGGTGAACTTATGCATGGTCCAAAGGATCGGTTCCGGGCAGTACTTTGCGAAGGACCTCCGGCTGATGGGAAGCTTATGCCGCGGTTAGAGATGAAGTCAAGCACCGTCAACCAGCCAGCCCGGGACCGAACGGTATCAATCCGCAACTTGCAAGGCCTTCATGATTGCTTGGGAGAATCAATCGTTCAGATACGGCCAGGCCATTCTGCGCCCTTTCCGTTAGGTCCGCGCAAAGAGCACCGTGGTGAGGCCACCCTGTTGCTTACAACATCGGGCGCCATTCGTCACCCAAGTGTAGATTCTCTCCGGCCGCCCGTTCTCTTTATTCTCCAAGAAGCGGATCAAATCTTGCACCTGTTGCTTCATGCCGGTTTGGAGACGACAACAAGGCTCGTTCGCCGCTGGACCACAAGCATATCTCAGGCGGCTAGTTGCAGTCCCCTCAAAACCAAAGCGCTAACAAAGCGGCAGTACGGTTATCAGCCCGGGAGAAGCCAGTCGACGGATCGTGGGAGAATAGCGAGTGGACTCCAGGGCCGGGCGACGGCGGGTGAAGATGGGCTTAGGAGACCCCCCGCCCAACACGTGACCCGCTTATAGTCTGGTAGGTCCAGCGTCATCTGCATTTGTTCCGTGGCGATGCCGGAGGCGATGGCACACAGGCACACCACGGGGAAGCGGCTGCGTCTGGCGGGGCGTGGGCAAGTGAAGTTTGCCTTGCGCTGGCCGCAGCAGATCGAGAGTGATGTTCGACCTGCCCGGAGCGAAAGAACCCCTGGCCAGTGCCTCAGTGGCGGGCCGCCGGACGTTCCAAACCATTTTAGACGCGGTGGCGGCCGTGCAAGCAGCAGGAGGCTTGCCGGCGGGCGACCCGCTGCCCCTTGCCGTCGTTGCCTGGACGGGCGTGAACGGGCTCGCCAAATTAGCCATTGCGGCCGCCTGCCGTTTGACACAAAACAAACGGTTGGATTTCACCGGCTACCTCACCCGCGCCCTCTCCGCCGGTATTCGAAGCCTCCCCCATCTTTATAGCTTCGAGCCCCACGGATCGTGGGGCAAAAGAGAGAGCGTCTTTTCCAGAGACCCTTATCGCATGAGAAAACTCTCATTTCGACCAACTACCGTTTCTCAGCAGTCACAAGGCAATGGCGCCGTTGACGCGTCCAACAATCCTGCCAGCGGGGGTGGTGAAATACTCCCTTTCGAGCTCACGCGCATCCTTATGATCCCTGAGTTTTAGACCGTAGCTCGAAAAAAACTATTCAACCTTTCCTCTTTCAATTCCGAAGTGCCATTGCTCATCGGCCCGGCTCACTGCTGCCAGAACTTGCGGTTCTTCGTAATAGAGGTTCTCAGTTCACAGTACCGATGCGTAAACACGGTCAAAGTGACCCAACTCTGGGAGGCAGCATATTCCTGAATCGTCCGAAAGGCCGCGTCGACTGACTCCGGTTGCAGATACTTCAACAGCCCATCTATTGCGAACAGGCCTCTCCGGGCCTTGCGAGATCCGCTTTCATTCAGCCTGAAGCAGACCGACTCTCTGTCGGAATCAATGGCAACGAATACGAGATTCGAAAGAACAGCCAAATGCCGGTCCTGGTACTGGCTGAGCTTCGCCTCCTGAATAGGGGGAGCGTCGAGTTCGAAAAGTCGTGTATCTTGTACTGCGTCCTTGAAGCGTAATCCCCTCGTGTCGAATCCCGCACCGAATATCAGGATTTGGTCGAACTGTTCTGCCAAGGCTTTTTTGAAGACAGCATCCACGTACTTGGGGCGGGCAATGACATATTCATAAATACGTTTGGGAGAGAGGGCCCGGTAGAGCCTTCTGGACAGCGCCACGTGGAGCATCGGCTCCAGATAACGAGGGAGCCGGAGGCGAGCAATGCGATTTGCTGAACGACATGTGAACGAGAAAAGCAATCGTGATGAGGGCCACCATCAACGCGAGCAAAGCTGCCCAGGATTGGATAAGCCAGTCCATCATAGTTGCTACTCAAGATACCACTGCGGCCAACCTCTGAGCGCAGGGAAGCTGTTCAACCTTACGCGACAGGCATGGTCACCGCGAGCAAAGGTCGGACTGCAATAACCCGGGAGATGACATACGCGCGCGGGTATCGCTGTCGCAAGATGTGGAGATTACTAGCCGGTGGCTCTTCCAACTGGCTGCTTCTGTTTCCGATCCCTCGTCAACGTAACGCCCGATTGGTTTCCGCAGGATAACCCGATCATTTTGGGACCCAGGTCATGACTACCACCATTTGAGTTGCGAAGAAGGGTAGCCAAAATAACATTGGCGTAACCTAATTGACACATAAGGCGGCTAGCTTGGAGGGGCACGCGGAGGTCTTTACCATGCCCCGGGTTCACGCTTATCATGTTACCCCTTGCTTGCCGCCCCGGCTGCAGTGCTTGCACAAGCTGTCCCTGAACCTGCGATGGTCGTGGCACCACCCAACCATCGAACTTTTCCGGACTCTGGATGCCGACCTCTGGGAAGAGACCGGCCATAACCCGCGCCTGATTCTTGGCCGCATCGGCCAGAAGCGGCTGGCCGAACTCTGCGGCGATGAGGCCTTTCTCGCGCAGATGGACCGGGAGTCCGCCAATCTAGATGAGTACCTTGCCGGCGCGGGCTGGTTCGCCGGAGAGCATCCAGAAGCTCTGGGGATCCAGATCGCCTATTTTTCGGCGGAGTTTGGACTGACGGAGTGCATTCCGAATTACGCCGGCGGTCTGGGCCTCTTGGCCGGAGACCACCTCAAGTCGTCCAGCGACCTTGGCGTGCCTCTGACCGGCGTCGGCTTGCTCTACCAGGGGGGCTACTTCCACCAATACCTCAACGCCGACGGGTGGCAGCAGGAAACCCATCCGATTAACGACTTCAACAACCTGCCCATTCAACCGGTGGAAGATGGGGCGGGAACGCCACTCAGGGTTTACATCGACTTCCCCGAGCGACAGCTGGCTGTACAGATCTGGAAAGCCCAGGTGGGCAGAGTGCCACTCTACCTGCTCGATACCAACGTTGCGGAAAACACTGCCGACGACCGCCAGGTGACCGGAGCGCTGTACGGTGGTGACCGCGAGCTTCGGATACAGCAGGAAATTGTACTGGGGATCGGCGGCCTGCGGGCTCTTCACGCGCTGGGCATACGGCCGACCGTGTGCCACATGAACGAAGGGCATTCGGCGTTTCTCGGGCCGGAACGGACCAGGATGATCATGGAAGAGCTGAACTTTCCCTACCCCGAGGCGCGCCAGGTGGCGGCAGCCGGCTGCATCTTCACGACCCACACACCGGTAGCTGCGGGCTTCGACCGCTTCGAGCCGGGCCTCGTGGAGAAATACTTCCGCGAATACGCTCGACGCCTCGGCCTTACGGTCGAACAGTTCTTGGCTTGCGGAAGACAAGGTACTTCGGACCCGAACGAGCCGTTCAACATGGCGTTTCTGGCGGCGCGCCACAGCGCATACACTAATGGAGTCGCTAAACTGCACGGGTTAGTGACGCGCAAGATGGCGCAACCAATGTGGGCCGGCTATCCGCTGGACGAGGTGCCGATCGGCTCGGTGACCAACGGAATCCACACGCGATCGTGGATTTCGATGGAGATGAGCGCCCTGCTCAACCGCTACCTTGGGCCGCAATGGGGAGAGAAACCCGCCGACACCATACTCTGGCAGCGGATCGACCGCATTCCGGACCAGGAATTGTGGCGGGTGCACGAGATCCGCCGGGAGCGGCTGGTCCACTACGCGCGCGCTCGGCTAGCCTCCCAAGTCAGGCAGAGAGGCGGTACCGACGCGGAGATCACGGTCGCCGCCGGCATCCTCTCGCCCGACGCTCTGACCATCGGATTCGCGCGCCGCTTCGCCACGTACAAGCGAGCCACTCTGTTACTCCGCGACGTGGAGCGGCTGAAACGCATTCTCACCGATCCGAGACGGCCCGTGCAGATCCTGCTGGCCGGCAAGGCTCACCCTCACGATACGGAAGGCAAGGAACTGATCCGGCAGATCATCCGATTCGCACGTGACCCGCAGGTCAGACGATCTGTTGTGTTCCTGGAAGACTACGACATCTCGGTGGCGCGCTACCTGGTGCAGGGCGCGGACGTATGGTTGAATACGCCGCGACGGCCCAACGAGGCCAGCGGCACCAGCGGAATGAAGCTTCTGGCCAACGGCGGACTGAACCTGTCGATTCTCGACGGATGGTGGGACGAGGCCTACGACCGGGAGGTGGGCTGGGCAATCGGCCACGGTGAGGAGTACAGCAACCCGGATTATCAGGATCAGGTGGAGTCGGAGGCGCTCTACCACATTCTCGAAAACGACGTGGTGCCGCTTTTCTACGATCGCGATGCCGCAGGGATTCCACGCGGCTGGCTGGCCAAGATGAAGGCGTCGATGAAGAGGCTCTCGCCGGTCTTTAGCACCAATCGGATGGTCGCTGAATACGCTGAGCGTTTCTACCTGCCGGCTGCCAGCCGGCTGATCCGCCTTTCCGGCGACAAGAGCCGGGCACTTTCCTTGATGGACTGGCGGAAGCGCCTGCGCGCTCAAGGAGCCGAGGTGAAGGTCACGCAGGTTGGCGTGGATGGAGGCAGCGGTGAGTTTCAGGTGGGCTCAAAGGTGAAGGTCACGGCGCGAGTCTTTTTAGGCAGCCTTTCTCCCGGCGATGTGCGCGTGCATGCATACTATGGCGTCCTGACCGCTGAGGGCCAGATCGGCAAGGGCTCGCACGTGGATCTGGCGCTCGGCCAATCCCGGGGAACCGAACACCTCTACGAGGGAGAGGTGGAGTGCGGGGAGAGCGGCAGTTGCGGCGTTGCGGTCCGCGTCGTGCCGTTTCACGAAGACGCGCTCATACCCTATGAAGTGCCCTGGGTCCGGTGGGAGGAGTAACCGGCCGTGGTTTCACAAACGTGCGAAAATGACTCCAGGAGGACTGAGATGACACCCATCGAGGTTGCAGATGCAAGACCAACGCACGATCTGAGTGCCTACGGCCCAGCCCGATCGACGGTTTCGGGAACTCCTCTGAACGCGGAGGAGTTGCAGAAGATTCACGCCTGGTGGCGTGCCTGCAGTTACCTCGCACTGGGGATGATTTACCTCACGGACAATCCCCTCCTGAAGGAGCCACTCTCACCGGCGAGCATCAAGAATCGTCTCCTTGGACACTGGGGATCCAGTCCTGGCCTCTCCTTCGTCTACATTCACCTGAGCCGGTTAATCAAGCAACGCAATCTGAGCATGATCTTCATGGCTGGTCCCGGACACGGCGCCCCGGGCGTCCTGGCTCCAGTCTACCTCGAAGGCACTTACTCTGAGGTGTACCCTGAGAAGAGCCAGGACGAGGCGGGCATGCGCGAGTTTTTCAAGCAATTCTCGTTTCCGGGGGGCATCGGCAGCCACTGCACGCCGGAAACGCCCGGCTCCATCCACGAAGGCGGCGAACTCGGCTACGTGCTCTCGCACGCCTGCGGCGCCGCCTTCGACAATCCTGACTTGATCGTCGCCGCCGTGGTGGGTGATGGCGAGTCGGAAACCGGCGCCCTCGCCACCTCCTGGCACATTAACAAGTTCCTCAACCCGGGCCGCGATGGCGCGGTTCTGCCCATCCTGCATCTCAATGGATACAAGATCAACAACCCGACCCTGCTGGCGCGAATCAGCCACGAAGAGTTGGAGCATCTACTCCTCGGTTATGGCTGGACGCCGTATTTTGTGGAAGGGTCCGATCCCGAAACCATGCACCAGGCCATGGCCGCGACCACGGAGCATTGTGTTGCGGAAATTCTCCGGCATCGAAGTGAAGCTCGTGCCGGCGGAGAGATCGAGCGGCCGCGCTGGCCCATGATCGTCCTGCGCTCACCCAAAGGCTGGGGCGCTCCGCACGACGTCGGAGGGCATCGCCTGGAAGGTTTCTGGCGCGCCCACCAGGTTCCGCTGCCCGATGTAAAGAAGAACCCCGAACAACTCCAACTTCTGGAAAACTGGATGCGCAGCCTCAAACCGGAGGAACTGTTCGATGTTCAGGGGGCGCTGCTGCCGGAACTGAAGGAACTTGCACCGGAAGGCGTCCGCCGCATGAGCGCCAGCCCCCATTCCAACGGCGGCCTCATCAAGCGGGATCTGCGCCTGCCTGACTTTCGCGATTACGCCATAGAGGTTAAGCAGCCGGGAAAGAGCGAGGCCGAAAACACTCGCCCGCTCGGCGCTTTCTTGCGCGATGTGATGAAGACGAACCGGGACAACTTTCGTGTTTTCGGCCCCGACGAAAACACCTCCAATAAACTCGACGCCATCTACGAAGCCAGCAAGAAGTTCTGGATCGCCCAGTACTTTCCCGAGGATGCGGACGGCACCGAACTGGCGCCCGATGGACGAGTCATGGAGATGCTCAGCGAACACACCGTGGAGGGCATGCTGGAAGGCTACCTGCTGACGGGGCGCCACGGCTTCCTCTCTTCCTACGAGGCATTCATCCACGTGATTGACTCGATGTTCAACCAGCATGCCAAGTGGCTGTCCATCTGCAACCCCCTCTCCTGGCGGCAAAACGTCGCGTCGCTGAATCTGCTCATCACCTCCACGGTCTGGCGGCAGGACCACAACGGCTTCACGCACCAGGATCCGGGCTTCCTCGACGTCGTGGTCAACAAGAGCGCTACCGTTACCCGCATCTATCTCCCGCCGGACGCGAATTGCCTGCTCTCGGTGGCCAATCATTGCCTGCGGAGCGAGAATTACGTTAACGTCATCGTCTCCGACAAGCAGATGCACCTCCAGTTCCTGGACATGGACGCCGCCCTGAAACACTGCACCAAGGGCGTTGGCATCTGGGAATGGGCCAGTAACGACGAGGGGGGCGAACCCGATCTCGTCATGGCGTCGGCCGGCGACATCCCAACCCAGGAGGCTCTGGCCGCTACGGTTTTGCTCCGCGAAGCATTCCCCGAGGTCAGGATTCGCTTCGTCAATGTTGTTGACCTGTTCAAGCTCCAACCCAGCTCGGAGCATCCTCACGGCCTCAACGATCGCGACTTCGATTCCCTCTTCACCGTCGACCGACCCATCATTTTCAACTTCCATGGATATCCCTGGTTGATTCACCGCCTGGCATACCGCCGCACCAACCACGCCAATCTGCACGTGCGCGGCTATAAGGAAAAAGGCAACATCAACACGCCCATGGAGCTGGCCATCAACAACGAAATCGACCGCTTCAGCCTGGCCATCGACGCGATCGACCGCACGCCCAAACTGCAGCGAATCGGCGCGCATGCCAAGGAACGCTTCCGCAGCCTGCAGATCGATTGCCGCAATTACGCCTACGAACACGGCATCGACAGCCCTGCTATCAACAGCTGGAAGTCGCCGCTGTAGCTGCCTACGGCGGCTCGTAGTTAAGGAAGGTACAACGTGTAAGTGAGTGGATCCGACGAAGGCGGCAGGTCATGCTGCGCTTGCGACTCAAGGCGCCAATGCGTCTCGTGAGAGCGCACAGGAGGCCGTTCGCCACTATCCGCTAATCCGTGCGAGTTCTGACGTTTTTCCTGCGCAGCCGGTCGGCAAGAACCTTCATTACCGCCAGCGCGAAGAAGGGAGTCTCTTGCACCATATACTGAAACCGCTTCCGATCGACTGGCACCAGCCGGCAGTCGGTCTTCGCCACCACAGTGGCGCTGCGCGGCTCGTCATCAATGAGCGCCAACTCTCCAACAATGGAACCCGCGCCCGCGGTTTCCAGGATGGTCGATCCGTCCAGGATTTCGACCTCCCCTTCCGTGACGATATACATTGTTTCTCCCGCTTCTCCCGCCTTGAGAACAGCCGCTCCGGCGGCGAAGCCTTTCGTTTCTTGGTTACGAAACAGATTGAGAAATAGATTGTGGGGGGTCATAGGCTTTTCTTGTCCTCATTCACTGGAATTAGTTTCTTTCCTTCTTGGCCATTGAGATATACCCGCATTCAGGCTCGCGCCTGTGATACTCAGGGTTTGACGTTTTGCAACGCGGCCTGCGCTTTTTCCACGATATTAGGAGGCAAAGGAATATAGCCGAGTTCCGAAGCGGAGCGCTGCCCATCGCCCAGGCACCAGGCAAAAAGATCGCGAAGCGCCTGGGCTTTGCCGGGGTCACCACCGCTTTTGCGGAGAAGAATCCAAGTGAATGTAGCAATGGGGTACGCGTCGGTCACCGAAGGGTCGGGAACATAAAC
>Ga0181538_10004535_pt1 | contig 12932 bp, 9 predicted proteins | sample PEATcosm2014_Bin_40_FD_119773 | JGI IMG/M metagenome (GOLD analysis project Ga0181538, IMG submission 119773) | Peatland microbial communities from MTU Mesocosm Facility, Houghton, MI, USA - PEATcosm2014_Bin23_30_metaG | ecosystem: Environmental > Terrestrial > Soil > Wetlands > Peat | place...
CACGCCATCCAACAATGACGGTGATCGCGGAGATCGGCGGCAAGCGCGTGGAATCCATCAACCGGAATTGTCCTGACATCGATATCATCGGGATCAACACGTACGCGGGGGGTCCGTCGGTGGCGGCCCGATATCGCGCGCTTGGCGGATTCAAGCCGTTCATCGTGACGGAATTTGGACCGGCGGGCACATGGGAAGTTGGTTCCAACGGCTGGGGCGCACCCATCGAGGCGACGAGCACGGCGAAGGCCGATGCCTATCGGGCGACGTACGAAAAAACCGTATTGGCCGAGCGGGGAAAACTCTGCCTGGGTTCTTACGCTTTTCTGTGGGGAAACAAACAGGAAGCGACGGCGACCTGGTTTGGAATGTTCCTGCCGGATGGTTCCCGGCTGGAGTCCGTCGATGCGATGACAGAGTTGTGGACTGGCCACGCGCCCGAAAGTGGGTGTCCACGCATTCAGCCGGTGGTACTGGATCGAAATGATGTCGATCCAGGCGAAACGATTCACGCCACTTTGGGTGTGACCGATCCGGCAAATAATCCGCTCACCGCGAAATGGGTGCTCACCCGTGACCAGGCCGCGTACCAGACGGCCGGCGCATTTCAGGCTTCTCCAAAAACGTATACTGACGCGGTTGTTTCCTCGGATATTCACGGCGCGCAGATTCACATGCCCGCCGATGTAGGTCCCTACTGGCTCTATGCTTATGTTTACGACGGCAAAGGCGGCGCGGCGACGTCCGTGGTTCCCGTGCGCGTCCACGCGAATTCGGCCCAAACGACCGCACAACCTGCGGACGCACCTGGACAAGCGGTGCAGTTGCCGTTTGTGATCTACGGCAGCGCGGTTCGCAATCCCCTTTATACCCCCTCGGGCTGGATGGGCGATGCGGCATCGATTGCTCTGGATGAACGCTCCGCCACGAATCCTCATTCCGGCCAGGCCTGTATGAAGTGCCAATTCAAGTCCCCCGCCGGATTTGGCGGAATCGCATGGCAAAATCCACCAAATGATTGGGGCGATCAAAAAGGTGGCTATAACATCACTGGAGCGTCCAAACTTACTTTCTGGGCACGCGGAGAAGAGGGGGGTGAAGACGTCACCTTCAAGCTCGGCATCCTCGGAGCGGACAAAAAATATTCCGATTCCGATCATGCCGAGCTTCCCGACGCCCTACTTACCAAGGAATGGAAGCAATACACGATCGATCTTTCCGGCAAGAATCTCGCCTGCATCAAGACGGGATTTGTGTGGGTGCTTGCCGCCAATGGCAAGCCCGTGACGTTCTACCTCGACGACATTCAGTACGAGTGAAATTATGTCATTGAACCGCGCCCCCAATTCGTTCCGGAGCAAGCGCAAAAAAGCGGCACGCAATAAAGAGGCTTTTCGATTGGACGCGCTCGAGCCGCGATTGCTCTTAAGTGCGTACGTCTTCGACACCCAATTCACCGGCACGGTTGGCTCCGGCCCTCCATCCGCGTGGGGACCTGAGAACGCCACCGATCCCAACAACAGCCTGGTCCACTACACCAACACCACTGCCGCCAACGCGACGCAAGACAATCCCGTCACCATGGAGATCGTCAACGACGCGCAATCGGACGACGGCCAGGCGCTGGCGATGACACTCGAGCCCGCGCCAAACGGCACCGGCGATTACGTCTCCTCCGAAATCGCCACCCAATTCGATCCCTCCGGCGCGGGCAACAGCCTTGAATATGGAGAAATCTCCGCCCGCATCCGCATCCCCGGCGGCAGCAACAGCAACGCCATCTGGCCCGCATTCTGGCTGCTCGGCGATAACATTACGTCCGTTGGCTGGCCCGCCTGCGGCGAAATCGACGTCATGGAAAACGATGGCGCGCACCCTACAACGATCGATTCCACGTTACACGGCCCTGCCTCCGGCGGCGGGGATTACAACGGCGGAGACGGCGTCGGGTCGTCATACACCCTGCCCGGCGGCGCTGATTATTATTCCAGTTATCACATCTTCTCAGTCAACTGGGGACCCAACTCCATCACCTTTTCCGTCGATGGCGACGCATTCGTTACACTCACTCCCGCAAGTCTTCCCGCAGGCGCAACCTGGCCGTTCAATGGCCATCCGTTCTACATCATCCTCGACGTCTGCGAGGGCGGCGGCTTTGCCCCTGGAACAATCACCAGCCCACAAACCATGTACGTTGATTGGGTCCACGCCAGCGCCTTCAACGCCGCCGCCGCTCCAGCGCTATCCGACCAGGACATCGGTTCGCCCGCGAAGGCCGGCTCGGGGTACTTCGACGGCATCACCAACACCGTCAATGGCGGCGGCACCGGCATCGGCGGCACTTCCGATCAATTCAATTTCGACAGCCAGCTTCTCTCCGGCAACTTTACGCTCGTCACTTCCGTCGATTGGATCGATGACACGGCGAAATATGCCAAGGGCGGCTTAATGGTTCGCAACGGCACTGGCGCCAACGCCGCCTACGCCTTCATTCAAATGGAGCCGTACGGCGGCGGTCCGTCCGGAACGGGCGCCGCGGTCTTCGAATACCGAAGCTCCGCCGGCGCTTCCGCCATTACCGCGGGAACCGATTCCTCCGCCAATCTGGTCAACGGACCCGTCACGCTCGAGCTGGTGCGAAGCGGCAATGCCTTCACCGCCTACGATTCCACCAACGGCGGAAGCACCTGGAACCAGATCGGGTCGAGCGTCACTATCGCCATGAACAGCACCGTCGATGTCGGTCTGGCCGCCACGGCCGACGCCGGTTCCAGCCTCAGCACCGATACCTTCACAAACCTCGGCATCCTCCCCGGCAGGTTCATCGACACGAACATCGGCGCTCCCAACCGCGTCGGCGACGCCGCCGCCACCAACAACTCTTCGATCCTGAACATCGGCGGCGGTGGGGCGGGCATCACCGGAACCTCCGATCAATTCAACTTTGCCGGCCAATCGCTCACCGGCAGCGGCAGCGTCATTGCGGACGTCCTTTCAATGACCAGCACCACGAGCCTCGCCGCCGCCGGGATCATGTTCCGCAACGACACGACTGCGGGCGCGGCCTTCGCCATGATTGCCGAAACCACCGCCGGCGGACTCACCTTCGAATGGCGGCCCTCCGCCGGCGCAAGCGCCCAGAGCGTTTCCCTCGCCGCCGTGAACGCTCCCTGGATCGAGCTCCTCCGCACTGGAAATTCCTTCTCGGCGTATTATTCTTCCAACGACTCGCAATGGACCCAGATCGGCAGCGCCGAGACTATCACGATTGGCAGCACCGCCCTCGTCGGCGCGGCCGTCACCGCCGGCGACAATGGCGGCGCGATCAACGTCGCCACCTTCAGCCTCCTCTCCGTCGCCAACGCCGCCGCCACACTTATCTATATGACGCCTCCCGCCGACACGACCGCCGGCGACCCCTTCCCAAGCACGATCACCGTGGCGGTCGAAGATTCCAGCGGCAACCTTGTACAAAGCGATGATTCCAATGTGACGATATCCGTGGGGAGCGGGTCGGCGACGCTGCAGGGAACGCTCACGGCCACGGCGAAGAACGGCATTGCCACCTTCAGCAATCTCGCCACTGCCTCGCCCGGCTCGGCGACGCTCCTCGCTTCCGATGGCAATCTCTCAGGCGCAACGTCTTCCTCGATCACCGTCGCCAACCCACCCGGCATTTCGCCCGCCGTGGGTGCAACCTATTCCATCACCGGATACCCCGGCTCCGAGACGCTGGATGTATCAGCGGGAACCCTAACTCTCACACAAGATCTTTCCACCCAATTCTCCAATTACGCGCTACAAGTTGAAAACGGCGCGAGCGTGGTTCTGGCGAGTGATCAGCACATTGGAGCCTTGCAACTGGTCGGGAGCGGAAGCCTCGACATGAGCAATTACACCATGTTCATCAACTACGGCTCGAATCCCGACCCCATCTCCGCCATCGCCGGGCACATTAAGAGCGGCTACAACGGCGGCGCATGGAACGGCACGGGCATCATGTCCACGGCAGCACAAACGCCCACCAATGGCCTGTACTATGGTCTGGGCTACGCCGATGGGGCGGACGGCGTCGTCGCCGGTTTGTCATCCGGCCAGATCGAAGTGAAGTACACGCTGCTCGGCGACGCCAATCTGGACGGCCTGGTCAACGCTGCCGACTTCAATATCCTGGCGGCGAACTTCAACCAGAGCATCACCGGCTGGGACCAGGGCGATTTCAACTATGACGGCCTGGTGAACGCGGCCGACTTCAACGAACTGGCGGCAAATTTCAACCAGGGTGCCAGTGGAGCATCCGTGGCATCGTCGGCCGCAGTCCTGCCCGCGCCCGCCATCTCCGTCGTCGTTTCGGCAAGTCCCTCGGTCGCAGCCGTCACCACTGAGTCAACCGCCGCAGCGCCAATAGCACCGAAGTCCCAGCCAGTCAGCGTTTCCAAGGCAGCCAGCGGTACAAAGAACTGGACACCGGCTCGCCCCTTGAGCGTTCATGCGGCTGCCGTTGTCACGATCCCGTCCGCAGGCTCCGCCGCGACTCCGCAGAATATCAATAAGGACGCCAAGTTTCTCGCGGATCGATGACGCCTTGTGAGTTCATTCCCGCCCACCGGCCGCTTTCGCCTCTTTCAACCGTTCGCGGCGCTAGCGCCCACAACGGTCCTCGAGGAAGAACCTTGCATTGGCGATTCAGCAATTCTTATGACCAATCCTGTGTCGAAACCTGTGTCGGAAACAGGCCGAGCTCGGGCCGAGTTGGCCCAATCCCCTCAATTCTCAAAGAACCAGACCGTTTATGGGGCGAAGGCGAACAGAGCTACGGCGAGAGCAATGGATTTCGCATCCATGGGTCGCCGGGAGGAGCGCAAGGACGGCAAATGTCGATTATCCCCTGGAAAACGCGCGTTCAAATGTAATGGGCAGAGCCGGAATTGAACCGGCGACACATGGATTTTCAGTCCATTGCTCTACCAGCTGAGCTATCTGCCCTGATGGCGCCGAATCACTCGGAGATTCAGCGTTTGGCGGCATATTACCGATTGATCCTGAATCTTCAACCATTGCGATCAACCGAACGCATCCGGCCGCATCGGGGCGCGACAATCCGCCGCGAGGTGACATGTCTGTCGATTGCCTTGCTCATGCGCTGCCAGTCGTATTTCGGCAACCCACGTCTTGATCTTGCCCCAAGCGCCGGGGGCGTTCAAATCCTTCCGCGTCGCCGGCCGTTATCGATCCGCGAGAAACTTCGCGTCCTTATTGTCGAAATGCCGGCCAGTCGCCGTCGGTCCCGCCGAGGGGATCGTCGCAACGCTGGCCGCGTAAGTGGTCACGGCCCAAGCCTTCCATTTCCTGTGCGTTGTATCACTGGTCACCGCCTTGGAAAGGCTGACTGGCTTGGACTTCGGCGCTTTTGGCGCCGCAGGGGTCGTCTCGGTGATGGGAGGTGTCTCCGTCGGAGTGGTTGAAGCGACGGGCGCCGCCGGAACCGCGGCGCCGCCCAAGTCGCCATTGGGACTCGAACTGCCCGACTGGCCGGCAGGGACGTATTGAAGCACGTTCACGGGGCCCACCGTGATACCGTCCGTACCCACTTTGGCGATCCAGCCGGCCTGTGCCGCCGCCTCGGCGGCGTTATCGATAACGCCGGAGAGATCGACGTTCCCATAGGTCAACGCCGGGTCCGCATCGGGCAGCGAATAGTCGCTTGGGCGGGCTTGATCCAAGCCATTTTGCTGGCTGTGCGGCGGCTGAATCCAACCCACGACGTTGTCATAGGCGCCGTTGTCAAAAAAGGTCGAGCTGTTCCCGCCGGACAGATCATTGATATAGATTCCGGTGCCGCTGGCGAAGAACTCGGTGCCGTCGGGCAGGTAACCCGAGCAGACCAGCGTGTTGTTGTACACCAGTATATTGTGACCCGCCGGCACGCCGATACCCGCGCTGCCCGTGCTGACCAGCGTGTTGTCGTGGATATTGATATACGCCGGCTCGTCGGACAGGTTGGAGTCGCCGTCGGTGGTAATGCCCGAGCCGCTGTCCCAAACCGTCGCCGGATCGAGGGCATACAGCCCTTGGATGTAATTGTCGTGCACGTTGACCGGGCTGGCAGCGGTGCCGCTGGTGTCGAACAGATTGATCACGTCGTTCACGTAGCTTTGGCCCGGGTTGTTGATGATGCAATTCCAGCCGATATCGATGCCGGCGAGGTTATTCACGTTGGCAATCTGAATCGAGTGGGTCATGATGCCGGCGTCTTCGTATCCGCCATCGCCGTTGGAGAAACGGCCGTCGCTGTTGGTGATGTCGTTGTAATCGATTTTGATCGTCTGACTGCCGGTGCCCACGAAACCGTAAACCTTCACGCCTAATCCCCCAACGCCAATAATGCTATTGTGCTCGACATCGACGCTTGCGGGGCTCATCAGATAGAGAAAATCTCCCTTTTCCACTCCGGCTTCCTCGGGGTTCAGGCCGTAGCCGGCTGAGTTCTGCACCGAGAGCTGAACCCCTGCCAGCGTATCGCTGATCAGAATGCCGCTGCCGCGGATAATGGAATTGGCGATCGTAACGGGTTGAGTGGTGCTGTCTTCGATGGTGACGACGGATGGGTCGGTGCTTTCCCAACTGCCGACGTAGATGCCGCCCGAGGTGATCGCCGTTGGTTGACTGAACGGATACAAATTGGCCTGAGGAATGACCTGCTGGTTGCCGCCCGGAGGCTTCCACTGAAGCGAAACTGAATCGTCGCTCGACGCGGAGGGCTGGTAGAAATCAAGCCGGATGTCGTACTGGGTGTCCGCCGCCAGTGTAATGGGAATGCTGACGTTATTTCCCTGCTGATGCGGCGACCATTCGTTGATGATCTCCTGCCCGTTCACCCATAGGCGAACGGCTGCGCTGGATTCGACGTAAAAGACGTAGGTTCCGGCCGCTTGCGATTGGACCTGGCCGCTCCAGCGAACTTCAAACCCCGCGCTGTTCACGCCCGCCGCGGGCGCGGATGTCCCCCAATCGAAATTCACCGTCGGGTCAGTGTGGGTGACCGTCGGCAGCGCCGCGACGGCCGCACTCTCCGCGTTGAACAGATCGGTGGGAGCATTGAAGTAATCTGCCCGCAGGCCCGTTTCGCCCGAAAATAGGATTCGCTTTTGCAGTGTTTCAATCATTGGGTGCATCCCCTCCAACGTAATGAATCGTCAATGCCCCGCGTCCTGCTAAGCCGCCATCGATTTACTTAACCCGCGCCTACAAATTTTTTCCGTTTGTCAACATAGTGTGCCGGATTTACCGGTCGGCCGGTTGGAATTGATCTTGCGGAATGCAACGGACTAACAAGGAATTGACCCCTGACGGTGACCCGGAAAACGAGGAAACAACCTGTAGGCCGCATTTTCCCAACCGCGCCGGCTTCGATCCGGTCAAGCGTTGGCGGCGTAACGCGTCGGATCCGTCACGCCCGCCTCGGCGAATCCCTTTTTTCGCAGCAGGCAACTGTCGCATCTTCCGCAAGCTCGCCCCTCATCGTCCGGATCGTAACAACTGAACGTCAGCCCATAATCCACACCCAGTTCCACCCCGCGGCGGATGATCTGGGCCTTGCTCAGATGAATCAGCGGCACGTGGATTTCAAACGCCCGCCCGCCCGTTGTCGTCATGCGCGTCGCAAGGTTGGCCATCTTTTCAAATGCCGCGATATATTCCGGCCGGCAATCCGGATATCCGCTGTAATCCACCGCGTTCACGCCGAGGAACACGTCCCGCACCCCCAACACTTCCGCCCACGCCAGTGCGTAGCTGAGAAAGATGGTGTTCCTCGCCGGCACGTAGGTGATCGGAATCCCCTCGCTCATTTCCGACTGCCGTCGATCCTTCGGCACGTCGATCGCATCGGTCAGGGCGCTTTTCCCAAACTGCCGCAGGTCGATTCGAATGATCCGATGTTCCGCCGCCCCCATCGCCTTGGCCACCGCCGCCGCCGCTTTCAGTTCATACCGATGCCGTTGGCCATAGTCGAACGACAGCGAATAAATCGGCCCAAACCCCTCGGCCCGCGCGATCGCCAGGCACGTCGTGCTGTCGAGTCCCCCGCTGCTCAGAACGATGGCCGGACTTTCACTGCGAATCATTTCCGGGATTGTATCCTTGCTGGTGCTGTCTTAACATCGCAGTTGATGAACGCAACCGGCTCCCATGAACGCGATGCAGTTGGGTGGCAAATCCTGCGAAACATAGGCTTCGAGGGTCGCGTGCGCATGACTTTCGAGCTGAATAAATCCTTACGATCCATATCCGAAGCCGGCATCCGCCACCGCCATCCGGAATATGACGAGCGCCGTGTCCGGCTGGCGGCCATTAAACTGTCGATTGGCGCCGATCTATTCAAGCTCGTCTATCCCGGCGAGGATGTGGAGCCGTGAGCGATCAAGAGCCCTTCTTCCGCCAACTCACAACGTTGCTGGAACGCGCCGGAATCCCATTCATGGTGAGCGGATCACTTGCCAGCAGTTTTCACGGAGACCCCCGGGCGACCAACGATTTCGACCTTGTGATCGATCCGGATATCGTTTCGCTCAACCGATTTGTCACGTCCTTACCCGCCGATTGGTATGCCAGCAAAGATGCAGCCCAAGCCGCCCTCAGTCAACAATCCATGTTCAACGTGGTCGATGCGGGTGCTGGCTGGAAGGCCGACCTGATCATTCGCAAAAACCGGCCTTTCAGCGTTCGAGAGTTTTCCCGCAAAGTGCCCGCCACGATCTTCGGAGTCGAAGTGGCGGTGGTTTCCCCCGAAGATTCCATCCTCTCCAAGCTGGAATGGTCACGCGAATCCAGCTCAGAGCGGCAGTACCACGACGCACTCGGCGTTGCGTTGCTGAATTCCAAGGCGCTGGATCGACCTTATCTCCAACAATGGGCGAAAGAGCTGAACGTCGAGGAATTGCTGCTACGGCTCTTGCGCGAACTCGATCTGCACAATTCGCGTTGACGCTCCGCACCGCAAAGAGCGCATTTCTAAATGCGATTGACAAATGACCAATGACCAATGACAAATGACCCCCCATGAAAATTCACGAATACCAGGCCCGCCAGATCCTTGCCGACCACGGCATCCCCGTCCCCGCCGGTGAGGTCGTCCGCTCGCCCGAAGCCGCCGCCGACGCCTTCAAGAAAATTCACGCCGACGCCTGCGTCGTCAAGGCCCAGGTTTACGCCGGTGGACGCGGAAAGGCCGGGTTCGTCAAGCTGGTCAACTCCGCCGACGAGGCCTGGAACGCCGCCAAGTTCATGCTTTCCCATCGCATGATCAACAACCAGACCGGCCCGGAGGGAGTCCCCGTTTCCGTCCTGCTCGTCGCCCCGGCCGTGCAGATCGCCAGGGAGTATTATCTCGGCATCACCATCGACCGCGCCCGCGGGGCCGCCGCCCTGATCGCTTCCGCCGAAGGCGGAATGGAGATCGAACAGGTCGCCCAAAAATCTCCCGGAAAGGTTTTCAAGTCGCCGATCCACCCGCTTCTGGGCGTTCAACCTTTCCAGGCCCGCGAGCTTGCCTACAAACTCGGCTTCAAGGACAAGCTGGCCTCCGAAGCCGCCAGGCTCATGCTGAATCTTGGCAAGGCCTTCCTCAAAATGGACGCGTCGCTGGCCGAAGTGAATCCCTTGGTTCTCACCAAGGACGGTAAACTCCTGGCCATCGACGCCAAGTTCAACATTGACGACAACGCCGCCTTCCGCCATCCCGACCTGGCCGCACTCGTCGATGATTCCCAGGAACGCCCCCTCGACGTTCGGGCCAAAAAGGCCAGCCTCAATTACATCGCCCTGGACGGAAACATCGGCTGCCTCGTCAACGGCGCCGGGCTCGCCATGGCCACCATGGACCTCATCAAACTCCACGGCGCCGAGCCCGCCAACTTCCTCGACGTCGGCGGCTCCGTCACCGCCGAGGGCGCCATCGAAGCCTTCCGCATCATTCTCTCGGAACCGACCGTGAAGGGGATTCTGGTCAACATCTTCGGCGGCATCGCCAAGTGCGACGTCATCGCCGAGGCCCTGGTAAAAGCCGCCCGCGAAGTCGGATTCAAAATTCCCGTGGTGGTTCGCCTCGAAGGCACGAACGTCGAAAAGGCCCGCAAAATCCTGGCTGAGGCCCAGTCGCAGATTCCGACCCTGCAAACGGCGACGGATTTGACGGATGCGGCTAAAAAGGTCGTGGCGGCCGTGGCGTGAAAGCGGCCGTCCGGAAGTTGTCAATCCACCGCGCGAAATGCTAGAATTCTGCCGAATGGCCCGTGCCGCAACGATAAATATCTCACTTTCGCCCCAGGAGTTGGTCTTGGTGCGCCAGCGGGTCAAGTCTGGCCACTACGAATCGGCCAGCGAAGTCGTTCGCGATGGCTTGCGATTGCTCTTTGAACGTAGCCAGCCGGCAAAATGTCGTTCTCGCGAGCAACTTCAACGACGATTGGCCAGTGCCTATAGGGCGACCGCCGTTCTCGACCATAAGCTCGCTCGCCAGTGGGCGCAACTTCCTGAAGCATGGCCGGAAGAATAAATTATCCCCTCCGTGGCGACGTCTGGCTTGTGGACTTTGACCCAACCGTCGGCGCAGAAATCAAGAAGACCCGCCCCGCCCTCATTATTCAAAACGATATCGGCAATCGCGTTTCGCCGATTACCATCGTTGCGGCAATCACTTCGACGCTGAAGCGCCCCTATCCCTTTCAGGTCTATCTACCGATGGGCGAAGGCGGCTTGGACGTTGACTCGGTCGTTACGTTGAATCACATTCGCTCAATCGACCGCCACCGCCTCGTTCGCCGGCTGGGGACCGTATCTGATAAGACGATGAGCGCCGTCGATCAAGCAATCTTGATCAGTCTTGGCTTGGAGCGATGAACATGAGCCCGCCGCCGCCACATCGTCCGCCACCGCCGGAACCGGTGGCGGGTCTGGCGGATGCGGCAAAGAAGGTGGTGGCGGCTGTGGCGCCTCACAACAACAGTTCCAAGTAAATCACATCCAGCCACCGCCCGAATTTGAATCCCACCTGCTTGAAATGTCCCACTTCCTCAAATCCAAACTTGCCGTGCAATGCGATGCTCGCCGTCTGCTCGGCATCGATCGATGCGATAATCGCATGATATCCGATCGCGCGCCCCCGGCTTATCAGGTCCCGCAAAATCAACGACCCAATGCCTTGCCGGTAAAACTCGTGATCGACGTACACGGAATTTTCAACCGTATTGCGGTAAGCCGCTCGCGCATGATATGCCGACAACGCTCCCCACCCCACCACGCGCCCGCCCATTTCCGCCACCGTCACCGGATGCGCCGCGTCGTGCCGGGCGAACCATTGCCGCCGCCCCTCCATCGGCTCCGGCGCCTCCTGATACGTACAGCTCGAATGCAACACGCAATGATTGTAAATCTCATTGATGGCCGGCAGATCGTCCGCGGTGGCCAATCGAATCTCGGCCCGGCGGCCCTGTGACGCCGCATCGCCCGACTGCATCATCCACCGAACTCTTTCCGGGTGAAACGTCCGTCTTTGCTGATTTTCTTCCCGTCGATCTCGACGTATCCGCCGTTGCGCAAGTCCACCACCATGTCCCAATGCAATCCGCTCTGATTGGAATTGCCGGTTTCCGGATATCCCGCCCCCAGCGCGAAATGCACCGTCCCGCCGATCTTCTCGTCGAACAGCGTGTTCTTCGTGTACCTCGTCACGTTGTAATTCGTCCCGATGGCGCACTCCCCCAAAAATCGGCTGCCCGCATCCATGTCCAGCATGGAAATCAAGAACTCCTGCCCCTTGGCGGCCGAGGCCTGAACCACTTTCCCCTTCTTGAATTTCAGCCGCACGTCCTGCACCTCCCGCCCGCCGTGAACCGCCGGAAAGCTGAAATGCACGACTCCCTCGGCGCTGTCGATGACCGGCCCGGTAAACACCTCTCCATCCGGGAAATTCTCATGCCCGTCGCAATTGATCCATTTTTTCCCCGCCACCGACATGCGGATATCCGTCCCGTTTTCCGCCACGACGTGATAATCCGACTTCCCGTTCAGGAAATCCGCCAGGTTTTGTTGCCGCCGCGAAACCTTCTTCCATGCCCCCACCGGGTCCGGCTCATTCAGCAGCCCCGCCCCGAACACAAACTCCTCGTATTCCGCCAGAGACATCTCCGCATCCTGCGCGCTGGCCTGGCAGGGATACTGCGTGCCGGTCCATTTCAGCTTTCCCTCCGCCGCCCGCCGCAGGAAGATTTCCGAGATCGGCCGCCGCGCCGCCGCATGCCTCGCCATCCGCTTCGGATCGCAATTCGTCAGCGCCTTCGTGTTCTCATCCGCCCAGATTCCGATCGAGCAGTCGATCGTCTCGATTTCATGCTTGGCGACGGGATTCAGATACTCCAGTTGTTTCTCCCCAGCCGACTTGAATAAGATTTCCTCCAATTCCTCCGCCGCTAGGCGCACCATCGGATGTCCCCCCGCGGCGAGCACCTGCCGGTAAATCTCCGTCACCAGCGGCTCGGCGACGCTCGGCCCGGCAATTCGCACGAGTTGGCCCCGCTTCACCCCCACGCTGTAGTTCACCAACACGTCCGCCAATTTCGCAAGCCGTGGATCACGCATGGAGAGATTGTAGTGGAAAATTCGAAACTCGAAATCCGAAATTCGAATCAAATTCGAAACTCGAAATTCGAACCTGAGCCTGTTTGGACGTTCGAATTTCGAATTTGATTCGAATTTCGAATTTCGAGTTTCGAATTTCTGGCACGTTATTTTGTCATCCTCCTCCCCGCCCGTTAAGCTACCCGCCTATGCCGACTCCAGTTCCCTGCGCAATCGTCATTTTCGGCGCCAGCGGCGATCTGGCCCAACTCAAGCTCATCCCCGCCGTCTACGAACTCTGCCGCGAACGGCTCGTC
>Ga0181538_10004541_pt1 | contig 12926 bp, 13 predicted proteins | sample PEATcosm2014_Bin_40_FD_119773 | JGI IMG/M metagenome (GOLD analysis project Ga0181538, IMG submission 119773) | Peatland microbial communities from MTU Mesocosm Facility, Houghton, MI, USA - PEATcosm2014_Bin23_30_metaG | ecosystem: Environmental > Terrestrial > Soil > Wetlands > Peat | place...
CACCCGAGACCGGCCCGCTTGTGAGGTCGGTGAAGAAAATAGCTGGAGGCGGTGTCTGCGCCTCAATCCTAGCTGCCCCGACGCTTCCCAATACCGTTAAGATCGTCAACAAAGACCATATGGACCAAGTGCCGTGTCTCATGACTGCCGCTCCCTATCCGAAAGACTCGGAATCTCTGTGAAGTTTCGTGCCTCCCACTCAATTTGAAGCCCTGGGTATAACTGGGAGACGAAGTGCCGTTTGCCGCCGCGTAGCAGTTCTAACAGTCTGCCTTGGTAAAGTGTGGCTTTCACTGGGAACAAGCGCCACTGTCATCAAGACCAAAAAAGGGACAGGGTTTCTCCCTGTACCCCCTCCGAATTTACGGCCAAGGCCTTTCCCCAGCAAGACTTACGTGCTTCGCGCCTCAGTATCCAGCAAAAACCTGGATCGAGAGAGTCCGCCGGAATATCACAAGCAGGCTGCTCTGACAAGAGATTACCATCTTCGGGAGCCACGCGGACACTCGCACAGGCACGGGAAGGCTCACCACGATCGCAGCCAGGGCTGGGTGCCACACTTTCCAGGACCGAGGCCGTTATCGGCATTTCACTAGGACGAGGCGTTTCTTGTCGCGAGCAGTTCGTCGTAGACGCTCATTAGACGGTTCATCATAGCGCTCATGCTAAAACGCGTTTCGACAGTCTCTCGAGCGGCTTGGCCGAGCCGTTGAGCCAGTGTGGAGTCCCCGAGAAGTTGCAAGATGCGTCCCGCCATTTCGTCGGCATCCCCGCTCGTTACCAGATAACCGTTCTTGCCGTCTTCCAGTGCCTCGCCATTACCTCCGACGCGCGTCGCGACACATGGTAGCCCGCAGGCCATTGCTTCAATCAGCGCATTTGAAAACCCTTCACTTCTGGAGGGAAGACAAAATGCCGCACTTGCGCGAAGTAGCGGAAAAGGATTCTTTAGTTTCCCGATGAACCGGAAATTGTCTCGTAACTGCAGGGCGGCAACCTGTTCTTGCAATTCAGCAAATGTCTGCTCTTCCAAAATGGCGCCAGCCACGGCGAACACGGCAACGGGCACCTTTTGACACACGATTGCAGCCGCGTCAAGAAGCACGTCAATTCCTTTGACGCGCCGGATATTTGCCACCGTCGATATGATAGGGACACCGCTAGGAATTCCCGTTCTCCAACCTTCCTCTCGTTCCCTGGCCTGCGCGCCTATTTCGTCCAAATCTACACCGTTGTAAAGGGTTAGAACCTTCTCAGGGGGAATATGGTCGTGATCTATGCAATAGAAGCGAACCTGCTCGGAAACAGCCAGAACTCGGTCAAACAGACGGTTGACGATTGGATAAGCGAGATTGTGCTTCCGCGAGCGAAGAATCCCCAGGTCACGGCGGCTCGAGACAAGTACTCGCGTGCCACTCCATTTTGCGATCGGCGCCGCCCAAATGTCCGAAGTCTCGAAAAATGTGTGCACAATAGAGACGTTTTCTGACTTCAGGAGCTGATTAAGTTTGCCCGCCATTTTCACGGCATTCAGATCATAAGTCCTTCGAAGTGGGAGGACGTGCAACGGGCAAGGAAAGTTCCTCAGCTCTTCAAGTTGTTCATCAATCTGGAAGGTGACAACACTGGCTCGATATCGCTCAGATGGAAGCCGGCGCAAGATCTGGAGGATGGCACGTTCGGCGCCACCAAGCTGGCACAATTGATCAACGACATAAAGGACGTGCGGCGATTGTCCCACCTGGAGAAATGCCTCCTGGCAAGAAGTTAGAGTCTTTACCCTGTGTTCCACAAGATATTTCTATCCAAAATGTTTTTTCTTATAGGGGGACGTGAGAAGCGGGGTACAAGTGGCGCTCGTCTCGTTAAGACGCTGTCATATTTGCAGTTCCAGCGGCCGCAAAATCCCATTCGGAATTACTTTTTTCCTAGGCGCGCGCTCAAGATGTAGCAGGAGCCCAACGGGCGAAGTGGAGTGCGATCCAGCGCCTCGAGCTTTTCATCGATACCAAAATTCAGTTTTGACGTCATGGTACAAAGCGGCGCCGGCAAAACCGAATAATGAACATAGCGGTCAGCTTCAATGCGGAATCCATGACTCTCTATCGAATGCCTGGCCGCCGACGGGGTGTGCTTACGTGGCAGGAAATCAAAGGTCATTGCTCCCTCTTTGCCTCCAACCAACTTGGACCTCAGATGAGAGGCAAAGGATCGCACAGCGGGTATCTTTTTCATCCAATAGAGGGGAGTTGAGAGGCTTACGGTATATCCATATCGGTTTGTGAAACAGAGAACGAATCGCCCTCCAGGTTTCAGGACGCGCGCGGCTTCGGAAATTAGTTTGTCGTCCGAAGGCAAATAATCAATCACGCCAGAACAGACAGCGACGTCAACCGATGAGTCGGGCGCAGGCAAATCCTCCACGTCGCCGACGACGTAGCTCCAAGCTTCTGCCAAACCGGTGCTCGCTGCTTCTCCTCGGCTGATCTCAATCATTGCCGGAGAAGCATCCACCCCAAGACCACAGAATCCCATCCTGCCAAGTTCGCGAGTCAGCACTCCCGGGCCACATCCCATGTCCAAAACTCGCGATCCGGGAGACAAACCCCACGATTCTACGAACTGGAGAATGGCATTGTGGCGCGACCACAACAGATCGCCGCTAGCTTTGACCGAGTATCTCTCGGTATAAGTAGCCGCTTTGGAGCGATAGTAGGTGACCGCTCGCTCTTTGAGTTCCTGGTCCGAAGGCATAAAAGTCCTGTTTTGATGAATCCTTTCCGACCATTCAGCGGCAACGACTCACTCTAGCTCTTTCGGAACCCCTGGATGGCAAATCGGCAGTCGTTCATGCAGCGCTCAAATGAACCAATCCGGAGTAGTTGGGAGCAATTCTGGTGCCAAGAACTGGATGATAACTACCTGAAAACACAGGTGTTATTTTCGAGGGACAATTGCCCAGTTGTTAGAAAAGAGGTATGCGCCTCCAGTGTGGCAAATATTTTCTCCACCTTCCGTAATCCCTTAGAACTGGGAATAGATGAACTGAGCATTATGTTCGTCAAATAACATGAACAACAAAAATCCCACCGTGTAGGCGAGAGGCCGACAGACGATCCGGAACAAAGACGGGCCGTTCACACCAGCGAGTTCGTCGAGTTCATCCAACTTCCTCAGCAACAACGGCTCAACCACGCAGAACAATGCCACACCAACAGTAATCCAGTAAAATGGCAGGCTGAACTCTCTTGCTGCACTGAAGCGGAGGAACATCGAGAAGAGGATGGAGCCTGCCTTCTGCATATTGGGGGAGCGGAAAGGTACCCAGGCGGCGGTAACCGCGATTAAGGTGAAGAACCGCCATGCGCCGGAGATGATCCGCGAGCTGCCCAGGACTGGCCGCGTCATTCTCACGGACTCGTACATACGGTAGAGAACAAGGTAGGCGCCGTGCATAAAACCCCAAAGAATGAAGTTCCAGCCGGCTCCATGCCACAAGCCCACGGCCATCATCACCCCAAGCAAGCTTGTGTACAAGGGAATTGACGCTCCCTTCCAGCGTGAGTTGATTGGGAAAAAGAGGTAATCGCGAATCCAGCGTGAGAGTGTCATGTGCCAACGCGACCAGAAATCCGCTGGAGTTGCTGCGTGATACGGCTGCCTGAAATTCTCGGGCAGGGTGACGCCAAGCAGTCGGGCCGCACCAACAGCCATATTGGTGTATCCGGCAAAATCAACGTAAATCTGCAACCCAAACGCTATGGCCAAAAACCATCCGTCAACAGTCGACAGCGGGCCAGAAGAACCGAGATGAAAACCCTTGTCCACCCAGATGCCAAGTACGTTGGCAATGGCGTTCTTTTGAACCAAACCCCAGATGAGCCGGTCAATGCCTTCAAAAGCAAAGCGTGGCTCGAATTTCTGTTCGAACTTGAGTTGCGGCGCCAGTTCCCTGGCGCGAACGATGGGTCCGGATAACACGTTTGGCCAGAATAAGAAAAACAGGCAGAGGCTCATGAACCTCATCGGCTTCACGCGGCCCTGTCGGACATCCACGAGGTACCCGATCGCTTCGAAGGTGTAGAAGGAGATGCCTACTGGGAGGGCAATTGATTTCGCGAAAGTGATTGGTCGGGCAGCCATCCAATGCAGCACGGCGTTGAAATTAACGAGTGCAAAGTCGCGATACTTATAGAAGATCAAGAGAAACAGAACACAGCTTATGCCGAGCCACATCCACTGCCTGGCCTTCAACGGATTAGCCGAGACTTGCTTGCCAGCAAAAAATACGATCGTAGCAATCAAGAGCGGAACAGCAATAAAAACCGCGCCCCAGGTGGCATAGAAAGCCAGGCTGGCGAGCAGGACGAAAGGCGGCCGCAAGCGCGGCGGCAGGAACCAAAAGACGCTGACCGCCACGACGAGAAACACCATATAGGGAAAAGAGTTGAATTGCATCTGAGCTCTGGAAATCTCCTTTGGTTCATCTCGCCGAGATTCCCACCCGTTCAATCGTCTCGACAATAATGTCCAAATCGTCGAAGTCTTCGGGCTGGAGGGTGTCGGGTGGGATAGATATACTAAGTTTCTTCTCAAGGAGCGAAATGAGCCGAAGGACCGAGAGGGAGTCAATGAGCCCAGAAGAAACCAATTTTTGACTGTCCTTGATTGGACGGCCGGTGAGCTCGGAAGCGGCTTCACGGGCAGCGTTCCGAATTGCAGCAATGTCTGGTTTCATGGAGACACTCCCTCTTAGGCGGTCCCGAGCTTATCTCTTAAGAAACGTTCTCGGGTCTCGCGGCGTGAAATCTTTCCAGCCGTGCTTTTTACGATCCACTTTTGCGGCACAACCGCAACATAGCGAGCGGCGACACCGATGGAAGCGAGGACCATTTTCCGGATTTCCGACTCCAGTTTCAGGGCGTCGTCCTCGTTAAAATCATTTTTCAGTTCGGCGACCACAGCAAGACTCTGCGTGCCGTACTCAGCATCTTCCACACCAAACGCCACTACACGGCCGGGATAGACGCCAGGAAGCGTGTTCACGACCGCTTCCACATCCTCGGGGAATATATTGTTTCCACCAACGATGACTATATCTTTGAAGCGGCCGATGACGAACAGTTCACCATTCACGACAAAGCCGAAATCACCGGTGGCGTGCCAACCGTCATGCAAAGAATGCGTTTGGAACCCTTCCGCTCCCCAATAACCAGAAAACAGCGATGGCGTTTGCACGTAGATTTCACCGGGATATCTTTCCGTCTTGATTGATCCATCAGTCCCCACAATCTTTACTTTGGTATCTCGAAGGGGCTGTCCCGAAGACACATACACGTCATCAACCAAATCGAAAGTGAGAGGGCTGTAACTTTGAGCGCCGTGATGCACGTCACTCCGTCGCACTGTGAACGGTTCTCGGCCCAGTCGTGATTGTGTGATCGCAAAGACTGTTTCTGCCATTGCGTAAGATGCTTGCAAACTCTCTTTCCGCACGCCCCAATCCGCGAATGCCGTTGCGAATTGAAGCATGGATTTGAGTCGCACGGGTTCCGAGCAGTTGATCCAAGCGCGCACTGACTCGAGGCGATATTCGCCCTGCATTTGGTCGCGACGCTGGCTCAAGTAGGAGAAAGAGAAGTTGGGAAGCCAGCAGAAAGCGGCCCGGTAAAGTTGGGCATACTTCAACAGTAAAGCCGGATTCATCACCCAGTCATTGGCACCAATTTGTACAGAAGGTGCTCCGTGCCACAGGGGCATCCAATAGCAGGCAATGAGCCCCATGTCGTGGTACAGCGGCAGCCAAGAAGCAACACTATCTTCGGCCGTGAAGCTCAGCGCTTCGCGCAACTGCTGGAATTGATCAGTCAACATCGGAGCTGTCACGACAATGGCTTTCTGAGCTCCTGTGGTTCCGCCAGAAAACTGCAAGAATAGTGTCTCTGGACTTGGCCGGGTATTGCGTCCAAGAAATTCGCGATGCTCCAGCCGCTCGCTCACCTGTCCAGCAGGAAAGAACTTCTCGTAAGTTGCGCCATCCTTCAGCGTCAAACTGACAGCCGGATAGGGCAAATTTCCCGAAAGGTTTTCTACCAATCGGGGAAGCGTGACCAGGAGATCCGCAGGCAGGTTACTAAGCTGATGAACCAGATTGCGCTGATATTTGTCCGGGTCAATCCGGCTCGTGGGCCAGGCGAGGATCGCGGGGACGTGGCCGTTCAACACCAACCCGACCTGCAATAGGAATAACTCTGGAGAATGTGGGAGGAGCAACAAGACGACGCAGCGTTCCTTGGGTAGACGAAGTAGGGAAACCAATTCATCGGCTCTCTCAAGGAAAGCAGCCCCCGTAAACTCTGCCGGCTGGTCAAAAGTGGGCGAAGAAACGACACGCAATACGACCTTGTCCCTGTTGGCGAGAAGGCGCTCGCGAAGCTGCATGCGAAACTCGTTGTGGGTAGTCACGACTTATTCGCCTCCCGGAATGCTCATAAGATGCCTCATCGGCTTGCGCCACCTGCGTTTCGTCCCCCGTTTAGAATGGCAGTTCCGCACAGGCTTTTTGCGATTGCTTCCGCGGCCACTTCATGGCCGGTCACATTCCAATGCCCCCCTCCAAAATTGGCTTCGTTGAAACCATTCAGGTAGACCTTGTGAGTTTCTGCATACTCAGAGAGAGCTGGTGCGAGATTTGTTACAGGAATCCCTTCCCTCTTACCCAGCGCATTTATTCTTTCGTCGGCATACGATAAGTCCGGTACGCCCAACGCGTGCATGAATTCCGAGCGCTTCTGAGGATCTGGAATCACTTGAGGGCGATTGGCTAGCGTGACGATACGTAACTCAGCCCCGTGAGCACGGGCTTCGTCACGCATGGCAACCAGCAACCCTTCCGTGACGCGCCAGCCTTCCTGAAGAGCAGGCAAATTGGGTGGCGCGTAAATGGCATGCTCCAGTGAGTCCGTTCCTGCCTTTCTTCCTCTTTCCTGTACGGCGGCCATGGCCATCCGGGTTCGGCCATAGCGGACAAGAGTGTTGACTGCTTGTAAAACAAGAACGTGCTCGTTCACCATGCCGCGAAGCCGCTGAAGTTTGATTTGCCGTTCTTGAACGGCGGGTAGGTTTCGGAACGAGTCGTCCAAAACAAGACGATCCCCGCGATAAACGAAGTAGGGAGACTGATCCGGGTCTCCCGCATTGTTGAGTTGCCGAACGTTGTTGGCAACATCTCGGGCCGAGTAAAAAGCCAGGATGACCGTATCCGGATGGTATTTCCAGACTTCCTGGCGTAGCAACAGAAGTTCCTGGGCGGTGGAATAGCCGGAAACACCAAAATTTAATACCTCAACCTGCTTTCCCGCAAAGCAGTGCAGTCCCGCCAGCTTTCGTTCCAGCACTGAGCAGTAGGTCTTATCGAGCTGCACCTGGAGCGCCTCAGTCCACGAATTGCCCAGCACGGCAATCCGGAAACTGGTCGGGGGCTTTTCATAATTTCGCGCGACGTCTCGAAACCCGTGACTATTGATTCGGACGTACTGCCGAGTTTCCCCCATGAACATCCCCTCTGCTCCCGGGCGAAAGGACCATCCAATCTGTCTGTCCGCCGTGTAAAACTGCGGCTCAATCTGAACTTGAGCGAGCCGCAGAGCAACCTCTGCGATGACGGGAATTGTCATCAACACAACGGCGGCGAGGATCAGTTCTTTTTTGGTTGGAGGCATAGGCTAGTGTGCGTTGGCTCCGCTTTGCCAACCAAGGAGCCGGCCCCTGGCATGTTGAAAACCAGGCGTGGGAACCAAAGGTTGCGAAACAGCAGGAGTTTGCGCAACGGCCCTCTGTTCCCGGACAATCATCATCCCACGCAGAGCCATGGCTACGAAAACCCACGTGAAGCCAGTCTCTTCGATATACGTCCAGCGGTCGCCGAAGATGTTGGCAACAATTGTTGCAACCAGCATCCCCGCGACACCTAGACCCAATCCGCGCAAGAAATCCTCCGCCTGAACCGCCCGGTAGAGTGAAAAACCGGCTCTGAACATTAGTGAAACGATCGCCAGGAAGATGATCAGGCCAACGATTCCAGTTTCCAGCATCACTTTGACGTAGTAGTTGTGCGTATCCTCGTAAGGGCCGACGGCATGCATGAACTTATAGGTGTCGAATCCCGTGCCAATAGCCGGATTACTCCTGATGATCTCCGCCGCATTTTCCCAGAGAGTGACGCGACTCCCAGCGGAGGGATCCAATTCCCCGTTGCTGTCTTGCGTCATGAACACGCGCTCGCGGACGGCATTGGGCACGATCGTCTGCCAGGTAAGCAGAAAGACAGCAAGCACTAGAAGAATCTTCCTGTTCCTGAGGACCCCAATGAAGAGCGCTCCGACGAGCACCGCTGCGTAACCTCCGCGCGAAAGCGTATACGTCAGCGATACCAGACATGTGCCGATAAGCAGAAGGTAACCCCACTTCGCTTTGACATTCTTGTGGACGGAATAGAGCCCTAGCAAAAAAACTGACATTTGTGCTTCCAGGGCAGCCAACCCATTGACTCCCGCGTATCCCATCGTTCCTTCGTCGCGAACCTCATAAGAAAAGGCTGAAAAGTCACGCTGCCTCGCCGTATTGATGTAGTTTCTATTCAACGCGAGCATCGACAGACAAATCAGAAGAAGCAGTATCTGCATCTGCTTGACATTCTTTATGGCAGCCAGCACCAGGAAAAAGAGCAGGAAGATCACCATGTAGTTCTTCCAGTCCGAGAGGCGGGCATCATCGAACCACAGTGGCAAAGGGAAGCCCAAAAACATAGCTCCTTGCCAGAGGGAAACGTACGTCAAAATCGCCAGGGCCAAAAGCCATCGCCGCAACGGAGTCTTTGTGAAAACGGAATCCCCATGGCGAAACAATCCAATTATGACCCCAAGCAAAATCAGGTCTATCCATTGAGCACCCAGGGGAAAAGCGTGGAGCTTATACCGCACTGTTTGCAATGGAAGTAATGGAACGATATAGTATATGCCAATCTCTGGCCGCCAAAAAGCACTAGCGAGAAAAGCCACGCAACCCGCTATATATAGCAATAAGGGCGTCAAACCCGAAAAAATGTGGAGCCCCATAATTCCTATTTTCCTTTGTGAGGCTCAGTCGTCAAACTGACCGATTCGGTGTCTTCAAGACAGTTTAACAAGGCTCGCTCGTTTACGACCTGGCTCTCTGACTGAATCTGAGCAGCGCGTTCTATGGAACCCTTGGGAGATAGCTCCGCCACTTGCTCGCCGACTTCATTCAGGGCACCATACTTGCGTAGAATTTTCTGGTTGAGCGCCTGAAGGAGTTTTGCCCTTGAAATCCAACTGAACTCAGTTTGCGCTCGCCTTGCACCCTCCCGCCCGAATTCTTCTCGCAATCTGCGATCCAAGAGCAAGCGGCGTAAAGTCATCGCCAGTTCGTCCGAATCTTCTGGGTTAACAAGGAAGCCTGTCTTCCCTTCGGCAATCGCCTCGATGGCGCCGCCACTTCTTCCCCCAATTACCGGTTTTCCTGCGGCATTCGCTTCCAGGAAAACGATGCCGAATCCTTCCACGTCGCCGTCACTCTCCTGCCGGTTAGGCATCATCATGATGTCACAAAGGTTGTAAATATCGGGTAGTTGTTCCGCCGGAACATAGCCGGCAAAAGTGACTCGATTGCCCAGGCCTGCCTCGTTGACCATTTGACGAAGCCGCGGCTCCTCCGGGCCAGTTCCGACAATCAGATAATGAGCTGCTGGAATCTCATTGCAGATTTTGTTGAATGCTTCCAGCGAAACTCGATGCCCTTTCCTGGGAACCAATCGCGCGACAGTGAGAACAACAATCTTGCCTTGCAGCCCAAAACGCTCCACTAGATCCGTCCGAGGTGGCATTGGCCGGAACCTCTCAGAATCAACTCCGGGCACTATTTTACAAACGCGATCGTCAGGCACTCCTAACCGGATCAAGTTATTTCGCGTGAACTCCGAAGCGGCAATCACAGCATCCGCATTAAGGTAAATCCGGTTGCGAACACGCGGCTGGTATTTGTACCGATCGAGCTGAGGGATTTCCTCACCATGGCAGTAGACTACGTAGGGTATTCCCATCAACTTCTTCAGGGTCATCGCTGTCAAACCAGGAGGGTATAAATCCCCGGCGTGTACAATCGCTGGCGCGAATCGCACAGCCTGCCACGTAGCACCCAAGAATGGTCCCAGCCCCTTCGGGAGCTCCTGATACTTCCAGGAATGCAAAGGCTTAAAGCGCCGAATGATGCGAAAATGTTCGGTTGAAGCAGTGAGGTCGAACTCCTCCCAACCGGGATTTTTTTTCGTGAGGAGAGTGATCTGCGAATCGCCCAGCTCCACTAATTTTGTATAGATGTTGTGATAATACTCACGGGAACCGCCTGCGTGAGGCAAGAACGCATCCGTCAGGAGCAGGATCCTTGTGCGATGAACCGAGGTTGAACCCATGTCGCTCACAAATCCATCTTCGATGCTTCCACTAAGCAGTAACTATGACACGTTCGCCTCGTGGTACTGGCCGATAATTCGTGATTGTTCATTCGTTTCTCATCAGCTGACTGCGGGCACATTGGGCATCATCTTCAAGTTATCGTCCTGCGCTTTGTTTTGATACAACTGAGGGCCCTTTCTTCCTTCCCATTGCCGTTCCAATCTCATGGCTGCGCTGGACTCTTCCGTTGGGCCAGGACAAGACCGGGTCATAGAGAGAAATGCTCCTCGTAGATGTGAACAGGCAATTGCGGAACCAACCGCACACGATCTAACTCTGTTTATATGAATAATTTAGCATTACCATGGCTCCTGCGGAAGGACTCTGAAGGAAAACCAATTACACATTTATGACCCTTTTCCACCCCCCCACAGAGACTTATCCGTACGCATTCGACCCCACCCCGAGTCGGTTCGATCTTGGCTGTTAGATCAAATGGCGCGCAAGCCACGCCGGCGGAATTCCTTAATCTCATCCGCGGTCGGAAAGGTGTAGTAGCTTCCGTTCGACTGATCCATCATTCTTGGTGAGGCAGTTCCATCGCGAAGCTGACGCAGGACTTTGGCCATCGCATGTGCCCCGTAACGCTTGGAACGGCGGATCACCTGGTCCAGAGTTTCTCCCTGAACGATGGGCTGCTGCTCTTGTAGCAACACCTGTCCTTCGTCCAGCTTTGCCACCATGTAGTGAATCGTGAGTCCAACCGTCTTCTCTCCATAATACATCTGCCAGAATGTTGGCATCATGCCCTTGTATCTTGGCAACGGCGCATGGTGGATGTTGATGGCTCCCATCGGCGCCAAAGTGAGAAGCGGCTCCTTCAGAATGTATGGGCATGCCACGGACACTAGAAGATCGGGGACTCTTCCGCGAACCAATTCCATAAATTCCGGCGCGTTCGGATTCCCAATCTGAGTGTAGGCAATCCCATACGCACGACACAGCTGAGCGAGAGTCCGATAACCCGTAGCTCCTAACTTCCGCGGCAATAACCCCGCAAGTTTTGAGAAGGCGAGACGAAACACCAAGCGCGCCATCCCCGTAACGCCGTAAAGTTGCGTTAGCTCTTTGACCATCTGGACTCGCGAACGCTTGCCCATCGTCGGGCAGGTCGCGATGTGCAGAATCTCAAACTCGGAAGCGTAGATCCGGACAAATTCATCAAAGAACGGCAAAACATAAAGCGGATCATCTTGGGTCAAAAACTCGATTTTCATGATGGCTTAAGTTCTCACCGTCTCCCAAACGATGTATTTCTTGCCCCGTAAGACCTCAATCACACTGCAAAATGCCGCCGCGTTCAGTGTGCAAAAGTAAAGCGGAATGCCGAGCGGCTTCCAAACTTTCTGCAACGGAAAAATTAATGACAAGAGAGTGCTCCCGTAAAAAATCAGCTGAGCTGCCAAAGTCCACTGATAGAAAGGTTGCCGCCATAGAAACAGATTGCTGGCCAAAAACAGCAACAAGAAAAAGGGGACGAGCCAACGAAGAGCTTTGTGAGAACAGAGTTGAAATGAGACCCAACCGAACTTCCAGGGCAAGAGCAGATCAGACACGCTCAACAGACCGCGAATCCCACGCGTCACTACGCGCACACGCATCGAGAATTCTTCAGATGTTGACTGGGTGGTCTCCTCGTACGCCAGAGCTCTGTCCTCAAAGACAACCCGGTATCCCTTTCGGATTACATGCAATGGCTGAACAAGATCGCTGATCACCTCTGGCGCAAGAGGGGTATAAGCGTCCCGGCGCACGGAATAGATACAACCACAGCAACCACTAATGGTTTTTATGCGTGACTGAAACATCTTGATGGCATTTTCGTAGTTCCAGAAGGCCACCGTGCCAAGGCCAGTGGGAGATTTTCCTTCCGGATCGAAATATTGGTAACGCCCGCTGGCCGCTCCCACTTTTGGATCGGCATAGTTAGATGCCAGATGGAGCAGGGCTTGCGGATGATAGATGGTCGTGGCGTCCGAAAAAATCAGCACTTCACCGCGAGCGATCTGCACCCCCTCGTTTTGAGCGTTTGTCTTTCCCTTGCGACCCGTAACGCGAAGCAATTGCACGCGCGGATCAGCAAAAGAACGGACAATTTCGTCGGTACGATCCGTGGAGCCATCCGAAAGAACAATGACTTCCAGCTTATCCGCCGGATATTCCAACGCGAGAGTTTGTTCCAATTTACGGCGGATGCCGGCTTCTTCATTGTAGGCGGCAATCAGGATGGACAGGAAAGGTGTATAGCCAGGCTTTGCTTGCTTCTTCCGGAAAAATCCGGAAATGCCGGCCAGCAAGAGAGGGTAGCCGACGTACACGTAGACTATGGCTGAAAGAGAAAACCAAAAAATGAGTTCCGCAAGATGCACCATCTTACCTATTCCTCTCGGCAAG
>Ga0181538_10004551_pt1 | contig 12893 bp, 8 predicted proteins | sample PEATcosm2014_Bin_40_FD_119773 | JGI IMG/M metagenome (GOLD analysis project Ga0181538, IMG submission 119773) | Peatland microbial communities from MTU Mesocosm Facility, Houghton, MI, USA - PEATcosm2014_Bin23_30_metaG | ecosystem: Environmental > Terrestrial > Soil > Wetlands > Peat | place...
ACCGTTGGGATTTTTGAAAAAGGTTTGATAGAAAATCGCCATGTCCGAAGAATAAAGGATGCCGCCTTTGTCCGGCAGCCAGCCCGTGAGGCTCTTGTCGTCGGGTGTGAGATATTGTTGGGTCAGATTATAAGTCCAGCGGCTGTTAAAGTCATTGGTGGTGGCAAGAAAGGTCGTTACCGCCAGTCCACCAACCAGCGCCAGGCGCTTGAAAGAATCCGCCGCGAAACGCGCTTCCAAAAGCAACTGCAAATCGCACGTTATTAAAACCATCAACGCTGGCCAGCCCCAGTCGGCCGTGAACCGCACCGCCTTGAAACCGAGCACCCAGGTAAGTGTGGCGAGCCAGAAAGCCGGATTGGTGGTCAGTGCTCGCGCTTTCAATCCGGCCAGCTGGCGCAAAATCAGCAACCCACCCAGAATGATCAGCCCGAAAACATCGCCGGATGACGAACGAAATTCGGTGACCATGGTGCGTTGGGTAAGATGCATTCCAAAAGCGCGATAGGCCATTACGACGGCCTGGTACAGGGATTCAAACGGATGGCCGGTAAAGGAAGCGCCCAGAAATACACCTGCCAGCCATCCCACTATTAGCGCCAATCCCCAACGAAACTGTCCGGCGAGGAAGAAGGCCGCCACCGGGAGCGCCCAGAGATACCACACCCCGTGCACAAACGAGCAAATCGCAATCAACAGGGCCATCCACACGGCCGTCCACCATCTTGGCGGAGTTGAACCCCGGATTTGCCAGGCGAAAAGAATGATCAAGAGTCCGGCGATCGTCACCAGAAACGGACGACCGAGCAGGAGCCGCCCCAAAACTCCCGAAGTGAGAGCGGTGGCAGTCAAGGCGATCAACCACGCTTCCGGCCGCTTTAACCACGGCAGCGCCGACCACCCCACCAGCGTGAACAGCGCCACGACGGCCAACATGACCAGTCCTTCGGTGCTGCAGTTGGTCCAAAGGTGAATTTGCCGCAGCAGGAAATGCCAGCCATAGTTGTGATCAATCTGGAATGCGGGGCCAAGCACCAGAATTTCCGGCCAGGGTTTGCCGCTCACCGCCTTCGCCGCGTGCCGCAGTGCGTCGTCCGGCGGCAGATAGCCGTAGCTGATGATCTTCAAAGGAATGGCCAGAATGACCAGAACGACAATGACCCAGGCCGCCAGCGGAACGTAACGCCGCAGCGCGTCTAAGCGCGTCGCATAAAAATTGTTCTGGCCGTTTGTCATCGGGGCATCACGCGGAAATCTTTACGGGGGCGCCGTGGCTGGAATGGTCGGTGCCGGCGGCGGCGCGTTGGTGCGCGGCAGCCGCCCAATCCAGATGCCGCTGACGCCATAATTCCATTCGAGTTGTGGAATGTTGGGCGGGCTGCCGCGTCCGCCGCGGATGACCAATCGGTCAGCCGGCCGCATTTTTTCCACCCACGGCGTGTAGCCTCTGGCGTCGCCGTAATTCCACAATATTTTCTGGTAAATCTCGAAATCTTCCTTCGGCATCCACGTTGGCTCGAAACCAAGCATGTAACGCCAGTCACCCTTGGGATTTTTGAAGAAGGTCTGGAAAAACACAGTCACGTCTGCCGTGTAAAAAATGCCGCCCTTGTCCGGCAGCCAGCCGTTGAGGTCAGGATTGTCGGCGGTCAGGTATTGACTCACGAGGGTTGAGGACCAGCGGCTGTTGAGATCGCTGGTCAAACACAGAAACGCCAAAGCCCCCAGCCCGCACACCAGCCCCAGCCGTTTGAACGAATCCACCGCGAACCGCGCCTGCAAAAGCGACTGCAAATCGCACGTCATCAAAACCATCAATGCCGGCCAGCCCCAATCCTCCCAGAAACGCGAGATGGTGAAGCCGAGCACCCAGCAGATACAAACGAGCCAGAATGCCGGGGTGGCGGTCAACGGCCGCGCGTTTAATTTCGCCAGCCGGCGCAAAATCAGCAGCCCGCCCAGGATGATCAACGCCAGCACGTCGCCACCAAACGGCACCAGTTCCGACGCCATCGTGCGCGTGGTGGAGTGCATCCCGCCGGCGAGCAGTGCCAGTTTCACCGCTTGCACCGGATAACCTGCGGGATGCCCCGTAAGCGCCGAGCCGAGCAAAACCCCCGCTACCCAGCCCGCCGTCAGTGCCAGCCCCCAGCGGAACTGTCCGGCGAGGAAAAACGCCGCGATGGGCAACACCCATAAATACCAGGTTCCGTGCACAAATGTCGAAATGGTGAACAAGCCGGTCATCAATAAAATCACCCGCCATTTCGGCGCCGATGCCCCGTACATCTCCCACAGCAGCAGCGTCATCAAAACACTCATAGACACCAGGAATGGCCGTCCGAGCGTGAACCGCTGCGGCAGGTCCGAAACAATCATCGTCACCGTTAATGTGATCAGCCACGCCTCCGGGCGCTTCAACCACGGCAGCACCGATCCGGCCGTGAGGAAAAAAAGCGCCACGACGGAAAAAATCACCAGCGCCTCGGCATCCCAGTTTTCCCAAAGATGAATTTTTTTCAGCAGCAAATTCCACCCGAACTCATGGTCAATCCGGTAGGCGTGGTTGAGCACGAGGATTGCCGACCACGGCTTGCCGCTCACCGCCTTCGCTGCGTGCCGCAACGCGTCGTCACCCGGCAAATAGCCGTAGCTGATGATTTTTAAGGGGATGGCCAGAATGACCAGAATGACAATCACCCAAACCACCAGCGGAATGTAACGCCGCAGCGCCTCAAGTGGCGATGCCTGGTGATTGCCATGGTCGTCGGTCATGTTGGCGCGGCGCAATTTTGAAGATCAAAACACCGTCGGCACGCCTTCGTCAAGCATTCGCAATTTGGCGGTGAGATTTTCCTTCGCGGCAATCTCGCGCAGCCAGCGCGGCGGCTCGTCCATTGCCTCGAACGACAATTTGAACGTCCCGTAATGCATCGGCACCAGCCACCGCGCCCGCAAATCCCGGAATGCCCGCACCGCTTCGTCCGGTCCCATGTGCACGCGACGGAACGATTCCGGGTGATACGCGCCGATGGGCAACAGCGCGATTTCCGGGTAAAGCCTTCTCCCGATGTCCTTGAAGCCGTCAAAATAGGCGCTGTCGCCCGCGTGATAAATTCTCCGGCCTTGATACTCCAGGACGAACCCGCCGTAACCGCGATGGTGATCGTGCAACGTGCGCGCGCCCCAGTGCTGGCTGGGCGTGAAGGTCACCTCCCAATTGCGTTGTGAAAAACTCTCCCACCATTCCAGCTCGATGATGCGCGCGAAGCCGAGGTTCTGGGCCAGATCGCCGACACCCCGCGGCATCACGCCGATTTTTGGACGTGGCAGGCGGCGCAACGTCGGTTTGTGGAAATGATCGAAGTGCGCGTGGGTGAGCAGCACCAGATCAATCCGCGGCAGGTCCCGGATTTTGAAGCCGGAACGTTTGATGCGTTTCAGGAGGAACAGCCAGTTCGCAAAATTCGGGTCAATCAAAACGTTCAAATCCGTGAACTGGATTAAAAACGAGGCGTGACCAATCCAGGTGATGGCCACCTGCCCGCGTTTGAGCTTCGGGAAAACCGGGTGGCGCTGCTGCCCGGTGCGCGGCGTGAGCCAGGCCTTCCAGATCAGTTCGCGAAAAAACGTGCGCGGATTGAAATGCTTCGACGGCGTCAAATCCTTGAACGAGCGCGGCAGCCTCCGGCGCGGAGCGGCGGGAAGTGGCGGAACCGGTTTCGTCATACGTCCCATTTTAGCAGATGGCGTGCCTTGAACAAATTTGAAAATCCACGGCGCCTTGCTTTGAATTATCCCCCTCTCCGCCGCGAAGCGATTTCCCTCGCCCGCGGGAGCGGGAGAGGGTGGTCCCGCCTTCGCGGGACCGGGTGAGGGTTGTCTGGAACAAACCAAATATAGGCGGCGAGGGACGGGGTGAGGTGGCGCGTATCTCACAAATCAAAAAGATCAAAATTAAGCTGTCATCGGAAAATCAATCCGCGACAACCGCGATGATCGTCGTTAAATTTCTCCACGTAAAAAATACGGTGAAACAACTCGACACCTTCCTGCGCAGACAGCCGAAACTCGGCCGGGGCGTTTATCTCGCCAAAACTGCCGTCGTCCTCGGCGACGTGACGCTCGGCGCATATTCCAGCGTGTGGTATGGCGCGGTGCTGCGCGGCGACATCAACCGCATTGTCGTCGGCCATCACACGAACATCCAGGACAACGCCGTGTTGCATCTCGCGGACGATTTCGCGTGCATCGTCGGCAACTGGGTCACGGTCGGCCACGGCGCGATTGTTCACGCGTGTAAAATCGGCGACGAAGTGCTGGTGGGCATGGGCGCGGTGATTTTGGACGGTGCGGACATTGGCAAACAATCCATCATCGGCGCGAAGGCGCTCGTGACGCAGGGAATGAAGATTCCGCCCGGCTCACTCGTCCTCGGTGCCCCGGCAAAAATCGCGCGCAAGCTAACAAAAAAAGAACGCGCCGGACTGAAATGGTGGGCGGATAAATACGTGGACAACGGCGCTTATTGCCTGAAACACAAAATCAATGTGGGCAAACCGTTGCCGACATGATTAAGGCAGAGACGCGAAGGCATAAAGACGCGAGAGAAAACTTTGTGGCATTTTCGGCGAAAACTACTTCCGCAACATTCTGTGGAGGGAAAATAAAGTTGTGAACTGGAATCGACATAAGCTGTTGATTTTGAAGATGCGACTTTTCGGCCCCGGAAAATAAAGTTGTGAACTGGCTGTTCAAATTTGTCCAACGGTTGCACCGGGCGGAAAATAAAGTTGTGAACTGGAGCTGTCGCTATTTGCGGTAACGGCCCGTTCCGGGTGAAAAGGGAAGTGGCCGCCTTAATTCCATGATAGGCCAACGCCGGTTTGACCGTGATTTCGGCCAGGAACACAAAGGAAGTTGGAGAACTATTCAGCGAGAATCTCGAAAGGGATGGCCGGCAATGTGCCTACCGGATTTCGGCGCTGGTTTCTTGGCTGGGGCGCCGATTGGACCGCCGGCGGATTTTTCGGCAGGATATTCACGATCAAGTTTCCGGTAGTGCCGGGTTTTAATTTTGCCTTCTCACAGTTGAACACGATCTCAATGCCACCCTCGGTCGGCGAAACGCTTAGGAGAGAGACACCATCGGGCGCGCCGCTCAACTCAAGGTCAAACCGCTTTACAAAAGCGATTGAGGGCGTGGCTATCCGAACGCGGGCCGTTCCACCGACGGTTATTTTCACGGGCGTCGCGCTCAAAATCTTGATTGCGTCACTGGCAAACGCACGTGGGTTGCCCGCTACAGCGACTTCCAGTTCTTGCGCGGGAACGAGATGCCGGTAGGCAAACGCCTGCATCATGTCTTCGGCCGGAACGGCTAGGTGAACAATCTCCTGTCCTGCGACAATAGCGCTGCCTTCCAAAGCGAGTGCCACCGGTTCCTTTCCAGCCTGCAGTGGGGCTTTCAAGGTGAATTGCGCCTTGTCCCCATTCTCCGGAATGCGGGCGCCACCCAGCGAAAATCCCGGCGGCGTGTCCTTCAAATGCAATTCAATCGCATTGGTGAAACCGTCTTTGCGCACGGCGAATACCGTCGCCGGCACGCTCATGCCAGCGCGGACGTTGAGGCTCGACGGCACCACGCGCAACGCGAAATCTGGCCTCGGCTCGCTGATGCGTAAACGGTAGGCAAAGTCCGGGCCGCCCTGCTGTTGCGCATCACTGATTTGGACAAAATAAACTCCGTCTGCCGGCAAGGTGGCGGCGAGATAGGAATCCGCGTGGTGCGTTTCCAAGCCTGATGCTTTGTCGTCGAAGTCATCATTGAAAGCAAGCTGTTTGCCCGCAGCGTCGGTGAGCTTGAGCGTCGAATCCAGTGGCGAACCCAGCCGGCGTGCCACAACCTCCGCCACGATTTTTTCCCCGGCGCGGCCTTGAAAACGAAACACATCGCAATCGCCGGGCGAATCAATCCGGCCATTGATGATGATCGGCAGCGCGACGGTTTGCGCGGTGTCCGGTAAATCGTTCGATTCCTGCTCGTGGCATTCCGGCAAGGTGTCCACGGCGAACGGCACGAGATTGGAAATTTTTCCGTCCTTGCTCACAGAAATGAAATAGGTGCCAGGTTCTTTGCCGGAATTGTCGAGCGTCAACTCGTTCGTCGCAAGATTCCAGCCTTTCAAGGCAACGGTGGTTTTCGCGCCAACCGGCCCGCCAAGCGGGAAAATGTCCGTCACGAACGGCAATTCGCCGATGGTCATGCGATAAACAAAATCTTCCCGTCCGCGATAAATCGAATCGTGAATTTCGGCGCAGTAGTCGCCGGTTTTCGGAACTTCAAAGTGAATGACCGGGTCAGGCCGGAAACGAAAGCGGTCGTCATAGGCCAATTCATGGTTGTTCGCGTCATAAATTGTCGCGGTCGCCTCGAACCAGCCGGGCACGGCGTCGGCGAGATAAGGAATCAGCGCCCGCGCGCCGACGCTGATGACGAGTTGCTGACCCTTGCGCGCGGAAAACCAATAGCGATCCACGCCGCCGGGCATGTTCTGGCCATTGACGGTAGCGGGCAGTGTAATGCGCATGTCGGTGCGCGGCGTGTTGGTGGTCGGCGTTCCGCCAAGCCGTTCCAGAAAGCGAGCCAGGTCCGGGTCCGTTGCTCTGGCCGGCGGTTTGGAAAATTCAGGCAACTGGCCGACAAAAAAGTTGAGCGGATTGGACAAGGCGTTGGGCGTTCGCAACCTGATCTCGTGTTCGCCCGGCGCGGCGTTTGTGGCGATGGTGATTTTGAGGAGAACGGTTTCGGCCATTGCTGGATTGGCCTGGCGGTTTGGCGGGTTCTTGAGAATTTTATTCCGAATTTCGGCAAACCGCATTTGGTCAGCGGTGGTCCAGACATTCGTGCCGGAGGAAAATCTGCGCATGGCCTGCCACTTGTCCTGCAATTTCTTCAATTCGTCGCGCAGCTCGTTGAATTCCTTCTGGTTCATCGGCCGGGCGTATTCAACTACTGCCGCTTGAATACCCTCGCCGCACACGGACGCACTGGAGACGGCGGCGAGAATTTGTCCACCCACCATGACTTGAAACGTCGTGCCTTGCCGCCCGCCGGCGGGATAAATGTAAGCGACGTGCGGCGGGTTCGGCTGCGCCCGAACCACCGGTGCCGGCAATAGCATCAGAAAGAGAACCACGCATTTTCCGATGTCGTTCATGACGGCATGATTTCCTTCAGCAAGCCGGCGGATTTCACGCCTTCGTCGGACGTGGGCATCACGCGAGTGTTCAGCCCGTAGGGGTTCGGCAATTCCGCGTTCCCGTCAATGCCCAGCAGTTCATACATGCTGCCGATGAGATCCACGGGATACACCGGCCGTTCCTTGACGTCTTCGCCTGTCGCGTCCGACGCCCCAACGACGTGGCCGCCCTTGAAACCGCCGCCGGCGACCACGGCGGAAAAAACTTTGCCCCAATGCCCGCGTCCGCCGTTCCACGGTTCTTCCCATTGAATTTTCGGCGTCCGGCCAAATTCACCACTCCACCAAATGATGGTGCTGTCGAGCAACCCACGCTCGGATAAATCCTGAAGCAGCGCCGACATGCCCTTGTCCAAATCCGGCAACAGGCGGCGCATGGCCTGAAAATTTTCCTTATGGGTGTCCCAGCCGGGGGAATTAATGGTGACGAAGGGCACGCCATGTTCGACCAGACGCCGCGCGACGAGGCAGGATTGGCCGAACTTGGTACGGCCATAGTGGTCACGCAACTCCGGCTTTTCCTGCGACAAATCAAACACCTTCGCGCCATCGCCGAGGATCATGTCGTAAGCCTGTTGCTCCGCCATGGCCGAGGCCTCCAGTTCCGCGTCTTTCGGCATTGCGCGCCCCAGTGTGTTCAACTGATGCAGGAGTTCACGCCGGTCGCGCTGACGTTGCTCGGTGATGCCCGGCGCGACCACGCCTTCCACGGCGAACGGCGTCTGCGCCGGATTCCCACCGGTGACAAACGGCTGGTAACGCTCGCTCAAAAATCCATTGGGCGAAAAACGCCCCAGCGGCTCGGTCATGACAATGTAAGGCGGAATCAGACCCTTGTATCCGGCGTCATATCCTTTCAACAGCGACACCACCGCGCCGATGCACGGATAAACCAGCTGCCCGCCGGGCATCCGGCCGGTCTGAGTGATGTAAGCCGCTGTTTCGTGGCCGTTGTTGCTGTGGGTCATGCTGCGGATGATGGAATACTTGTCCGCCTGTTTGGCGAGCAGCGGCAGCAGTTCGCAAATCTTGAATCCAGGCACGTTGGTTTCAATAGGATTTTTGAATGGCCCGCAATAATCGTTGCCCGCCCCCGGTTTCGGATCGAACGTGTCCAAGTGCGACGGCCCGCCCCACATCCAAAGTTGAATGACAGCTTTGGCCCGGGCCGGCGCTGCGGCAGCGAAAGCGCGGAATGACAAATTGTCCGCCAGCATCAGCCCGCCGGCAACGATGAGTCCGCGCCGAATGGCTTCTCGCCGGCTGACGCCCGGGAACGGACCCGAATTTTTATTCCGGTTCATAAGCTCGTTCCCTCTCAGTGCCGGTAAAGAAATTCGGCACTGTTCATCAACGCCCACGCCACGTCCACTGTTGCTTCACGCCGGCCCAGCGTGCCGGCCTGGAAATAGGCTTCCACGGCCTGCGCCTCCGCCTCCGTCGGAAAGCGGGAAAGGATTCCCAGATACATCCCGCCGGCGATTTCACGCGGCGTCTTGCCAGACGTAGCCTGGTATTGAATCATCCGGCTTTGCTCGATTTTCTGCCGCATCTGGCCGGAATTTAAGAGCCACAATTTCTGGGCGGCGGTGACGCGGTTGTTGCGCTCCGACTCCAAGCCGGTGTCGCGCGGCGGCCGGCCAAACATCTCGAGAAACGCACTGGTGATGCTGCCGTCCGGCAGGGAAATCGAGCGCTGTCCGGACGGAATGAACGTGTAAGGCTCCGGGATCGCGCTGGAATAACTTTCTGACGAACCCGTAATTTGATCCACGGCGTCAATCAACACTTCCGCGTCCAGCTGGCGCAGCGGGTAAACGGCGAAATTGGCGGCGGCCTGCGGATTATCGCTTTTCGGAATGGAGGAAAGTTGATACGTCTCGGAGTTCAGGATCAGCCGGTAAATGTGCTTGAGGTCGTAGCCCGATGAAACCAGTTCCCGTTCCAAATAGGCCAGCAACTCTGGATTGCTCGGCGGATTGTCGGGACGGATGTCGTCAGGCTCCTGAATGATGCCGCGGCCAAGCAACCACGACCAGATGCGGTTGACGATGTTCCGCGCGAACCAGGGATTTTGCGGGCTGGTCAGCCAGTCGGCAAAGACCACGCGCGGGTCTTTGTCTGGCGACAACCTGACCGTCGTGCCGTCGGGAAAAGCCGCCATCCGCGGCGTGCTGCCCACGGCGTCGGCGTTGGTCGAATTGGAATCATAAAAGACAATTTCCTCCTTCCATTCCAAAGTGGACTTGTAGCCGACATTCGCGAAAAGGGCCGCGAGGTTTGACCGTTGTTCCGCCGGCCATTTTTCGATCCGCGTTCCCATAAACGTCAAGGCCACGGTTTGCGCGATCCTCTCTGGATCCTTGCTTTGCAGCGCGCGGTAGAAATTCACCTGCGGCACGTCGAAGTCGCTGCCATTGGCCGTGAGCATCGCTCGGGCAAACCGGTTATATGGCATGTTCTGCCGGATGCATTCACGAATCCACTGATGATAGCCTTGTGCCGCGTTTGGCCAGAGGTTGATGGGAAACTCCGCCTTGATGCGCAGCAAATCGCTCCACTTCATCGCCCAGTAATCCGCAAACTCATCGCGCGCTAGCAGCCGGTCAATTAGCGCAGCGCGCTTGTTCGGCTTTCGGTCCAAAATAAAATTTTCAGCCTCCAACGCCGTGGGCAGAGTGCCGATAGTGTCCAGGTAAATGCGCCTGACAAACACCGGATCCGAGCAGACGTTTGCCGGCTGGATGTTCAATTCCCGCAATTTTGCGAAAACCTCCTCGTCAATTTTATTCGCCGGCGCGGACGGCACGCCGCCTTCAAAAGGATTGGACGCAGCAGCCCCGCTCAAGACGGGAAACAGGGTGAAGACCATCAATAGCAAACACGCCCCCAGGCGCCGCCTGCCGATTTGTCTTCGTTGCATGCCACATAACCAGACGAAGGCGGATAATGCGAAGTTTCACACAGATATTGTCATTCGTATGACAACTTTTTATCTGTTAACTAAAAAGTTCCGCTTGTACTGTAACGTGCCACCCGGCTTTCCCGTCTAATTCAACTGATGTTTTCTTTTGTCACACCCGCGCAGTCCGGTCGGGATGCCAGATTCCAAGTCCCTTATCGCGCGCCGGAAAATTTGGCCGCCGACGATTCACTCCCCTATCGGACACATAGACACGAAATATCGGTGACCCTCCGGCCGCTGCCGGGCGAAGGCATCACGGAACTATTCGGTCGGCTGGCGGACGCGCTTCAAGGTGCAACTATCCTCAACCTGCTGGTGTTCGGCTCTGTCAGCGCCAGCGCGGCGGCGACGGAAGCGATGCGCCGGTGGTTCGGGAGGATTGACTGGCCGGTGATGTGGGTTGAAGGTGGCGCGTGCGACTTCAGCCCCATCGCTGGAATACAAGTTTTCGGTTTCGACGGCGGCGCAGTGCAGCGCATCCGGCTCGACGGGCGCGTGGTGGGTTCCGTTTTCCGAGACGACTCGGCGCGGTATTGTTTGCTGGGCGGTCTGGGGCCAAACCAAAAGTCTTCCTCGCGGACCAGCCAGACGAAGCAGGTACTCGACAATTTGGAAAAGGCTCTTGAAGAATGCGGCTTCACGCTCGCTGATACGGTGCGAACGTGGTTTTTTTTGGAAAACATTTTGTCCTGGTATGCCGAATTCAATCGGGCGCGGATGCAGGTCTATTCCGGGATCAAATTCCGGACCGGCTCGCTGCCAGCCAGCACCGGCATTGGCGCGCGAAACCCGGCTGGAGCGGTGCTGACCGTGGGTGCGCGAGCAATGCAGCCATTGAATTCCTCTGCCTGTGCAGCCGAAATCGCTTCGCCCCTCCAATGTCCCGCGTTGGCCTACGGCAGTTCGTTCAGCCGTGCGATGGAAATCTGCTCGTCGGCCGGCCACCGCCTGTTTGTCTCCGGCACGGCGAGTATTTCGCCGGCTGGCGAAACCTTATGGCGGGAAGATGCCCGCAAACAGGTGGCACAAACGATGGAAGTAGTAGAAGCCCTCTTGCAGTCACGCGGCTTTTCATTGTCGAATCTTACCCGGGCGACGGCTTATTTCAAACACCGCGCCGACGTCTGCGCGTTCACGGAATGGTGCGCGGCGCGCGATTTGCTTTCCCTTCCGATGGTCCTGGCCAACTGCGACATCTGCCGTAATGACCTGCTGTTTGAACTTGAAGCGGACGCCTGGCGCTCAACCAGGATGCCATGACGGATCGGGATTGGGGGCCTTCGTCGTCGTCTGCGAGAACATCTTAAAGCATCCGCAGTCAGAATCAGTGTAAAAACATTCAACTCAGTTATCAGACTTTAATTGTGTTCATAAATACTGGTCACCATCGGCTGAAAATCGCGACTGCCTTGGCAAATCAGCAGCAAGATTTTAGTTCGGGACTTTATTTTCCAGTTCACATCTGCGGAAGGAAAATAAAGTTGTGAATTGGAGCAAGGCTTGCGAAACATGGCACAACCGCACTTGGCATCCGTGCGCGGCATTGACGTCACCGGATGGTCGTGGTCAAATCCCGTGTTGATTTTATGGGAATCCGATCCTGCCGCTTCTGATGGTTGAGGCGCTCTGGATCGGCGCGGGTGTATGAAGCCCGCGCACGCGAAACCAAGATAATACTATGCAAAATAATGAAAGTTCCCTGCCGGGAATCGACGTGCTCAACACTGGCTACGGCGATTTTGAATTGCGTTTTGACCCGAACAAACCCGATGAGGTGCAAAAGGCCAAAGAAACGATCACTGACATGCTCAAGCGCGGTTATGCCATTTTTGTACGACAGGGTGAGGAAACATTCCGGGTGCGTAAATTTGATGCCGACAGGAATGTTTACATCATCGGCAGCACACCAGCGGAAGAAGTCCCGATAGCCGAAGCAAGGGCGACGGCGGTAGGCCGTTCAGCAGGAGGTTGAACATGGGCGAGGAATCGCAGCTAGAGATCGGTAAAGACCTTCTGACTTACGCCCAAGCCTCCCGCCACCTGGCAGAGTTGCATTTCGGCCAGCAGGACTGGTCTGGTTTACCAGTGCCGGTAGTGGGTTTGACGCTGGTGCTGGAGCCTCGCTACAAGCACAAAGCGTTAAGCGAGTTTCGTTGGAAGGAATGCTACGACGAGCACGGTGTTCGCCACGCCATCGATGAGCCGCCGCCACCGAAGGAGTCCGAGTTTAAGACCGTCAATTCTTGGTGGAATGCTCGGTATCAGGTGACCATTGTCGTCGTCAAAGACAAGCAAGGCCGTGCCCAATTTCGTGTGCTGTTCGAGGACAGGCTGGCATTTACGATTCGGACTTTAGATGCCGCCCTTGTCTGGCCGGTGGAGGCCGAGAAGAAGGCCCAGGAGAAACTTGCCAGCTTGATCCCTGCCGACGCATTCGAGTTATACTTGTTGACTGGCCATTTTCCTGAAATCAGCAAACGCAGCCGCCTGACATACCTGTTCCGCAAAGGCCGTCCGACTATCGCGCTGCGTCAGGACGAAGAGGTCAACTATGCACTGTGCGCCCTTTGCCTGCACCCGATTGGCTATTATGGCGATACTTGGGCCGGGGTCATGTGCCCGACCGATGAGGTCATAGCGCATCTACTGATGATGCGCGGTTCGGA
>Ga0181538_10004552_pt1 | contig 12893 bp, 7 predicted proteins | sample PEATcosm2014_Bin_40_FD_119773 | JGI IMG/M metagenome (GOLD analysis project Ga0181538, IMG submission 119773) | Peatland microbial communities from MTU Mesocosm Facility, Houghton, MI, USA - PEATcosm2014_Bin23_30_metaG | ecosystem: Environmental > Terrestrial > Soil > Wetlands > Peat | place...
AAAGTGTCATCCGCGATCCGGCCGCCGCGATCAGTGATTTGGAAATTCTGACGGGTGCGGAGCGCCAGCAACTATTGGTCGAGTTCAACAGTCCCAGGACCGATTACCCCAAAGACAAGTGCCTCCACCAATTGTTCGAGGAACAAGTCCGGCGGACGCCGGACAACGTGGCCGTTGTGTTTGAGGGACAGCAACTGACCTACGCCCAGCTCAACGCCCGTGCCAATCAACTGGCCCATCACCTACGAACGCTGGGCGTAGGGCCGGAGGTGCTGGTGGCCATTTGCATGGAGCGCTGCGCGGAGATGGTCGTCGGACTTCTTGGGATTCTGAAGGCAGGTGGAGCTTACGTGCCGTTGGATCCGGCGTATCCCAAGGAGCGCTTGTCCTTCATGATGGAAGATGCCCACACGGCGGTGCTGCTGACGCAAGGACACATGGTGGAACAAGTGCCCGGGTACGGGATCCACGTCGTGTATCTGGACTCAGACTGGGAAGCCATTGCTGCTAAAAGCGAAAAGAACCCGGTAACTGGGGCAACCGCCGGGAACCTTGCCTACATACTTTATACCTCCGGCTCAACGGGACAGCCCAAGGGAGTCATGGTCGAACACCGTGGGTTGTGCAATACCATCAACTGGATAATCCAAACGCTCGAGCTGTCGACCGAAGACCGCTGTCTGCTAAAGACTCCAATCACTTTCGATGCGGCTGGACGTGAATTGTTTCCAACCCTGCTGACGGGTGGAAGACTTGTCATTGCCGAAGCCGACGGTCATCGTGATAGCCGTTACCTGGCGGAAACAATCCGTAGCGCGCGGATCTCCATTTTCCACTGCGTTCCGTCCCTGCTGCAGTTCCTCGTCGAGGAGCCTGCTTTCGACGACTCCCTCGCCTTGCGGGCCGTCATGTGCGGTGGCGAAGCCTTGCCGACCCGAGTGGTCGAGCGATTCCAACACCGCTCAAAAGCCAAACTGTATAACGTGTACGGCCCGACTGAGACGATCATCGACTCGACCTATTGGTTATGCGAAGGGCCCAATCACGGTTCTTCGAGTCCGATCGGACGACCGATACCAAACGCGCGCATCTATATCTTGAACAACGCATTGCGTCCGCTGCCGATCGGAGTTGCCGGCCAGATGCATATCGGCGGGCTAAGCCTGGCCCGGGGCTATCTCAACCGGCCGGAGTTGACCGCTGAGAAATTTATTCCGGACCCCTTCAGCGCCGAGCCCGGAGCACGAATGTACAAGACCGGCGATCTGGCCCGTTATCTCCCCGACGGGAACATCGAGTTCCTCGGTCGTGGTGATCAGCAGGTGAAGATCCGCGGGTTTCGCATCGAACTGGGAGAAATCGAGGCCGCGCTTGGCCAACATCCGGCCGTGCGAAAAGCAGTCGTCCTGGCGCGGGAAGATGCGCCGAGCGAGAAGCGGCTGGTAGCCTATGTGGTCGCTGAATCCACCGCTGATGAGCTGCGCCGTTTTCTCAAAGTCAAGCTGCCCGATCAGATGGTGCCGGCGGTCTTCGTGCTGCTCGATACCTTGCCGTTGCTGTCCAACGGGAAGATCGACCGACGGGCACTGCCGGTACCGGACCGGACACGACCCGAACTGGACAGGACATTCGTGGCGCCCCGCACTCCCACCGAAGAGCTGTTGGCGGAAATCTGGGCCCAAGTCCTCGACCTAGAACGGGTAGGCATCCACGACAATTTCTTCGACCTTGGCGGCCATTCGCTTTTGGCAACCCAAGCCGTTTCCCGAATGCGCGACGCTTTCCAAGTGGACATTCCGTTGCGCCGTTTGTTCGAGGTACCCACCGTGGCTGGTCTGGTGGAAAGCATTGAGGCCGCCCGTCAGGCCGGGCAGAACCTGTTGGTGCCGCCCATCCTGCCGGTTCCACGGAACGGAGACCCGGCTCTCTCTTTTGCCCAGCAGCGACTGTGGTTCTTCAATCAGTTGGATCCGGGCAATTCGGCCTACAATATTCCGGCCGCCGGCCGCCTCAAGGGACCCCTCAACCTGGCGGCGCTGGAGCAGTGTCTTAATGAAATTATCAAGCGCCACGAATCCCTGCGCACCACCTTTGGGAAAGTGGACGGACGGCCCACGCAAGTGATCGCCCCGACCCTGACGATCAAGCTGCCGGTCGTTGACTTACGGAAACTGCCGGTGAGTGAGCGGGAGATTGAAGTCCGACGATTGGTCACCGCCGAAGCCCAGCGGCCATTCGATTTGTCCCAAGGCCCGCTCATACGGGGCACCGTGTTACAATTGGGCGACGAGGAGCACGTGGGGCTGCTGACGATGCACCATATTGTCTCCGACGGCTGGTCAACGGGAATACTGATTCGAGAGATGGCGGCGCTCTATGTCGCCTTCTGCGCCGGCGGATCCTCGCCGCTGCCGGTGCTGCCCATTCAATATGCGGACTTCGCCCACTGGCAGCGGCAGTGGTTGCAGGGTGAAGTCCTGGAAACCCAGATTGCCTACTGGAAAAAGCAACTGGCCGGCGCCCCCGCTCTGATCGATCTGCCCACGGACCATCCCCGGCCGGCGATGCAGACTTTCCGGGGTGCGCACCAATCCCTGGTGTTGCCCAAGCACCTGAAGGATGGGTTCAAAGCGCTCAGTCGCCAGGAAGGCGTTACCCTGTTCATGACCCTGTTGGCAGCGTTCAAGGTTTTGTTAAATCGCTACACGAGTCAGGACGACCTCATCGTGGGCACGCCGATCGCCAACCGTAACCGGCAGGAAACCGAAGGGCTGATCGGATTCTTCGTTAACGCGCTGGTCCTGCGGACGGACCTTTCCGGCAATCCCAGTTTTCGGGAGCTCTTGCGGCAGGTGCGGGAGGTGTGTTTGGGGGCGTATAGTCATCAGGATCTTCCTTTTGATCGGCTGGTCGAGGAATTACACCTGAAGCGGGACTTGAGCCGCAATCCGCTCTTTCAGGTCATGTTCGCGCTGCAAAATGCGCCACTGCGGGCGCTGGAGTTGCCGGGCCTGACCCTGAGCCCGGTTGAGGGGGACAGCGAGACCGCTCACTTTGATTTGACCCTGCAGATCGTGGATACTGGGCAGGAACTGACGGCCGCACTCGTATACAACACCGATCTGTTTGAGGCGGGCACGATTGCCCGGATGCTGGGGAATTTTCAGACCCTGTTGGAGAGCATGGTCGCTGATCCTGAACAGCGCCTATCGGACTTGCCGATCTTGAGCGAAACCGAGCGCCAGCAACTGTTGGTCGAGTTCAACGATACCAAAACCGATTACCCCAAAGACAAATGCCTCCACCAATTGTTTGAGGAACAAGTCCGCCGAACTCCGGACGCCATCGCCGTCGTGTTCGAAGCCGGGCAATTGACATATGGAGAGCTGGACCGCCGGGCCAATCAACTGGCGCATCACTTGCGAGCGCTGGGAGTTGGTCCCGAGGTACTGGTGGCCATCTGCCTGGAACGCTCGCTGGAGATGGTCATCGGATTGCTGGGCATTCTCAAGGCCGGTGGCGCGTTCGTGCCCTTGGACCCGGCATATCCGAAGGAGCGCCTGGCCTTCATGCTGAAAGATTCTCAGGTGCCGGTGGTGTTGACCCAGGAACGGTTGGTGGCGGGGTTGCCGGAACATGATGCCAAAGTCATCTGTCTGGATTCAGGCTGGGAGACCATCGCCCGTGAAAGCGGAGAGAACCCCGGCAGCTCAACCCTCCCCGAAAACCTGGCGTATTTCATTTACACTTCGGGTTCGACGGGGCAGCCCAAGGGTGTACTCGTTTCGCATGACTCGATTGCCGGTCACTGCCGGAATGCACAACGGCTCTACGAACTGGACTCCCGCGATCGCGTCCTCCAGTTTGCTTCGTTGAGTTTCGATGTGTCATTGGAGGAAATCCTGCCGACACTGATCGTCGGGGCCCGGCTGGTGATCATGGGGACGAACATCTGGCCTCCGGCAGAATTCCACCGAAAGATTTCAGAATTCGGACTCACGGTCCTCAATCTTCCCACCGCTTTCTGGCAGGAACTGGCTCGCGAATGGGCGGGCGTTCCGGAGCTGGTCCCGAACATTCAACCCAGACTTTTCATTGTCGGCGGCGATACGATGTTGCCCGAGGTTCTCAAGCTCTGGCAGCGAACACCGGTGAATTCCATCCGACTCCTCAATGCTTACGGCCCGACCGAGACGACGATCACGGCAACGGTCTTCGAAATTGCTCACCGTCCGGGCGAGAACACGATGTATCAGCAGGTGCCCATCGGTCGTCCCCTCGCCAACCGGGCGATCTACATTCTGGACCGGCACAACTATCCCGTTCCGATCGGCATTACTGGTCATCTGCATATCGGCGGAGCGGGCCTGGCCCGAGGTTATTTGAACCGGCCGGAGTTGACCGCCGAGAAATTTATTCCCGACCCCTTCAGCGCCGAGCCCGGAGCGCGAATGTACCAGACCGGCGACTTGGCCCGCTATCGGCCCGATGGGAACATCGAGTTCCTCGGTCGTGCCGACCACCAGGTTAAGATCCGCGGGTTTCGCATCGAATTGGGAGAAATCGAGGCCGTGCTTGGCCAACACCCGGCCGTGCGGGAGGCCGTGGTCGTAGCCCGGGAAGACGCGCCAGGCGAGAAGCGTTTGGTGGCCTACGCGGTGGCGAACTCCACGGCTGATGAACTGCGTCATTTTCTCAAAGACAAATTGCCCGAGTACATGGTGCCGGCGGTGGTTGTGTTGCTCGAGGCCTTGCCGGTCACGCCCAACGGGAAGGTGGATCGCCGGGCGCTGCCGGTGCCGGATCGATCCCGGCCGGAGTTGGAGAAAGCGTTCGTCGCACCTCGCGATGACCTGGAACTCCAGCTCGCGCACATCTGGGAGGAGGTTCTGGGCGTTCGACCGGTCGGGGTGAGTGACAATTTTTTTGAGCTGGGAGGACACTCGCTGCTGGCGGTGCGTCTGTTCGCCCTCATCGAGAAACGGTTGGGCAAGAAACTACCGCTGACGGCCGTCTTTCAAGGAGCCACAGTTGAGCATCTCGCCGGTGTTCTCCGTCAGCAGGCCACGTCCGGCCCGCAGTCCTCGTTGGTGCCGCTTCAACCCGGCGGCAGCAAACGGCCGCTCTTCCTGGTGCATCCGGCTGGCGGACACGTTTTTCCCTACATTCATCTGGCGCAGTTGCTGGGTTCCGATCAACCCTGCTACGGGCTGCAAGCCAGGGGGCTGGAAGACGGACAAGACCCCCACACGCAGATCGAAGACATGGCCGCCTGGTACATCCAGGCACTGCAAACCTTGCAGCCGGCGGGGCCATACCTTCTGGGCGGATGGTCCATGGGCGGCGTGGTCGCCTTCGAGATGGCGCAGCAACTTCACGCGCAAGGTCAGCGGGTGGCGTTGCTCGCCTTGCTGGATGGCCGGATTCCCACTGCCGATGAGACGTTTCCGGAGGAAGACGCTGAAGCGATTTCGTTGGTCGAACGTTACTTCGGCATTTCGTTTGGTCCGATGGAATCCCTGGCGCAGCTGCCCAAAGACGAACAATTGGCCTTTATGCTGGAACAGGGGAAGAGCGCCGGCTTGATTCCCACGGAGCTGGATGTTGCCCAAGCACGCCGTTTTGTCGAACTCCTCCGGAACGACTTGCGCGCGACGCAGAACTACGGACTGCATCTCTACCCGGGTCGAATCACCTTCTTCAAGGCGAAGGAAACGCCGGTGGGCACGTCTTCGGACCCGGACCCGACGATGGGCTGGAGCGAATGGGCCAGTGGCGGCGTGGAGGTCCACGTCGTCCCCGGCAATCACGCCAATCTGATGTACGAGCCGCACGTGGAAGTCCTGGCCGGGAAACTGACGGCTTGCCTGAATCAGGCGCAATCCGCGGAGGCCGAAGAAAATGCCGCAGCAGGAAAGATCAATCCATGACCACCGCAACCGCCCTTGATTCCTGGATTGCCTTCCGCAAACCGAACCCACAGGCCCGCCTCCGTTTGTTCTGCTTCCCGTACGCTGGAATAGGTGCATCGATTTTTCGCACCTGGCCGGACGGCTTGCCAACGGAGGTTGAGGTCTGCCCGGTTCAATTCCCCGGTCGGGGAACCCGGCTGATGGAGACTCCGTTCACTCAACTTCCGCCGCTGGTCCAGGCCCTGGCCCAAGCCCTGGTTCCACTCCTGGACAAGCCGTTTGCCTTCTTCGGTCACAGCCTGGGAGCATTGATTAGCTTTGAACTCGCCCGTGAACTCCGGAGACAGTCCCGGGTTCAGCCGGTTCGCCTGCTTGTCTCGGCGGATCGCGCGCCGCAGATCCCTCACCGCGACCGGCCGATCCATGCCCTGCCCGAGGGGGAATTCCTGGCTGAATTGCGCCGCCTGAATGGCATTCCCGGAAAAGTATTGGAAGAGGCCGAACTCATGCAGATCATGCTTCCTGTTTTGCGGGCCGATTTCGCCGTTTACGAAACGTACGTGTACGCAACCGAGCCTCCGCTCAACTGTCCCATCTCCGCCTTTGGCGGCTTGCAGGATCAGCGGGTGAGTCGTGATGATCTCGAAGCGTGGCGTAATCAAACGAGTGGTTCCTTCTCGTTGCGGATGTTTCCCGGTGACCATTTTTTCTGGAACACAACCCAGCCGCTTCTGCTTCAGGCGCTCTCCCAGGAACTGCGCGAGCAACGGGTGAGCACCATCCCATGAAAGCCGCACCCAGCACTTCTCCGGTTCCTCCGTGGCGCGTTCCACCGGAAACTTTGGTGCTGGGTTGCGATGAGGTTCATGTCTGGCGAGCGACCTTGGACCAGACAACGTCACAGATTCAGAACTTTCGCCACAGCCTGGCTGCGGACGAACAGGCGAGGGCTGAGCGGTTTTTTTTTGAGAGAGATCGCGGGCACTTTATCGTCGCTCGTGGAGTGCTCCGGGCCATCCTCGGCGGCTACCTGAAACAAACGCCCGAATGCCTTTCCTTTTGCTACAGCTCTTATGGAAAGCCTGCCCTGGCCGGAGAATCCGGCGGAGATGCAATCCGCTTTAACTTGACCCACTCCCACGGAATCGCTCTTTACGCGGTCACGCGTGGCCGGGAGGTGGGCATTGATGTCGAGCGCATCCGTTTCAATCTGGCAGTCGCGGAGATTGCCGAGCGGTTTTTCTCACGGCGGGAGGTGGCGATGCTCCGGACACTACCAACCGAGGAGCAGCGTGAGGCCTTCTTCCGCACTTGGACGCGCAAGGAGGCCTGCCTCAAAGCCCGGGGCGAAGGACTTTCACTGGCCTTGGATCAGATTGACGTGTCGCTGGCTCCCGGGAAACCGGACGCAGAACCCGGCGCTCAACCGGATTCATCCGAAGTCTCCCGTTGGTCGCTTCAGGAGCTTGTCCCCGCCTCCGGCTATGTCGCCGCTCTGGCCGTGGAAGGACAAGGCTGGCGTCTTGCCTGTTGGCAATGGCCGGACCCGGGGCAGCCATCCGTCTGAAGGTTACGACTCATTTTTTACCCCATCTTACAGCGAGCCGTTTGACGAGCCAATAGGTGAGCAACGTAATAGGGGTGGCGATGATGATCGAACCAACGAACATGGCGGCGTAAACATCCCAACCCTTTTGCATAACGTCCCACAGTCGTGCCTGATCCAACGCCAACGGATGCTGCACCGGAAAAATCAACTTCCCCAAGCGATATTCCGCCAGCCAGATCAAAGGCAAAAGCGGAAGATAGAGAATCGAAAACATCGCCCCAGCGACCGCGGCGATTACATTCCTCTTCAGCAGCCACGCCACCACGGTTGCCACGATTACCGGGGATGGATTCAGCGGCAGGAAGCCGGCAAAGATGCCGATGGAGAAGCCGGACGCGATTTGGACAGGTGTCGCATTGAGGCGCTTCAGCTTCTGCCAAATCTCGCGGATTCGTTGTTTCAGGGTGATTCGGGCCATGGCTCAGAGCGCGGGACCGGTATGCGCCACATCACTGGCGATCTGGCCGTCATGCAAGCGAATCAACCGCCGCGCCCGCTCCATGACTTGAGGGTCGTGGGTGGCATAAACGAAAGTTGTGCCGTGAGCGCGATTGAGTTGTTCCATCACTTCGAGGAGCGCGGTTGCTGTCACCGAGTCGAGATTCGCCGTGGGTTCATCCGCCAGAATCAGCGCCGGCTCGGTGACCATGGCTCGCGCCACCGCCACCCGCTGCTGTTGCCCGCCGGACAACTCGCCGGGGCGACGATGTTCAAGGTTGGCCAGACCGATTTCCGCGAACAGCTTTTGCACCCTTTCTTTTCGTTGCGCCACCGGCACACCTTGCAGGAGCAGGGTAAATTCAGCGTTCTCCAGAGCGGTCAGGATTGGCAGCAGGTTGTACGCCTGGAAGACGAAGCCGAGGCGCTGCAGCCGCAGCCGGGCCAGCTCTCCTGAGGATAAAAGTTGAAGGTTTTTCCCTTCCACCAACACCTCCCCGGTATCGGCCCGGTCGAGTCCGCCGATGATGTTCAGCAACGTGGTTTTGCCGGAACCGGACGGGCCGGCAATCGCGAGAAATTCTCCGGGCGCAACCCGCAGACTTACCCCGCGCAGGGCCGGAACCTCGATTGGCCCCGTGCGGTAGGTCTTCTTCACCTCCTTCAGTTCCACCGCCCACTTGGTCATATCAGTCATAGCTTCTCCAAATCATGTTAAAACACTTTCAATGCGCCGGGCAGTTCGGTTCGCGCGGCTTTGAGCGCCGGATAAAAGGAGATGACGATCGCCATTAGAAACACTATGCCGACGGACGAAGCGATTCGCGTCAGGCTCAAGCTTGAGTAGATGATCGGGTCAAAAACGAGCGCGGTGGGAAGGCTGCTGTGGAAAAACCAGCGCAGATCCAACCCGGCGGTGGCGAAATAATGCTGGACGCCCAACCCCAGAACCAGGCCCAGAGCGAGGCTGATCGCCGTGAGCGCCAGGGACTCGCCAATGACCATGACGGCAAGCTGCCCCGGCTGCAGGCCCAGGGCCGAACAGAGACCGAATTCATAACGGCGCTCGAGAACCCGCATGAGAATCGTGTTGAGTATCCCCAACCCGACCATCGCGAGTACCACGCCGTTCATGACATAGTTAAAAGCCTTATCCAGCAAAAAGAGCTGAGCCAGCGCCGGCATGGATTCCCGCCAGGGCAGAACTTCAACCGGCACTCCCGCCAATTGTTTGCGCAACCCCTGGGCCACCATCAGCGAGTCACCCTCCCGCTCAAGGAGGATCGCGACCTGAGTGACCCGGCCGGTCACCCCGACCAGTGTCTGGGCCTCAGGCAACGGCATCTGGATGATGTGGGCATCGATCGCTTGAATTCCCGTGCGAAAGATCCCGCTCACCCGCAGCAGAGTGCTCTGCATTTCTCCTCCATCGGCGTCCGGCGCTTCCGTGTCGGGCGATGGCACCGCCTGAGTCGTGAGCACGACTTTGGCCCCGATCTTCACCGCGAGCTTGCGGGCCAAATCCGCGCCAATGACAACGCCCGATGGTTGGTCGTCATCGAGATATTTCCCCTCGACGATCCGTTTGGGAATCAGGGATACGGCCCGCTCCGCCCGGGGAATAACCCCCATGATGCGCACCCCGGCAGCGTTGGCCGCGGAACTCAGCAATCCAGACGCAAGCAAGCGGGGACTCACGCCTCGCACAACCGGCTTCATCGCATTGGTCTGCAAGAACTCCGCGGATGTAGCCACGACACTGGCCGGCAGTAACAACTCCTGAGAGTTGATGTCCTGGTACCCCTGCGCCTGGATGACGACGTGCCCGGTGCCGAATCTCACCCCGTTACGAACCATTTGCTCGTGGCTGCCATCAAGCAATCCCAAGGAAACCAGCAGCAACGTCAGACCCAGGCCCAGGGCCAGCGCCGTCAGCAGGGTCCCGCGGGGATTGCGCCAGAGATTGCGCCACCCGATTTTTACCAGCAGAAGAAAACCCATATGGCTAAACCTTTCGGAGCGCCTCCGTCGGCCGAAAATGCGCCGCCCGCAACGCGGGATAGAGGGCCGACACCAGAGCCGTGACGGCCAGCCCCAGAGCCGCCTGAGTGTAGGTGGTGAAATCCTGCCGACCGTACCAGATGGGACCCACCACGACTCCGGCCAGAGAAACCGCGCCGCGATTGCCACCCAGGTTCAGACCATGAACCTGCAAATACCAGAGGAGCGGCGCCCCAAGCGCTGCTCCCAAAACCAGACTGGCTCCCGCCAAACTGGCCGCCTCCGCCACGATGAGATTAACCACCTGAGCTGGACGCATTCCCACGGCCATCAGCATGCCGAGTTCACGCGTGCGCTCGATGATCGCCATGAGCATGGTGTTGACGATACCCATGACTGCCAGGACGAAGAAAATGAAAAAGAGAATGAAAGTGACACGACGATTGAACTGCACGTAATCGTCAAGCTCCGGCGCCAGCTCCGGCCAGGCCCGCACTCGAACCGGAAGGGTTTTACCCAGTTGCACCTCCAGCGCCGCCGCCGCCGCCGTTGCCGTGGCGATGTCATGGAGCTTGATTCCAACTTCATGGATCCTTCCCGGCGGCAGGCGCAACAGCTCCTGCAGAGAAGCGAGAGACATGACCACCAGACCCCGGTCCATGTCGTCAAGCCCCGTGTGAAACATCCCGGTGACCGTGTAGAGATCATTTCCCGTGGAACCATCTGCCGCCGGCGTCACCAGGACGATTTCCGACCCCACCTCGACGCCAATCGTGGTGGCAAGTTTATCTCCCATCACGACACCTTTGGGCATCCGTTCGGTCAGGTAGCTCCCTTTTACCATCCGGGTTTGCAGCACAGTAATCTTCGGTTCCTGTTCGGGGACGACGCCGAGGAGTTGCACCCCGGCCGACTGATGGGTCGCGCTGACCAGGCCGTAGCCGTACACACGGGGACTCGCCGCCTGAACCCGGGGATCGGCGGCGATGGCGGCAAGCAGCGCGCTGACATCGGTCCCGGTTCGCCCGCCCAAGGTCTGTTGAACGGGACGGTCCGGGTAGTAATCCGGAGCGTGGACCTCCATATCCGAGAGCACAAGGCCCGTACCGCTCTCGATCATCTGCTGCCTCAGTCCGGCCATCAGGCACGCCACGAACAACAGCATGGCGTAGCCCAGGCCCATCGCCGCCATGGCGATCAGCGTCCGCCGGGGATTCCGCCAGAGATTGCGCCACGCGAGCTGCAGAAGCCGTGCGCTCATGGTTTCAGATTCTTCCGGGAAAATGTCTCGTCGCTAATCGGCCCGTCGAAGATGATGTTTTCATATGTGATTATCGTCTGTTCAACCGTTTGGTCCGAAGGCCGCCTCACCCCATCAACTAAACCACTGCCATCCACACTTGGCTTTTCACCAGCCTTGTCCAAGGGTCGCATGACCAGGCGCGTTGGAATGAGCCTTCCGCTCACGGTTTTGTACTCGGAAAAGGACAGTTCCCGGACCAGCTTCCCGTCCTCGTCATAATAGCGCTGGCGGACGGGCATCTGGTCGGCCTGGCGGATTTCCAAAGTGATTTTTCCCCACACCACCGCCGCTGCCCGCTTGGGTGTCAGGGTATATTCAGTCACCGCGACCCCATCCTGCTTTCCTTCAAAAGAGGCCGCAATCACGTAGTCGTTGGTGAGGTTGTTCTCCTTTACCAGGTCATCGAGGGTGAAGTGACTGCCCATCCACGAGTCCATCATCATTGAAGGCGGCATCTTCATCGTGCGGTTCGCTTTCGGCAGATAGCACCAGATTTTGTTGCCAACTTTCAGGATGGCCGTGCCCGCATCTTCCTGCGGGCTGCGAACGCGGATGAGGATGTTCGATTCGCCGCGCGACCAGAACTGCATCGAGATCTTCCGTTGGAAGTCTTCCCTGGTAATCTGCATGTCCACCGTGGCGATGCTGGATTGGCTGATAAACAGCCGCGCCACCCGGTCCACGGTCTCCCGCGCCGGTTGATCGTCCGCGGCCTGAGACACTGGTCCCCAGCCCAGCCATATCAGCCCCAGGCAAATTGCGACGCTACCTTTTTGCCATCTCATATACAGACAGGTAAACAAATAATCCGGCGGGTGAGAAAAGGAAGAGCCATTAGCAAGGCTCGGAACCGTCCTTCTCCTCACCCAACATATCGGTGAGCAATGAACCCACTTGCTCATCCGAAAGCTGATCAAGGTTTGCCAACAGACGTTCCGCATTTCCCTTGTCCATGTGCTCATGGTGCTGTGTGACTGCCGGGGCCAGAGGCGTCGTCGGGTTGGCAACCCCGGCTGCCAATTGATCAAGTACCTGCGTGACTGCCTGGTCAACGCTAAAGCCCTGAAGAAATTTCACCACCGGCACATTCACCTTCAGGTCAACCGCGATCCGGTTTTTCAACTCGACGGCCATCAAGGAGTCCAGTCCGAGATGGCTCAGCGGTTGCTGAACGTCCAATTTGGATGGGCTGAGTCCGAGTACCCGGGCCACTTGTTCGCTCAGGTAGGATTGCAGTAACGCCCGGCGTTCTGCTGGTTCGGCCGCCAGCAGGGCATCCCTTCTTTCGCTCGCGCGGCCCGCTGGCCGGGGGATTTCGGCTTCCTCATGCGCCAGTTCAGAGAGCAGCGGCGAGGCTCCTCCTTCCAGATAAAATTCCCGATATTGTTTCCAGTTGACCGGCACCGCCAGGACCTGGGTTGCACTTTGCCCGAGCAGCCGTCCCAGTATTTCCAGTGCTTGCTTGGGTGCGATGCTGCTGATTCCCAAGTGTGCGAGGCGCGCGGCGAGACGTTTGCCTCCAACCGAATCCGCAAATCCTTCACCGGTCCAGGCGCCCCAGTTGATGCTCAAGACCGGCTGACCCTGGGCTTGCCGGTGATGCGCCAGTGCATCCAGGAAAGCGTTGGCG
>Ga0181538_10004553_pt1 | contig 12889 bp, 14 predicted proteins | sample PEATcosm2014_Bin_40_FD_119773 | JGI IMG/M metagenome (GOLD analysis project Ga0181538, IMG submission 119773) | Peatland microbial communities from MTU Mesocosm Facility, Houghton, MI, USA - PEATcosm2014_Bin23_30_metaG | ecosystem: Environmental > Terrestrial > Soil > Wetlands > Peat | place...
ACATGCTGCTTCAAATCCTAAAATTGCATAGAGCACGAGCGGGATTGTGGTTAAAAAATCGTGCGTCGATTGCGGCATTATCGTGAGCGCATCGGTGTTAAAGAAGATGAGCCCGGAAATAATAATGAAAAAGACGGGCAACATTTTAAAACAGATGAATATTTTTTGAATCGCGCTGCCGGTTTTCATATTGAGCATGTTACACAGCAAGAAGAAGGTAATGATGCCGACATCAAAAACATAGGGCGATATGGATGCGAGTGCAGGCATTAAATGTTGAATAAAGCGGACCGATGCATGGATCATGATCGTGCATGAAGCGAGCTTGCTGGTGAAATAACTCCAGGTGCTGATAAAGCCGACAAACGGATGAATTTCTGATGCGCCAAAACCATAGAAACCGGTCGTCGGATGGCGGCGCAACAGTTCAGCGATAGTCAAAATAAGCGGGAGCATGAGAATCCCAACTAGGGCGTAGGCAAGGAACCCAAGCCAGCCAGCACGCTGGGCAAGATCGGGGGTATTAATGAAAATGCCGGCGCCAAGCATGATATTAATATTGATAAGAATGGCGGCAGGCAGAGAAAGTTTTTGGGTTTGCATTTTAAACTTTAATTTAAGGAGGTTTGCGGATACGCTTTAGTATCTACCATATCAGGAGTTCTTTATGTTGGGAAGGGTTCACATGAAAAAAATGGCTATAACACAGCTTTTTATACTCTGTATCACCGTCAATAGCTGGGGCGCTATCACAATCCATGAACATGATGGCCGGATGACAATCGACTCACTCTATGGACGGGATGAGATTTATGAACCGGTGCTCATCACTCTCATTAAAAGCCCCATGATGGAGCGGATTAAAAAGATTCGCCAATATGGCATTGCTCATTACGTTACCCCCTTGCCCGAGTTTACCCGCTTTGAACATTGCGTCAGAGTTATGCTCTTAACCCGCCGGTTTGGCGGATCACTGGGCGAACAAATTGCCGCATTGTTGCATGACGTTTCTCATACGGTATTCTCACACGTTGCCGATTATGTTTTTAAAACAGGTGATGGCAAAACATCCTATCAAGATGATATGCATGAATGGTTTGTTGAAAAAACAGGTATTAATGCCTTGCTTGCGCAGTATGGTTTTGCAGGCATTTGTTCCGATGAGCATAAGCATGCATTCAAAATTCTTGAGCAAGAATTGCCCGATTTATGCACCGATCGCATCGATTACATCTGTTATGGGGGCTTCATTGAAAATCGCTTAACACAGGATGAGGCAGATACTATTATTCGTGATTTACGTTATGAGAATGGGCGTTGGTTTTTTGTGAGCGAACAGGCTGCATTACTGTATGCATCCACAGCACTATATTTGACCGAACATACCTTTGGCTCTCGCCAAAATTTCTTTACCTATCGCCTAGCAGCTAAGGCATTAAAGCGGGCGCTTGAAATTAATCTTATCACAACCGACGAGATCTTTTTTTCTGTTGATGATGATGTTTGGCAAAAACTGTGCACGAGTAATGATCGTATTATCCTTGAGGCGGTGGATGCTGTTGTTCACTGCGATGCGCACAGCGCTGCAGGTTCTCCAGAATCGCACGATATATTTGTGATTGGCAAATTTAGAGGCGTAAATCCATGGGTTAAGACGGCAGATGGCTTTGCCCGTTTGACCGATATTAATGATGCGTATGCGCGTGAGCATATGCGCGTGAAGCAGTATATTGCCGCTGGTTGTTATATCAAATACGTGGCGTAATTCGCCAAATTCTTGTTTTTCAACATGCCCCCCGAGTACCTTGATCAAAAAAGTATATGAATACGGGAGAGGCAAATGGATAAAAAATTCTGGTTATTAGTATTGGGCGCTGCATGGAGCATACAAGCAAAAGACGTCTATGTTTTCAAGCGGGTTACAACTTCTATAAATCCAAAAGCATATACATTCACGCCAAAATCGGTCGATGCGCAAGGAAAGGTTGCCGTAGAATATGGGTTCGATGAATATAGCATGCAGCGTGGTCACGAGAGCTATCAGTATCGTTGTATGATTGCAGCTAAGCAAGGCACCATGATTGATTTTTATGATGAAAAAAATATTTTGCGTATCAATGCGCCCATGGAAGTTCTGAAAGCCAATATGCCACTCGTAGGAATATGCAATCTATCGAAGAAATATACCATGCAGATTACCACCAAGTCGGGCATTTCTCCGTATGAATATTATGAAGTTCAACCCGATAACATAAAATTCTTAAAAGAATCTGATCTTACCAAAACGTATGAAATCTGTGCCGTGCAGGGCTCTAAGAATAAAGAAACAGGAGCGAAGCTTTCAGGGGTTTCTATGAAAGCGTTAGAGCGCGAAGGTTTAACGATGGTGTTCATCGACGTCGATTATAAAATGAGTGATTTTTTCAAGCAAAAGCCAACTATGAAGATCATGTCATGGAGAGATGGGTTTAAGAAGTATGGTTCATTCTTAAAGGGAAAAAAGAATATTTTGGAACTGGTCGCAGCGAGTGATATAAGTTGCGCGTCGATGCGTTAAGAAAGTCAGGAAGTTCGAGTTTAGAGAATATTAGTAAAAAGCTTTAATAAAAGAGAATTCTATGAAAAAACTTTTGGTACTAGCGATTGCATTTATTGGATGCGGCCAAACTTTGCAGGCAGCAAAAATTGTTAACAAGGTAGGTTATCAAATAAAAGCTATAAATAATGCCAACAACAAGCAAAGCACCATTGATAGTCGAAAATCTATGACCGTAAAAAAAGGCGAAACCTATACGCTCGTTACGAATACAAATGAGGGCGTTACCGTGAGAGGCACTTTCACCATCAGTGAGGATAAGGATTACAACATTGCGACTAACAAAGATGCAAGCGATCAATTTTTTTGGATTGAGGTTAATGGACAACGGATTTAGTAATAAGCCATAATAAAAAAGATGGAGTGCCAAAAAAGAACTTTAGGCTCTATTTAAAGGAGTGTGAATGGCGTTTTAATTTTTCATCGCACAAAAAACAATTAGAAATGCTGATCAGATGGGTGGAATCAGCGAAATAATTAAGCTGTCATCTAGGACAGCCCCAAAAGTAATATTAAGTTGACTGCAATAAAGGAGCATTCTATGAAAAAGCTTTTAATAGTAGTGGTAGCATTGGGTTTGACTCAGAGTTTATGCAATGCCGATACCCTGCAAATGAATACTGCGTACGATCTCGATCCACAAACTCCAGATGTATTAACCTATTTAAAAAAACTTAAATATCCCAATAACAGTAATGTAGTTCTGAACTTGACACATGATACGCTCAGCGTAACAGCCGGTTCAACTATGGTGCCATCTCTCAAATCATATCAATTCATTGTGGTGCCAAAAAGTAAAAAAATTTGTGTAGAGGGCGGTGGATGGTGTGATGACAGTGGTAAATCCTTTAGATTTGTGAAGCGAAATTACGCAGAACCCACTGAAAGTGAAAAAAAGAAGGGTAAAAAGTATGGGCGCTATACTGCCACATGGATAGAAGCACATTAATGAGAAAAAAAATAAATATTTTTTGAAAAGCGGACTCATTTTGGGTCCGCTTTTTTATTGCGTTAAATATGCACTGTAGAGTGCAATTGAACCTGCAACCGCAGCATTCAAACTTTCAGTATTTCCCGGCATTGGGAGCGTGCAGCGCTCATCACATGCAGCGATAATATCTTCCGGTAATCCGCGCGCTTCATTGCCGATCACGAGCGCAGTGCGAGCAAAATCAACTTCTTTTGGCGCCTTGCCATCTTTTACGACGAGCGCGCAAAGATTAATATCTTTTTTCTGCTGTTGAGCGGTTTGCCAATCAGTTTCAATGATCGCAACATTACCAATGGTGCCAGCACTTGCTTGTACCACTTTGGGGCTCCATACATCAGCCGTTTCAATGCAAATCACTTGTTTGATGCCAAGTGCGGCAGCGGTTCTGATGAGGGTGCCCATGTTGCCTGGATCTGAAATGCCATGAAGTATAACGCTGCTTTCAAGATTGGTCAGCGCAGTATTTTGCGGAATTTCAAACACACATAAGATGCCGCTTGGCGATTCAGCGGTGCTCATTTTTTGCATCACTTCATCAGTCACATCGATGATCTTATGATTGGGAATGAAAGGAATATTTTGTACCGACATTGCGTCAGTAACATAGCAGCTGACTAGCATAAAGTTTTTAACGAGCGTTTCGCAGGTGCGCAAGCCCTCAGCGATGAACTGTTTGTGTTCGATGCGGCCTTTGCGGGTATGCAAGCTGACGACGTCTTTAACTAATTGATTGGTGCGAGAACTTATATACTTCATACATCTCCATTTAAAATACGTTCACGATATTGGTTCATCAACTGTACCATAAAATGAAGATTGTGAATGCTTGCAAGGGTGTGGGCTACTACTTCGTGTGCTTTAAAAAGATGATGCAGATATGCAGCGGTATAATTGGCGCAGGTTGAGCAGGTGCAAGATTCATCAACCGGCTTGAAATGATCTTTATATTTGCCTTGTAAAATTTTTACGTTGCCTTGATTGGTAAACAGCAATCCATGGCGCGCGCATTTGGTTGGATGCGAACTATCAAACGTATCGACGCCGAGTCTGATGCAGGCATCAAGCGATGCTAAATCGGCAATGCCAAGCAAATGATTTGGTTTATCGATCGGCAATAACGGCATGATTTGCGTGAGCATCGTGACCATTTCTTCACGCGTTTTGCCCATACTGCCGCCAACGGCAAAGCCATCAAATGGTAACTTGGTCAAGAAGTCGCAGCTGAGTGTGCGCAAGCTTACATCAGTACCACCGTGAATGACGGCATACATTGCCTGATTATTGGGGTTAGCCAAATGGGTATCAAGCGATCGCTTTTCCCAGCGATGGGTGCGATGGAGTGAGTTAATTAATTTTCGTTTATCGACGTGATAGGGCGGGAGCTCATCGAGCGGAATAATAATGTCGGCGCCTAAATCTTTTTGAGCTTGGACTGAACTTTCAGGCGTGAGCAATAACTTATCGCCATTGCGGTATGAACGGAAGGTGACGCCTTCTTCAGTAATTTTCAGGACCGAGCCATCATTTTTTTTCTGCCCCCGGCTTTTAAGCTCATCAGTAACACTGCCATAAAGGAGGCTAAATACTTGAAACCCGCCCGAATCGGTAATGATTGGGTTGGTGCGGTTCATAAATTTGTGGAGTCCGCCCGCTTGCTTGATGATGTCTGAACCTGGCTGGAGCATGAGATGGTAGGTATTGCAGAACATAAGCTGTACGCCAAGCTGATTCATGGCGATGCTATCGACGGCCTTCATCGTGGCATTGGTGCCGACCGGAACAAATCCGGGCGTGTCAATAATGCCATGGGGAGTATGGATACGGCCAACGCGTGCGCGTGAACGGGATGATTGGTGCAGTATTTCGAATCTGAAATTGCTCATGACTCTGAAGGTTTATAAAGGTTGCGTGATAGCGCTAAGAAGGGGGTCGAAATCAGGATCGCGATCACTTTGATGATATAACTGACGGCAATGATTTGCCAGACGTTATCCAATATACCATAAAGTCCTAAAAAGCTGAATAAAACCGTATCAAACAGCTGCACAATAAGGACGGAACAGTAGTTGCGCAGGACCAGATATTTGCCATCAAAGAGGCGCTTGAGGGTACCATAAAGGGCATAGTCCAGCTGCTGGGCCAGGAAGTAAACCACAAACGAGGCGATCACAATGCGCGGCATCTCATTGAGCAGGGCGATAAAGTGAGGCTGCATGGTATCGCACATATGGGGCATATAACCAATATGAATCTGCGAAACGATGCCGTAAAACACCAAACTGCCAAAACTGATCCAGATCGATTTTTGGGCAATCTCTTTGCCATAATATTCTTGTAGAAGGTTGAGCCCGAGCACGGTGCCGATCGTGAAGGCATCCGATCCGGTTGCCGTTAATCCAAAGAGGGTAATCTGCTTGACCACGAACAAATTGGCAAGCACCGCCTGCAGACTGATGAACGCCACGAGCGCTTCCTTGCCCATGCGCAATGCGGCCAGCGTTGAAAGGCTCATCAGGGTGATATGAAAGAGAAATATTAGTTCGTTATACATAAAAAGACCTATACGGTTAAGTGGGGGAATTGTTTTTACTATAGCATAGAATGATAATGAGCGGAAAGGGCCGTTTCATTGCGTGGACGATATCTGTTTGGTAAAATAGCCCTCGTTATTAACTATTCGTGAGTAAGGAATTCTATGTGGTATCTAATCGTATTAGCGCTGAGCGCATGTGGCAATTGTTGGAGTATGGACGATGTGACAACGATCTATAGAGAGAAACAGGTTGGAACAAATAGGCGCATACTGCCGGAAGGGAACCGGTTATATGAAATGGCATACGAATATCATCAAACGCGTCTTGGGGGAGAAATGCAAGAATGCCTTGCGCGAACCGCTGATGCCGACGATGCACAAGAAGAGATAAAAAGCCGGCCCCTTATTATTGAGAATGACACAAACCTTTTCGCCCGTTGCATTACCTATTTCCAAAAGAATCGAAATCACGTAGCGATGGCCATATCTAATGATGGTTCTACTATTGCGCACGGATTGGATGATCAAATAGTGCTGATTCCATGTGATCATACAAAAAAAAGAGTCACTGTTTTGGATGTAGAGAGTAATGACACAGCCCAGATAATGCGCTCATTCGTTGCATGTTGCCTGTACGCAGATGATTCCCGCACCACGGTATACGGCGTGGATAATAACGCACGCTTACATGAATGGGATGTTTCATGTGAGCAGGATGAGAAAAATCCAGAGATTAATTATCATCTCTGGGCAGAAAAAATGCCGGAGAATATAACCGCTATGCGCATGACCAGGTATGGACCGGCAATTTTTCATAGCTGGGGGTATCGTCTTGCTCTAGCGCTTAAAGAGAGTACTTGGAATCCTATTAAGTTCTATACAAACGCAGCAGGAAAGTATTGTGCCACTAAAACTATCTATGCGCGAGGTTTTAAAGAAACTAGTGCGGTAAATCCTATCCGCATTGATGAGCAAACAGTAGCGGGAACGCAATGGTATGAGATATATTCGGCAGATTATGCTCATAAGACTTATCAGATGGGGGTTGGAGAGCGAAGCAAGCAAATGTATATAATTGAACCAGGTTTCATAAAGCGTTTCGCTAAACGGCAGATTGAGAAATACGATCGTGAAAGAGAAAATAGGCAGCAACAAGAGAAGAAAAAAGATGAATAATCAGAAGGAATTTTCTATGTGGTACGTAGCGGTATTAGCGCTGAGCGCATGCAGCAATTGTTGGGCGATGAATGAGCTGATTAAGGTTGATGTGAGCACAAAAGATATACAACGTGAGAGTAAGCCCGGTGAAATCAACGAATTTAGTTTGCGCTGCTACGGTTATTCTAGTGCAAAACAGGAGGAGAAATGGATTCAAGCAGATGGTTATCTGTATATTGGTAAGGAATATACAGGGCCCTTTAATGCATACGAACGGGCAAGTGAAGCAGCTCGTGCATATCATTTAAAAATGGCTCAATACTATCGAGAATTGCGTGATGCCTGCGAAGAAAAAGAGCCAGCATATAAGCAATATGCAGAAAAAAGGGCCTGCCATGCGGCATTGTTGAAATATCTTCATGAAGATCAAGAAACTTACAAAATTACTTTTGCAAGGGGAGCAAATGAACGATATTGTCCTTGCCGGTGGTTGTACACATTTGAAAATTCCTTGGTTGCCATTAAGAGTGACACGTTAGAAAATGCCAAGTTCTTATCCTTGCCCAATAAATCGGATAGATTTACCGCATTTTCAATAAACGATTGTTATGCATTCGCGGCAGATAATACAGGCAAAGTGCATTCTTTAGATACGCATAATGGACGAGTATATCAGCCGTGCCAATTGCCAGATGTATGTAAGAAAGTCACTGCCATGCATCAAGTGGATGGTGATAGTGCATTAGCGATCTTTTATAGAGATGAGAAGGATAATAAAAAGGCTGGATTTTTGCTTCGTAAGAATGGATATGGATTCACTTTTTCAGTCGTTCCATTAGCAGAAGGAATTCAGGCCATTACGTGGATGAATGGCGAAGAAAATAAGGTCTGTGGTTCTATTATTGGCGGTGAATTTCCTCGCTATAGACTTATCGCGAAATATATCCTGCATCATTGGAATTATCCCGATCCAGATCAATACATAGAATATATTTTGCCCAAGCCTAACGATTCAAAGGATAATGAGTAAATCCAATCAAGCGGCATTCTGGCTGCGGAATAATACCAAATTCTTTATGCACCATTTCTTGCATCGTGCGGGCGAGTGTGATGATATCGTTGGTGGTGGCATTGCCGCGATTAACGAGCATGTTGGCGTGTTGGTATGAAACAATTGCATCGCCGATGGTGAGCGCGCCTTTCACACCAATCTTATCGAGATAATAAGCAACGAAGATCATCTTCTTGCCATTGCTTTCGATCGTGACTTCATTTTCATGAAAGTTTCTAAAGAAGCTGCCGCAAGTATTTTTCACCGGATAACGCGATGCGCGATGGCGAATGATTTCCACTCTTCTGCCGCGTGCGTAGGCGGTCTCAATATCAGTTGCGGGCGTGAGCTTGAACGTAGCATCCACTAAATAATGCTGCTCATCATGGAGCGTCGATTGGTTGTAACCAAAATTAAACCATGCATTATCAACGGTTTTTACGATGCCAGTGCTGCGTTCGATTACCGTTGCGCTTACGATAAATTGCGCGAGCAAGAATTGAAAGTAATGCAAATTAATGTATACCGATCCGCCAACGGTGCCGGGAATGCCGCTAAATTCTTCAAGCCCGAGAATATTATTGTTCAAACAATATTCAATCAATGCATCCATCGTAACGCCTGCTCCGGCGGTAACGATGGTTCGATCCTTCGTTTTCGACTCAGGACTACCATGAACGGGTTCCTGCTCGTCGTGAACCATTTGGTTGAGTTGGGGCCTGATTACGAGCCCATCAAATCCATCATCGCTGATTAAAATATTAGCGCCTTCGCCGAGTACGAAAATCTCAAGATTATGTTCGCGCGCGAATGCAAGTGCGAATTGGAATGATTCGGCATCGGTTGGCTCTGCGTAAAAACGCGCCGGTCCACCAGTGCGGAACCAGTTTTTATCATGGAGTGGAATTTGTTCTTGGATGATGCGGGGAGTTGTTATTTCTTGAGTGGTTATGGTTTGATTCATGGGGTAATCCTGTGTAAGTATGAGCAAGTTTTTTTACTCCTTTACCCTTCGACACATTTCTCTACTTCGCTTGCAGCTCAGTATCGAAACACTCCCAGGCTTCGCCAAGGCTACGCCGGGCAGGCAGGGCGACTGCGTCCGTTGTAGTTTGCCGAGCCGGAAGGCCCGGATAAACGTAGACGGAACGGAGAAGAGAGATTCTATATTTTTCAGGCAAGGAATAGTTCATACCCCGTTCGCCCTGAGTGATTTTTATTTTTGTCCGAAGGATAAAATAAAAATTGTGTCGAAGGGTAAGGGGAAGGGTGACTTTCATTGTATCGAAAATGGAGCAAAGAGTCATCAAAACTCCTTAATCTCAGTAGGGTGCGGTTGGAAAGCGTATTCCTGGAGCATCCAAATAAATCCATACTATTGCTATGATATAGAAAGCGACTGCGCTGACTACTATTGACCGAACTATTTTACTAGAGGGGTAACGAAAGATAATACTGATAGTTAGCGTTGTCAGTGTAATATCAATGATTGGAAAGATGTAAATGAGTCCTGCTTTGCCAAGAAATTGCCACGCAGACGGAAAGTAACCGATGATTGTTGAGGGTATATTGCCGACACATGCCATGAGCAATGCTTTGGGATAAGAAATCTTATGATTTGCGTGTCGCAGCAATAAGGCTTGAACAAGAAGAAACAAGGCTATTGGGAGTAAAATAACTGCTGTAGGGTCATAGTAAGGGAGTATACCCAGAAGCATGCATGCATTCATGGGCATCGCATAAAGTAGCGCGCCGAGGGCGGCGAGTGAGAATAATTTTTTCATAGAAACTCCTTAAAACTTAGCACCAATACCAGCACCAACTCTTAAACCACTCGCATTCACATCTTTTTCAAAATCAGCTTTTTGATAGACATAATCAGCAAAAATATCTACAAAGCACCGTCTGCGGGATCTGTAGTCTGAGGTATACCATGAGGAAAAATAGAAATTCATGCCACTTTTTGCCACAAATCCAATTGATGATTTGGTGGATGAGACACATCCAGAAAATTGAGACTCATCTTTGATACGTATGGCGCCGAAAGTTGGGCCAAGGCCAAGATAAACTCTGAACCAATCATTAATATCAAAGGGAGTTTTCAATCCTAAACTGCCATTGACGATCCATATCTTGGTTGGATCGCAGAACCCTAATGATTTGCCATGCGCTTGCGTGTAATCAATGTTTAACCATACTTGCAGATACTTGTAGACGTCTACCGCGATTTCTCCATCGAAATTTCCTACAGCAGTGCCATAAATAGCACGAAATAAATCTGAGCGAGGAATAAATGCTGAGCCTCGTACTTTTGCTTCGTATCGATAGTCAGCATGAGAGGATATAGAGGTTGTTTGTTTTGCCGATGCGCGAGAAAGAGAAGCTGATCTATCTGTTTTCCATTTATATTGAGAATCAGTGTAAGAAGGTTTATGGGCGGGTTTTGCTGCGGGAGCGAGGAATGTTGATTCTGGTTCTTTCACTTCCTGTTGTTCTGGCAGAGCAGGCTGTTCGGCCGGTTCTTGTGCGATTTCGGGAGCAGGAGATGTTGATTCAGGTTCTTTTGCTTTTTGTTGTTCTGGAATAGCAGGTTGCGCGGCCGGTTCATGTGCAATTTCAGGAGCTGCTGATTCAGGTTCTTTCACTTCTTGTTGTTCAGGCAGAGTAGGTTGCGCGGGCGGTTCTTGTGCGATTGCGGCAGCAGGAGCTGCGGGTTCTGGTTCTTTCACTTCCTGTTGTTCAGGCAGAGTAGGCTGCGCGACTGGTTCTTGTGCGATTGCAGCTGGTGGCTCAGAGACAGCAGTGTCTTGTTGTGGAATGGGTTGATCATCTTGAGCGGCAATGCGGGAGAGATCTGTAGCGTTTTGATCTTCTGGTTGGTGATGCATACGGACGATAGCATGGGTGGAGATAATACTGCTTATCAAAAGGATTACGATTTTAATCATTCGTTTTTTAATAATCATCTCATCTCCTATTTTTTATATATTTAGAATGCAACACCAAGGCCAGCACCAACTCTTAAACCGCTCGCATTGAGATCTTTTTGGAAATCAGCCTTTTGATACACATAATCAGCAAAGATATCCACGAACCATCGTTTGCAAAAGAAGAAATCAACGCCGCTTTTTGCGACAAATCCGATTGATGATGCGCAATCAGAGCAGGAGTAACAACCAGTAAATATGGTAGCACCTTTGATGCGAATGCCGCCGAATGTTGGCCCGACTCCGAGATAAACTCTGAACCAATCATTGATATCAAAAGGAGCTTTAAGTCCTGCGCTACCATTGATGATGCGGATGTGCGTTGTGGCGCAGAAGTTGGGCGATGTGATATCGCAAAAACCGAGCGCATCACCCCATGTTTGCGTGTAATCAATATTAGTCCACACTTGCAGATATTTGTGCAGTTTCGCTGCAAATTCAACATCGACATTTCCTGCTGCAGTGCCATAGACATCGCGGAACATATGCGAAAGAGCAATGAAGGCTGAGCCTCGTGCTTTCACTTCGAATCGATAGTCAGCATGAGAGAAGATATAGGCTGTTTGTTTTGCCGATCTGCGAGAAAAAGAAGATGATTTATATTTATATCGAGAATCAGTATAAGAAGGTTTATGGGCGTGTTTTGGTGCGGGAGCGAAGAATGTTGATTCTGTTTCTTTCATTTCGAGTTTTTCAGGCAGAGTAGGTTGCGCGACTGGCTCTTGTATGATTTCGGGAGCAGGAGATGTTGATTCAGGTTCTTCTGCTTCTTGTTGTTCGGCAAGAGTAGGCTGTGCGACTGGTTCTTGTACGATTTCGGGAGCAGGAGTTGCGGGTTCAGTTTCTTTCATTTCCTGTTGTTCTGGCATGGAAGGCTGTGCGACTGGTTCTTGTGCGATTTCGGGAGCAGGAGATGTTGATTCAGGTTCTTCTGCTTCTTGTTGTTCGGCAAGAGCAGGCTGTGCGACTGGTTCTTGTGCGATTGCGGGAGCAGGAGTTGCGGGTTCAGTTTCGTTCGCTTCTTGTTGTTCGGCAAGAGCAGGCTGTGCGACTGGTTCTTGTACGATTGCGGCAACAGGAGCTGCTGATTCAGGTTCTTTTGCTTCTTGTTGTTCTGGAATAGCAGGTTGCGCGGCCGGTTCTTGTGCTATTGCAGCTGGTGGCTCAGAGATAACGGTGTCTTGTTGTGGAATGGGTTGATTATCTTGAGCGGCAATGCGGGAGGAATCTGTAGCATTTTGATCTTCTGGTTGGTGATGCATACGGACGATAGCATGGGTGGAGATAATACTGCTTATCGCAAGGATTACGATTTTAATGGTACGTTTTTTAATAATCATTTAGTTTCCTTTTTTTTATATTGTTAGAATGTAATTCCAATGCCAGCACCAATTCTCAAACCACTCGCATTAACATCTTTTAGAAAGTCAGCTTTTTGATACACATAATCAGCAAAGATATCCACGAACCAACGGGTGCAGAAAAAGAAATCTATGCCGCTTTTTGCGACAAATCCGATCGATGATTTGGTTGATGAGGTGCATCCAGTAAATTGCGACTCATCTTTGATACG
>Ga0181538_10004555_pt1 | contig 12886 bp, 23 predicted proteins | sample PEATcosm2014_Bin_40_FD_119773 | JGI IMG/M metagenome (GOLD analysis project Ga0181538, IMG submission 119773) | Peatland microbial communities from MTU Mesocosm Facility, Houghton, MI, USA - PEATcosm2014_Bin23_30_metaG | ecosystem: Environmental > Terrestrial > Soil > Wetlands > Peat | place...
CCGCTCCCATTGCTCATCGCTTAGCCAGAATAGGTTCCTGCGCACGATCCCAATCCCCTTCCAAAATCGAATCAGGATCGTATTGTCAGAGCGGAAGAATTAATGAGTTCTGACCCTAGTAAGCAAGGCTAGCACACGCGAAGGGCTCAGGCGGGCAGTGCTAGATACGTTTCCCGACCGCCTGCTGGCCGAAGCAATTGCGTTTTCCGTGGTTTAGGACAGTGGCCGGATTGGAAGGCGCGGCGGGCGCTTGATCATCCCGGACTCAATCTTCCCGCCTGAACGCGCCGCCGTCTCGAAGAAAGGCGGTATTGGCCGCGATGCGGCGACGTCCGCCACTAAGCGCAAGCTGGTGGTCAGATTGATGGCGCGCCGCGTCGCGGAAGAAGGTCGACGTGATGCCGGCCAGGTCCGCAGCTTTCTCCGTAGACGGTGGCGATGCGAGGCCAATGGCTTGGGCGACGAAGCTTGCGGCCGCCTTGATGATGCCGATCATCGACCACCACCGGAATACAGCCACTCGTGGTCGCCCGGCTCGTTCTGTTGTTCCGCATTTTCAACGTTGACGCCCATTCTGGCAAACGTGGCGCGGCGCAGTGCTTGATACTGTGGCGTTCGCATCCAGGCTAGTCGATCCTGAATCTCCTGCGGCGTTGGTGTCGGCTTCGTGGGGCTTTCCAGACCGAGGGCGCGGCTCATTCTTTCCTTGATGCTCATTTTGTTTATTCCTTTTCTAAAATGTTAAGGGCGGTTTCGGCGGGGGATCGTAGATCGTCGGATGATTTGTGTTTGCACCGTATAACGTGCCATCTGCGGCGCAGGCGAACCATTGGACGCGATGGCCTTTTCCGGCGGCGAGATTGATGGCGCCGCAGGCCGCGTTCGCAAAGTCGTCGTGAGAGCCTGGCTCGTGGCCGATCTTGGCACCGCGAACGACCAACGTGAGAAGTTGCTCGATCAGTGTCGGCTCATCGAGCAGACGGACTTCGCCAGCATTTAACCTGGGCTCAAAAGATTCATAGATTTCGGTTGTGTCGAACGACGACTTGAAATAGCGGATACCCCGTTCCTCGAAATCGTGCGCGAATGTAGAGCCTGCATAGCTGTCGCCGGTGACCGTTGAGATTCCCCATTCGTGCAGGATATCGCAAAATTTCTCCACCGCATTGCGCGGGTTGAACGGCGCGCTGCCGTTTTGTTTGACCACCAAATCGAGGACGATGATATTGCCTTCGGCGTGCGAAATGGCCAGGCAGGAATCGTCGTTCGATCCCCCGGACATATCGCAAAATGCATAATAGCTGATGCCATCCGTTCGGTGCCGGACCCGGCAGCCGACGTCGACCGCATCCATCACGAGCCCTTGATCGAGAAAACAGCCGTTTGGCGCCCCTGGCAAGTTCAAATGCAAGCGTCGATATTTGTGAGATGGAAGTCGACGTTTCTGTTGATCGAGATAGCGGGAGCCCTCCGCCCATGACGCCATCGATGGATTCGCGCGTTGCTCCGGCGGAAGGTCGGCGAAGTCTGGATCGGTACACTTGTCGCCGCTGTACCAGCTAAACAGCATTCGCGGATCGGTGGCAGCGAATCCGATCGCCTTGAAGTCGAAAAGCGGGATGCCAGGGGAGCTGAAAATCGTGTCGTAAGACGTAATCCACGTTAACGTGTCCTGCCGCGTCGGATCGGGTGCTAATGCCTCGAACAAGTCATAGTCCCGGTACCCGTGAATCTCATCGTACCCAAGAAAACACGCTGTTTTCCCGTGCTGTCCCAAAGTGTTCTGAGCTGGCAGTATCTTGAGCGTGCCGCGACCGTCACGGCGACAAATCTCTTTTTGGTAGACTTCAAGCTCATCAACCAGAGCTGGATTGGCCGCGACCAGCTTCTTTGCCAGCGACAGATCGTCGGCGGCTTGAGCTTCGTCGTTCGCCAAAATGAAGGAATCGCTGCCCTGCGGCGCGTCGCTGGTGGTAAGTTTGTAGAGTGCCGCGAGTACTAAATCGGTCGATTTCCAGTTTTTTTTGGCTCGGCCGCTGACGACCAAGTTAATCGCTGGCCGGCCATCCGGACCGAGCGTATCGAGCGCGGCCATAAATAGCCGTCGCCGGTAGGGCTCGAGCAGTAGCGGTTTGCCGTCTATCCATTTCAAACCGCCGAAGAACTCGAGCGATGTCGGCGCCGTCGCAATCTGTTGCTTGCTGCGCTTTTTCATGATGATGATTTCCGAGCAAATAGCTGTTTGTGACGACGCGACACGCCGGCGAAATAGGCGCGCCAGCCATGAACTGGTGCTGCATCGGCTTTCCTTGGTAACCAGTGCTCAAATCTCGCGGCTTCCTGCCGAAGATGTGCGGCTTCGGCGTCGTCGAAACCGTCGCGCAAGGCGGCCGTCCATTCCAGTTCTTCGACGATCTTCCCGATCGCCTTGGTCACCAAGCGGAGCGCAGCGGGGGCGTAGTCGGCATGGGAAGCTTCGGCGAGATATTCCTTGGCGATGCACTCACCTGATGGATGGATATAACCCCAGGGAACGGCATCGCGTAGCTCGCGAATGAGGGACCGTAACGGATTTGGCTCAAGCTGGATCGGTGGTGATATGTTCATTTCGCTTTGCTCATGATGCGCTGCGCCATGGTCCTATTGTCCGTGGGCTGTCGCTTCTCCTTCTCGATGCCAATCACCTCCAGGAGCCGGGTCGCCGCATTGGTCAACCTGACAATGTCGTTTGTGCTGACCTTGTCGCCGTTCAAATAGGCGACCTTCATGTCGTCGCAGGCCATCGTTATAAGGGCGGCCTGCTCAATGATCGCCTTTTCGGCAGGGTCGGGTTTCTCGCCGCCAAGGTAGGCAGCAAGGGTCTTGACCAGCTTCCGGTAGCGGCGCGCCAAGGGGCTGCCGGGCTCCTGAATCTTGTGAGCCAGACGTGAAATCGTCATGAGTCGAATCCTTGAAATTATGATGCTCGTTCGAGCAAAAATGCGGTGCTTTTAACGCCCGTCCGAGGGGAAAAGTGGCACTTTTGGTCGGGCGGTCCCTCGCGCGCGCGCACGAGGCGCAGCCATGACCGCCATAGCCGGCGTCGCCAATACCGGCGACGCGGGCGGGGTCGGTTGACAGCAAGCCAAGCAGGCTTGAATGTGCTCAACGAAGGTTTCCTTTTTCAGATAGGCGAGAAACCAGCGAGGGAAGCCCGCTGGCGAGCGTTAGGGTCCGGAGCCTAGGGAGGTAGCGGCCCCAGCGTTTTGACGCGCCGGGGACCGCCGGCAGCCTGTTTTGCCAGGGCCGGAGCGATACCCTGGGGGGGTATCGCATAAAACTGCCGGAGACCGGTGCGAGCGCCCGCGTCGCGCCCGGCGCTGGGGGACTCCGGTTGCCTTTTAACGTCCCTTTCGAGGGGGCCGTTATCCGATGGCCGACGTCGTGGCGTGCCGCAGACGGAGCCGCTCCGCTTGGCCTTCGAGCATGTTCGCAATGTCGCGCTTGTCGACGTGGAAATACTCGGCCGTGGCGATCGCAGTGTCGATGTTTATGCGGAATTCTTCGAGCGCCTCGGGCCTGCGGTTTAGTGGTGCGGCCTTCTGAAATACGTTCATCATGGCCTCACCTTCAGCGCTTATGATCGTAGCTGCCAGGCGGCGTTTCACGGCGACGGTTTTGCGCATCTGCCGCGCCTTCCCGCGTCGACGTGCCCCGATCATGGCGAGCGGCGTCGGGTGGATTCGAGCCATAAACGTCGACGAGTATGGCGGGCTTCGTGCCGCGGTGTGCGGCCTCGGTGTCGCGGTTGATCTGCTCATAAGCTTTGGTCATTGCAGTTTTCCTTGTCTGTGCCGGCATTGCCGGCGTTGGTGGTGAGAAGTGGGGGCCAGCGGTAGGGCACTGGCCCCCGGCATCGCCGGGCGCTTCCGCGGGGGGCCACGGTGGCCTCGGGGCGATTGGAAATAACAGTCGGTGCTAGGCCGGGAACGGGCCGCGCGGCGCGCCAGGGACCCAAAACGGTGTTTGGAAGAATCGGCTTTTTTCTGGGAGAATGCCGCGCTCGTTCAGCGTCGATTGACGATCAGTCGCGCCAGAAATCCTTGAAGCGCGCCGGGGTTAACTCAGTGTACCGGACCGTATGCTGGATCGATCGGTGACCGAGCCAATCCTGGATAGCGCGCGTATCGTGGCCCTTGTTCGCCAGGGCGTAGCCGCAGGCGTGGCGGAGCATGTGAGCGTGCACCGGGAACGGCAGCTTCGCCCGCGCGCCGATGCTCTTAACAAGCCGGTTGACGGCATCTGCCGTGAACGGCCCGCCGCGTTCGGTGGCGAATACGAAGGGCGTCTTGGCTTTGCATTGCAGCTCGCGCAGTGCCCGCAGTTCATCGCCCCGCAGCGGGTGAACGCCAGGCTTGCCGTTTTTGGCTCGCCGGACGTGAAGCGATGCCGATCGACCGAACTCGACTTGCGACCATTCGAGATCGGCAATCTCAGTCGCCCGCAGGCCATGGCGGAAGGCGATCAGGATCAGCGTGGCGTCCCGATGACCATAACGGCCGTTCCGAGCGGCCTTGATAAGCTTGTCCACTTCGGCCGGTGTCAGATATTCGCGGGGCCGTAGCTCGGCATTGGTCACCCGGCCCGGCGCAACTTGCCGGTTTTCGTTACGCGGCTCGATCACCCGAAGATGCGCAGACATTGGCGAATCCCTCCATTCCAATGACCAACCTGCCGGATAATGAGCATTTTCCGGTAAGTCAGTCAAGAGGAATCGAAGGGAAAGCTAAGGGTGCCCAGCGTACATCCGGCCAAGGCACCCTCAGTTCCCATCCCGACCGCAGTGGGCGCACCACGGTCAGGCAATCAACGGGTCAGACCGGCCAGCAGACCGGCCGGAAAAATCTTTAGCCAAGAGCGCGGGCGGGAAACCGGGATTCTCCGGTGCCGGCGACCCTGCCATCGGAACCTACTCAGAATAGCTTCTGGGCTGGCCTGCATATTCCGCTGAAGAACCGCTCCTGGGGTGTATGTAGGTGGAAGGTGATGTTCGCCTGCCCGGTGACCCTATCTACGCTGCCACTCAATACCCCCTGGATCGTCGACCCAATGAAGGACACCTCGTTGTTTTCCGTATCCAGGCCGGACTCTGGCGATGCCGGGATTGCTGGGAGGATTGCCACCGGTTGATAACCCCCAACTGTCACTGTCCCAGCACGCAAATCGATTGTGAGCGATAGGACAGAGTTCGTGTCCACCTTGCTGCTTGGGAGCAGCATTCCCCCGCTGCACGCCATCTGGACAGGATCAGCACGCGCTATTACCGACGTCGCGGTGATGCACAGCAACATCATGCCGAAGATGGCAGGCCGAAGTGTCATCTTGGTAAGGTGCTCCAGCCTCACGGTGGAAAACGTACCTTTGTGGGACACGATATCTTGACTATGCCGCAGCCATCGAATCGCGGCAATGTCCAGGATGGGTACAGTTCCCGCGCAGGACCTTGGACTTGCGGCCCGGTAGAGCTGCCCGCCACTCTCCCCGGAGTCGAGAGGAAAATCGCCATGCGTCTTTTTGTTGAGGCAGCCGGCCTCGGAATGATCCCAGTTGATCCTGCTGCCCTGAGACTACTCGATCGCGATCATCGATTTGCCCTGTACGAAGAAGGAGCAGGCGGCCGTCTACTATTGATGCCGCCGAAAAGCGCCGATCTGATCGAGCGCGTGTGCAGACGGCCGTCGATGCCGCGGCTATAGCACATAAGATGCCCGGCGGTCGCAGTGGCCGCGGTGCCGGGGCGCCTTTTCACTAGCCCGGCCCGTTCGCACGCCTCGTAATGCTCGACCAAAAACTCGGCCATCTCGCGCAGCAGCTTATTCGCTTCTCGCTCCGTCATGCCCTAGCGGCCTTTTCTGCGACGCGGCGCCACGTCTTCGCGGCGTTGATCAAACTCCGCCGGAGTAACGACTCCACGGAACGATTCTCGGCTTTGGCTATCGCGCAGAGTGCCGAAAACGTTGGGCGGTCCAGCCGCGTTTTCAAACGCACAAACGGTTCGTGCTCATGACTCGTGACACATTCAAGCTCAGCCATGAATGGTTGCTTTCGACGCGGTGCCTTCTCCGTTGCTGCCGGCTCGGCGGTTCCTACAATCAGGCCGCCGACAATGCGAGCATTTTTGCTTCGCGGCCGGTTGCGACATAAGTGCTGCACGGTTGAATAGTCGCTCATTCGATACCTGGCCGGCGCAGCGTTTGATGTAGCGGCCAATAAGTCCCACGCTCACCGCGGAGATAAAGCCGGCGGTAGTACTCGACCACGCCGGGTCCGATCTCTGGCCGCGCGGGCGGCGGGTAGCCCAAAGCAATGTTCCTGTCGAGACAGGTCTCGGCCCTCGATTTTGCAACCATCTGCGCCTGCGGCGACGATGAGGAAATACCCATTTTTTACCCAACACCCCATCCGCTGTCCGGTGCCGTGATATACGCGAGGCCATTAGCTGCCGGTGCCGATGTTGGATGCTCAAACAGCGAAGCCAGATGCTCCGATACCTGTTCTGCCAGTGTTCGCCCGTCGATATTGAGGGTGGATGAAAGCACAACCGGACGCTCACCTTTCGATGGCGGAATGAAATTCATTGAATGTTTTTCGGGTTCTGGAACCCCCTTGAGCGATCTAATCGCCGGACCAACGCCAAGCGCCGCGCCGCCCAATCCGTTGATCGAGCCGTTGAGTTCGCGAACGCTACCCGCTGCTTTGTCGGCGGCGCTGCCAGTATCGGTAACGGCGCCGCCGAAACCGAATAAATGCTTGACGCCTTCGACTGCCAAATGCGGCAACCCGAGGCCTCCCGTCATCATGGACACACCTGCCGCCGCGGCCACTTCGCTGCCAGAAATGCCCTTCGGCAATATTGTAGTTACATTCTTGAGGATTTCGTCCAGCGAACGCAGTCCAGATACCGCTACGGGTAAAACGACGGTGCCGAGATCGGAAAGAACGTTCGTCACATCCATCCAAGATTTGCGGGCTTGCTGGATCGGCGATCCTTTCTCGTAATCCTCGAAGAAGGTACTGTAGCGATTTTTGAACTCCGGGAATTCCTTTTTCAGTTCGGCCGTCTGTTGCATCACCGCCGGGCTCATCAACAGCGTGATGCCGCGCTCGCCCTGCTCACCAAATACCTTTTTCAAATATGAGTTTTTATCCTCGATCGACATCGTCTGCGTCGCTTGGAAAACCGTCCGCAACAATTTGTCGATATCGATATGCTTACCGGTAGCGTCGAGCACTGTCGACTTGCCCGCTTCGTCAACAAGCCCGACCTGGCGCATCGCCTCGGTGCGCTCCTTGTTATCGAACTGGCCAGGCAGTGAGCGTTCGAATGCCGAGCGCACCCATGTACCGGATTTTGTATTCGTCGCACCAGCTCGCGCAAGCGCCGTCGTTTCGAACAAGACGTCGGCCGGGTCCATATTGAGCGCAGAATGCAGGGTCGGCATGGCGTAGCTGGCCGCGCGAGTCATTTGCTGCATGGTCGCCGGATTGGTCGTCGACAGGAAGGCGAGCAACGGGGCCGCCCCCTTGATATCCTCGAGGCCATACTCTTGCGCCATGTGAGCTTGTTGGACCAGCGATTGCATGGCCGTGATCAAAGTGGTGCCAGGTTTTACCCTTGCCTCTACGGCTGCCGCCCGAAGCATCTCAGGCAAAATGTCAACGCCGCCGCTTTCTTTGCCGGCGGCGGCCTTCAATAATCTGATCTCATCCGTCGCCGCCTCGGCGATTGTTTTATAGTCGAAGCCGGTCTGCGAGGCGGTGCTTTGGATTAAATCACGAAATCTTTGCTTGTTTTCGCCGGTGTTCGGCAAGCCGGCATGCCACATCATCTGAAACGTGGCATCCTCTAGTTCGGCCTGTTCGGCCATACCATAAAGTAAAGCGCTGCCAGCAATGGCTGGACCCATGCCGATACCGGCTCTGGCGTGCATTCCGGCTGGCAGTGGCACGCTGGCATATCCGTGCAGCGGGGCGCGTCCGCCATGCGCCCCGGCGCGTGCGCGAAGGTTTGCGTTCGGCAGCAGCGAGCCAGCGCCAGCGGCGCCAATGCCGCCAGTGCGCGCCGCAGCAGCGGCAGCTCGCGCTTCGTTTGCGACTCTGGTCCAAGCTGCGCCTAGGGCGTTCACCTCGCCGGTCGTGGCGGCGACGCTGGAATTCATCGAGCTAGTGACCGCGCCAAATGTCGTTTTGAGCGCTTCGGCCTGGGCACTGAGTGATTTCAATTCGCCGCTAAGACCAGGAAACGTAACACGGCCAAGTAGAGCAAGATTCTCGGTAGTCTTGATGACGATTCTGTCGAAGGCGGCAACCTGCTCGCCCATGCGCCGCAATATTCCGGTCGCCTCGTCTACAATCTTAAATACGGCGGCGACCTCGAACGAGGTAATTGTCATGGCTTAATACCTTGTTTGCTGATCGCGGCGCCCACCGCAGGCGATGCTGTCGCCAGGCTGGCGATCGCGTGGGAAAATTCCTCCGCTACATGCTGGCAGCGGTGACAAAGGGCGGCATTGAAATCCGCTGGCGCGTTAAGCTTATGTCCGGCGAAAGCCTTCGCGACACGCGCGGCATCGCTGCCCAGCGTGGTAAGCAAGGAGAGGGCATACGGAAGATCATTCAAAGGCGGCGCGAATGATCCGCCAACTTTTTTCAAAATGCTGTCGGCCATATCGAAATACTTTCTGTTGAACGGGAACAGGAGCGGCCCGCGCGCTGAGCTGCGCGAGCCGTCACCCGGAACGCGAGATGGGCACTCGCGCTCATTCCGGCACGCCGAGGTTACGCGGCGTGTCGGATTCAGATTGCGGAGTGCCTGGCGAGTAACGCCTTAATCTGCAAGCGCTCTGCGATCGTCAGCTTGTTGTTAGCGGCAAACGCCTTATCGAGCGCCACAAGTCCTTCCGCAACTTGCTCGCGGGTAATGCCAGCGCGCGCGAGCATTGCGCTACAAAGCTTCGCGGAAGATGAAACGGCTGGATCAGTGCTGGCCATCGCCGCGTCCAACCGAGCGAGACGCGACTTCTTCGCATCGTCTGCGGCTTTTGCGTTGACCTCCTCGATCACCTCGCTGCGCATGCGGTCGAGCAATGCTTTGCGATCTTCGATCGTAAGTTCATCGACGGCGTTCATGATTTTTTCGATGTTCATGTGGAAAGACTTTCCTGTAATGTGCCGATCGTCATCGGCTTTGTTTGACTGCAAAAATGGAAAATGGAACGCGCCGGGCAGCCGGCGAGCGCGTCAATGTGGTGTCGTCAGTCGATAAGCGCGACGGAGGTCGCTTCAAACTTGCCGGGCCGCTTTTTGCTTTCGCGAATCTCGAATTCGACCCGGTCGCCGACTTGCACCTTTTCAATACCGGACCGGGCCAGTGCGGCGCTGTGGCAAAAAACGTCGGCCTGCTTGTCATCGCGGGCGGCGAAGCTAAAACCTTTTTCGGCGTTGACGTAAACTATCGTTCCAGTAATCACTGCTGTTCCTCAAAATGATGCGCGCATGGCGCTGGTTGATTTGTTGTGGCTGGCGCAAAATGGTAGCTATGCCGCCGCCAGCAGTGCCAGGCCATCCACATGCAGTGCCGCCAACACTGCCTTGGCCGTGGAGGAAGGCCCAGCAGATGGTAACCTAGATACGTCCTCCACCGTGATACACCCTTGGTCGTCTCTTATGTCTCGGGCCGTGAGACGTTCGGGCGCCCTTTCCGTCTTTTGCGGCTTTGCTCTTATATCTCGGGCCGTGAGACGTGACGTATCAGGCCGTGAGACAGGACGGCGGCTTTCTTTCAGCTCATTTAGGCGGGCGATCTCGGCCTTAGATGATTTGGCCTTGCGCTTGGGCTCGAACAGCGTGCCGTCCCACTTATCGTAATCATAGGTCGGTGGCTTACCGGCGCACCAACGATCAGTCAGACGATAGGTGGCGGCACTGCCTTTGCCCAAGCCGGCGAGGTGCGCCTCCTTTACCTTCACCGTGAACCCGTAGTGCTCAAGCTCGTCGAGCCATCTACCGATGTTCTCTTTGCGGCAGCCCAACTCCTTGGCGCCATCTCTGGCCGACAGGAATACCGGGTCTTGCGATCTGGTATTGTAGAAGGTCTGGAGGGCGAAAAACGTGGCCCTGGCGCCCACAGAGAGCGCTCGCCATGCGTCCGATTTGGTGGTGTGTCTAATGATGGCGGTGAAGGGCGGGAGCTTTGCTCCGCGATTCTTGTAACTCATTAGCCTATTCCTGAGCTGTGTGTGGTGCGCGTGTCCACCCTCTGGAAAAGGGTGGGCTGCCAGGTTTTCCAGCCCTGGCAGCCCAAGACACACGCTCGGTCTCACCGCTAAAGCGGCAAGCTAGTGACGCCGTTGCCGGCGAATTGGTGATTGCTCGGAACGGCCGAGCCCGTTGTGTTGTTAGGCGATGGCGGCCGGCATTGGCGGCAGCATCGAGAGCCCGTCTCAATGCGCGTCACCAAATCAAAGTGAGCGCGCTCAAGGGCGAACAGATCGCCTTCGATAATGATCCGCAGATCGTGCGAGGATAGAAGGTCGTCAACCACGATCGCGCGCTCGGCTGTATCGGCGAGAAACCAGAGCGCCAATGCGTCGGCGCTGATCATGCGGCCGCCTCAGTGTTGGCCGGTGCCGGCGGTGCGAGATCGACGCCCAGCGCCTTCAAACCGGCATCGATCACGAGTCGCGTCATCGCGCGGCCGCTGCGATTTTGCTGATTTGCAAGCATGCGAATGGCGCGGTGTCGCGGCACTGGAAGCCGCACCTTGATCTCGATCTCGTCGCGCTCTGCCGCGCCATCGTCAGCAATAGATACCGGCGGCAACGGCGAACCGAGACTCCTGAGCCCGAGGCTAATCACATGGTCGCAGGCTTCCTGGTCAGAGCGACCTTGGCGGAGCGCCAGCGAATGAACGGCAGCCGCGATGCGGGGCGATAGCCGCGTTCTCATGAGGAATTCCTTTCGGATGGGGGCGAGCTGGCCCAGCACGGCCGGGCTTTTTTGACCCGGCGCGGATGGCACCGGGTGTGGCAAGGCGAGTTATTTTCGGGTGTCGGGGGTCGCGCGCTCGCAGGAGGCACGCTGAAAGACCGCTCCTATAATAGGGTGGAGTCTCGATTTTTTGACCCGGTTTTTCTGCTTTTGGTTGTGGAAAACAGACATGCTACTAAGCAAAGAACATAAAAATATGCGTAAGTGTTTGATATTGCAGTTATTAAAAAAAGTTTTCAACACTTTCCGTTTTGACTTTTTCACGCCTTGGCAGTTGCCATTTCCATGTAGGTCCGACAGGTGCGGGCGGTCAATCCGGTCTCTTTCTCTGCCCATTCCATGAAGTTGCCGTGTCCCACGATGGGCTTTGCTTCTAGCAGGAACTCGCCGGCCGCCCTCTTATCGTTCCTGGCGATCGCGTCGCGGATTGCGCCGGCAAATGCGAGCAGTGTCCGTTTCTTCTTGAGATCAGCCTTTGACAAGCGGCTGCCCTTCGAGGCGACAGCAAAGCCTTCCGCCGGCTTCGGTGCGCTGAAACCGCCTTCCGCCCTAAAGTGGCGGCCCCATTCGTAGGATTCGACGACGGCCGTTGTCCTCAGTTGATGCGTTGCGAGGGCGAACTTTCTTTGTCGTCTTTCTGATTCAGCTCGCGCGGCCTCGGCCCAGCTCGGCAAATCGGCGCGCTCGCGAGCACCAGTCTCGGAGATACGATCAAGCTCGGAATGCTTGCGCAGCTCTTTGGCGGAGCCGTCATGCTTCTCAGTATCTGGACCGTCATCATCGGTCGCCATATCTTCCGGCCGCGCTGATTTAGCCGCGGTAAAGCCTGGCGGGTCTATGTAGTTCGAGTAATGTGCCAGCTTGTCAAAATCTTCGCCCATCTCACCCTTTGGACGCCAATGTGTAAATCCGCTTTGAATATAAGCCACCGACCGCGTATTCGCGACGCGCGCCATGCAGGTTTTTGTCGGAAACTCGGGCGAGTGTGGCGGCGACGGAGGTGACTCAGCGGATCATGTACTCCGCTTCAATCGGGATGATCTCTCACGGCAGGAACCTGACCAGAAAATTCAGCAGAAAATTCATGAAGGCGAATAACCCCTGCACGAGTGACTAGCCACCAATTGCCGTGCTCAATATCCCCATGTCCCAACCCGACTGAAGTGAGTCCCGCAGTTGAATCAAATCGCACGACATAGGAATTGCCAAGCGTCCTTAAAAAATCTTCTGTTTGCTTAGACCAAGCCAAGGCGCGGTCTTTTGGAATCGGCTTATCTGAATTAGCCGAAATATATTCCATAAGGTTTTGCCCTTCTGCGAGGAAGCCGCCTAGCTTTTCCAGGATTTCTCTTTTCTGGGCCTGCTGAATACCCTTCTCGTGTAGCGTCCACCATTGACTGAATCCGGTCGCGCCAATGGCAATAACTGTGAGCGCCACTATCACAATGCTTTTCCAAGTGGGCATCGTCTTGGTGGCAAGGGTCACGACACCCATCGCCAAGGCGGCAACCCCAGGAACGATCCCAACGTAGTCTTGCCACATACCTCAATCATAGCGGGATTCCCCCGCCACAACGAAACCGACCCACCGCCGTCACGCGCGACCGGAACGAAAAGCGACCAAATTCCCCGTCTTTTCCCCACCTCTTTACGTCAGTTTCGCGCTTCGTTCCGTTCTGTAGCGTCACGAGAGAGCGCAAGAAACCCAAGTAAATCGGCTATTTCCTAGCTTATGAAAAGGTGCGGCCGGCTCCTGGGGAAGAGCCGGCCGCGCGAACCCGGTCTGGGGACGGGGAGGGGTGGGGACGTGACCGGGGTCGCAACTCCTTAAAGATCAGCGCGAGGTGGCCGTCGCCGG
>Ga0181538_10004558_pt1 | contig 12881 bp, 5 predicted proteins | sample PEATcosm2014_Bin_40_FD_119773 | JGI IMG/M metagenome (GOLD analysis project Ga0181538, IMG submission 119773) | Peatland microbial communities from MTU Mesocosm Facility, Houghton, MI, USA - PEATcosm2014_Bin23_30_metaG | ecosystem: Environmental > Terrestrial > Soil > Wetlands > Peat | place...
AGTATTCCCGGTTGCGAGCACGGCCCCGCTCAGCCGCTGATGCAGTGAGACCGGCAGTTCCGAGTCCCGCCAGGGTGGAAGCCGCCAAGGTAGTCGTTAAGAATTCGCGTCGTTTCATTTCAATGCTTTGGTTATGGACGGAAAGCTCCGTCGCAGGTTAATACCTGGGAAGATTGAAGCCCCTTTTCGCGACGGACACCACATAAATATTAGAAGCCTCAACCGGCCTTGCGGGCAGGAGGTTGGAGCAGCGCGCGCGCTAGACACACCCACCCGGCGGCCCGGCGGGGCTGGATGAGCGTCACAACCGAAACGGGGATACGAGCGACAGCATCCCGTGAGGTTGGCGCGAGGGTCCGTTGTGTTTCGCTCGTATTCCGCTCATACTCGTCGGGGCGCTCCCTTGGCCTGAAGGCCCCCACCGTGTCCCTGATCCGCATGCCTTCGGCGGGACAGCCTCGCCGGCTTCCCACGGCTCGCCGCGCCAGCCGTTGATCTGTTCGAGCAAGGAAACAGCGTGAGCCCCAAACGCCGGGTCGGGCGACCCGGCCTACGGAACAGCGCGATGGTTGTAGGCTAGGTGCCTTCACCGGGCGGCTCACGCGACTTCCATGGGGTCAGGAGTTCTGAGACTACCGCCCAAGGGCCGTAACCCAGTCACGCATTCTTGTCGAATCAGCACTGCTGGTGCGAAGGGCCGACTCGCGTCTAAGGCGCAAAAAAAAGGCGGCCAGGAGTTCATCCTGGCCGCTTGGTTTGAGAATCAGTGCTTAGTCCAACTTGTCCCTACTGGACCTGGACGCGGTAGTAATTACCAGCGCCCGTCGGCGTGACTGTGTATGACGGAGGGCTGGCGCCAGTAACCGGCTTCCACTGCGCACTTGGGCCCAGGTTGGTGGAGTAGAGCAACGTGCCTGCCGAGTAGCCCAGGAGGATGTTCCCACCCGAACGGGCCACAGTGATCGTGACGTTTTGAGGACCCACAGTGTTAAAGCTCCGGCCGGCGGTCCTGCCGGCGGACTCAATCTGCGCCACGTCCAGCGCCGTAAGCGCCTGTCTCCAGATACCGATGTCATCCAGGATGGCTGTTCCGGTTTCCGGGTAGAGAAACGTCGGATCCTGCCCAATGACCACCGGCACGGGATTGCCAACGTCTATACTGCCAATCGAGGCGATGCTTGTGCTGGCTGCCAGCACTCCGTCCAGATAGGTGTTGGCCACTTTGGCGCTGCGGTCCACTGTCACAACGAAATTGTGCCAGTTGCCGTCGTTGATCAAGGGAGCCGCGCCGTTCGGGTTAAGCCCGCTGGTGCCGTCATTGATACTCCACTCCCAACCGCCGGTCTTGTAACCTGGAGCCAGAACCCAACCGGGGTTATTGTCGGAGTTGGTCGCTGTGCCGATGAACGGCAAGTCTCCATAGAGTGATCCAGCCGGCTGTTTGACCCATAAGCTGACGCTGAAGCTCGCCGCGCCATCGAACAGGAGGTCGGGCGGCGGCCCGGAACCAGGCGTCCCCAGATAGACATAGCTGGCATTGGTGACCGGGTTCCCGCTTACTGCATTGGAAGTGAAGGTACTATACTGAAGCGCCTGCGACCCAATGAGACCTGGGACAAAGACCGGCGGAGCAGTGGACGCGGTCAATGTTGAAGGAACGCCGTTATTACCGCGGCCGGACGAGTCCAACGTATCGCCATCAAACGTGAGATGGAGGACCAGATTGTTGGTCACATTGGCGTAGGCAAACTGGGAATAGACGGTCAAGGTCGCGCTCACGGAGTTCGTGGCGGCGGCATTCGTTGCCCATAGGGTATAGGTGCCACTATCGACCAATGCTGTGTTGGTAATGGCATAGATGGCGGTGGTAGCGTTGGTGATCGCCTTTCCGTCCTTGTACCACTGCAGAGAGATCGGGCCTGTCCCCAGCACGGAAGTGCTGAAGCTAATGCTCTTTCCAGTGGTGACGGTCTGGGACAGGAGCGGCGTGGTGAAGGTCACCGGAATGATGACGGTGCCACGCGCAGCGTAATGGGCCTGGATTTCGGTAGATGACAGGAGTCGTGTATAGAGGGCCACTTCATCGACTTCTCCATCGAAGAACTCACTCGCGAGAGTCGTCGCGCTCACTCCACGGGCGCCGATGATAAGCGGTCCGCCAGTATTGTCGCCGGAACCGCCCCAAATGTAGCCGTCTGTCTGCCCATTGACATACAGCGTATAAGGATAATAGGTGCCGCTTATCTGGCGGGTTGCGTCGTACTCTATCACTATGTGGCTCCATTGACCAGAAATAATGGCCGCATTCGTGTTGACATCGCCGTTGTTTCCGAATGTCCCTCCGCTGGTGTCCCCCAACCACCATCCGACAGAAGACTGCATCCACCAACCTCCGGTGCCGTAGCTGCTGGAGACTGGAGCCTGACCGTCGGTAACTGTTGTGTTTACCCAAGCCTCGGCGGAGTACTGGGGCGTGTTCAAGGCGGCGGAATACGGAACGAGGCCTATCCCCTGGCCGGCGGAGGTGAAGGAGGCCGCAGTATTTGGGTCACCGACGAGCGCCCCCGTCACACCCAACGTCGGAAGCGGCCCGGTGCCGCTGGCGTTGGTATAAGTTCCATGGTGGCGTCCCATGCCGTCGAACATGTTCGTCGAACCCACCGGCTCGTCCAAGCGCCACCAAGCTTCGGGTGCGGAGGTGATGATGGCGGCTTCATAGCTGCCAGCCATCACGCTGGGAATCGTGATGATGGCCGGAGGGCCGCTGGTGGCGATGCCCACCACATTGGTGACGGACACTGAGTAACTGCCGGCGTTGTTAGTGGTCACATTGGCGAAGGAGTAGGCCGAACTTGTCGCGGAGGCGATGGGTGAGGCATTCTTGTACCACTGATACTTGAGGCCGCCACCCGTGGCGGAGACCGCAAAACTCAGCGTTCCGGTCGGGTAGAGCGTCCGGCTTTGGTATCCCACGAGTTGGTTGATGACGGGAAGGCTGGGGGTAACGACCGTGACGGACACCGCTGAACTGCCCACGCTGCCAAATGCATTCGTGACGATGACATCATAACTGGCGGTATCACTCAGAAGTGAGGTCCCGATTACCAGGGTGTTGCTGGACGTGATGTCAGCGGGCACGCCGTTCGTACGCCAGATGAAAGTAAGCGGCGGCGTGCCGCCCACATCCACCGTCATGACGATCGGGTCGCCGGCCGCAATGGAGCCAGCCGGGCCTTGCAGGTCGCCGAACAGAATCGGCTTCAGGCCGCCCACCGCCGCCCCATACTGAGTATATAACTCCCCTTCACCCAAGGCGCGGTTGAACATCGCCACCTCGTCAATGTTGCCAGCGAAGCCGGCAGGTCCGGCGGTGTTGGGGTCCCATCCGAAGAGGGTGGCGCCATCGAATGCCTGGCTGGCATGACCATCCGGCGGAAAGTTAGTAACACCAGCCCAATCAATCGCATTGGTCGAGTCGCAAAGGTAAATCGCCGCCTGGTTTTGCTGCACGACCAAGGCAACATAAGCCCAATCGGAAGCTGGCAAATTGGGCAAACCCGAGTCAGAGGACGGGCTCCAGTTGAACGTACTCGAATCATTGTTCCAGGTGTAGCCCAGGCCCAAACCACCGTTGAAATCAATGGTCAGCCCCGCATCGGTGGTTCCGGCGTGACATACAACGATGCCGCCATAAGCGGTTTCCGAGCTGGTCGAGGGTTTGAGCCATCCTGTAATGGTCACGGTATTGGTATTAAAATTCAGGGCCGGTACAGCCACGCTGGGGCCGGTGCCGGGAACGCTCACCGCGTAGTTGGCAGCCTCGAAGCCAGGGTAGGGGGGCGGCCTCGGTCCCGCAACTCCAGGAATGGTTCCGACTGCGTAAGTGCCTGTCGCTGCGCTGCCCAAAGTTCCGTTGTTGGCCGCGGTTACATCGGCGGGTTCGGCGAAGCGGTAATAGAGCACCGGAGAATCTGCTTGCACCGTCGTGACATAACTGGCCGGCGTCGTGGTTGCGGCAGTGTAGTGGGCGGATACTCGTGCCGCGCTGAGCGCGGTGCCGTACATGGCCACTTCGGCTTGCTCCCCGGGCCAGAAGAAACTACCATCGCTGCGGACTCCAAAACTGGTCTGTGTGTCAAGGTTCCCTACGTAACCCAGCCCTGCCCCGTTGAGCACCGGGGTTGTGCTCATGGCCACGGCTCCGTTCGTATAGAGGGTAGCCACATTACCACTGCTGTCATAAGTCAGCACGAGATGATACCATACTCCCGCAGTGTTAACCGGCGCCCACAAGGTCGTGGAAGGAGTGGTGCTGTTCGTATAGAACAAACGGACCACAAACGCAGAGCCGAGGCCGAAGGTGCTACCATCGTCCTGGGCGAGATACCACCCTGAGCGCGTGGTCGCAAGGTGGGCGGACGCCCCAACGTAGGCGAACTTGGGGACTTGGGCCGGGTTGACCCAAAGCTCAACGCTAAAAGTATTCGGATTGAGGGCTGCCTGCCAGGGAGTGGTGACGGACTGCGAGGAGCCGTCAAAGCCAACCGCAAGACTGCCCGCGAACGGGCCCGGCAACTGGTGTGTGGGGTCGTTGTTGTAGGTCCCGATAGCGCTGGATCCCAGCGAGCCCAGGTTGGGGGTGGTGGAATTGGGCGCCGGCTGGGTCGTTTCATTCAGCCGCCAATACCCCGCCGGGCCTTGGGCTAGCACGGTTGATTGATAGTCCGCGCGGGCTGGCAACGCCGCGAACATGGCCAGAATCACGGCCCCGCCGAGCGAGACGCCGAGTCTGGAGTTGATCGGGTTGAGGTTCATGTTGTTTGTTTCCCTTTCTTTGGTTTGTGTTTTTGTTGGAGGTTTGTTCTGCGTTCTGTTTAGGTTTGATGGTTGGATTAGAATCTTGTGTCCCTGAGCTCCCGCACCTGGCGCCCGAACGAAGCGGCTGCGATAGTCGTTTAGAGCATAGATCGCCGGCCCGGAATGCGGACCCAGGTAGCAACAGCGCGGGTTGGCAAATAAAGAGCGGCCATTACGAATACTTCGTCGGAGAGGCAGGGCTGATAGAACTCATTACCAGGGGCGAGTAGTGACGTCTTGCAGCCAAGCCACATCGACGCTGTTTGGCGCGGGCGTAAAGTCCGGGACGGTGCCGATAGTTCCGTCTGTCACCAGCGGCGGGGTCGTTCTGGAATCCCGCCATCGGTGCATTTCGGAATGGCCGTCGGCAAACGAAAAGCCGGCGGCGAGATTGTGATACATCCCTGGCAAGTCAGTAGTGAAGGAATAAGCACCGGGATTGACAGGGTTGGCATATCCGGTCATATCGGTCATGAAGTTGCTCCAATTCACCCGATCCTCACGCATGTCAAGGAAAACAAAGATCTTCGTAGGCACGGTTATGCCAGTAAGCTTCGAGTAGATTGTGTAAGGATCTGCAAACGACCACCCCCCATCGTTGCCCGCTAGCGTGCCACTGCCCTTCGCTGGGGCGAAGCCGCCCACATAGAGGTTCATCGACATGGTGAGAATGCGGGGCTTGGCCACCCCGTTGACCGTAACGGTCGAATGGTCGGCAGGACACTTATAGACGCCTGGATTCTTGACGTATGGCCACAACGGCCGCTTGGCCATATCGAAAGTATAATCCCAGTTTGCCCGATTGCCCGGGTCCTCATCCATGTGCGCACCCGACCAGGCATAATTGTCCGGATCGGTCGGGTCGTTGCTGGGAGGCCTCGCGACATTACCGCTAGTGCTGGCATAAACCAACCGGTCGATGTTATCCTCCGCATACATTCGCCAGGCCAGCGCCAGTTGCTTATGGTTGTTCATGCACATAACCCCCTGGGCCTTTAGCTTGGCCTTCACGAGCGCCGGCAGCAGCAGCGCCGCCAAAATGGCAATGATGGCGATGACGACGAGCAGTTCGATGAGGGTGAAGCCGCGGGGTCCTCCTGGCAACTTGGCACCCTGGTTTTTTTGCGTGTTACTCATAAACGTTACAGGTTATCATTATGCAGCCAACCAATAGGTGGGCAGGCGGAGGGAGCTATGTCAACTACAGAATACGCGAACAAGGAACTCCGCAGGTGTTCATCCGCCCTTCCAGAACGCTGTTTGCTCTGGTACTTAAACATATGCGTTAGGTATTGTGATTACCCAGATTAGAGACAAATAAGCATGGCCGAGGAGCGATGTCAACAAGATAATTGCAAGACCTTTCCGGCTTCCAGCAACCGAGCAGTGCATCTTCTTGCTTGCAAGAAGCGCCAAGAACCGAGGGATTTGGCGTGAGCGGACCGGTGGTAGCGGCGAGGGGCACGGCCGCAATAATCAGCGCCGGCAGCAGGATCAACCCCGCCTGCAAAAAAAACAAGGCCCGCGTTCGAGTTGGGCGCAAACTGCTCATTGAACGAGGCGTTCATTCTGCACCCAACCATCCCAAGCGCAAGCACAAAATCTATTACTTTTCTTCTTCATGTCGGCATAGGAAACCTAACCTCAAAAGAGCGCTAGCCAAGCCAGCCAGACGCTGCAAAACGGTCGCGCCCGTTCGGCCCATAATACAACATCTCACGCTGGTAATCTATACCAATGACTCGTTAAGCAGAGCGTATGCCACCGGTTCAGGCGTCGGACGGACGCGCGAGAAGGCGCGATTCTATTGGGGAATTCGGTGGGGGGAGGAATTGCCGGGGTGGAAAAGCGTGATGCAATTTGCCCAGTAAGGCAAACCTTAGCCAACCACGATGTCGCCATCGGGCACATCCGAGCAATGCCCCCGGAACGCCGCATTTATGCGGCAGTCGGGCGCAAGACCCGACCCCTGCCGCATAAATGCGGCGTTCCGGCCCACGGCAGCCCTGAATCTGGGCACAGTGCCCGGATGTGCCCGTCGCCATCGTCCCGCCCCCGGCCGCCCAACGGAGCATCGCTTGATTACAGACTGATTACAGATTGATTATAGCCTGTGTGCCTTCCCCGCCCTACCTCCTGAGAGAGAGGAGGCGCTGCCTGAGCATTTCTGCGAGCCCGCGCTTCCTTCCAGGGGCTACTCCCAGCAATTCTCATTTTGACGGACGGAGCGCCGACTTGCAGTCGGCTTAACGCACTCGCTCACCAGAAGACGCCGGTGTTTGCGGGTGTCCAAAGCCGACTGCAAGTCGGCGCTCCGTCAAAATGAGAATTGCTGGGCTACTCCACCCCCGGGCGGGCCAGAGCGGGAGACGGCATGTGGTAAGGTTTGCCGGCGCGATAAAGGCTCAGAAGTTGCTCGTTAACGGCTGCGAACCGGGAGTCGCCGCTGGACTGCGCCAACTCGATTGCCCTCTGTGTCGCCGCCACCGCTTCCGTGAATCTCCCTGCCTCGGCGTAGGCTGCGGCCAGTGAGCCAACCATCGGCGCCCGCTGGTAACCGGTGAGGCGACAAGCTTGTTCGGCGAATCGGACGGCGTCGGTTCCATTCCGCACTGCGCTATCGGGACTGGTCGCCAGCAGCCAAGCCAGGTTGCTGAGCACTTCCGGCTCGTTGGGTCTGGCCGCCACGAGTTGGCGATACTCAGCCACCGCCTCGCCGAACTTCGCCGTCTGATACAGCAGTGAGGCCAACTGCGAGCGCGCCTCCAGGTCCGGTTTCAACTGAAGCAGCTCCCGAAGCTGTTTCTCCGCCTCAGCCTTCCTCCCCTGCTCGGCCAGCGCCGCAGCGTACGATCTGCGAATCTCCGAATCCTTCGGCTTGATTCTCATCGCCGCCTGGAACTCCGATTCCGCTTCGACGTTATGACCCTGGAGAGCCAGGACCCGTCCGAGATTGGAGTGGGCTTGCGCATTGTTCGGATTCAGCCTAAGCGAGGCCACCAGGTGGTCACGCGCCTCGTCATACTTGCGTTGTGAGGCGAGGATCCAGCCCAGGTTGGCGTGGGCGCACCAGGCCGCTGGGTTCCGGTCCAGCGTGTCCCGCCACAGCGTCTCTTCGCTCAAAAACACCGGCGCTCGCAGCATCGCCAGCACCGCCAGACCCGCCACCAATCCGCCTCCCACCAATACCAACGCCCACGACTTCATCAAATTCACCGGACCGCGAGCCGTCCCGGCTCGCAGCACGTCCAAGCACGCCAGAGTGCTCGGAGAACCTGAACCCTCGGGAGCCGTGGGGGCCGCTGCGAACCGGGACGGTTCGCGGTCCGACCCTAAGCTCGATGCGGCCTTGCACAAGACCCTGCCCCTCCAGGCCCAATCCAACCCCGCCGCCGCCAGCGCCGCCAGCGCCGTCAATGGGAGGTAAGCGAAGTGGTCCGACACCCGTGAGAGCGCCAGAAAATACATGTCAAAGAAGCCCAGGACCGGGAACAGCATCACCGTGAAACAGCCCAGCCCAAACAGCAGATGCCGCCCCAAGTTCCCGACAAGCCGCAGCGTTGACAAAACCGCACACCAGAGCAGCAGCGGCAGGTATGCCCAGCCTGAGGCAACCTCAATCTCCCACCGGGGATAAATCATACACAGATGCAGTGGCCACAACGCCTTGCCCAGGTAAAACCATAGCGCCATCCCGGCAGCGGCCAGCCGTTCCCAGAGGTTCTCACTCTGGACGGCGACTCCTGCCATCGCCCCATGCACCTGGAACCCGATGCTCATCAGTCCGAACGCCAGGGCCAGAGCGAAAAACGGGCTCGCCCGCAACCAATCCTGTCGTCCAACGCGACCGCGCTCCCACCACACGCACCCTAGCAGCACCACCGGCAGCATCACTGTTGACGTCTTGCTTAGCAGCGCGAGCGCGAACGCGAGGAGCGAAAGCCAGTAGCAGGAGGATTGAGGGTTGAGGGTTGAGGGTTGAGGGCCGGAAGAGGGCAAAGCACGAAACAGTGAGTCTGACTTCAAATACCAAAGGAGGCTCAATAAGAAGAACGGCAGCGACAGCGTGTTCTTGAGCTCCGATATCCAGGCCACCGACGCTACGCAAAGGGGGTGTACGGTGAAGATCATCGCCGCCAACCAACTCGCTGGGACCTTCAACTGCGCCAGCACACGCCATAGCAAAACCGCGCCAGTGGCATGGAGCAGCACGTTTATCACGTGGTAACCCACCACGTGATTGCCCCAGATCAGCCGCTCCAGCCAGAAGGCGACATTGCTCAGCGGGAAGTCTGTCCGAAACCAGATCGACCCAAAGCCGAGTTCCCCCGTCACCAAAGGATTCCGCTGCACGACAAGAGTGTCATCCCAAAGGAACTGTCCTCGCAAGGCGGGCCGGTAAACAGCAAAGGCAGCCAGGAAGATAAAGAGAGCACCCGCGGCAAGCCGGCGACAGTCACCTTGATCCGATCCTCGCGCCGGCGACACTGTGACCGCCGCAGCCGCGCTCGACGTTTGGTTACCGCTCATCAGATCGTATCAAGCCCTCATCGAGTTTCGGAGTTCGGCCTTCTTTCGGCCTTCGGACCTCAACTTCGTTGCCTCAGTTCCACGCGCCGCGTCTTGCCGCTCGTGGTCTTGGGCAGTTCCCGCACGAATTCAACTTCGCGCGGGTATTTGTAAGCCGCAATGAGCTTCTTGCAGTGCATCTGCAATTCCGTCTTCAACTCTTCTGCCGCCTCGGTGCCCGGCCGCAGCACCACACAGGCCTTCACAATCTGCCCGCGTAGCGGGTCCGGCTGGCCGACGACGGCCGCCTCCAGCACCGCCGGATGTTCCAGCAGCGCGCTTTCCACCTCAAACGGCCCGATCCGGTAGCCGGAACTCTTGATGACGTCGTCCTTGCGCCCGAGGAACCAGAAGTAGCCGCTGGCGTCGCGCGTCGCCCGGTCGCCGGTCAAGTACCAGTCACCCCGGAACTGGGCAGACATTTCCTCTGGGTTAAGCCAATACTCGCTGAACAAGCCCAGCGGGCGGTGCGGCTTGACGCGCACGGCCACTTCGCCTTCCTCGCCCTCCGGCACCTCGCGCAGTTGCTCATCCAGCAGCGCCAGGGTGAAACCTGGTGTGGCTTTGCCCATCGAGCCGGGCCGCACCTCATGACCCAGGGAGCGGTAGTTGCCGATGAGCACCACGGATTCGGTCTGGCCGTAAGCTTCATGCAAGGTCAGGCCGGTCGCTTCGCGCCACACGTTCAGCACTTCCGGGTTCAGCGGCTCTCCCGCGCTGACGCAATGCCGCAAATGCGGAAAATGACAGCGCGACAGATCTTGCCTCACGATCAGCCGCAGCGCCGTTGGCGGAGCGCACCAGGTCGTGATAGGGAAAGCCGCCAGCGTCTCGAGCGCCATCCCGGGGTCGAACTTGCCCGGCGCATCCAGCGCAAACACGCACGCGCCCATCTGCCACGGGCCGTAAAAGCTTGACCACGCGGCTTTGCCCCAGCCCAGGTCGGACAGGTTCCAATGCACGTCCTCGGGTCGCAGGTCCAGCCAGAGTTGCCCGGTCAGGCGATGGCCCAGCCCATAGCTGGCCTGGGTGTGTAGAACCATTTTGGGATTGCCGGTCGTGGCACTCGTGAAATAGATGATGCCCGGATCATCACTCCGGGTGCCTTCGCCACTAAACCCGGCGCGTGACTGGCGAACGCCGCGGTCGAAATCAATCCAGCCTGGCCGCTCACCGCCCACCAACAGACGCGTCCCCTCGAAGCCGACCACCTTGGCTACACCCTCATGGTCCGTGATGACAGCGCTAATCCGTGCGCTCCCCAGCCGGTAGGCCACGTCACGCGCCGTGAGCAACAGCGTGCCCGGCACGGGAACGGCTCCCAACCGAATGAGGCCAAGCATCCCAATCCACCATTGCGGCACTCGCGACAGCATGATCAGGACGCGGTCGCCGCGCCGAATGCCGCTGGACCGCAACAGCGCTGCCGCCTGGCAGCTAAGCGCCGCCAATTCCCTGAAACTGAATCTCTGTTCTACCCCGGTTCCTGCGTTGACGCACCAAAGGGCCGGAGCGTCGGGCCGTTTCCGGGCCCAACGGTCAATGACGTCGGTGGCAAAGTTGAAGTGGAGCGGGGCTTTGATCGCTTCCGGGTTCGCACTGTGCATTGGGCTAATTGGTAACGAGAACCGCGGTGAAAGTAAAGGAACCCTGTGGCCCTGCTCCGGCGCGGGGCATATCTCAACAGTACCACCAACCCGTGAGCGCAAAGGCCCGAACCCGAAGCCCGAAAGCCGAGCGCCGAAAGAAGGCCGAAACCCGAAACTCGAAATGCTCCAGCGTGGCTTCGGCCTTCGGTATCCGACCTTCTTTCGGGTTTCGGCCCAAGGAATTCGGATTTGGGCGGCTGGCAGCGGGTGGTGCTGTCCAGATACGCTCTCGGGCGGGAGCGACGCTAGTCGTTGTAAGCGCTTTCGCCGTGTTGCGTAAGGTCCAGACCGAGGGTTTCGTCTTCTTCGCTTATGCGCAGGCCGACAAGGGCATTGACGACTTTCAGGATGACAAAAGTGGCCGTACCGGCAAAGAGCATGGTGAACGCGACCCCCTTGAACTGGTTGACGAACTGGCCGGCGCCGCCCGCAAGCGACACGAGCTGGCCATCCTGCTTCCAAGTAACGGCGACCGCCGGGTTGATCAGCGTGCTAGCCAGGAATCCCAGCATCAACATGCCCAGAGTGCTTCCGACCCCATGCACGCCGAAAACGTCAAGCGAATCGTCATAGCCAAACCTGGATTTGAGGTGCGTGACGGCAAAATAGCAGGTCGCTCCCGCCGCCAGGCCAATCACCAGCGCCGCCGGGATGGAAACGAATCCCGAGGCGGGCGTGATGGTAGCCAAACCGGCGACCATTCCGGACGCGATGCCCAGCACGCTGGGCCTGCCCTTCTGCCACCACTCGCAAAAGGCCCAACTGAGGGCGGCAGCGGAGGCCGAGAAATGCGTGGCGGCAAAAGCGCTGGTGGCCAGCTTGCCTGCGTTCACGGCGCTGCCGGCGTTAAAGCCAAACCAGCCCACCCAGAGCAACCCGGCGCCGATGAGGCTCAGCACCACGTTGTGCGGGGGCATCGGCTCTCGCGGGTAGCCCAGACGTTTGCCCAGGACCAGCGCACAGACCAGCGCCGAAACGCCCGAGCTGATGTGTACCACCGTGCCGCCCGCAAAATCCAGCACCGGGATCTTCCCCCCGAGCGCCCAATTGAACAACCCGCCCTTGCCCCAAACCATGTGTGCCAGCGGGAAATAGACGAAGGTCACCCACAGCACCGTGAACAGCAGCCACGCGCTAAACTTCATCCGCTCCGCCACCGCCCCACTGATCAGCGCCGGGGTAATGATGGCGAACATCAATTGGAAAAGCATGAAACTCTCCGCCGGCACCGTGGCCCCGTAGTCCGGGTTGGGCGCGTCACCGACCCCGCGCAGCAGGAAGTGCTGCAAAGGATTCCCGCAAAAGGCATTGCCCTCACCGAAGGCCATACTGTAACCGAAAAGGACCCAGAGCACCGAAACCACGCCCATCAGCACGAAGCTGTGCATCATCGTGCCCAGCACATTCTTCTGCCGCACCAGCCCGCCGTAAAACAGGATCAGGCCCGGCGCGGTCATCATCAGCACCAGCGCGGAGCTGACCAGCAGCCAGGCGTTGTCACCGTTGTCAATGCCGGGGGCGGCGTTCGCCTTGGCTTCGAGTGCAGCAAGCCGCGACTCCACGCTGGACGCCTCCGTCCGCGCCCAGGCCGCGGAAGCCGTCAGCAGTAAGACCAGGAGACCTATTACAACGGGGCTCAGATTGATTCGCCGGCACGAGATGCAGCACATGGGAGCAAAGTGGACTGGAATACAACGCCGGAGTCAAGCCCGCCTGTATCTACGGGTGCATCACTACTTACCAACCTCCCGTATCGACAGCCTTCCCATTAACCCACCAAGCTGAAGCGGGGTGTTAATGAGAGGC
>Ga0181538_10004560_pt1 | contig 12877 bp, 9 predicted proteins | sample PEATcosm2014_Bin_40_FD_119773 | JGI IMG/M metagenome (GOLD analysis project Ga0181538, IMG submission 119773) | Peatland microbial communities from MTU Mesocosm Facility, Houghton, MI, USA - PEATcosm2014_Bin23_30_metaG | ecosystem: Environmental > Terrestrial > Soil > Wetlands > Peat | place...
AGGCGCGGCCATTCAATGATCATGATCCACGCCGTGGCTGCCATCGCGGCAAATGCCAGCCCCCAGGCTGCGCCGCGCCAAATGCGTCTCCAAGCCGCCCCAAATAGCGGCGAACCTGCTTCGAGCTTCCTTTCGCGAAAAGCTTGAAGCAGTTCCGCTTCTATTCGCAGCGGCGCGCGCTGTCGCTGAAGACTGCCGGCGAAGGCTTGCAACCGTTCCGTCAGCTTGTTCTCTTCATCCAGACGCCGGGCGCACCAAAGGCAATGGCCGGCGTGGTCTAAAGCTTCGAGCTGCGTTGTCTTGTCAGCCACCCGGCCGCTCACCAGCTCGTGAATCATGTTTCCGAAGTCTTTGCAATTCATGCCAGACACCTGCTGCCATTGATCGTTTCACGGGCAGGCTCCACCTTCACCCCGCCCGTGAGTTTCTGGAGGAGCAAGGCGCGGCCGCGGTGCAATCGCGACCGCACCGTCCCCACTGAACAATCCAAAACCGACGCCGTTTCCTCGTAGCTCATCTCATTCAAGTCGCACAAAACCACAGCCTCGCGGTAGTGCTCGGGCAAGCTCAAGATCGCCTGGCGCACCGAATCGATCGCTTCCCGGCGGGCCATCACGGAGTGTGGATCTTCGCCGGACGCCGGACCGGCGTCTCCCGGATCCCTCCAGCTCTCTTCCGCTCGCGGCGCCGAGACGTACGTCTGGTCACGCTTGAGCATCCGCAGGGCGTGATGGCGCGCCATTCCGATCAGATAGGCGGTGAGGGGACCGCGCGACGGGTCGTATCCGCGGCTCTCACGAATCAGCGCCATGAAGACTTCCTGCGTGACGTCCTCGGCGAGCGGGGCCGACCCGCTCATCTCGAGCACAAAGCGGTAGATGTTTCCTTGACGACGCCGATACAGCGAGGTAAAGGCGTTTTCGTCGCCTGCCTGCATCATCCGCAGCAACTGCTCATCGCGAAGTTCAGTGAGATCGGCCATCGTCCTGCGCTTTCATCGGGTATTCCGCTGGGAGCGGCTAAAAGTTCCACAAAGTGCGTCCGTCAACCGGCAACCCGCGTGCCGTCGTAGGGGGTAATGTCCTAATTTGGCCCGTAACGCCGGCTTCCAGCCGGCAATGGAGCCGCCAAGATGGCGGCGCTACGACCAAATTAGGACAGCACCTCGTAGGGGGACGGCTTGCCGTCCCCGCATTTCCGCTAACCCGACGTGGGTAGGGCAAGCCCTACCCCTACGCCCACAGTCTTATGGACGTTTCAGGCCGGAAGTAAGTTGCGGTACCGGTATCCCGCAGAGGTGTGATTGATTTCCATGGAGGCGCGGTGTATCTTGTCCCGAGCGCCTGGAACATTCCTGGAGAATCGTGCGAACCGGCGAGGTCGAACCGAGCCGGTTTTGGCCTGAGGGGGGAGGAAACGTGTCAAAGGTCGGCGGTTTAATGCTTGGATGTCTGCTGCTGGCGGCCGTGCCGGTGGCGGCGCCGGCGCCCGAAACGCCGGAAGTGTACGCGCAGATTCGCGCCGAAGAGACCAACGACTCGAAAATCATGTGGATTATTCACGAAGTGGCTGACGTGTACGGCCCGCGCGTGACGGGAACACCGAACCTGAAAGCCGCAGACGATTGGGCGGTGAGGACGATGGCTTCCTGGGGCCTCGCGAACACGCATCTCGAGCCATGGACCTTTCAGCCGGAAAGCGCAGCAACCCCAGTGCCCGGCTGGGAAAACGTCGACCTTGTGGCGGAAGCCGTTGCGCCGTTTCATGGCCAGCTCATGGTGAAGCCACTGGCATGGACGCCCAGCACCAAGGGGGCGGTGACCGCGCAGGTGGTCGCGATCGATCCGCCGGGGATGGCGCCGCCAAGGGGCGGGGGCTTCAACTTCTTCGGAGGCCCGCCTCCACCGCCGGAGCCCAAATGGGCCGCGCCGCCCATGCCCGCGGCGGCTAAACCCGCTGATCCGAAACAGCCAACCCAGGCAGAACTCGATGCGTATCTCAATTCCGTCAAAGACAAGGTTCATGGGGCGATTGTGTTCGTGGGGAAGCACGTCCAGGTGCCCGAGGAAATGAACCCGGCGCCTTTGCGGCGCTCCGAAGACGAATGGAAGTCGCGCTTCGACGCGAAGAATCCGCGGCCCTTCCGTTTTCCCGAGCAGCCGAAGCTGCCGGAAGGACAACTGACGCGCCAGGAAGTTTCGCGCCAGGTGGATCAGTTCCTGGTGGATAATGGCGCGCTGGTGCGTGTGAACGATGCCGGGCGCGCGCACGGCGTGATCGTTGCGCAGCAGAACGCGACTTACGATTGGACGCGCGCCGTGCCAACCCTGGTGATGCGGAACGAGGATTACGGGCGCATTTCGCGCCTCACGGACGACGGAACTCCTGTGACGCTCAAGATCGACATTCAAAACAAGGAATACCCGGAAGGGACGACCGTCTATAACGCCATCGGGGAAATTCCGGGCAGCGATAAGAAAGACGAAGTCGTGATGCTGGGCGGCCACTACGATTCTTGGCACGACGCAACCGGCGCAACCGACAACGGGATCGGAGCTTCAATGATGCTCGAGGCCGTGCGAATTCTCACAACCCTGCATGTGCAGCCGCGCCGCACTATTCGCATCGCCCTTTGGAGCGGGGAGGAAGAGGGACTGCTCGGATCGCTGGCATATGTCGAGCAGCACTTCGGAAGTTTCGAAAATCGGAAGCCGGAGTTCGCGAAGCTGGATGCCTACTTCAACATCGATTCGGGCACTGGTAAACCGCGCGGCGCCTCAGTGTTCGGCCCGCCGGGCGCGGCGGATATGGTGCGCGATGCGATGATGCCCTTCGCGGAATGGGGTTTCATGGGTGTGATTCCCTCCGACAGCCGAAGGACGGGCGGAACGGACAGCACTTCGTTCAGCAATGCCGGCTTGCCCGGAATCGGGTTGGCTCAGGATGCGTTCGACTACGGGTCGTTCACCCATCACACCAACCTCGATACCTACGAGCGAATCTACGAAGAAGATGTGAGAGAAGGCGCGGTTGAAATTGCTTCGGCCGTATACGCCGTGGCGACGGCGGACCAGATGCTGCCCCGGTTCAAAGATTCAGAGATGCCGAAGCCAGTCCCACAGCCGGGGCCGGGGTCGCAGGCGACGAAGGTGCGCCACGTTCCGGCGGACTAAAGCTAGACATCGTGACCGTAGCCCTCTCCCCAAGGGAGAAGGCTGTCAACTGATCGAGCGGGGAGTCGCTACGCTCTCACCACCGGCAGATTCTCCCTAACCTGCTTTTCGTTTTCCATCTGCGAGATCACAGCGGAGACGTGCGGGTTGTTCAGCACGAAGCGGTAGGCTTTCTGGTGCAGATTCATGTCGCCGGGAATCGTCTGCTCGAGCAGCGCGGCGCGCTCCGGCACCGGGGAGGTTGAGCGGTCCGGCCGAAAAATGACCTGCGAGGCTTTCATGGCAATCACCCCGAAATTCTGCTTGTAAGCTTCTTCCACCACCGGCGCCACGTAGTGCCAGTTCAGGATGTTGCACGCCACCATGGCGGCGGAATAAACACCCGTCCCCATGGCAGCCTTGAGAACCCCTGCCGGGTCGTTATGCGCCGAGACCCCCAGGTGCCTCACCTTGCCTTGTTGGCGGAGCTTTTCAAAAGCCTCATAGATTTCGTGGATCTGCACTTCGGCGGGGGACGAGCACGCATGCGGGCACATCATCAGATCCACGTGATCCGTCTGGAGCCGCTTGAGGCTGCCCTCGAGCGAATCGACGATGGTTTTGACGTAGACCCGCGGCCTGTCGATTTTCGCGGCGTACTTCTTCTCCATGGCATTTGCCAGCGCCGTCTCCTCGACTTGGCGAATCTGGCCGTTGAAATAGTTGCCGAAATAGTTCGGCACCGTGACGCGCCGCCGCTCGATGTCCTCACTCACCTCGCGCAGAATCGCGGCCTGCTCGTCGCGGTTGAGGCGCGCGTACAACATCTCGTAGGCCGCGAACCGCGTGTCCGGAAAAACGCTGATCTTGGTGTTGACGAACACGCGGTCGCGTTTCGAGCCCTGAATGACCGCACCGTAGCCCCGTTCGCTCTGGCCCTCCCCGTATTCCGGCGCCGTGTCCAGATAGTTCAGCCCCATTTCGATGGCCAATTCGACGTGGCGGTTGTTGGTGGGTGATATGGGATCGCCGCCGCAGACCATCTCCGAAATCATGTACCCCGTCCGGCCCAGCTTGCGATAGCGCATCTCCGCTTGCTTGTTGCGCCATTCGAGCTTGGCGTCGGCCGCGGGCGTGGCCGCTTCGGCTGCGCGGGCAGCGCCGGCCTCGACGGCGCCCGCTCCCACCGCCAAGGCGACCGAAGTCTTAAGAAAATCCCGTCGTGGTATTCGCTGACCCATGCTGGTACCCTCCGCATTATCAGAAATTAGAACACGGACCTCGGCAAATAGGAATCGGAAACTCGAATTTCGAACGCTGCAATGTCATTCTGAGCGAAGATTGCATGATTCTCCGGCTCACCACTGTGCATGAAAATGATTCCCCTCCTTGGTAGGGAGGGGTTAGGGGTGGTTGGCGTTCGCTGACCGTCCCACCCACCACCCCCGGCCCCTCCTCCCGCTGAGGAGGGGAGTCATTTTCAGGGCAGCGAAGGATTCCTGCAGTTGTTCGTGGCCCCCTATCCAAAGCCAACTGCAGGGATCCTTCGCTTCGCTCAGGATGACACCGCCTGCGGAATCTCGAATCTCTAATTTCTGTTCTCTGCTTTCGAGAGATGCAATACTCTCTTGAGAGGAGGAGAACGCGACAAGGCCATGATTCACGAGAGTGCGCAGCGCCGGAGACAATACTGTGCACGCTGCAATCAGCTTATGTTCGAGTACTTTCTATCTCCGGACGGCCATTTCGGAGTGCTGAAGGAAGTGTGCCGGAAAGAAGACGGCCGCAAAGCTGAGGTGGTGTGCCCGACTTGCGGAGCAGTATACGAACTGCTCGACACCGTCGATGCCACCGGACAGCCGGTCGCGAGGAAGTTTCGGGGAGCCTAGCGTCCTCATGAGCAAACAGCCCATTCTCTTGTCGGCCGGAAACGTTAAGGATTACCTTGCGGGGCACGGACTCTGGCCGCCCGGCATGCCGATCGCTGTCCGCGAATTGGGCGGTGGCGTCTCCAACACCGTGCTCTTGGTCGAAGGGAAGGGTCCGGATGGTGAGGAAAGGCGTTGGGTGGTGAAACAGTCGCTCGAGAAACTGCGCGTCAAGGACGACTGGCGCTCGGAGCGCAGCCGCATCTTCAGCGAAGCGGAGGTCATCCAGGCGCTAAGCCCTGCGCTGGGTCCGGGGAGCGTTCCGCACATTGTTCATGTCGGCCGTGATGACTACCTCTACGTCATGACCGCGGCGCCGGTGGGGTCAGCAACGTGGAAAGAGGCGCTGCTCGAAGGCCAAGTCGATTTGGACGTGGCGCGGCAGGCGGGAAGGCTTCTGGCACTCATGATTACCGCCTCGCAGCGCGACCCATCGTTCCAATCGGCGTTCGCGGACCGCGCTGTTTTCGATCAACTCCGCATCGATCCGTACTATCGAACCACCGCCGCGCGGCATCCCGACGTGCGCGCGTTCATCCAGCGACTGATCGACGATTCCTGGCAAATCCGCAACGCCGTCGTGCACGGCGACTTCAGCCCCAAGAATATGCTCGTCCGGAACAGCCATATCTTCCTGATCGATTTCGAAGTCGTCCACTGGGGCGACCCGGCCTTCGATGCCGGATTCCTTCTGAACCACCTTTTTCTAAAGGCGTTCCACCAGCCTCAATTTGCCGCGATGTATTTTTCGGCGGCCCGCGAGTTTTGGGCAGGATTGATGGGAGGAACCGACCGAGCGGCTCTCGTGGATTTTGAGAAAATGACCGTCCGCCACCTTGGCGCCCTGATGCTGGCGCGCATAGACGGGAAGTCGCCGGTCGAGTATATTCGCGATGAGGCGACGAAGCAGCAGGTGAGGAGTTTTGCCAAATGGCTGATGCTCGAGGGAGTGCCCGGTCTAGAGGAGACAGTGTCTCGTGCCAGTAAAACTTTCGGAGTTTTGAGGCGCGAAATCGACGGGTAGGAGCGGCCCTTGTGGCCGCCCTTCGTGCAGGGACGCGGCAACTCCATTCGGCGTAGCAAACCCGCCGCTCCGATTCCAGATCGGCCGTTCCCCGCAAAGGTCTTGACAAACTGTGCCTAAAGTTATAGGCTAGACCGGGGAGGAGATCCGGGACATCCGAGACCCGTGACATCAGGGGTCTGCGCCAGCCGTTGACTCGAAAAATGGCGGAACAAAGCGAGAATGTCTATGAAAACAAAAGAACGGCGCAAAAATCAACCACCCCTGACCCCTCCTTATCGAAGGAGGGGAATCGCAGGGCTCCCCTCCTCGGATGAGGAGGGGTGGGGGTTGGTGCTCTGATATTGGAAAACGGCGGAACAAAGCGAGAATGTCTATGAAAACAAAGGAAGAGGACAAACAGTCGGGAGGCTGCGGCTGAAAGCTGGCTAGTTCAGGAAAACACAATGTCGCGAATCTCCAACATCCGCGCTCGCGAAGTGCTCGATTCGCGGGGCAATCCGACCCTTGAGGTCGAAGTCTTTTTGGACGATGGAGCGTTTGGTCGCGCGATTGTCCCCGCGGGCGCATCGACGGGCAAGGCGGAGGCGGTCGAGCTACGCGATGGTGATGCGAAGCGTTATCTTGGCCGCGGTGTGATGACGGCCGTCGCCAACGTCGCGCAGGTCATTGCGCCGGCCTTGCGCGGTGAAAGCGCGATGGATCAGCCTCGGGTTGATAACCGCCTGATTGCTCTGGACGGCACTGCCGACAAAGGCCGGCTGGGGGCGAACGCACTCTTGGGCGTCTCGATGGCGACGGCTCACGCGGCCGCGGCTTCTGCCCGCTTGCCGCTTTATCGCTACCTGGGCGGCGTAAGCGCGACGGAGCTTCCGGTGCCCATGGTCAACATCATGAGCGGAGGACTTCACGGCGGTGGGAACATCGATTTTCAGGATTACCAGGTGATTCCCCTGCGCGCCAGCCGCTATTCAGATGCGCTCGCCGATGTGGTGGCGATCTACCGCGCGGCGAAGGGAACGCTCGAATCCCGCGGCGTCTTCCGTCCCGGCGTGGCGGATGAGGGCGGATACGCGCCCGAACTCAGAACCAATGAGCAGGGCTTCGAGCTGATGGTGGAGGCGATTGAACGCGCCAGCCTCAGACCCGGCCAGGACGCGGCCATCGCGGTTGACGTAGCGTCGAGCCACTTCTACGCGAACGGCCGCTACCGGATGCTTCGCGAAGGCCTGGAGACGGATGCCGAGGGAATGGTCGACCGGCTCGCCGAGTGGTGCAGCCGTTATCCCATTATCTCCATCGAAGATGGAGTGGCCGAAGACGATTGGGACGGATGGAGGCTCTTGACGGAACGGCTCGGCGCGCGCGTGCAGTTGATCGGCGACGATCTCTTCGCCACCCACCCCGACCGGCTGAGGAAAGGGATCGAATCGGGAGCGGCCAATGCCGTGCTTGTCAAAATGAATCAGATCGGCACGCTCACGGAAACGCTGGAGGTGATCGCCATGGCCAAGCGGCACGGATATCGGTGCGTGGTCAGCGCGCGCTCCGGCGAAACCGAGGACCATACCATGGCGGACCTGGCAGTTGCCACGGGCGCCGGGCAGATCAAAGTCGGAGCCATCACGCGCTCAGAACGGCTGGCCAAGTACAACCGCGTGCTGCGAATCGAAGAGGAATTGGGCGACCGCGCCACGTACAGGATATGGGCTAGAGAGGCTGAGGAGAAGCCCGCGTGACTGTCAACCTGAGGGGTCCGTCAGCCGACGGACGGCGAAGGACCTCAGCAGTTTCTCGAAAGAGAAGCTGCGGGGATTCTTCGCTGCCCTGAAGATATCCGGGAGCGCGGGCATTCCTTCGCTGTGCTCAGGACAGGCTCTGCCCGCCTTTCATGCCGCAATCGCACGTACGCTGCGGGCAGGATGCCCTCGCTCCCGGGCACTTGATGGTCTCCGGCCGCCCGTCAGCCGACGGGCATCAGCAACTGCTTTGAGAATCGACCGGTTAGGTAGCTCGTCGATGTTCCCACGGAAAACCCGCGGACCCCAAAACCGGGGGCCCGCGCTACCAGACGAGTCGGCAAAACAGGTAGAATTGAGCACGTCGAGCTGCGAGATCAGCTCTAAGTCGTAACGGAACTGAGGCAATGAACGGCGGATTGCGGCGACGGCCACACGTCAGACTCCCGGCATCAATGGCCCTGGCGGCTTTTTTCCTCGCATTGAGCGTGGCGTGGGGCGTTGACACTCCGGGCTTCAAGCCGGGCTTCAACCTGTTCAGCCCGCAGCAGGATGTCCAGTTGGGCAAGGAGCGCGCTGAAGAAGTCGATAGAACATACCCGCTTTTAGCGGACCCGCAGGTTCTGCGCTACGTCAACGATTTGGGGCGGCAACTGGCTTCGCTTGCGCCCAGTAACAGCCCGGCCTATGTCTGGAATTTTAGAGTCATCAACAGTTCTGAGATCAACGCCTTTGCTTTTCCGGGAGGGTACATTTATCTGGACCGAGGGGCAATCGAAGCGGCCGAGAATGAAGCTCAGCTTGCCGGAGTGATGGCGCACGAAAGCGGTCACGTAGTGATGCGTCACGGGACGCACGAGGCCTCGGAGGCGCTGCTGGCCCAGGCCCCGTTGGCGCTTCTCGAAAGTATGCTTGGCCGGTCGGGGAGTTTGACGGGCCAGTTGACGGCACTGGGCCTCGACCTTGGCGTTAACTCCATTTTGCTGAAGAATTCTCGCGACGCTGAAATACAGGCCGACGCGGTGGGGACATACATCTTGTACCGGGCGGGTTACGATCCTCACGCTCTCGCGGAGTTCTTCGAGATCGTCGAAAAGAAGTACCCGCGGAGGACGGTGCAGTTTTTCTCCGACCATCCCAACCCCGAGGATCGCGCCAGGAGAATAGCTGCGGAGGCGAGCGGCGACAGCTTCATTTATGGGCCGACCGGGAGGCGAAAGAGCGACAGCCCGGAATTCGAGGACGCCAAGAAGCGCCTTCTAAGTCTCGGCGCGCCGTCGAGCGCAGAAACAGCGCCTTCCCTCGCTGCCAATTCCGCGAGTCCACCTCCGCCTTCGAGCCGGCTCATCAAGTTTGATGGCTACGGGATTTCCATCGCTTATCCTGACAACTGGCGCGTGCAGCGGAATGAAGACGCCGTCGTGTTAGTCCCGCCGGGAGGAATCGTCGAGTTGCCGGAGACCGGCGCGGCGCAAGCGTTCGGCATATCCATCAGCCGATTCCAGCCTCAAGGCTCGCGCCAGGGTAGTTGGGGACTGGTCGATGCTACCGAGGAGTTGCTCAATGTGTTGCGGGCGTCGAATCCAAACCTAAGGGTGATCGAGCAGCGCGCCATGAACCTGAAGGGACGCTCCGCACTTTCCACTTTGCTTGAGTCCGACTCGCCGCTTCCGGGTCAGAAAGAGCGCGACCTGCTGGTTACCGCGCGCCAGAGTAACTTCATGCTTGCGCTTATTTGCATCGCCCCGCAATCTCAATTTGACGCCTATAAGACGACCTTCGACGAGATGCTCGAAAGCCTCGAACTTCGGTAGGGAAGGTTCGACCTCGGGATTTGTGGTAGCATAATTCATGGCGTTGCTCGGGGCAAAAGAACGCTAAACCTGGAGTTGGTTTCCGATTTACCTCGGAAGTTGATGGAGTGAAGCCGGCTCTTCATCGCATTGTACCGTTCCGTGAGAATCAGGAGGTGATCCAATGAGTTCACGAAAACCCAATCGACGTGAGTTCCTGGGCAAAGCGGGCGTGGGAATCGTCGCAGGCACGGTAGGTGTTCCCGCGCTTGAGGCGCTGTCCGCTCAACCGCTTGCCGCTGCGGGCGACATACCTTACCGCAAGCTGGGACGCAGCGGTGAGAAGGTGTCGCTGGTGGGGCTGGGCGGCTTCCACATCGGTCTTCAAAAAGATGAAGCGGAAAGCATTCGTATCGTTCGCACTGCTGTCGATCGAGGCATCAACTTTCTGGATAATTGCTGGGACTACAACGACGGCGTGAGCGAAGTGCGCATGGGCAAGGCTTTGCGCGATGGTTACCGCAAGAAGGTTTTCCTGATGACCAAGATTGACGGCCAGATCAAGGCGCTGGCGGCACAGCAGATTGATGAATCGCTCCGCCGCCTGCAAACCGACACGATCGACCTCGTTCAGTTTCATGAGGTCATTCGCCCGGGCGACCCGGACCGCATTTTCGGCCCCGGCGGCTCATTCGAAGCCATGATGGAGGCAAAGAAGGCAGGCAAGCTTCGCTACATCGGCTTCACTGGCCATAAGGATCCGGACATTCATTTGAAGATGCTGCATACTGCCTTCAACCACGGATTCATTTTTGACACGGTACAAATGCCTTTGAACGTTATGGATGCCCACTATAAGAGCTTCGCCCAGAAGGTAGTGCCTGTACTGACTCAGCACGGCATTGGCGTGCTGGGAATGAAGTCCATGGGCGACGGGTTTGTGCTGAAAAGCAACGTGGTGACGCCCGTCGAGTGCCTGCACTACGCCATGAATCTGCCCACGTCGGTGGTCATCACCGGCTGTGACAGCTTGCAGATTCTCGAGCAGGCGCTCGACGCCGCCCGCACCTTCAAGCCTCTCACCGAAGATCAGCTTTCCGCAATTCTGGCCAAGACCGCGCCTCTCGCCGCGCGCGGCGAGTTCGAACCTTTCAAGACGACGATTGACTTCGATGGGACTGCCCACAATCCGCAGTGGCTGGGGTGAAGCAGGAGTCAGGATTCAGGATTCAGGATTCAGGAGTCAGGAGTAAAAACCAGACATCATCCTCTCTGAGGTGCGTTTTTCCACTTTAAGTTCTCTCCATCGAGTGTTCCAGGCGGAGTCCGGATTTCTGTCTACTGACTCCTGACTCCTGAATCCTGACTCCTGCTTTTCAGAAGGGAATGTCCTTCTCGCTCTGGACATCTAAACCCGTGGGCGTGATGGTGTAAACGGTCTGGTGGCGTGGCGGTCTGCGCCCATGGGCGGCTTCTTCGATATATTCTTGCTCATTCAGGAACCGGATCGTCACGCGATCTTTCTCGAAGTAAATCTTGCCATCGTACAAGTCGTGGAGTTCCCACAAAGACTTCAAGTTCTTTCCATCGAAAGAATAGAAGGTGGCGCTCAGACGAGGTTGGCTCTGTCCCAACCTGAAGCCGTAGACAAAGAACCGGAAAGCGTCGCCCGGCGGCTCCTGAGGAAACGCGTAGTGGAGGTCGTACCGAGGTACAAAACTCGTTACGGTCACAAGATGGCCGTGGCCCTGCCGGCTGGAAAAGATTGCGAGGACGTTCGTGCGGTCAATGTTAGTCCAGCCCAGAGTGTAACCGGCCCCGATTACCATCTGCTCTTTCCACGGCCTCGCGAAGGCCGCCGCCTGCCCGGACAGCGGGTAATGCAACTCCGAAAAGGCCATGTCTACATCCCGGCGCACCTCGACATCAGTGGGCGAACGGTCCATCATCCACTGCTCGAGTTGGGTGAGCACCAACTTCTGGATTTGGTCGGTGATGGGCGTAGCGTCTTCGAGCATCACGCCATAGAGTTGTTGGGCCAGGTAGTTCACGTGGCCCGGTAAATCCTCGGGGGGTGGCGGAGGCGCCTGCTTCTCGTCTTGAGCCATCGCGCACAAAGGAACGCTCAGCGCAACAGCAAGAGGCAAAGTGGCAAGCCCAGCCCAATTGCAAAAGTTTATGAATCCTGTTCGTTTCATGGTCAAGCGAATTCCCTCTGCCTAATTATCTACGATTGCGAGGGTAGGTGGTAGAGGGCATCCCATATCCGTCGATGACTGTCCCCCTGTGGGGGGACGGCTTGCCGTCCCCGCATTTCCGCTGGGCCCGACGAGGGTAGGGCAAGCCCTACCCCTACACCGCTGCCCACCTGCCCACCCCGCCTACTGCCGATTCGCCAGGCAGACCTTCAGGCAGGCTGTCCGCTCCAGATACTCGAAGGCCTCAAGGCCCTCTTCCAACGGGAACACTTTTGAGAGTAAAGATTGCACCTTGATCTGCCCCTTCTCGAGCAACTCCAGCGCGGCGGGGAACTCGCCGCAGCGGGAACCGAGCAGGGTGATCTCGTCCACCACTAGCTTGGTGGCGTCAAAGCGCGCGGGGTCGTGGAAAGTGGATTTCATCACCACGGCGCCGCGCGGCCTGACAAGCCGGAAAGCCTCTTCCAAGCCGCGGGGCGAGCCTGTGGCTTCCACGACGACTGGAACACTTGCCGCCCGCAACTTACTTTCGCTCTTGGTGATAACCCTGATGCCCCAGGGCCTTGCTAGTTCAAGTTTCCAAGCATGCTTGCCCACCAGGATTACTTCCGCGCCGGCGTTTTTCAGGACTTGGGCCACCAGAAGGCCCAACCGGCCGTCTCCAAGAACCACGACCTTCGTGCCGGGTTCGAGGCGCATCTGAGCCAGAATTTCAGCGGCGGCGGCCAACGGCTCAACATACACCGCGGACTCATCCGGGACCGTGTCTGGAACCCGATGCAGATTGCGCAAGGGCAAGGCAACATATTCCGCAAAGCAACCGGCCCGGTTCACAATTCCCATGACCGTCCGCGTGGGACAGTGGCGGCTGAGTCCTCGCGAGCACCACTCGCATTCGCCACACGCGACGTTGATCTCACCCACCACTCGCGCGCCGATCCAGGAGGGATCCTCGCATTCCACCACGCGCCCCACAAACTCGTGGCCAATGATGCCCCGGAAGGAAGAGTACCCCTTAAGTATCTCGCGGTCCGTTCCGCAGA
>Ga0181538_10004562_pt1 | contig 12874 bp, 14 predicted proteins | sample PEATcosm2014_Bin_40_FD_119773 | JGI IMG/M metagenome (GOLD analysis project Ga0181538, IMG submission 119773) | Peatland microbial communities from MTU Mesocosm Facility, Houghton, MI, USA - PEATcosm2014_Bin23_30_metaG | ecosystem: Environmental > Terrestrial > Soil > Wetlands > Peat | place...
CTGCCGGGCGGGCGACAACGACAATGCCTTTCGCGGCGGGTTTCGCTTGTGGACGGAAGCGGATCCCCGGCAAGGCTCCGCTCGCACAACGCATCGTCCTGATAAGCGCGAAGGAACACAAGGTGGCGCCCGGAAGAAAACGAAAGGGTCCCCGGCATGAAAGCATCGATCAAACCCCTTACCCAACGTCCGGCTTGGAAAGCCCTCGCCGCGCATCACAAACAAATCCAAAAACTGCCCCTGCGACAACTGTTCGCTGAAGACGCCAAACGCGGCCAAAGATTCACTGCCGAAGGCGCCGGACTGTTTCTGGACTTCTCCAAGAATTGCATCACTGACCAGACGCTCAAGCTGCTCCTGCAACTGGCCGGGGAATCCGATCTGCGCGCGAAAATGGACGCGATGTTCAGCGGCGCAAAGATCAACGTCACGGAAAACCGCGCCGTGTTGCACGTCGCTTTGCGCTCGCCAAAAGGTGAGACTATTCTCGTGGACGGAAAAAATGTGGTGCCGGAAGTCCACACCGTGCTCGACAAGATGGCGGAGTTTTCCAATCGCGTACGCAGCGGTGAATGGAAAGGCCATACCGGCAAACGCGTCAAAAACGTCATCAACATTGGCATCGGTGGTTCCGATCTCGGCCCCGTGATGGCTTACGAAGCGCTCAAACATTACAGCGAGCGCAGCCTGACCTTCCGCTTCATCTCGAATGTGGACGGGATAGATTTTGTGGAAGCAGTCCGTGATTTCGATCCGGCGGAAACACTCTTCATCATTTCCTCCAAAACCTTCACGACACTGGAGACCATGACGAACGCGCAAAGCGCGCGCGACTGGCTGCTGGCCGGACTCGGCGGCGAGGTTAAATCCGTGGCGAAGCATTTTGTGGCGGTCTCGACCAACGCCGAAAAAGTGTCCGCGTTCGGCATTGATACGGTGAACATGTTCGGCTTCTGGGACTGGGTCGGCGGACGCTACTCAATGGATTCTGCCATCGGCCTTTCGACAATGCTGGCGATTGGCCCGGAGGATTTCCGCGCGATGCTCGCCGGCTTTCACGAAATGGACGAACATTTCCGCACCGCGCCGTTCGAGAAAAACCTGCCGGTGCTGATGGGACTCTTGTCGGTCTGGAACAACGATTTCCTCGGCGCGCAAACCGTGGCGGTGCTGCCCTACGAACAGTATCTGAAACGCTTTCCCGCATATCTTCAGCAGTTGACGATGGAGAGTAATGGCAAACATGTCACGCTGGATGGCAAGAAGGTGAATTACCAGACCGGGCCGGTTTACTGGGGCGAACCCGGCACGAACGGCCAGCACTCGTTTTATCAATTGATTCATCAAGGGACGCGGCTGATCCCGTGCGACTTCATCGCGTTTGGCCATTCGCTGACGACGCTGGGCCGTCACCACGACATTCTTCTCGCGAATGTCTTTGCGCAAGCCGAAGCGCTGGCCTTTGGCAAAACCGCCGAAGAGGTCAAAGCCGAAGGCACGCCGGATTGGCTTGTGCCGCATCGTGTCTTTGAAGGCAACCGGCCGTCCAATGTCATCCTCGCCGACCGGCTCACACCGGAAGTACTCGGCCAATTCGTGGCGCTTTACGAACACAGCGTCTTCACGCAAGGCGCGATTTGGAACATTGACTCCTTTGATCAATGGGGCGTCGAGCTGGGCAAGGTGCTCGCCCAGCGGATTATTCCCGAATTGGAAAGCAAAACCGCGCCTGAACTCAAACACGACAGTTCAACGAACAACTTGATCCGCCGTTATCGGGTCATGAAAGACGTGAAATAGACACCGTGGGAACAATTCAGCTTTACCGTTGTCGTTCTGAATTTCTTGGTGCGCTTTTACCGCATAGGGAAACCGCCCGCAGCGGTGTCATCTTCAAAATCAAATTCGCACTTGGCTCCAAACCAGCCGGGAACCAAAACTAAATGCAAGGCACAAAATCTGTTTTGTCAGGTGCGAACGCCGCCAATTTTAAGTGTGGCCTGCGGTGCTTGACCAAATCCGGTCAGGTGATCGCGATGCTTTCGCTGACGGTTTGTGGCGGAGTCGTTTGCGCTCAAAATGCATCCTCGCAGTCAACAACCTCCGAGGTCGCGACCAACACGAGTTCCAGCGCGCGGGTCATAAACCAGCCAGAGACCAATTCCACCACCGGACTACTTGGAGAATCAATCAGCGACTACCCACAGGTCCCGGCTCACTTCCGTCCTTTCCTATTGACGCCGCCACACGATCACCTGTTGGGTGATTGGGCTGGGTTGCGCACCAAGATGGAAGACTTTGGCATCACTCCGACTTTGACCTATGTGAGTGATATCGCTGGCAATCCAAGCGGTGGCAAGAGCCAGGGTGTTGCCTACGCTGACAATATCGGTCTGGGCCTGCTCTTCGATCTGGACAAGCTGGCCGGTTTGGATGGCGGTTCGTTTCTGGTATCCATGTCGCAACGCAACGGGGACAGCCTGTCCGAGAAACGCGTTGGCAATGTTTTCACCATTCAGCAGGTCTATGGTGGCGAGACGTTCCATCTCATTGACCTGGCTTACCAGCAGAAGCTCTTCGATGACCGGGTCGAACTCCGTCTCGGCCGCATCGGTGCCGGCGACGACTTTCTCGTCTGCCAGTATGATTATTTGTTCATGCAAAACGGCTTTGATGGCAATCCCGTTGGCATTTTCTTCAACTCACCGGGCATGAGCGCGTATCCCAATGCCACTTGGGGCGCCCGCCTTAAGGTGAACCTGACCAAGCGCACTTACTTCATGGCCGGCATTTATAATGGCGATCCATCCATCCGCGATGAGGACCACCACGGCGCGGACATGTCCCTGAACGGCCCCGTATTTGCGATTGCTGAGGTCGGCTACCGACGGAATGGTCTGCCCGGCGACACGCAGCTGCTGGGCAATTACAAGGCAGGATGCTGGTATGACAACAATACCTTCACCGATTACAACACCGTTGGATATGGACAGCCGGCTGGAACCAAGCAAGGAAGTTGGGGCTTTTATGGCCTGTTCGACCAGGTGCTGATCCCTTTCGCGGAGCCAACCAGCAATCGTGGACTGGGTGTCTTTGGATCAGTCATTGTTGCTCCCGACGAGTCGGTTAGCCAGATGCCGTATTTTTTCACGGCGGGTGTTGCGATGCGGGGTATCTTTGCGTCACGTCCCACCGATGCCGCCGGATTGGGTGTGGTATTCGGTGAATTCAGCAGCGATTTGCGCGATGCCCAACAACGCGAGCAACTGCTTGATCCGACGGTGGGAGTGCAGAGCCACGAGACGGTGTTGGAGGCAACCTATCGTTTCAATGTGCGCCATGGCGCGCTCTTTGTCCAGCCGGATGTTCAATATGTGATGCGACCGGGCGGCACGGGACAACTCGCCAACGCCGTCGTCCTCGGCTGCCAGCTCGGCATCAATTTCTAAACCAACAGTCACGAAAGAACTATTGCCATGAAAGAACGTCTGCCAGCAAGCGCAACCCAGCCAAGCGCGCCCGTTGTCGCAAAGGCCCCGGCAACCACGGCCCCGCAAGGCCATCCCAACACCAATTACCTCTATGTCATCGGGCTGACCGGCGCGGCGGCCATCGGCGGCTTGCTCTTTGGTTTTGATAGTGGCGTGGTCAATGGAACGGTGGCCGCGCTGGCGGCGGCCTTCGGAACCAAAGCCGCCGCCACTGGGTTCGCCGTCGCATCCGTGCTCGTGGGGTGCGCCTTCGGTGCGTTCGGCGCAGGGGCGTTGGCCAACCGCATCGGCCGCCGCCCAACGATGATTATTGACGCGGTGCTGTTCCTGGGCAGTGCGTTCGCCACGGGAGCATCCGGTTCCGTGGGCGTGTTCATCGGCTCGCGAATCGCGGCGGGACTGGCCATCGGCGCGGCGAGCGTGCTGGCCCCGATGTATATCGCGGAAGTGGCTCCGGCCCATTTGCGCGGCCGCCTCGCCTCGCTCCAACAGTTGGCGATTGTCCTCGGCTTGTTCTTCGCATTCCTCAGCAACGATATTATTGCCAAACTCTCCGGCGGAGCGGCGGCGACTTTTTGGCTGGGGGCATCGGCTTGGCGTTGGATGTTCTGGGTTGAGGCGCTGCCGTCGGCCGCGTTCCTCTTGGGCACATTGCTCATTCCTGAATCGCCTCGCTTTCTTGTCATCTCCGGCAAGCAAGAGCAGGCCCGCAAAGTTTTCGCTCGCATCGGAGGCAGTGGCAAGGAACTGGTCGCGCAAGTCGAGAAGAGCCTCGCCGGTGCGCATCGCCCACGCCTGTCGGATTTGATCGTCCCCGGCACAAGTCGGATCGTCCCCGTGGTCTGGGTGGGAGTGGGCCTGGCGGCGCTTCAGCAGTTCGTCGGCATCAATATTATTTTCTATTTCGGTGAAGTGCTTTGGAAAGCCGCCGGGGCCTCGGAACAACTGGCCTTGAACATCAATTTGCTCACGGCCGTCATCAACATCCTCGCCACGATTCCGGCGATTATGCTCATTGATCGGGTGGGACGAAAACCCTTGCTGCTAGTTGGTTCCATCGGCATGGCGCTGGCTCTGGGGGTCGTAGCAATTGTTTTCGCGACTGCTGGCGTTGGCCCCGACGGCAAACCTCTGCTCGGCCGGGAGTCGGCGATAACGGGGTTGGTCGCGGCGAACCTGTTCATCGTGGCGTTCGCCGTGTCTTGGGGTCCGGTCATGTGGGTTCTTTTGGGTGAAATGTTCCCCAACCGGTTGCGCGCCGCCGGCCTGGCGGTCTCCGGGGCGACAAACTGGATCGCGAATTTCGCCGTGACGGTCACCTTCCTGCCGCTGATGAAGCACCTCGGCCTGGCCTGGACCTACGGCCTATACACGGTTGCGGCAGCCGTATCCGTCGTCTTTGTTTGCACTGCGGTGCGGGAGACTAAAGGGAAGGCCCTCGAGGAAATGTAACCAAAAAAGAAATCTGAGGAAAATCATTATGCCCCAACTGACTGACTTCCATGTGGCGGTTCTTGCCACCGATGGTTTCGAGGTGAATGAACTAACTGAGCCGATTGACGCGCTCAAGGCGGCTGGGGGACAGGTGAGCATCCTTTCGCTCAAGGCTGGCAAGATCCTCGGCTTTCGTCATGACCTTGATAAGGCGCTGGAAATCGAGGTGGATCACGTGATTCGGGATGTCAGCGCGGCACAATTCGATGCCGTTCATCTTCCCGGCGGCACCGTGAACGCCGACAAACTGCGCATGGTGCCCGAGGTGCAAGCGTTTCTGCAGTCGATGCAGGAGGCAGGCAAGCCCATCTCCGCCATCTGTCATGCGCCGTGGGAACTGATCTCGGCCGGGTTGGTGCGCGGGAGGACGTTGACCAGTTGTCACACCATCCAGGACGACATCCGCAATGCCGGTGGCAATTGGGTGGACAAGGAAGTGGTTGAGGACCGCAACTGGGTGACCAGCCGCAATCCCAGCGATCTGCCGGCGTTCAACCGGGCCATCATTGGTCTGTTTGCCCGAAGTCGTTCCATCATCCACCATTGAATTTGCGGCCATTTTACTTTTTGAAACAAACACCCAGAATTATACAAGCAACGAAAGGACTACTATGTTAAGCAACGCAAAAACACTAAAGGGTTACAAATTGAACAGCCTCGATGGGGAAATCGGGAAGGTCAAAGAATTCTACTTCGATGATCGGCATTGGACGATCCGCTATCTGGTGGCCGACACAGGGAATTGGCTCACGGGCCGGCAGGTGCTGATTTCCCCGTATGCGCTGGTTGCCGTGAGTAGAGCAAAGCAACACATTACCATTGATTTAACCAAGAAGCAGATCGAGGGCAGTCCATCCTTGGACAGTGACAAGCCCGTCTCCCGCCAATTCGAGGGGTCCTACTACGGGTATTATGGATACCCGATGTATTGGAATGGCTTATGCAGTTGGGGATGTTATCCGTACATTGAGCGTGACCGCAAACGATGGAAAGAACCCACCCAAGGTGAGAAAGCGTGGGATGCCCATTTGCGCAGCACTCACGCTGTGAGTGGTTATCAGATCCAGGCCTTAGACGGCGAGATTGGCCACGTCGAGGATTTTGTCATCGATGACGAGACGTGGGCGATTCGTTATCTAATCGTTGATACCCATAACTGGTGGCCGGGGAAAAAAGTCCTCGTTTCACCGCAATGGATCGAGCGCGTTAGTTGGGACCAGAGTAAAGTCTTCGCCAATCTTCCCCGCGAGACGATCAAACAAGCGCCGGAATACGACGGGTCTCGTCCCATCACGCGCGATTATGAAACGAGACTGCACCAGCACCATCATCGCGAGGGTTATTGGGCCGAGAACGGGCACCGCAAAGAGATGGCGCATGCCCACGAGAGTGCAAAAACAGCGTGAAAGCCCAGATTAATACAGATAACAACATCGGAGTTCGCGAAAAGATGGCCCGGCAGGCCGAAGCCGCGGTGGAGCGCACCCTGGGGCCCCTCGCGGAGCATATTACTCGCGTGGAAGTCCACCTCAGCGACGAGAACGGCAAGAAAGGCGGGAGCCATGACAAACGCTGCATGATGGAAGCGCGCCTCGAAGGGCAGCAACCCATTGCGGTCACGCATGAGGCGGAGACCATTGACCAAGCCATTGACGGTGCTGCCGGCAAGTTGAAAAGTTCTCTCGATCACACCCTCGGTCGGCTGAGCGAGCATTAGGGCCGAAACAACGTGAACAGCAACGTCACCGTTTAGCGCCCGCAGTTCGCCTCGGTGCCTGGCGGTCCTGACAATATTTTCAAGCTAATGCGAACCTGGTTGCGTAATGCGAAGCTATCAAACTGGTGGCAGCTTATCAATCGGGCCCGAGAGCGTTGGGAGGAAGTGGACGGCGACCAGCGCGCCGCCGCCTTTGCCTATTATCTTCTGCTGTCACTCTTTCCCTTGCTCATCATACTTGTGACCACCGGGTCGCTGTTCGTCGAGCGCGAGGTTGCGACGCGTGCGGTCGTGCAGTTGGTTAATCATTACTCGCCGCTGACCAGCGAACAGGAGCGCGGCGCCGTAGCGACCATTCGCGGCTTGCTGGAAGCGCGCGGCAAAATCAACCTGGCGGCGTTTGCGCTGTTGCTTTGGGGCGCGCTTAAATTTCTGCGCGCCCTGATTCGGACCAGCAACCGCATCTGGCATTCGCCGACTTGCAACTGGTGGCGATTGCCGTTGAAAAGTCTCGGCTTGCTCGGCATCACGGCGAGCGCTGTGTTGGTCGGCATCCTGCTGCCCGGTGTGGCGCGGCTGGCTCGGCCAGCGCTCACAACCTATCTCGAATTTCCCAAATGGGCGTTTGCCCTGATGTTCAAGATTATGCCGTGGCTCGTTCTGTTCTACGGGTTCATCATGATTTACAAGCTGGCGCCCAGCCGGCCCACCAGGTTTTCCGAAGTATGGGTCGGAGCGCTGGCGGCGACGGTCCTGACCTGGGTTGGCGAACTGCTGTTCCTGGTTTACGCGGTCCACTTTGCGCGCTTCAACGTGCTTTACGGCGCGCTGGGCGGCATCGTGGCTTTCCTGCTGTGGATTTATCTCTCAAGTTGCGTTTGCCTGTTCGGCGTCTGCTTTTGCGCGGCGCGGACGGAGGTCCGGCGGAAGCCAGCGGTCAGTTCCAAAAACCCGGCTAGTAACGAACTTCGGAACGCCGAGGGAAGCGAAGACTTTCGACAGATTGAGCAAGCGCCAGCGCAACGGCCGTTGGCCAGTGAAAAGAGGAATTCCGACCATGCAGCGAAATAGAACTCTCGGATGGAACCGTTTTCGGCGGGCGGTGTCCCCCCATCATCCACACGTGGGGATATCCCCCACAGGAAGACCGCCTCTGCCGGGGCAATATGAGCGTGGACACCCGTGCAGATCGCGGTGCAACCGATTTCTCAAACAACCTGTCCGCTGGACGCGGACAGCAGACAAAAACGAAATGCAACAAACGAAAGACATATTATGTTAAGCAAAGCTAAAACACTACAGGGTTATTCCCTGCAAAACATCGACGACGAGACGATCGGTAAGGTCAAGGAATTCTATTTCGACGACCGGCATTGGACCGTTCGCTATCTGGTCGCAAACACGGGAAACTGGCTTACCGGCCGGCAGGTGCTGATTTCCCCGTATGCACTGGTTGCCGTGAATGATGATCATCAAAACATCGTTACCGGCTTAACCAAGAAACAGATCGAGGATAGTCCCTCCCTGGACAGTGACAAGCCTGTCTCCCACCAGTTCGAGCAGGCCTATTACGGGTATTATGGATGGCCGACGTATTGGAGCGGCCCTTACGCGTGGGGCCCTTCTCCCTACCTGGTGCGGGACCCGGAACAATGGAAAACGGCCACCCGACGCCAGAAAGGGTGGGATCCCCATCTGCGCAGCACTTACAGCGTCAGTGGCCATCACATCCAGGCATTAGATGGCGAGGTTGGCCACGTCGCGGACTTTATCATCGACGACGAGACGTGGGCGATTCGGTATCTAATCGTCGACACCCATAACTGGTGGCCGGGGAAAAAGGTCCTCGTTTCGCCGCAATGGATCGAGCGCGTGAGTTGGGGCGAGAGAAAAGTCTTCGTCAATCTATCACGCGACGCCATCAAGGGCTCCCCGGAATACACGGACGAGTCTCTGCCGAGTCGGGATTATGAGGCCGGACTGCATCGACATTACAATCGCCTAGGATATTGGATTGATGAACCGGCTGCCAAGGAGCATTCGGATTGAGACTGCTCCCTTTCCGCTCACGGTCCGGATTGTCCAGTGGTGGGTGGAGCGCAGCGCAACGAAACGGGCTCTATGATGAACCATGCAGACGGAAAGGACGATGAGCGCCACAACCAAGAAAGAAACATGACCACGCCAGAATCGAAGTCCGTGACCAAAGACCCCATCTGCGGAATGACCTTGGACGAAGCAACCGCTCTCCAAGCCGAATGCGATGGAAAGACGTTCTACTTTTGCAGCGAGCACTGTCGGCACAAGTTCCTGTCCACGTCCGCCGGTGCCAAGGCGGAGGACAAGTCAGCCTCGATTCCGGTTAGCTCAAACCCTGGGACACTTATTATGATGCACAATGTCAAAGAAGGGGTGAGAGCCGGTTTGGTTGCGACCGCGGTTCTCTCCATGCTCCTGGCGATGAAATCGGCGATGGGGCTGATGCCCTCACTCGACATCATCTCAATGTTGAGCGGCCTGATGGGTTGCGGCCCGGTCAGGGGTTGGATTGCTGATTTCATGATCGGTGCGTTCATTTTCGGTGGTATGTTTGCGCTCCTCGAGCCCACCCTCCCAGGGGGCAAACTCTGGCTGAAGGGCGTGATCTTCGGCGTCGGTGCCTGGTTGGCGATGATGTTAGCCGTCATGCCGATGGCCGGCGCCGGTTTCTTCGGCATGAACCTCGGAATGGTCGCCCCGATCATGACACTCGTGCTGCACGTGATCTACGGGGCTGTCCTCGGCGGCGTCTACGCAGCGCTTCAAAGCCGGGAGCACGGACACCAACACGTCCATTGGCGGGCGAAAGAGTTCGCCGCAGCCTCAGTCTCGGCTCAATTAGGGAAACTTGATGGATGAAAACCAACACACTCACCCCGAAACTGGTCCACAAGATGGATGCGTCCTGGCGCGCTGCCATGGGAGATCTATGAGCGCCGCGACCTCTAGCGTGTCCGAGCGAATGAGCGCAGCGCCGGCAGAAACAACTATGGCGAGCAAAACAAAAAGGAATTGAATTCATGGCAACCAGGACAGGGACGGCGACGGCGATCCAGACTTGGATCCGCACCACGTTCTCGGAAGTGCCATAGAAGGCTTTGATGCGCAGAAGTTGTTTGATCCATTTGAAGAACAGTTCGATCTGCCAGCGGCAGCGGTAGAGTTGCGCGATCGTCAGGTGGGCCAATAGAGCAGACATAAGATCTCCGCCATGGAATGAAGCTCGATGAACAAAGCACGATGAACCCGCGACGATCGTGGACCGCGGCACCGGACCGGCCGGTTGGGGCGGTGTCCGGGCCCCCGCCTGCGCTTGCCGTGCCGGATCACGGAGCAGGGCTGGCCCACGAACAGATCACGAACAAACCCGCGTCGGTTTGGCAGGCGCTGACGCAATTTCGTGCCCGAAGCGCTTCACTCTACGCCACACTCCGTCCCCGAGCGGGTCGCAAGTTACCAACCGAACTGCAGGCGGAAAATGTGAGCTCTCTGGCCGAGGCGTTGCCGCTGGGCGTTCGTGACGCTGGGTTTGAACGGTTGGTTAGGCGCGTTGAGATGGGGCCGATTCATCACGGCAACCATGTCCAGCTCTTCTTTCGCGGCGAGGATGCCTTCGCGTCGATCCGCCAGGCCATCGAAGGCGCGACACAGGAGATTCTGTTGGAAACCTACATCCTAAGAGATGACGCTACCGGACGGGACTTTTTGGGGTTGTTGGGCGGTGCGGCGGCGCGGGGCGTGAGAGTCCGGGTCCTGGCCGACGCATACGGCTCGTGGGCCACGAAGGGCGCGTTCTGGCGCGAGATGCAAGGCTTGGGGATTGAAGCGCGGTTGTTCCATCCCCTTTGGAGTCATCTGCGGGGTTTCCTTTTTCGTGATCATCGCAAGATCATCGCCATCGACCGCCGGATTTCGTTCACCGGCGGCATGAATGTGGCCAACGAATACGGCTCTTCGCATCACAGCAAGAACGGCTCATGGCGGGATACTGACATGCGCGTCGAAGGGCAGACCGCCTGGGAAATGGCCCTCGTCTTCAATGAAGGTTGGGAACGTTCGGGAGGCGTGTCTCTTCGTCTGCCGCCCCTGGCTCCAACGGACGCGAGCGGTGCTCGGACCCTGGTGTTGGATTCGCGCTTCGGCCGTGGGCAGGGCGAAACGGCCGCGGTGCTGGCGGCGCTGGTGGCGGCGTCACGTAAACGCCTTTGGATTACGAATTCCTATTTCGCACCGAACCGGATGGCGATCGGCCTCCTGGGGCGTGCGGTTGAACGCGGCGTGGACGTGCGTCTGTTGTTGCAGGGGCGCACCGACATGTCTTTGGTGCGTCATGCTGGGCATGGCAATTTTCACGACCTGCTCGCCAGCGGGGTGCGAATTTTCGAGTATCAGCCAGCGATTCTCCACGCCAAGACGCTCGTGGTCGATGACTATGTCTCGGTCGTCGGCTCCTCGAACCTCGATTTTCGTTCCTTCTATTTCAACGCCGAATGCAATGTTTTGATCTTGGACGACGCGACGGGACACACAATGGTTCAGACGTTCCAGGAGGATCTGCGGCAGTCCATTGAGATGCGGCTAGAAACCTGGAACCAACGGCCGCTGGCGCATCGGCTGGGCGACGCCCTGGCCCGGTGCCTCAGCCCGCTGCTTTGAGCCGTGCGCGGCCATTGAGATGACTTCAGGCCAAGACTTCACCTCAACTAATCGAAACCGAGAACAATGACACCATGAAACTGGACATTAAACTCGAAGGCAACCATCGCGAAGCTGTGGCGGAACTCCTCAACAGCATGGTCGCCGATGAATTCCTCCTCAGCGCCGAGTCGCTCGAGAGCGGACGGAGCAGAATCCTCGTGGCAGTTGCGGATGTGGACGCCCTGGTGCGGAAAACCTCGGCGATCGACGGCCATGCGGCGCGCAACACCACCTCCGTTTATACGCCGGCCGCGATCTTCCCCATGCTCCCGGAGGCGCTGTCAACCGATCTGACATCGTTGAACGAGGGCCAGGAACAGATTTCGCAAACAAAATGATCCGCGACGAACTGGGATGTCTGACAAGCCTGCCGCTGGCGCGCGTGGCGGACACGGTTGCAAAATACACGATGCATAGGGACCGCTCGTGCAGGTTGCAATGATTTTACCTCGCTCAGCGCTCCCCAAAGGAGATGCCAAAACTCGCTAACCAGCCTGGATTGAATAGGTTAGAACATTCGGGCAGGCTTGGCCCTCGACTAGCTAGAGAAGAAGAAGTTACGGAAACCATTATGTCAAAGTTATGCAACCGAAGCACATTCGGTCATTGAAAGGAAATCTATGTTAGGAACTGTCTTGGTTGTTCTGCTGGTTCTAATGTTAATTGGCGCACTCCCAGCCTGGCCACACAGCCGGAATTGGGGGTACGGTCCGACCGGCGGATTGGGTGTGCTTCTGGCCATCCTGGTCGTCCTGCTGCTAGTGGGCTGGATTTGATATGAACACACGCATGGTTGCCAGGGACCTGGCCGAAGAAGCCCCGCACAGCCTGAGCGAACGCGTCGCCAGATTTGCGATGGCCATTAACGGCTGTTCCGCGCAGTACGTCTCGAAATCCTATTGGAAACAGGCCAAACGGGAATTGACGGGTGAACTGGACACGGACCCGAAAGAAGCAGTGCTTGAATCAGCGCCCGACTCCGAACGCTGGCACCCGGTACCCAGTTCAAAAGGAAACAATGGGTCAAACGCGCACCAGGGATTTCAAGCCGGGTGATGCCCTCACTTGCAACTCTGGCCGGCGAGAGTTCTTCATTGCCTCGCCCAGAGAGTTGCCTCTGCGCCGCCGCGAGATTCAACCGTTCTCGGTTTGCCTTGGCGCATTAGGAATGGCGGAAAGGGCTCACCTTTGTCGTAGACCTAGCCGATAGGCCGACTGCGGGAATACTTTTGCCGTCACGTTGACGGCGATTCACAAACGAAAAACAAAACAACGCATTATGAACACACTAGAAATCAAGGGCGACTGGAACGTCACCAAAGGCAAGCTGAAACAAAAGTGGGCCAAGCTCACGGATGACGATCTCCAATGCACCGAGGGCAAGCACGATGAACTGTTGGGCCGCATTCAGAAGCGCACCGGCGAAACCCGGGAA
>Ga0181538_10004564_pt1 | contig 12867 bp, 13 predicted proteins | sample PEATcosm2014_Bin_40_FD_119773 | JGI IMG/M metagenome (GOLD analysis project Ga0181538, IMG submission 119773) | Peatland microbial communities from MTU Mesocosm Facility, Houghton, MI, USA - PEATcosm2014_Bin23_30_metaG | ecosystem: Environmental > Terrestrial > Soil > Wetlands > Peat | place...
ACACCGGATTTGATGTGTCCGCTATACTCCATCGAATCCGCCCCTTTGTCATAAAACATCTCAAAACGGTATGCCGTCTTCCCGTCTTTGGAAAGGAGCCCGTTGTACTCCAATTGCGCACGAAAGCTGTTTTCCTGACTGTCGCCCGTCCCACCCATGAGATCGACCTCCCCTCCTGTGGTGAAGTTTGGCAGTTTCGAAACATTATTGACGAAACCAGCGGGATCACCCCGGCCGTATGCGGCGGCACTCGGCCCTTTTACCACTTCGATGCGGTCGAAAAAAAACGTGTCGAAGGTGGATGTCTGGGCATTTTGGAAGCCATCCGTATACGTGTAACTCGTTTGAAGGCCCCGGATCTGTGTCTGGTTTTGTATCGCCGAGTAATTCACTACCGACGGCACATAAAATAAGGCCGAATACGAATCGAATAGATCCGCGTCTTGCATAAATTGGCTGGTCACCACAGATGTCGCTTGAGGGACGTCTATGTAAGGTACGGCCAGCCTACCCGTCGTGGATAACGTCGCGCCATAGCCCGTGTTAGCCGATGCAGAAACCTCGAATGGCGAAAGTGTGACTACCTCTTCCTGGCCTTGATTGGCCCCTTGATCGGTTGTTTGACCTGTTGCGGTATTCGTGGGGTTCCCCTGGGAACTATTGTTGGGAACGCCTTGTGCCGAGATGTTTGGAGCGCTGCCCCAGCCCAACAAGGCTAGGATAAGGGTAACTACGGTTGTGTGTCTCATTTTGGTTTGGGGTTGGCCGTTCGTGTCCTGTCCAACCCCACCACGCAGATCTGAGGATCGGCGCCGGCTCACCACGTATCCCTGCGTCGCCTCGTCCCGGATGATTTCAAGGGATGTGCCGGCAAGCATTAGATCGAGCGCTTCGCGTGGCGAATACTCGCCATTGACTGCGTTCGTCTGCTCGCCCTGTACCGTGTCCATCATGAAGAGAACCGGCACTCCGGAGACTTTGGCAAACTGCCTGAGCATTGTAGCGGCGTCACCGCTGGGGAGGTTGTAACTCTGCTTCGGCTCGTTGTGCTTCACCGCAACGCCCGATGACGACGTCCCCGACGGGGGCGCACCATACGATGGTGTAACGATACAACACAGCGACATGCCGAGGAGTAGGACTACCCCTGAAACGCTCCCACGAGGGATATGGATTAGGCACATAACGCCAATTTCACGCGATGGTCGCGGAAATTGCGGATTAGCGCCGACTGTGTAGTACTATCGCACCATCAGGGCGCCGCTCAGCAATGATCTCGCCATCCTTGATCAATAATTGAACGAAGGTATCGACCTTGCTTAAGTCGATCACTCCGCCGATCTTCCGGTCTCCCAGCCCCGGATCCATGAGCACGAGTTGCCTCGAATTGCATCGGTTGATCCGAGCGATCATTTCCCGCAGCGGAACGTTGATAAAGCTCGTCATGCGGTCCTGCCAGGATAGCAGGGCGCGAGCCGCCGCCGGGGTTAGCAGTTCGACCCGCGGCACGATATTGAGGCCGGCCGAGACCTGGGTTAGCTGTCCGGCCGTCAACAACGGTACGAGAGGGTTCGAATTGGATAATGGCGCCCCCGCCCAATTGATCTGAACCTTACCCTCCGCCACAAAGACATCGACCTTATCCCCAATCAGCCGCACGTCAAAAGCAGTGCCGACAGCCCGAATTGAGATGCCGTTCGCGGTGACGATGAACGGGCGCGCCGCATTGTGCGCTACCTGAAAATGCGCTTCTCCAGCAGAGAGTGCCACACGACGTACCCCCTCCGAAAACTGCACCTGCAACCGGCTGCTCAAGTTTAGATCTACTACGGAGCCATCCGACAAAGCGATTCGCTGAGGCTCAGATGCATCTGCTGCAAAGGTCTGTGGCGCTGAAGCTTGCCCAGGCCGGATCCACCAAATAGCAGCGCAAAGTACCAATGCAGCCGCCAAACCTGCCGCCCAAGCCCACGGATTGAATCGCACGACCGGTACGATCGGCGCCCGTTGAAGCTTCCCCTCCGCCGTTTTCCCTATACGCGCCTCTAAAGGGCCACGCACCGCGGGCATTTTCTCAAGAAGGGCCAAGGCGCGCTCCACAAGGGCAATCGCCTCCGCGTGCCGCGGGTCGCGACTAAGCCAATTGGCGAAAGCCTCGGCACGACCCGACGTGAATCCTTCCTCTCGCTCAACGATCCAGCTGGCCGCCGCCTCTTCCAGCCCGCTTTCTTGGTCACGGAAATCGGCCGTATTCATTTGATTAAATTCTCCGCGGGCACGGCAGGACCGAGTGCCACAGCGGTCTCGAGCAGACCGCGTTTTCTGAAAAAAGCTGTGCAATCCTTCACGCCCTTCACCATGTGCACCTTCACCGTGTTCGGAGAAATCCCCAACCGTTCGGCAATTTCCTTGTAGGCCAACCCGTCCAAGTAGCGTAACATCATCACCGTGCGGCAACGCTCGGGTAGCGACGCCACCGCATCTATTAATGCTTCGAAACGGTATTGATGCTCAAGGAAGGCGACTGTGTCAGCGGCTTCTTCGAGCGCTGGCATTTCTGCAATGTCTGAGAGCGCTTCGTGATAGCCTATCCACCGCCGGCGCCGAAATATATCGATCGCCAGATTGCGCGCCACGGTAAATAGAAAAGCCTTTGCTGAAGTGAGCCTACCCTCGCGCTTGGCACACAGCAACCGTGTGTAAGACTCCTGCACCAAGTCGTCCTGATCGCTGAGCAATGGGAAACGCTTGTGGAGATAAGCGCGAAGCGCAGGTTCGAAGGGTCTTACCTCGTTATTGAACCACTGGAGTTCTTCGGCGGACGACATTCGGGGTCCTCGCAGGAGTAGCGAAGGATGAATCTTGGGAGTGAACGAAACCTTACTTCTAAGTTACATTCTGTCCAGCGCCTTATTTCACTGAATGCCGCTACGTCAAATTTAGCAGCAAGAGACTAATCCAATAATCCGACTTAAACGTCTTACCGATTGGGAGGCCGAACGAGGGTTCGGATCTCCCTATCGTTCCGCCCTGTTGCTTTCTGAGGCATTCAAGTATCGGACAAGCGCGAGTCTGCTCTCGCAATCCCGTAGATGACGCGCTGCACGAGCGTCCAGACAGCAGGTCCTAACAACAATCCGCAAATAGGAAACGCGGCCGAAAGCGCCCGCCCGGTCGCAGCCAACACTAGGTGGACGACAAGCAGGGCCAGCATTCCGCACCATAGTCCAAGCACCGCTGACCACCAGAAATCAGGGCCTCGTTCATTCACCAAGTTGCGCACCGTCGGCAGTGATTGGAGCCGGTTCCAGGCGGACCCCTGCGGGGGGCTGTTCCTGTTGCGATCAAGCAGACCGGGGTATTCGCTTAGGATCACCGGCCGAAGGAACAGGCAGTAGGCATACCAATCCGTCTCGCGATCGGCATCAGGCGCCTCAGTTTCCTTCCGGTGAAAACGCCAGATGGGGCCCATCGCGAGAAGCACGCAACCGGGCCAAATCAATCTGTCCGATCGGCCCGACAGATAGTCCAAGACGAACCCGATAAGGGCCAGCAACAAGGTAACCACAAGCAAAGTGTGCCACGTGCGGGGCCGACGCACTTGCCGAAAGCTTCTGTATCCGAGGAGCAGATTCAAGAAGCGAAGCCGGGCCCCGCCGGACAGCCCCTCTCGGTCCGCCAGAAACTCCGCGACATTTTCGGAGGGTGACAACGGTTGGAGGAGGCGCGATGACATTGTATGAAAACCCTCTGCGCCGTGAGATGCTCCAGAGCAGAGGCTGTGTACTCTATATTCAGAAAACGAACGCCCGCGCGGTTTGGTCTAGGTGAATCCATCCCATTTCGACAACGAATCTTTCGGAGCAAAGTCCCAAAGTTGCATTGGCAGGTAGAATGAACCTCAACCACCACAGTGGCAAAGTCCACAGAGCATAGGCACGTCAGGCCCCCTACTGCCTCTTATGCGGCGATAGGCAACATCACGAATCGCCATTCTCGCGACCCAGCGCTGATGGACAAAAGACCACGTAGGCGAGCCAGAGGTCGTTCACCGCGTCCTTGTAGACGGCGATTGTAACGTCAGGCGTGAAGAAAGAGTTCAAGCAATATTCGATCAGGGAAAGCGGCGTATTATTCTTGCCGAATTCCTAATTGCCGGAGGCGCTAAGTTTCGGGACGGAGTAGCTGACGACCACCAATTCGGCGTCAATGCAGACGGTAATCAATATGAAGAAGCAGGTTGGTAAGGGAATTTTTCAGTCCTGACCGGGTTCGGTTCTTGCTCCGCCCTATGGCTTACCGAGATTGACCTTGTTCTATTCTATTGGCACAGAACCAGTTCCAGAACGCGCTAGAATAGATGGGAACGTGCGACAACGCCCACGGCAAGGCGCATCGTCTCGATTTGGGTGCTGGCCTCTTGACATTCTTGAAGGGATTGAGCCTTATCGAAAAATTGAGATCGTGGCAGAGAAATCTTCTACCAGCTCGCGCGGTTGCCGACGCAAACGGTGGCGTTAAGTTGGTTGTCCTGGATCTCTCTTAATCCAGCCGTACGCAGCTACCGAATTCTTCCAAAAAAACTTTTCGGCATTTTCGCGTCCTTTAGAGATAAAAAACGCTCGAACTACGCTCAGTTGGTCATTGAATGTGCCGGCCAAGTCGCTGTTTGGCCAATCGCTGGAATAGAGCAAGCGACTAGGACCGAATACACTATAAATGTTGGCGAGATGCTGTCGGTAATGGTCGAGATCGTGGGGTGGAGGAAGAAATAACTCTGTGATCTTGACATAGACCTGCGACCTCTTGGCGAGATCCTGCATGCTGGAGTCGTAAATTGCGCGGGCCCCTGCATCCTGGGGAATCTGATATGCCCCCATAGTGTCTACCACAACCTTTAGGTTCGGAACGAGGTCTGTGATTCGCGCGACATTTTCGGCGAGTTGATGCGGATAGCGATCCCCAGTATCCAGCACTAAGCCGGCATTAGCGAGGAGCTTTAGGTCGGCGACAAATTTCGGCTCTTCAAGCGCTGTTTTTAGCTCTTTCCCCCAAAGTTCGTCGCGGTAACGGATACCTCGAAACAGCGGATTCCCATGGAATCGCTCCAACTGCCGTGCAAATTCAAGTCTCCCAGGTTCCAGGGCACCGACTGTCCCTACGATGATTGTGTCCTGCTTTGCGATATCCAGTACCCATTGGTTGTCCTCAAGCCATGGACTGCATTCAATCTCGATTGCTCCGCGAATGCCGAGCGGCGCCGCGATCCCCCGATACCGTTTGGGCAACGCCGGCTTGTACAATACTCTATTTGTTCGATCCGGCCACGGAACGCCTTGTGGCCGGGTCGGATCAAAGAGATGGATATGCGTATCTATTATCGGAATATCATCCGTCGTGGGCCGCTCTAGAACGTTAGAATCAATCCCAAAGGATCGGGCAACATTTCCAGAAAGCGTTGCCAACGCCATAGTCGTCTTGAGGAAGCGTCGGCGAGAAATCTCACGATTCATTTTCGTTTTTTAATTCTGTAGATCTTCATTCGCTATTAAGGCGCGTTCATGGCAAGCAGCAAACCTGATGTCTAAGGTCAACGATCAGCCAAAACACGGACAATTGGGTGACCGGCCCCCCTTGGCTGGCGTCCGGCAGATCTTGAAAATAGGAAGCAAAAGCCTCCGGCGCATTTACGATGCGGGCTCCTTGAGCCGTGCGCCAGCAGCGTCCATCGTGCACGCCACCGAATAGCGCTTATGGAAATCAACACCAGTGCAGAGCATAATGGCAGATTGAACAGCGGCACAGCAACGCCAGCGACCTGCCTTTCATGCTACTTGGAGTGTCAAAATGGGAGTCCCGGGCTAATTGCTCACTCGCTAGAAAAGAAATCGGATGGGCCGATGTAAATAATGGCTATGCTGCTCTGCGACTCGGCAACCTCACCGAGCGCGACTCCGACGGGCTCCGCTTCCCAGCGGTAGGGAAGAAAGCCAAGCGGGTCCAAATCGTGTGACAACACTCGCATATTCCGCTGCGAGTGGTCGAAAAACAATCGTACCGAAGTTCCTTCAGGTGCCGGCTCGCCATGCCAAGTCACATTCGCGCTCCATTTCTGAATTGTCCATTTCGCCGTGCTGCTGACCGCCAGCCCGCCGACAAACGTTTGCCACAACGAAGCTGTTTCAGGAGTTGGCCAGTCAGGTTGTCCGTTCATTTTTCAAATTCGGAGACTACTGTGGCCTTGCGTGTTTCGTTCCATCGCTGCCACATCTGTACGTAGAGTTTATTCGTGCATCCCGCCATCATCGCCGTAACTTCGCTATGTAATCTGCGTCGACGAAGTCCATCTGCCACTAAAACTCGAGCGATGTTCCGAAAAGCTTCCGGCAATTGTGAACCCTCAACGCGCCTTTTCAGGCTTTCGGCGCTGGTGCTCGTATCCACGATTAAATCGACCACACTGTTTAGATCCGACCACGCGGCATTTGACTCGGTGAACGGCAGAGCGAGCACGTCTAGGTTAGAATTCGCGGAAACGGCATTCGACTGCGTAACAAATGATACCTCTTCTCCTTTATAAACATGAAGGCTGTCGCTTAGATGATAGTAACCGCCGACCTCGATTCCAATCCAGCCGGCCATTACCTCTTGAAGTGTAGTAAACTGAACAAGGTTGTAAGGCAGTCCCTTGTAGATGTCGTTGCTTCGCATCACCTGAGCCCAATCCAGTTTTCCATCCCGGACCTTGAGCATGGAGACTAGGTTGCAGGGAATGTCTCTGGACTTTGGCTCTCCGTTTTCGGACGGAAGGTCGATTCGTCCATCCCAGATTTGGAGCGCGACCTGTCGTGAATTCGGCTGGTCAACGAGCGCACGATATGCCCGGACCAACTGGTCGAATCCGAGGTGCTTTCGCAAGCGACGCCCGTAGGCGCCGTGCAGATTTGCCTCCGGGCCTGTATAGCGCGGGAGGACGGGATTAAAATATTTTATAAATTGGGCGTCGTCCCGGCCGTTTAAGATCCAAATGACTTCCGCGAGGGCGAATGGCAGATCTAAGGGCCGATTGCGGGACACGACCCAGCGTTGCCGCGGCTCCGCGATGCTGATAGCCGCATGCAAGATTTCCAGGGTTTTGCCGCCGCGACCATCCTGCGGCTTAAATTTTCGACCTGCCCTGACATCCGCCGCAATCTTTAACCAGGCTTCATCGGCTGTTTGGCCTTCATACAGCTCGAACATGGTCGCCTCCTGAAGCTATTTTCTCGTTGATTTTCCATTTCGGAGGATACCAAGGCGTAAGGGGCACCGGCGTTGGCTTGAAGCGCTGTTTGATTCGGATGCGGTCTCCCAGCCCGCTAAACTCCGGGTGCTTCACCCGGGCATATTTGTCCACTTCACAGAACAGGTTTTGGCAGTCGATCAACTGGAGCGAACGCCCCCACAAGTTTTTGAACGATAGGCCCAGGCGCTCAAATTCCTGTTCCTGCCTTTCGGTCACGACTTTGACGAGCTCGGCCTCCGTCAGACCGCCTTGATCGCTGAAACACTTGCGGATTCCGCCCAACGCACCCGGGCCGGGCATCACGAATTCCATTTCGGAAAACGAGGTCAACGGGCTGTAGTTCAGATCGGTGACATATTGATAGGCCAGGAAATCTCCAATGGTGGGATATTCCCGGATTAGTTCGAATGCTTTGGCCATCGACCGCGCGCTTGCGATCTTCTCGGGCAAACCGTCACGGATCATCGTTTCGATCAGCCGCAAGTGCATCGAGTGCTTCCGTCCGGGCGCCGACCCGTGACCGCCCGAAGGCATGATGTAGGCTGCCGAATAGATGCGCGCGCCCTTGGCCATGGCGTCGGTTAGGATGCGGTCAAAGCGCCGGAACGAATATTCGCGAAAGGTGATTTCGCCAAATTCACGCCGAAGCAATTCCCAAGTTTCAATCCGATTAAACACTTTGAAGAGCAGAACCCGAAAAAAGAGTTCGTTGGGGGAACGATCCCCTTCATAAATCACGTTCCTGATCAGATATTGGCTCACCCGATCCGAAGCCCGATAGGCGTTGGTAAATTTGTATTCCCTCAACACGGCATCTTCTGTCCAAGGCCAGGGCCGGTTTTCGAGCCGTGCGAAAAAGATGTTCTGCCGCTCGCAGGCGAAACGCCAGTAGGTCTCGTAGACCAACGTAGTTTTCGCCGGAGCGAGCCGGGTAAACACAGCACCCATCGTTTTCCGGGGTTCATTGCTGAACTCGAATTGCGCCTGCGGCGCCGTCGCGATTGAAACCAAGGTGCCTGATTCGCCAGCGATGAAAACCAATTCTCTCGCCATTTCGGCCACAGCCATAGCCAATGTCCCGTCGTTTTCGACCACGCGAACCGGATAGTCATTGCGCTCGACCGCGCTCAAACGCCGATACTCCTCGATATGGCGACTCCGTAGAAGCTCGTCGTCTCCGGGCCTGGCCTGTTTCCGAACAACCAGGAATACCACAGCCGGACGGATTGCTCTCCAGTATAATTGTTCAACCTCGATCATTGCCTTGAGCGAGGCTGCGTTTCCTCCGCCGACTATGCCATAGACCCACGTTGACCACCAAAAGCGGTCGAGCACGACGTCGATGTTTTTTCGCAGCATCGGCAAAATCCGGGTTTCAATCGCGTCGACGTGAGCAGCGATATGCAAGAGTTGGAGGCTGACTGGGTGGACCGGCTTTGTTCCGGCTTCCCTAACACGATGATGAAGCTTGTAAACCTCGGCTCCAAGCGACCCCGGCTCGCGTCCCGGAAAAGAAAAATAGGCCGCTGAACTCCCGGTGGTGAGCAGCCGCTTCACCAAAGCCTCGGCGAGCGTGGTTTTGCCCGAACCATCGGCCCCTTCCAGAACGATCAAGCGCCCAAGGCGAGGCGGTTGAATCTCAGTGGGCATCGGCAGCCTCAACTCTCTGGGGAAGGCGATTCGACACCAATTCAGCCAAGGTCTCGAGATCGCGTTTTCGCCACCCATTGCCAAGTTCCGGAAGACCAATAAAACAATTCAGCCGGGAAAATTCCAAATTCATCTCTCGGGCGAGGAAGCACCCCAGATGGCACAATCCGAGGTAGTTGCCGTATGCGCGATCCATGATGTACTGGGTGGGATAATTGGCGTTAAGAGCCAGCGCGTTCGACGACTCGTCGTAGGCTAAGCTCACCTGTTGTAAACATGGAAAGCCCTGTAATACGGCGCCTGTGTGGTCTTTCACCGGATCGAAAATGGCAATCTGGAGGGCAGATCGACGCGGACGATGGCCTTGCTCGGTATCTCGCCGCCAGATTCCTACAATGTGTTCCAATTGATTGCGGGCCTCAAGGTGCAGCACTCCACGAAGAGCCTTGCTGCCCTGGAATCGGATCATGCGCTCGAAATAGGTCCCATGACTATTGTGCCTATCTCGGGCTTTCAGCCTGGGTAAGTGCTGTTCGAGATAAAAAGTTGAGAACTCGCCAACCGCCGGACTGCCGCGCCGGATCCAGGTATCATAAGGAAAGATCGTCAAGGCAGAGACCTTGCTCGAATAGGTCCTCGGATGGGTTTCGAGCTGTGCGTCCAGCGCTCGGCGAATCTCCACATCCTCAGCCGGCAGACCATTGGTGAAGCCTGCCATCGAGACAACCAAAGGCGCAAGATTCCCCGTGTTCCGCCCGAGAACATGAAGAAACGCCCGCCCCCACGCGTGCGATAGATTTGATTCGTTAATCACCTCCGGCGGTTCAACTGGCATCGGGGTCCTCCATGTGCCGATAAATCGCTCGCCCGACAAAATCCGCTCGACTGACACGTAGAAATTTCGCCCAATCGCACCCCTCCACGAACGCCCGGCTGACTCCCGGCCGTAGGCCTCGCACCAAGCGCCCCGATGCTAGGTCCGCAACAGCCGCGACATGGCCGCCTTCGATCACGGTCCCTCGAGGGAGCAACGCCATGTGGCCCACCTGCAGATCGACATTTCCATTCAGCCAATGGCGGTCCACGATTAGAAGATGCTTCGTCTCGGCTTTGCCGATCAAGGACAAGCGGATCGCTTTAGGCGTCGCCTTCAAGAGTTCTTCCGCCCGCTCCCGGGTGAGCTTCTGCAGCGAAAAACGCAAATGCTTGATCAGTGTTTCGTATCCCACGCCCAGCTCGCTGGCGATAGTATAGATCTCCGCCGGCCCGCTCGCGGACGGATCGAATCCCCTACGCGCGAACGCGTTGTCCACAGCCCAGATGGGCATCAGAAGATAGGCGGCAAAGAGATTCGCTGTCCACTCCTCGGGATCATCGCGACTGTCCGGGACAAATTCTGGCACTTCATCGATCCGGCTGCCGTGCCCAAACCGCCAGTGTCCCAATTCGTGCGCCGCGGTGAATGCCTGCCTACCTGGCGGCCGAAGTGAGGGGACGAGGATGACGTCCGAAGATTTTGCGTACATGCCGCCGAAGGTATTCCCTCCGAAAAAACGCACCTCAACGCCTAGGCGCTCCGCGAGGTCGTAAACGCAAACGGGGTGCTCCTTGGGGACCTGCCCAGACCGCCGAACTTCCAAGGCCCCACGCAGCGCCTGCCGGGCCAGTCCCTTCCAGTCCGTCATGGGCGATCCTTTCCGGACTTACGCAGGGTGCGGAGCAGCCTCAGCACGTTGTCGAAATCCTCCGGCTTTAGCTTAGCCAGTTCGCGCGCCGCTAACTCGACCGCTGGGTCGGGTACGTCTGGCTTTTCATTGGTCAGCCAGGAAATGCTTACTCCATAGTGCCTGGCAAAGCCGCTCAACTCCTCGGCCGCCACCCGCCTCCGCCCAGCCTCGATTTCCGAGACCGTAGGTCGCAGCATCGCCATAAGCTTTGCCGCCTGGCCCTGGGAGAGGCCGGCTTGCTCGCGGGCGGCGCGCAAACGCGCTGCCACCGCCGACCGAATTCCGTTTGGATCGCTCATGCTCGTTGGTTTTGGATGAGTCTGAGCACAAGGTCGATGATGGCGCCTACCCGGCGCCCACAATGGCGGACGTCGTCGACAAATGGATTGAGATCGTCAGGAACCCGGCATTCGAAGCGTTCGCTCAAAACACATGCAAAGTCGACGCCGTCCGGACTGTCTAGCCCCAGGTCTTTGATGGGATCGGTGGATTCTGAGATAGGAGCCGACCCCTTCTCTCCCAGGAAATCTCGAAGGATCGCCAACAAGGCGTCCCGCACTTGGTCTCTCGTTAAAGAAGCGTTCATGTTTCAAGAAGATGGTAAGAAAACCTGACCGCTAGTAAGAAAATGTCAAGCGCGTTATCTTCAGATCGGGTTGGCCTCCGAAGCCCCGCAGCGGAAATTGATGCCTCGCCTATACCCTCCGATTTCCGGGATTTAATTGAAAGGGGAATTAACCAGGGCGGTTTCGGACGTTAATTCTTGAATAAGAACCTGCCTAGGCAGACATGGGGATTTCGATTCGAAATCGCGACTTCCAAAGAGGCGTGACTCTCGTTAGCTACGAGGCTATCAGTAAGTATTTCGCTTCGTCAGCGAAGCGCTCCGTGAGCGGTTATGAAGACGAGCTTGATCCGGCAACGATATCGCCTACACCAGTCATCAAATATGCACGGCAGCTGGTGCATCGTTATTCGAAAGAAACAGAATCACCGCGGAAACTTACCTCATTGCTACCGCACCTTTTACTGAAGAGGGGTTTGTGAACCCAGACAAATGGGCGTGCACCATTAAACAGCGCTTTGGGTAATGGCCGCCAAGATGTGTGGATAATTGTACGATTCGCTTCTTGGTTATCATGAATGTTCCGCTTCACCTTTATCTTGGAACAAGGGGACCAAGTTGTATTCTAAATCCGATTGATCTGGACGTCGCTTCAGTAGGGGCCGCATCAAGTTGGTCGGGTTCGTATCATGTTCTTTTTATGGGGCGGCACTACGATGATTATGTGATTACCCCTAGAACCATTGCACTGCCTCCAATTGCGGGAATTCCGCCTGCACATCCCTATGAGCGGCTAACAGGGAAAATTCGAGCAGCCGGAGTAACAGGAAATATAGGCGAGGTAATTGCGGCGATATTCGCTCGGCGTTGTATGAGTGCCGGCATCGGAGACATCGCGCATATCAGACCACGACGCCCATTCCGTCCCCGCAAGGCACCTGACTATCTAATGCGGTTGGGCACTCTGATGCCCGGTCCGTTCGCACCCATTATCCCATGTGGGAGAACCTTTTCTTGGCCAACATGGTGGCCCGTCGAATCCAAAGCCAGAAGCACGGAGGCGGGATGTCGCGCAGGACGCAAAGACGCGTTGACGCAACTACTCGCATATTGGTCGCTGCTGGTGAACGCTCAGCCAGGAGTGGTCGGTTACGGTCAAATTGTCACATTTACTTACCTGCCCCCACGTGAAGTCCGAGTAGTTCTCATTCTTCCAAGTGATCAAACCAGACTCGTACAAGGGCTTCAACAGAATGGCGAAAACATCGACGATTCGCTGCTGAGAAACACTCTCCATGGCTGTTGACTCTGATAAATTCGTAATCGCCTCGTTAGCCCTCTGGGCGGGGGACTTCGCGAACTTTGAGCAGCAACTTCTCGAGTACTCAAATCCGCGTGACGTGAAGCACATCTACAGGAGCGCGGAAACACCCGAGGATTTCATCAAAGCAACAGGGGCATTGCGGCTGCGGCAGTTTTGGCAAAGGCGAGGTGAGTTCAAGAAAATCATTTCGGAATACTCAGTTCGTGAAACTCGAATAACAGAAACGCCTAATATTTTCGAAACAAAGAATCTCCGTGCCACGCTCTGGCGCACAGGCGAACGAGAGTTCTTAATGAAGGGTTATCTCAAAGAACTC
>Ga0181538_10004567_pt1 | contig 12863 bp, 11 predicted proteins | sample PEATcosm2014_Bin_40_FD_119773 | JGI IMG/M metagenome (GOLD analysis project Ga0181538, IMG submission 119773) | Peatland microbial communities from MTU Mesocosm Facility, Houghton, MI, USA - PEATcosm2014_Bin23_30_metaG | ecosystem: Environmental > Terrestrial > Soil > Wetlands > Peat | place...
ACGAACAGGTTGAAGGAGCCTATGATCTCATTACCTTTCATTTCCCGATTGGAACAATCCGGCCGCTACCTGCTCACACCTCTGTGCCAGGGACAACCATACATGGCCGATCTTCGATCGGCCATCGTGAAACCAACGCGCGAGTCTGCCGGAACGAGCCAGGTGGGAAAACTTAAACGGCGTGCTTTCATTTCATTCGCGGCCTTCCTTGTGTTCGTTCATGCGCCCTGCCGGGCGGACGTTGCGGCACCGCCGCCACCGCCACCCCCACCCGCGGGCTACTGCACCCAGATCTATAACGAGCTGTACGGCGATTTGCAGGCATTCAATACCACACTGGCTACTCCTCCAGCCTGGACGCCGCTGCCGGGCGGGGCTACGCTGTACGCCGGCAATTTGGAGTGGGCCAATGGCAACACGGGTCCTGCCATATCCAGCCCCAACTATTTTCAGGATAACCTTCAGCCGCCTTGGGACAACTTCCGGATGGGCGAAGTCTGCGGGGCGGGAATCGCCATAAGCCGCCCCAAAGCCGCTTTCCTCCTGCTCACCAGCTGCATGCAGGAGGAAGAGGTAGGCAGTAGTCCACCCGAATTATTCACACGGCACCGCTCTCGCGGCGAACAGCGCCGACTCTTTGATGTTCCGTCAATGATGCTTCAGATCATCTCGTAGCCTTTCCTCGACTCGGATTACGGCGGAGTAATGCTGCTGTCGCCAAGGGCGCCTTTAACAGGAAGCCATGAGCGACAACTTGATCATCCCAATAGTATCCCGCGATATCTCCTTTGGAATTGATGCCGGTGGGATATGTAGAGATCGCCCCGGTAATCGATATCGAGGTGTACTTGCCGGCGTTCAAAACAAAACCGATGTACTGGCCTACATTCTGATCGTAGTAGTCGCCCACGATTACGCCCGCGTCATTGATTCCGGCTGGATAGGTTCCATTAGCGCCGGGCATATTGAGCTGCGTGTAACCTTGATTCGGGCTAAAAACAAATCCCGCGACACTGCCCGATGTTTCGCCGAATATTCCCACTGCCTCGGCGTTGTCATTCACGCCGTAGGGCCATGAGAAGGTCGAATCTGGAAAGAGGACGGGCAAGAGAGCGCCGTTCGGGAGCCGAACGAACGAGATTGACTGTGCGCTCGTATTATACAGTCCCACAAGCAAGCCGTTGTTGCTGATGCCGAACAAGCTCGTAGGATCGTTCCGGAGGTCCAATGTGACATAGTTGGTTCCGTTGTAAACGTATCCCTGGTTGTCGCCACCCGCATTGAAGTAAGTGCCTACGATCAAGCCTGCGGCGTTGATGCCACGGGCGTAGTTATTGTATTCCGCTGTCCCCGGATAGGTAAGGGTAGTGATCTGACCGTCAGGCGTGCGCTCGAAGCCCTGGAATATCGCCTCGTTGCTCGAATTGACAGTCTGATAGTAGCCGACGATAACCCCAGCGTCGTTGATCGCCGAAGGCCAAGTTGCTGCCGCGCCCGGAACGTCGAATTTGACGATTTGATATGCGGATTGCGCGGCCGGGAGCGGGTTGAGGGAAGCAAATACGACTAGCGCGATAGTCTTGAAGGTGATGGCCCGCACAAATACTCGCACGGTATTGAAAATGTTCGGTTGCATATGGTTTTATCCTTTCTGCTCTGCGGCCCTGAATCGGAGTGAGCTGGCCTATGCTGCATAGTGATTTGTGGTGTGAGATCGTTTCACGGTCTAAGCCGGAATTTCCATTCTTGACTACCGGTTTCCAATGATTTTACATCCAAGCCAATCGCCTCGGCGCATTCAGTAAAATATTTAAGATTTCGGCCTGCCGCACGCCTGAAGCGCGCCTCGTTTTCGCCGCCCGCCGCCCGCGGTCCGTCGCCGCGACCGCCCGCGCGCGGATGGGGATGCGCGCCGGGCGGAGGGCGCACGCATCGAGGGATTGCGCGTGTCGCCTGGCCGATGGCGCAACCGTTGCGCCTTTATTCGGCAACGCGCCGGGACAAGTCATTCACGATTCCGCGGCAAGGAATGCGGGTTTCGCGCCTCGGCGTGGACGTGAATCCCGTCCGCCGTTCTCGTCACGTCGAAGTTACCGATCAGTCGCTCATCATCGGCAAACAGCGCGCGCTTACGGGCGATAAGTTGTTCCACGAGCACCGCGGCCTCGGGTGTGCCGCCGATGAGGCGCCGAACCTCACCGAGGCGCCGGTGATCATTGAGCACATCGGCGAAAACCACGGCGTTCCAGACCGTACAGGCCACCGTTAATGCGTCCCTGGTTCTGCGCTCAGGCGCTTCGCTCGGGAGGGCCTGAGGTGTGAGCCTTGCGAAGTCCAGAATCGTCTCGGAGATTTTGCGGTTGGGAAATCTTGCCGTCGGTTTGGCCATCTTGCCCTCAGCGCCGAAATCCCATTTTAGGCCCGACCGATTGAGCCTGGCGAATCACGCGCGCCGGATCAACACGCCATCGTCTCACGCCGGGCAGTAGGGCTAGCGCTTCGCGCCGCCCGATACCGCCGTTCCGGCGCCCGCAGCCGGCAGGCGGACGGGCGACGCGATCGGCGACGAAACGCTGTACGAGGCCAGGGCCTTCATCCAGCGCGACGGCGCACGCCACTCGACGCGCAGGCCCCGCGACGTGCGTCTGAGCGCCGCGGCCATCGCGCGTGCCGGTTTTTAGTCAAAGTCCACCCTGCCACTGCTGTGGCGCCGCCCAGCAGGGAGGCCCCGTATCGCGGCATAATTCAACAATGAAGCTGTGGGCCGTGGCCGCCGCTGTCCTGGCGCTCAACATCCCGTTCGGGTATTGGCGTGCGACCACGCGCAAGTTCTCGTGGCAGTGGATCTTGGCGGTGCACTTACCGGTTCCGGCGGTGATCGCGATGCGCATCCTGAGTGGCCTCGGTTGGCAACTGATGTCCTTTCCGGTTCTGATTGGGGCGTTGTTTTTGGGACAGTTTTCGGGCGGACGGCTGAAGCGGCTGTGGTCCGGAGCAGCAGGGAGGCTGGGGCTAGTCACAAATGACTATATCCAAGTACCTGACCCAAGGCCTTCCGGCTACGGAGGCAATCCATCAGGCCAAACGATGCAGGAGCCGTAGATTCCGAAGCGCGGTCGGCGGGCGGCCACTTCACCGGGACGCCGACGTGCAGCCTGCACGCCCGTGGCGCAGTTGCGCCGGGACCAGCCAGCTCTTGCGGAGTGCCTAGCCCGCAGAAATCCCGGCTAGCCCGTGCGGGTTCTTCAAGCGCCGTCCAAGAAATCCAGAATGATGGCATTCAGCCAACCGGGCCGCTTCTGAAAGGTAAAATGATCGGTTCCTGGCAGGATGGCGAGCCTTGCGGTGGGAATCATCCTATAAATACGCGTGGTCTCCTCGATCCGCGTAAAATCCCGGTCACCGGCGACGATCAGCACGGCCGCCTTTATTTTGCCAAGATCCGGCTCTGAGATGCCCCAACTCGGCTTTGCCCACATGCTCCGGATCTTGTCGAAGAACACCGACCAGTGCTGAGGCCCGTCCGGGGAAACGCGCGCGTATTCGTCGCGCACCTGCGAGGACCAGTGGTCGGCGGATAGCGAACGCATGGCTTGCTGCATCTGTGGAGTCGTGGCGCCGAGTCCCACGCCGGACGCGACCACGCGCTGCACCAACTCTGGATGCGTGAACGCCAGCCTTAGCGCCAGTTGGCCGCCGTCGCTCCAGCCGATCACGTCCGCGTTTTGGATCTGCAGATGAACCAGCAGCGCCGCCGTATCTTCGGTCATGCCCTCATAGGACAATTCCCGCCCGGCAACATCGCCCGTGTGTCCGTGTCCCATCTGCTCGATGGCAATCACCCGATGATTCCGGGCTAATACCGGAATCTGCTCGGCGAAAGAGGCTTGAATCGTGGAAGTCCCTCCATGCAGCAACACGACAGGCCGGCCTTCACCATGAACCTCGTAGTACATCTTGATGCCGTGAACCTCCGCGTATTCGCCAAAGGCAGACAGCCGAAGCACAAGACCAAGCAGCATAGCTGCGCGCATGGATCGAGTTTATCATCGAGTGCAGTCTGTAAGCGCCGGCCACACGCCACCATTCCTTGTCGGAAAAGACGCCGATATCGACACAACGCGCATCCGTTCCCCGATGCAGGGTCCAGGCTTTTTCCCGCCCCTCACCCCGGCCACGCCCGCGGCCCGTCCCGCCGCCCGCTATCCGTCGCCGCGACCGCCGGCGGGCGGATGGGATGCGCGCGGCGCGGAGCGCGGCGCGACCATGATGTGCACGGTGCCGGCCGGCGGATGGCGCATCGTTTTCGCGGGGATGCCGACGCGCAGCCTGCACGCCCGTGGCGCAGTTACGCCGGACGATACTTCCGTGTGCCCAGGTTGGGTGGCATAACGCGCCTCGCGCCGCCCGATGCCGGCCGCCTCATGCCACCGCCCGCGTTCCGTCGCCGCGACCGCCAGGCGTGCGGATGGAGATGCGCGCGGCGCGGAGGGCGCCCGCGTCCATACAAGTCGATCGGATGGCGACACGAATCGGCGACGGACCGCGGTCCGACTGATCTACACGGGGCGTAAGCCCGGCTCACCCCTCACCCGCGGTCGCGAATCAACTCAATGATCTCGTCCGCGGTCGGCAGCCGGCCAGTCTGTTTCTTGGAATAGATCTTCTGCCCGTCAACGAAAACGTCCAGCGCGCCTGGCCCGCCCAGGCGGATACGAGTGGGAATCTTCAGTTGGCCTTCAATGCTCTCTTTCAGGCTCACGGCCTGGCTCTGGATATCGTGTCAATAGAAACAGCGCTTGATTTCGACTTTCATGGTGGGCTCATGCAGATAATACCACGCACATCCACGAGCCGAGGGCGCCGCAAATTCGGACGGCGTCGACCGCGAGCATCCGCATCCATGGTCGGCGCGGGGCCGGCTGGCGGCGGGCGTTAGATTTCCGAGTCGTCGTGATCCAAGGGACATCGGCGAGCGGCCACTTCGCCGGGATGCCGACGCGCAGCCTGCGCCTGGCGGCCCGTTCCGGCGCCCGCGGTCCGGCGCCGCGACCGCCGGCGTGCGGAGGGGGATGCGCGGTGGGCGGAGGGTGCTGCGTCCAGGAGCTTCGGCGGGCCGCCACTTCGCTGGGACGCCGACGCGCAGCCTGCACGCCCGTGACGCCGGACGATACCTCCGGTGCGCGGGTTCGGTGGCACACCGCGCTTCGCGCCGCCCGACGCCGCCGGCCAATTCTCGCGCTGGCCCCCGCGCCTTGTCCGTCGCCGCGACGGCACCTGAGCAAGCGCTTCGAGGGTGGATCGTCGCCACGCCGTTCGCCGTGCAGATCACATCGTACCCGGAGGTGGATATCTCCGTGCCATTCGACTGGGACGCGACCGCGGCCGACGTGACCGAGCGCGTGCGCGCGGCGATGGAGGATTGAGGCGTCGGCGAGACATCACCAGGACCCCGTACGCTCTGATACAACAGGAGCATGCAGGACAAACAAGAGCCCCTCATGAACGGAATGATCGAACTCGAACCCGTCGACGACACTTCGATGCAACGGCGCGATCTGTTTCGCGGCGCCGGTACGCTGGCTGCGTTTCTTTTGGCAGCCAACCGCTCCGCAGCTCAAGCACCGGCGGCCGGTGGTAAGGTTCCCGAAGCAAGACCTGGGCCGCTGCTGCCGCAGGTCTCTTTCGGCAAGTACAGGATCACTCGGCTCATCGCCGGCGCGAACCCCATCTACGGCTACTCTCATTTCAACTACGTGTTCTCCGCGCACATGGGCGAGTACCACACCACCGAACGGGTACTTGCCTTCCTCCACGAGTTGGAGCATGCCGGGCTCAACACATGGCAGGCCAGCTGGAGCGAGCGACTCGAAATCGACTGGCTGAAGTATAAGGAACAAGGAGGCAAGCTGCAGTTGTTGCTGCTTTCGCGTCCCGGTTTCAACGACCAGCCGGAAATGGTGACGCGCGCCATGAAGCTCAAGCCCATGGGAATCGCTCAGCACGGGGGTACCACGAATAGGCTCTGGGATGCCGGACAGTTCGACCGCTCCCTCGACTACCTCAAACGTATTCGCGACGCAGGCGCCATGGTGGGCTTGTCCTGTCATAATCCACTCGAAGTCGAATACGCCGAGGAAAAGGCGTGGGACGTGGATTATTACATGACCAGCCTGTATTACATGATCCGGCCGCGCGCGGAATTTGAGAAGCTACTCGGCGGTCAGGTGCCGCTGGGCGAGATCTACCTACCCTCGGACCCGCCACGGATGATGCAGACAGTCCACAAAGCGAAGAAACCCTGCCTGGCATACAAGGTGCTCGCCGCGGGCCGCACCGTGAATTCGCCCCAGGAGGTGAAGGAGCGCATGGGCGTGGCGCTCGATGGCATTAAGCCCACCGATGCGGTGATTATCGGGATGTATCAGCGCTTCAACGACCAGATTGGGCAGACCGCGCAATTTATGCGAGAGATCCTGGCGGGCTGAACCCCTTGTTCTCGCGACGGTCCCGTTATCCGCGCGTTTCGAGCAGCAGCGCCGAGCCGCGCTTACGTGCGACGTTGACTAGCCGGCGGATACTCCAATATCCTTTTCCGCCTGGGTTCCGCGCTCCTCACTGCGGCCATGCCGACTCGCCAATTCCGCCGCCCGTCGTCCGTCGCCGCGACCGCCGCGGGCGGATGGATGGCGCGATACAGCGCGGGAAGTGCGCGAGGTGGTTAGGTCGCGAGCGCCTTCCGCAAACGACGTTGGCCGGGTGGCGTTCGGTCGATCGCGGGCCGCCTGCCCCAACGTCGAGCCTTGTCAATAAATACGCCGTATGGCTTTTGTTAGCGCGCATTTCAGCCCCCTAAACCAACGGTCGAAAAGTGTCGGTGGCGCGGTTCCTCAAAAATCCAGAAGGCTCAGCGCGGATTGGTTGTCATAGTTGACCTTCCGCCTGTGGTCCTCCACCAGTATTCCATCCACTGGCGCCGGATGCCGTTCGTGCGCTCGATCAGTTCCTTACTGGGCTGTTTCCCGTGTTCCACGACTGCTACCATCCCGGTGTTGAAGGCTCGTTGCGAATGAGACACGTCCGGCGAGCGCGGGCCTTCCGCCGCAATTACATCCTGGATGGTGATCTTCGTCCGGTTTGCCCTATATATTGGATGTCCCTGCGGGTCCTTGCCCGCCGGCTCCAGGTTTCGCAGGATGAAGAAGTCCGGCACTTCCTGCGCGCTGATCAGTCCCATCAGGTACAGGTCTAAATAGGACCACCCGGTGGCCGGCACGTAGTAGTTGTCGTCCAACTGGGTGAAGGTGCCGTCGAAGTTATCCTGCCACACGCCGCCGCCCATGGCCGACGCCTCGGTTGGCCGTTGATACGGAAACGCCACCGGCGCCTGCAGACCCTGCACCCAGTGAGCGCCATCGCCCAGGTGGATGGTTTCGCTCCCCACTTTCGCCGATACGAATGCGGACCAGCGATGCCCCATCTCGTGGGCCACTTGCGACATGGCGTAGTTGTAAGGCAGCATCTGGCCATCCCTCGACCGCTCGCCGAGTTGCCTGGCGTAGGTGGCGATATTGTGCGTGTTGGTATCGATGAGGCCCGCCGGCGGCTGCTTTTGCGCCTGGATGGAACCCACGTAGACGGGTTGGATAAATTCCCACTGGAAGCGTCCCGCAGTGCAGTACGTATCGAGACCGGGTTCGACCTGCCCGATGCCGGTCACCTTGCCGCCCAAAGGGCCGTCGCTCGGGGTTCCGGCCTCCTGGTTATCGACCCGGAAATCCGAGTAGTACACCGGGAAATCGAACTTGTCGCCGAGGCTTTTGATCACGGTGCAGGCCAGGTCGCGCATCTTCGGCGTGGTCAAATAGTGGAACGATTCGAAGGCGACCGGGTAAGGTCCATCCTCCGGCTTCACCGTCGCGAAGTGGATCTCCGGGTTGCGAACGCTCGTCAGCGTGATCGATTGTGCTTGCATCCGCACGGCTGGGTTGGACGGCTTTCCGGACGCTTCCGTCTCCGCATACACCAAAATCTTCGCCCCTGGTCTTAATCCGGGCGGCAGGATTCCGTGCGCCACGATGGTATTCTTGTCGACCGTGACCGACTGGGCCACGCCCGGCCCTGCCGCCATATACCGCGAACGCGGTCCCGCTTCATCCGATGGAGCCACACCCCGCACCGTCCATGCGGCGCTGCGTTGCCCGAATACGATGCGGTAAGTCACGCCTGCCAGGTCGTTCCCGCCTTCCGGGAGAACCGGGCCTCTGGTTTCCAGCGTGGCCTTCAGCAGAACTCCGCCGGTCACGGTAAGCGCCACGGTCCAGGTGCGCGGGCGAAGTCGGCAGAGGCGCGCGAATCGAGCGTCACCGCGCCGCCCGGTGTCTTCAGCCCCCTACGCCCCGCCCCACCGCCGAGTCGCTCGGTTTTTCCGAAAACGATGAGCCAAGAGGTGGTAAGGGCAATGAACGGCTCAAAACACGCCCCGAAATGAATTCCTGTTATAAAAGCTGAGCAATCAAACCAACGGCGCGTTTGAGTTTTCGGTGCCCATGCACAGCAATGATGTCGTGCTGGTCACGTTGGAAAAGCTCGCCAAGTAAGCCCCGGCAATCGTTAGAGCACACCCTTTACGCATGCGGTGCCGCCGACGGGTTGTCCGCCGCCGACGCTGATCTGCACCTTGGCTTTTGGCAAGTCTTCGGGCGTAAGGATGAATCTCACTTCGCGGCTCTCTCCCGGCCGCAAGTGAATCCGCTCGAATCCGCGCAGGCTGCGAATTGGCGCGTCCTCTTCCACCTCACCACTGATGTAGAGCTGAACGACTTCGTCGCCCTCGCGCAAGGATGTGTTCTTTACCGTTGCGTGGATTTCGGCGCCGGTCGCGGTGCGCTTCGCGCTCAAGCCCGAATAGGCAAAGGCCGAATAACTCAGCCCGAAGCCGAACGGGTACAGCGGTTCGCCTTTGAAGTAGCGGTAGGTGCGGCCTTTCATCGAGTAATCGGTAAACGCGGGTACCTGGTCAAGGCTCTTGTAGAACGTCACTGGAAGACGCCCCGCCGGGTTATTGACGCCGGCCAAAGTCTCCGCGATCGCCGTGCCCGCCTCCTCGCCGCCGTACCAGGCCGAAAGCACGGCGGTGGCGCCGGCCGCGGCGGAGTTGATGGCCACGGCGCTACCGCTGGTCAGAACCACCACCACCGGCTTGCGGGTAGCGATCATGGCCTTCACCAGGCTTTCCTGCGGCTCCGGCAGGTCAATCGCGCTGCGGTCATGGCCTTCGCCTTCCTGCGATCCATTCAGGCCGGCGAAGACCAGCGTGACGTCAGAATCTTTCGCCACCTTGTCGGCTTCAGCCAGCATCACGGCAGTCGGCGGAATCCAGTTCAATTGGGCTCCGCCTCCGGGACCGTTCTGCGTATATTCCATTTTCACGGCGTACTTGCGTCCGCCTTCCAGTTGCATGGGCGCTGGCCCGCCGCGACGCGGGCCTTGCCCCTGCCCAGGTCCCAACCCGGCCGGCCGTGCGCCGGGTGGTCCGCTTGGACTCACTTCTTTGTCATCGAGGAACAGCTTGATTCTTCCCTCGCGATTCCAGATGCCGGTACGCGCGGAAATCACATAATCGCCGGCAGCCGGCGGAATCAGGGTGCCCGTCCAACGGACGGAGTACCTGTTGTCGCCGATAGCCGCCAGTAAGGCGGGCTCTTCCATGTTCGCGTCGAAGTAGACGCGCGGTTCCACGCGGTGCAGCTTCGGCTGACCCTGGAAGTCCGGATTGTCGAAGTACTCGGCTAGCAGACCTTCGCCTTCGCCGTCCGGCGGCACGAGGACGTTCGAGTCGACCAGCGCCAGCGTGGTGCTCGTATAGGTGGCGCCAAGGGCATACTGCACTTTGGAGTTGCCGAATTGCTGCCGGATGCCTTCGAGCGGAGTCACCTGCTTCGAGGAGATGCCGTTGTAGTTACCCAGCAAGCCGATCGGATCGTTGGCCGACGGGCCAACCACCGCGATCTTCGTCATAGAAGGTTTGAGGGGAAGGAGGCCGCCCTGGTTCTTGAGCAGCACAATGGCTTCGCGCTCCGCTTCGCGCGCCAGTTGGCGGTGCGCGGCGGAATCGTTCTCGGAGTACGGAATCTTCGAGTACGGGACGCGCTCTAGCGGGTCGAACATACCGAGCCGGAATCGCGCTTCAAACAGCCGCTCCGCCGATCGGGTGATTTCCGCTTCCGTGATGTGGCCGGCCTTGACTTCGTCGAGCAGGCTGCGATACTCGCCGCCGCAGGTCAGATCGGTCCCAGCTTTGACGGCAGATACCGCGGCTTCGCCCTGAGTCGCAACGTATTTGTGACTGCGGAAGATATCGCCGATGGCGCCGCAATCGCTCACCACATAGCCTTGGAAGCCCCAGTCATCCCGCAGGCGCTTTTGCAGCAGGTCCGTGCTGGCGCAACCCGGCACTCCGTCCACAGAGTTATACACGCACATCACGGAGTTCGCTTTACCTGCCGTAACCGCGGCTTTGAAGGCGGGAAGATAGGTGTTCACCAGGTCGTACTCGCTCACCTTGACGTCGAAGGTGTGCCGCAGCGGTTCCGGGCCGCTGTGCACGGCAAAGTGTTTCGGCGTGGCTACCACTTTCAAATAATGCGGATCATCGCCCTGCATGCCTTTAACGAACGCCACGCCCATGCGGCTGGTGAGGTACGGATCTTCACCGTAGGTTTCCTGCCCGCGCCCCCAGCGGGGATCGCGGAAGATGTTAATGTTCGGCGACCAGTAGGTCAACCCGGCGGTGCGGCCGGGAGCGGCTCCGGGCCCGACTTCGGGCACAGGAGACCGGCGCTGGGCTTCGTGATATTTGGCCCGCGCCTCGGTGGAAATCGCGTCGGCCACGCGATGTAGCAGGTCGGGATCCCAGGTGGCGCCCAGCCCGATAGCTTGGGGAAAAACGGTGGCGCGCCCCTGGGCCACGCCGTGCAGCGCCTCGTTCCACCAGTTGTAGACGGGAACGCCAAGACGCGGAATCGCGGGGGCGCTGTTTTGCATCTGGAGCACCTTTTCCTCCAGTGTCATCCGGGAAACCAGATCTCGCGCGCGGCGTTCCGGCGGCAAGTTTGGATCCAGGTACGGAGCGTTGCCCGGCTGTTGTGCGGACGAGATGGCAGTCAGCGATAAGAACGCAATCGTAAATACATGGAGTCTCAAGTTCCAATCTCCTGTGCCGCTCAGCCGCGCCGGCTGCGGAGCGGCATCGTCATTCTCCCAGAGGGTTGATTTTGAATACATACGCGTACTTGCACGGCGGTTTTTCCGGCAAGTTGACCGTGACTCCCCCGGCGCTGCGGGACCACGTGAGATTGGATTCCGAACCCAGCAGCCCGATTCTGGCGATTGCGCCGCGGTAATGCGGGGAATCCGAAGCGAGCGACCGGATGACCAGTTTTCTATCTTCGGGCCAAGCGAGCGCTATGGCGTAGAGCGAGTCTCTCTTGGCCGTAAACCGGATATCGCCCGCGACAAATTGCGGACCTGGGCCGCTATACAGCGAACCGCCGCCCTTCGTCGGACCTTCGCCGTGGATTTTCCAGGGCCGGGTGGAGTAGATCGCCTCGCTGTTGAGCGCCATCCAGGCGCCGAATTTGTCCAGAAACGCAAACTCGTCGTCGTCGGGCCTGCCGTGACCGGGCAGCGGTATATTCAGCAGCAGATTACCGTTTTTGCTCACTACATCGACCAGAAGATGAGTCATGGCCCGGGCCGTGCGATATCGATGATTCTCGTAGATCGACCGGCTGTAATGCCAACCCCCGATGCAGGTGTCCGTTTGCCATGGATTCGCTTCCACTTCGTCGGCCTGGCTCATTTCGAAATCGCGGACCAGAGTGCTCAGCACCGCGCGGGGAACATTTTTGATATTGAATACCGCGTCCAGTTTGCCCGCGTTCCGGCGGATGTTGGCGTTGTAGTAGTACGCCATGATGTGGGGTGCAAGCTCCGGCATGCCGAGCCACACGTTCAACTCTCTGCCCGCGGGCGCTCCGGCGTCAAACCACCAGTCGAGGTTATCGTCGAAATACAAGAGGTCCGGGTTGTACTTGTCGATCAAATCCTGGGTGCGCAACATAAAGTTCTCCACGAACTCCGGACAGGGCTCGTCTTGGCCGTGCGGAGGTCCGTTGAGTTGCCGCGGGTCCATACCCTCCCACCACTTGCCTTTGCCATCCGCCTTCGTTAAGACACCATCGTAGGGCACGCCCTGCAAGGGACCGGTGGCATCGCTGCCATAGCGGACCGGCATGAACTGCTTCCACACCCTGCCGGGTGTGCCATGAACGGTGATTCCGAACCTGAGCCCCTGCGCGCGGGCAACTTTTTCCCAGGTGCCGACGATATCCTTTCCCGGTCCGACTTTGACGCAATTCCAAGGCTGGTATTTCGAGTCCCAGCAATCGAAGTTTCCATGGTGATTGGCGAGTGCGACGAAATATTTGGCCCCGGTCCTGGCATAGAGCCGAATCAGTTCCGCGGGGTTCCAGTTTTCCGCCCGCCAGATATGACAGATGTCTTTGTACCCGAATTGCGAAGGGTGGCCGTAGGTTTTGACGTGGTAGTTGTACTGAGAACTGCCCTGAATGTACATGCCTCGGGCATACCAATCGCCCTGCTCGGGAACGCATTGCGGACTCCAATGCGCCCAGATGCCGAACTTTGCGTCGCGGAACCAATCGGGGAACCGGTAGGCTCGGAGCGATTCCCAATTCGGGCGAAACGGACCCGAGATCGGGGCGCCGGTAAAATTGCCGTCCGAGTATAGGCTTTGCTGAGATAACACGGACTTGGCGGCTGCCAGCAAACCGGCGCTG
>Ga0181538_10004570_pt1 | contig 12851 bp, 9 predicted proteins | sample PEATcosm2014_Bin_40_FD_119773 | JGI IMG/M metagenome (GOLD analysis project Ga0181538, IMG submission 119773) | Peatland microbial communities from MTU Mesocosm Facility, Houghton, MI, USA - PEATcosm2014_Bin23_30_metaG | ecosystem: Environmental > Terrestrial > Soil > Wetlands > Peat | place...
CCGCTTTGCAATATTTTTTGGACGCTGTCGAATATCATCTGTTGTTGCGCCGGCGAGAGATACGAACTGTTGAAGATGGCGTGCACATACTGCGCCAGTTTCTGTTGCGACGCTGCCTCGGTTTCCTTTCCGGCGGTTGCCGTTGCCAGGTCATCGGCCAGCTGGGAGACGGAAGCGGGCGACGGCTTCGCGCCCTGGGCCGCTGTCGCCAGATCGTTCATCAACAACTGCTTCTGGGTGGCGGTGGAATTGGTGGCGGCCAGCTTGCCGAGGGCGGCAAAATCGGCGCGCAAACTGGCAATGTTCCTAAGGGTGGCTTCGAGCACTGGATCGGGTTGCGGGTTGGTTTGCGGCGGTGCCGCAGGCGACGGCGCGGTTGGATTTCCCTGGTCTGCCTTGGTGACTTTGGCGGAGACGTTTCTAGCCTGTTGTATCGCCGCCGTATAAGGATCGGCAAGGACGCTGTCGGCCACGCACAACGCGCAGAGAAAGGCGATGAACGTCTTCATAAATCGGGATGGTTCGCTATCAGAATATTGCTTTTGGACAGCAACGAAACGTAATCCTCAAGAATGTTTTCGGTTTCAGCGAGCATCGGATCAATCTGCGGCGGCGATTTTTTCCCAATTGCTGTGGTGACCGCGTTGGTCGCGCCGGCGTCGGCGATTTCATTCGTCTGGCCGGGGAGAGGGGGCAGCCCGGGTTGGTCGCAATTTTCAACCGTCAATTCATAGATTTTTTCGTCGGGCGCTTTGCGCGCGGCGCGCTCCACCTCACGGACCTTGTTTTCCGCGACGGCCTTTTCACGCTCCTTCAACGCCTCGCGCTCGTTAAGGGTCGCAAAATCTTTGGTACCCGGAGTTTGGTATGACTTGCTTAACAGGAGATTGGGCGTGCCGGCGACGGATTGGGGGCTTGCGATGCCGGGCGGATGGTTTTGCGTCGCGATGAATGGTTTATCACTTTGCGGTTCGTTGAGCTCCGCGATGTCCTGCCGGATGTACATAAAATCCTGGTTGGTGGCAACGCGCGTATCCGAACGTTCGCGCAACAGGGTGAGACAGGGTTGCACCAGGTTCAGCTTGTCGTAGTTCACCGGCTGAATCGTGTCCCACGCCAGGGCGTTGTCCAGGGTGCGTTCACTGACCACGTTCTTCTCGTAACTAAGAGTGTCCGGCAGAATGATGTCCGGGATCACGCCCCGCAATTGTGTCGAAGCGCCGGTGACGCGATAAAATTTGCGGATGGTGATTTTGAGCGTGCCGGGGTCGTTGGTCGCAGACGCGGTGGCCGGCCAGATAATCGGTCGCAGCTGATACAGGCTTTGCACCGTGCCCTTCCCGAATGTGGATGTGTCGCCGACAATCAGAGCGCGCCCGTAGTCCTGCAGCGCCGCCGCGGCGATCTCCGAGGCGGATGCGCTAAAACGATTGACCATCACGACCAGCGGGCCGTCGTAAAGCTCGCCGGAATCGTTGTCCGAATCAACCGTCTCGCGGCCGGTTGAATTGCGGGCTTGGACCACCGGGCCGCCCTTGATGAACAAGCCGGTGAATTTGATGGCCTCTTCCAGCGATCCGCCCGGGTTGCTGCGCAAATCGAGAATCAGACCGGCGATTTTTTCCTGTTTGAGTTTCTTGATGAGGCACGTGACATCGGCAGTGGTGCTTCTTTCCGAGTGTCCGGAATTGCCGGGCAAATCCACCGTGGCGTAAAATGACGGCAGATCAATGATGCCAATGCGGTTGCTGCCGCCGTCACCATCCGGCAATTCAATCAATCGGGCTTTGGCCTCTTGCTCTTCAAGCTTGATTTCGTCGCGTATCAGGGTCAGCACCCGGCGCGCGGCGCGGTCATCCGCCGGGCTGATGGTCAACCGGACTTCGGTGCCTTTGGGGCCGCGAATAAGTTGGACAACCTTGGAAAGCTCCATGTCCACGACGTTGACCGGCGGCTGATTGCTCTGGGCGACGGCGATGATGCGGTCCTTTTCCTTGAGCAGCTTGCTTTTGTAGGCCGGGCCGCCGCGGATGAGTGAGCTGATGGTGCAATAGCCGTCGTCCTCGGTCAGTTGCGCGCCGATGCCGAAAAGCGAAAGGCTCATGCCGATGGAAAAATCCTGCGCGTGCTCGTTGTTGAGGTAATCCGAGTGCGGGTCGTAGGCGTGCGCGAGGGCGTTGAGGTAGGCTTGCAAGACGTTGTCACTGTCCCAGTTGGTGATCATCTGCAAACTCCAACGGTAATGCTTCGCGAGCGTTTCGGTGATTTCGTCGGTGGCGGACTTCGGCAGGTTTAAAATCACGTTGTCATTGGTCGGCGAAATTTCGCGGCTGAGTTTTTCCTGCAAGTAATCGTAACGCAGGTGCTGCCACCAGAGCTGCTGGGCCTCACCGAGGTCCTTGGGATAAGGCGAGTGGCTGCGGTCCAGCAGGATGTGTTCATCGGTATTGAATTTGAATTTGTCCTGCTTGAGTAACTCGTCCACGTAAGCGGCGTGTTGGTCGAAGCGCTCGACGAATCGCTGGTAAATGGCGAAAGCGGGCGTCAAATCAGCGGTTTCGTGGCGACCCAGCGTGAGCGCGTCGAGATTGGTCCGGTAATGCGCGAATTCAGCGAGGTCCGATTGTAGAAAATTTTCCCGCCGCGGGTCGAGCGCTTCCAGGTAGTCATCGAAAAATTTCCCGGATATCCCTTTGTCCAGCAGTTGCTGTGAGTAATGATAGTCCTCCAGATACCGCGCCGTCCAATAGGCGATGCGGCCGTCGTTCGGGCCGGGCTTCAGCCTGGCCGGCGCCTGCGCGGCGGGTGGCGGCGGCGGAATTTTCCGCGTCGTAACGCAACCCGCGGCGATGAGAAAGCAGAACACCGCCGCGAGGGCGATAAAACCAATGTTTTTTAATTTCAAATGGCGCATGATGATTTGCACAACTTCGACCGATTATAGCGGGAATCGTTCAGCAGCGAAACCATTTTGAGCTTCTTCAAGCCCGGTTTTCCCGTTGCAGAAGAGGGTTGCGTTTTGGATTCGATTGGTGTAAATTCCGCCCCTGCAAAATCAAACTATGAAAAATACCATTTGTACTGTGATTATTTGTCTGGGCGCCGCTGCGCCGTTGTTTGCCGACGGGACCAACGTTTTGAGCGACGACAAGGCGCGGATCAGTTATGCCATTGGCATGTCAATTGGCCACAATTTGCAGAGCCAGGGAATCGAGATTAACGCCGGTTTGACCGCGCGCGGCATCACTGACGTGCTGTCCAGCAACACGACGCTGCTCACCACGACACAGATGCAGGAGACGCTTACGGCATTTCAAAAAGAATTTGTCGCCAAGCAGCAAAAAATGCGCGAAGAACTCGCCGCCAAAAGCAAGGCCGATGGCGACGCCTTTCTGGCTACCAATAAAAACAACCCTGGCATCGTTGCGTTGCCGGACGGCCTGCAATACAAAGTCATCACCAACGGCATCGGCGCCATGCCCACGAACACGGACATCGTGACGGTGAATTATCGCGGCACGCTATTGGATGGCAAAGAATTCGACAGTTCCTTCAAGCGTGGCCAGCCCGCACGATTTCCCGTCAAAAACGTCATTCCTGGCTGGACAGAGGCGCTCTTGAAAATGAAGGTTGGCTCCCGGTGGCAGTTGTTCATACCCTCGGAACTGGCTTATGGTGAGCGGGGCCGGCCCGGTATCCCGCCCAATTCCGTTTTGATTTTCGACGTTGAACTGCTTTCAACGCAAAGCCCGCCTCCGCCCGCGCCTGCGGCCTCCGGCAGTCAGCCGCTCACCAGCGACATCATCAAAGTGCCCTCCGCCGAGGAACTGAAGAATGGTGCGAAGATTGAAGTGATCAAGTCGGGCGACGCAAAGACCCCGCCGCCGCAATAGTCGCGCTGCCGGCCGCTCTTTGAACGTTTGCGCCCCTGCGGTGTCAATTTTCGGAGAGTTATGAAATTGATTTCGAGATCGCTGGCGGGTTTTTTTTCGGTGCTGGCGGCCGCGTTGGCCATCAGCATCGTCTTTCATCTGACTTCCTGGGGCAAGGATGCCGGTCCGGCCATCAAAGTTGACACCACGACACTCGAACGCAGCCCGCAACTCGGCACCAGTTTCGCGCCCGTTGTCAAAAAAGCCGCGCCGAGCGTGGTGAATATTTATTCGACCCACATCGTACACCTGCGTTTCAATCCGTTTTTCCGGCAGTTTTTTGGCGACCAGTTTGACAATCGTGATATGACGCGGCGGCAGCAAAGCCTCGGCTCCGGGGTCATCATTTCACCGGATGGTTACGTTTTGACGGCCAATCATGTCGTGGAAGGCGCGGACGAAATCAAAGTGGCGGTCGGCGATAGTGACAGCAAAAAATTTACCGCCAAAGTGGTTGGCACCGACCCGGCGACAGATGTGGCCGTGTTGAAGATTGACGCAAAAGATTTGCCCGCCATCACGCTGGGCGACAGCGACCAATTGGAAGTCGGTGACGTCGTGCTCGCCATCGGCAATCCCTTCGGTCTCGGCCAGTCGGTGACGATGGGCATCATCAGTGGGCTGGGGCGCCACTATGGGGTGAATGGTTATGAAAATTTTATCCAGACCGATGCCGCGATTAACAAGGGGAATTCCGGCGGGGCGCTGGTGGATGCGGGAGGCCGGCTCGTCGGCATCAACACTTGGATTGCCACCAGCAGCGGTGGCAGCGAGGGCGTCGGCTTTGCCGTGCCCATCAGTCTGGCCCGTCATGTGATGGAGCGCCTCATCGCCGGCGGCAAGGTCTCGCGCGGTTATCTCGGCATTACCCTGCAGGACGTCACGCCGGACCTGGCTGAAGCATTCAAGTTGCCCGATCAAAGTGGCGCGCTCATCCGTGACGTGGAAACCAACACGCCGGCGCAAGCGGCCGGCATCAAGTCCGGCGATGTCATCACCGGGATTAACGGCCAAAAAATCGCCGATGCCAACAGCTTGCGCCTGATCGTTTCCGATCTGGCGCCGGGAACCAAGGTCAACGTAAAGCTGATCCGTGACGGTCAAGAGAAAACCGTTGCCGTCGCTCTGGCCGAGCTACCCGATCAGACCGGGGAAAATGAGAACGACCGGAACGGTTCCGGTTCAGCGACTTCAAAAACCGACGCGCTTGATGGCGTGACGGTCGCGGATTTGGACCAGGCCGTCCGCCAACAATTGCAGCTTTCGGACAATGTCCAGGGCGTGGTGGTTACAGATGTTGACCCGGACTCGAATTCCGCCGACGCCGGCCTTCAAAAAGGCGACGTCATCGTGGAAATCAATCATCATCCCGTTACCAACACCGACCGGGCGGTCGAGCTTTGCAAACAGGCCCGGGGCAATCAAATTTTGCTGAAAATCTGGCGCCGCGAAGGCGGGTTTGCCGGCACGAGCTACCTCAGCGTGGACAACGCGGCGAAGACAAAATAGGGCGTTGGCTTTGCCAGCTCCGGCAACATTTTGACAAAATTCCCGCGCGGGCGCATTCTTCCGCAGCGTTGCCATGACCGGTGGCGAGGTTATGCCCGTTCAATACAAAGATTACTACGAGACTCTCGGCGTGCCGCGAGCTGCGAACGATGCGGAAATCAAGAAATCGTTCCGCAAGCTCGCGCGCGAATATCATCCCGACGTCGCCAAGGACAAAAAGCGCGCAGAGGAGAAATTCAAGGAAATCAACGAGGCCTACGAAGTCTTAAGCGACCCGGCCAAGCGGAAAAAATACGACGAGTTGGGCGCCAACTGGAAATCCGGCGCGGACTTTCGTCCACCGCCCGGATGGGATGGTTCCTCCGGCGGCCAGACTTTTCGCGGACATGGCGCGGGTGGTCAGGAATTTGAATTTCAATTTGGCGGCACGGGCTTCAGCGATTTCTTCGAACATTTCTTCGGTTCGCGGATGCGCGGCGGCGGTTTCAGTCCGCGCGGCGGGTTCGCCGAAGAAGAGGAATTTGCCGAACGTGGACGTGACATCGAAGGCGACATCATGGTCACGCTCGAGGAAGCCATGCACGGTTCGGTGCGTTCGGTCAACGTGCGCCGCCCCGTGGGCCGCTCGGTAAAAACCGAAACGTATCAGGTGAGAATTCCGCCCGGCGTGACCGAAGGCCAGAGATTACGCGTGGCCGGACGCGGCGAAACCGGCAGCAGCGGCGGCGAGTCCGGCGATTTGTATTTGCGCGTGCGGCTGGCCAAGCATCCTGATTTCGAGGTCGAAGACCACCATTTGATTTACGAAGCGGAACTGGCGCCGTGGGAAGCCGTGCTGGGCGCGGAAATTTCCGTGCCGACACTCGACGGACGCGTGAATATCAAAATTCCCGCGGGAACTCAAAGCGGACAAAAACTGCGCGTGCGCGGACGCGGCCTGCCGACCCGCGGCGGCCCGCGCGGCGACTTGATGGTGGTCACGCAAATTGCCGTGCCGGCGAAGATTTCTGATGCGGAGAAAAAATTGTGGGAGCAGCTCGCTCGCGAATCACGGTTCAATCCGCGAACCTGACCAAGAGCGCGGATAGCTTGTCCGCGTGTTGGAGTTCAAGCTTCAGCTTGTTTTCCCGGCGCAGACTAAAGCCTGAACTCCAACGCGAATTTGTCTCCGAAACAAAAAACATTCTCATCATCGTCAACGCCAACGGACATTGATTCGGTGGCCTATCTTCAATCCGAAACGTTTGGCAGCGGAACCGCCGTTGACGGCGATTTCCAAAAAACCACATGAACCGGGCACGGCAACGGCCTGCCCCGCCCGTACCGATTGATAGAACGCCTTTACCTGGCAAAGCCGCCTGCGCCCGACAAAGACTTCGCCGCTGGCATTCAACCCGGAAACCGAAGTCGATTGGAGCGCCGGCCTCCGGCCCGGCACAACTTTGGTTTTCGGATTCAAGCTCGTGTTTTCAATGTTCGTAATCGCGTTGCCGAACCGGTCAATGAATACCACTTTGCCTTCAATCCGGTTTTGCATCACGCGCGGTTGGGGCCTGGACAGCCGGATAAAATCCTTTTGCGCCGGGCCAAGTTTGTGGACTGGCGCGCCCCGACTCAAGTGCGCCGCGACAGGAGCGAAAATGTCGCGCCCGTGAAAAGTGTGGCTGACCGGTCGTAAAAAATAATTCGCATTTTCGAGCAAATGCACAGATTTGATTTTTTCCTTCGCCAGGGCGAGGGACAGTACGCCGTTGTCCGGCCCGACAAAAAGATAATCAGCCGTTTGCACCACGATGGCCTTGCGCGCGCCACCGACACCCGGGTCCACCACGGCTGCGTGCACCGTTCCTTTCGGGAAGAACCGATAACCGGCCGCCAGCGCAAACGCCCCGGCGCGAATGTCGCCCGCCGGGATTTCGTGCGTGATATCCACGATGGCCGCTCGCGGCGCGATACCGAGGATGACGCCCTTCATCGTGCCCACGAACCAGTCCTTGGTGCCGAAATCGGTGGTGAGGGTGATGATTTGCATGGATGAAGATTACCTTGAGCCGCGCCCGGTTGAAATCCAGAATCAAATCATGCCCAACGGCAAAACCATTTTAATCACCGGGGTTACGCGCGGACTCGGTCGCGCGATGGCGGAGGAATTAATCCGGCTTGGCCACGTCGTGGCTGGCTGTGGGCGCTCAAATAGTGAAATCGAGCAATTGCGGAAACACTTCGTCGCGCCGCATGATTTTTCCGTCGTGGACGTGGCGGACGATGCGCAAGTTGCCCGTTGGGCGAAACGAATTTTGCCGTCGCAGGGTCCGCCGGATTTGCTGCTCAACAACGCCGCGGTCATCAACCGCAACGCGCCACTGTGGGAAGTTCCCGTGAAGGAATTTTCCGACTTAATTGACGTGAACATCAAAGGCGTGACCAATGTCATCCGGCATTTCGTCCCGGCCATGGTCCGGCGCAAACGCGGCGTCATCGTGAATTTCAGTTCTGGGTGGGGGCGGACGACCGAAGCGGAAGTCGCCCCGTATTGCGCGACGAAGTGGGCGATTGAAGGGCTCACGCAGGCGCTCGCGCAGGAATTGCCGCCGGGCATGGCTGCGGTCCCGTTCAATCCCGGCATCATTGACACCGACATGTTGCGCAGTTCCTTCGGCAGTTCAGCATCGGGTTATCCGGCTCCGGCAGAATGGGCGAAAATCGCGGTGCCATTCCTGTTGAAGCTCGGGCCTTCGGACAACGGCAAGCCGCTGACGGCACCCGTTCGTGGCGCAAATGACTAAGAACGGCGACTTCGGAAACGTTTCAGGCGAAGGCTACTTTTTCAGCGTATTCACTTCCACCGTGGCGCTGCTGTATTCCATGCAGCCCTTTTCGCCTGTGCCAAGGCATTTTTTTAGAAGGACCATTGCGCCTTCTTTGTCGCCGGCGAGAAGGTGTTTCATGCCCGCATAATAATTGGCCTGGCAAAACTGAACGGTTTGACCTTTCGGATTCCGGGCGGAAGTCCTGGCCATGTTCAGGAAATCTTCCTCGGTGAGGGTGCCGGTGAGGAACTGTCCAATCCGGGCGGTCCAGTCTGACGTCCGCGCGCCTTGGAGGGATTTCACGTGTTCGGCCAGTTCCCGGGTGGCGTCTGCCGGTTCACCGGCGCGGGCGTGGAGGAGCCAGATGCGGAAGCGGGGATAATCCGGCAAAGGATCGAGCTGGAGTGATTTGCGAAAACTTTCCAAAGCGGGTTGGAATTGCGACAGGTCGTTCTGGACATACCCCAGATTTTCCCGGACCCGGGCGTTTTGGGGATCGAGTTCGGCGGCCTTGGAACAGTCGGCGAGCGCTTCCGCATAATCCTTGAGGTTGTTCCTGGTGAGGCCACGATACGAATAGGCCAAAGCGTTTTTGGGATCCAATTCAATCGCCTGGTTGAAATCTGCCGTGGCCGCGCCGAAATCTTTAAGCCAGCGTTTGGCTTCGCCGCGCGCGACATAGGCGTCGGCATTTTTTGCGTCTAATTCGATTGCGTGATCGCAATCCGCAATCGCGCCGGGAAAGTCGTTGAGGTCGAATTTCACCCGGCCCCGGTCCACCAGGCAGGGAACAGATTCGGGATTCAGTTCGATGGCCTTGTTGAAGTCGGCGAGCGCGTCGTCGTAATTCTTAAGTTTTTGGCTGGCCAGACCGCGGGAGTCATGCGCCATCGCGTCTTGCGGGTTCAGCTGGATGGCACTGGTGCAATCAACAATAACACCGTCATAGTCCCGGAGTTCATATTTGGCGCGGGCGCGGGTGTAGTAGGCCGCGGCATAATTGGGATTCAACGCGATGGCCCTGGTGCAGTCGGCGATGGCCCCGTTGTAATCTTTTAAATTTTGTTTTGCGCTGCCGCGGGCGCCGTAAGCATCCGCGTATCGGGGATTCAGTTCGATGGCTTTGGTCTCATCGGCGACGGCCCCGGCATAGTCTGCGAGCTGAAGCTTGGCGGCGCCCCGGTTCCAGTAGGCGTAGGTGTATCCGGGATTGAGTGCGACAGCCTGGTCGAAGTCGGCCACGGCTTCCTGGTATTTTTTGGCGTTGTATTTGACGGCGCCGCGAGCGCCAAAGGCATCCGTGTAGGCCGGATTGAGTTCGATGGCATGGTCGAAATCGGCGAGGGCCCGGGCGTAATAGATGAGCGCGGATTCGGCAGTGCCGCGGGAGTAGTAGGCGGGGGCGTAATTCGGACTGAGTTCGATGGCTCTGTTAAAATCAGGGATAGCCTCGGAGTAACTTTTGAGCATGACCTTGGCGTTGCCGCGACTGACGCAGGCCTCCACGTTATCGGGAACCCGTTCAAGGGCTTTCGTTTCGTCCGCGATGGTGCCGGCGTAATCTCCGAGACGGAACCTGGCATTGCCACGGACGAGGTAAGCATTTGGATACAGAGGATTCAGTTCGATGGCTTTGTTAAAGTCAGCGACACCCCCGGCATAATCTCCGAGATGAAGTTTGGCGTTGCCGCGAATGTAGCAGGCATTGGGATATTGAGGATTCAATTCGAGGGCCCTGGTGTCGTCGGCAACGGTCCCGGCAAAATCGTTGAGATGGCTCCGGGCTTCGCCGCGGTTGATGTAGGCATCGGCATTGGTGGGATTCAGCTCGATGGCCTTGTTAAAATCAGCAACGGCTCCGGTGTAATCCCCAAACTGGCACTTGTTGATTCCGGAATTGAGGAGCTTCTCGGCGCTGAGCTGAGGAACAGCCTTGTGATGCCGCGAACAGGAGGAGCAACCAACGATTAGAGCCAGCGAGCCGACGAGGTAAAATCTCCCGAGGCAGGATTTCATGGCCGGAGTTTACCAAGAACACACCCGCGCGCAACAGCCGTCGAAATTCAAATCCGGTTGATTAAATCCATTGGACCGTTCATCCTGCGGTCGTGGCTTCGGAAACATTTCAGGCGAGCCGGTGGACGCGCGGGAATTTCCTGTTTCCCACCGTTATCGAGGTGACCGACAAGGCGGTTATCCGGCACAAGCGCTCATGGTTCAGCAAGGACGAAATCAGCATCAGCATCACCAAGGTGGCGTCCGTGCACATCAAGACCGGCATCATCTGGTCGGACATTTTGATCGAATCGTCCGGTGGTTCCGACCCGCTGGCGAGCCACGGTCATCGGAAGCGCGATGCGCGCCGCATCCGTGAGCTGGTAGAGCAGGCGCAGGGAAATCTGGGCGGCAAAGCGGAGGAATAATCCAACTGTGGCACAGGCCTCTGGCCTGTGTTCTGGGGCTTCACAGGCAGGATGCCTGTGCCACGTTTTATCCATTCACCACGTGCAGCGGGAGCCGGTCCTGCCAGTAATGTACGGGTTCGGCGAAGGTGGCGAAGCTGTGACGGCGGGCTTGCGGGACGCTTGCCGAGCCGTAGCCTCCGAGCGAAGGCTGGCCGCCGAAATCGCGGTAGAGCGTGATGGCGATGTGCTCGTTGCGGCGGATGCAATCCTTGATGGCTTCCGGGTCCTTTTCACAATGGATGAGTGTCTTCCACGAGTAGATGTGCCTGGGTTTGTGGAAATCGCTGTTGGCGATGAACGGCAGGCGTTTGAGGCCGATGTCGTTGAAAATGTTGTCGCGGTTCGCAATTTCCCAGGCGTCCAGCAGCGGCGCGAAGACGTCCTGGTTTTCCCAAAAATAGAGCGTGTTCTTGCCCCACTCGCTTTTCATGATGTGCGGGTGCGACGCGATGGCGAGGCCGCCCTGTTCGTGGATTTTCCCGATGATTTTCGGAATGTCGAGCGAGGGATTAATCGGTTTTTTGAGGTCAACGCCGAGCAGGTGCGCGGAGGTTTTCTTCGTGTACCCGTCCTTGTTGAACTCGATGCCGGTCAGCACGAGCATCTTGTACCGTCGCCACGCGCGCCGGCGCTCGCGCTCAATCACGGCAAAATACTCTTCCACCTGGTCCTGGCCGAGCGTGCAATGGGCGAGTTCAGCCAGCTTGCCAATCAGTCGGCTGGGATCGGCCAGGTGATCGGTGATGCAGATGCAATCGAAACCGTGCTCGCCATAAAAATCAATGATTTCCGGCACGCTCAATTTGCCGTCGGAATAATTCGAATGGATGTGGAAATCGCAGAGCAACATTTGCGGCTGGTCTCCATTGACGCGCGGCGCGGCGCGCATAACGCGGTCGGGCGCCGAGTCAAAGAGTTTGACGCGTTTGCGGCTGGGATCGTCCGGCCCGGATTCGCCGAGCGCCAATTCCGCGATTCGCAGCGCGGCGTCGGGACGGCTGATGCGATTGAGGTTCTCGCGCCATTCAGACCAGAGCGCGGCCTTTTTGGCGAAGGCCTTCTCCACGCACTCGGCGACCTCGCGGTTTTTCTCGACGACGGTGCCCAGCTTGAAATTTTCGATCAATTGCGCGTTGCCCTCCTCCTGGCCGGGGATGACCTGGTTGACTATCATCGGGCATTGCGCGGCGATGGCCTCCTGCACGGTCGCCCCGCCGGCTTTGCTGATGACGAGGTGGTGCGTCATCATCAGCTCCGGCATCTGGTTCGTCCAGCCGAGGACGCGGACGCGGTCGTCGTGGTCGCGCGTGCGCTCGGCGAGTTTGGCGCGCAACTCCGGGTCGCGCCCGACGGTGACCGTGAGATGGACATTGTCCAGTTCGAGCAGCCGGTCAATCGCCTTGCCGGCCTTTTTCTTGCCGGTGTTGATGATGTAAAGGACGCGGCGCGGCTCGTTGCCAACGGGCAGGGGAAGTTTTTTAAGCGGCGGTTGCGTGAAGGCGAGGTTGACGGGAAAACCGAACACCTTGATTTTTTCCGACGGCACACCGCCTTTGCGCAATGCCTCGGCCGTGGCATCGTTCGCCACACAAAAATAATCGTTGGCCGCGCGGTACCACGCGGAATTGACGGTGATGGAATCGGTCACGACGGTGACGAGGCGGAACGGCCGTTCGTGACGACCGTGAAAAATTTTCTGGATGACGTGGGCATAGACCGGGTAGGTGGAAACGACGCAATCGGGCTGGGCCTCGGCGAGGATTCGTTCCAGCGTCTTCTGCAGCCGGGTAAAATTGCCGAGCTGTTTTTCCACGAGCGGTGATTTGTCGAGCAACGAGTAAATCCCGCCCCACAGGCTCGGGGCATATTGCACCACGCCGAGGTAGGTTTTGCAGGCCAGGGTGTTGAACGCGCCGTAGCTGTCGGCGAACAAATCGAGCACCTCCACCCGCGCGTCCTCGTCGAGTTGCTCGACGGCGTCGCGCAGACTGCGGGCGGCGGCGTTGTGTCCATCCCCGAAACTTGCCGTCAGTATGAGAATTTTTTTCATAATCACGACCGACGTGAGCAAGATACTTTCGGCAGGTTACAATCGTGTGACGGTTGTGTGAACTTCTATTCACGTTTTTGTTCAC
>Ga0181538_10004571_pt1 | contig 12851 bp, 14 predicted proteins | sample PEATcosm2014_Bin_40_FD_119773 | JGI IMG/M metagenome (GOLD analysis project Ga0181538, IMG submission 119773) | Peatland microbial communities from MTU Mesocosm Facility, Houghton, MI, USA - PEATcosm2014_Bin23_30_metaG | ecosystem: Environmental > Terrestrial > Soil > Wetlands > Peat | place...
AATCCCCAAGCCGCGCCGTGCATCTCATCCCCTGTCCCTCGCACCGCCCATGCCCGAACTCTTCATCAAGCGCACAAGGTTCCCCGTCTCCGCCGAGCAACTCTTCGCCTGGCACGCCGAGCCAGCGGCCCTCGAGCGCCTAACGCCGCCCTGGGAACACGCCCGCGTAATCCGTCGCACCGGCACAATCCGCGATATCGGAGCGCGCGTAGAAATTCGCGTTCGCATCGGGCCGTTCTGGCGTACCTGGATCAGCGAACACACGGCTTTCGAGGAAGGCCGCATGTTCCGCGACATTCAGATCAAAGGCCCGTTCGCGCGCTGGGAACACACCCATAGCTTCGAGCCCGATGGCGCGTCCGCCTGCTATTTGGAGGATCGCGTCGAGTACGCACTGCCGCTTGGCGCATTAGGAAGGATGGTCGCGGGCCGCTACGTCCGCCGCAAGCTAGATCGGCTCTTCACCTACCGCCACGAGTTCACTGCCGCCGCATTTCGCTCGTAATCACCGAAGAAGGGTGAGTCATTCTGAGCGAAGTCCCGAGACTCGACTCTTATCTGTCCGCGCTGCGCGGACAGGTCGGGACGCAGTCGAAGAATCCCTCTTTCTCTGCGCCCTCGTGAGCCCGGCCCCGTCACATCGCCCGCGCGTAATCAATCTCGACCGTGCTCGTCCTTCCCTGCGCGTCGTACACATCCGAGCGCGAGCTGAACGTGTCGTCTCCCGTATGGGTGATCACCGTGCGCGCCGGCGCTTGCCCCATCATCGTGTTGTCGAACTCCCACGAGTTCGCAGTCACGGTCGTGAGCTTCATCACGATGGGGTCCCCGGCTTCCGCCGGCTGCAAGTCCGGGGAGAAGTTGCGAATGTAAAGCGCGATTCCATCCGTGCTTTGCACCAGACTGCACACTTCGACCACCAGCGTTTTCCCCGGTTGGTAAACCTGCCCCACTCCCTCGATGGAGTTCGCCTCAGGCTCCATATAAACCGCGTCCGCCGTGTACGCGCCAAAAGTGCCCCGCCAGCGCCCCGCGATCCAGGCCATGTCCGCCACGCCAACTTTTGATCCCCCGGCAGGACTCAATCCCTGTCCCCGCAAAGAGCCCGCGCCCGTCCCCAACGGCGAAGCGCAAAGCCCCAGCACCAGCACGCCCGCCATCACAAATTTAGAAATCGGCCCAAGCCATCTCTCAGAAGTTTTCATCTAGCCTCCCAGAAAGCAAATACGTCGCCAAAGAGGTTTTCGGAGCGGCGACCTTTAGGTCGCCATCTTCGTCTGCTTCCCGGCGGAACCTAATCTTTCCCCGCAAACACAAAACGAAAAGCCGCCCGGCGGATCTCTTACATCATTGCGAAGAAGACGTCCAAAGTTACAGGTGTCGTCACAGGCTTGCCGTTTATATCCGTCGCCGGTTTGAACTTCCAGTGTTTCACGGCCTCGATGGCGGCCTTGTCGAGTTCCTTACCCCCGCTCTCTACAACACGGATGTCTTGCGCCTTGCCGTCGGCCCCTATTGTAACCACCAAACGAACAGTTCCATGGAAGCCCTTGCGTCGGTCGTCAAAAGGAATTCCGGGACTAGGGCAGTAAACGCACACGGGGGCCGATGTCATACTCTCCTGCTCTGCGGAATGTTCCGGATGGGTTTGCGCTGATACCATGAGGGCCTTCCATTTCTCCGGAACCCATGGCTCCATCGCGTCGGTAATGCGAACATCGCGTGCTGCCAACGCGACTGGCTCGCTCGCGCTTTCGACGGTTGCCGACGAACTTCGGAACGCCGTGAGTTTCACCACCATTCCATCGGCGCTGGGCTCTACGCTCTCTGAAATCTGTGCATCAGTATCCGAGAGGCCCACGCCATTCGGGTTCGAGGCAGTCTTTAATTGCTGTGCGCGCAACACCGCGAGCCCATCAGGAGGACTCACGAGATCTTCCGTTACGCGGTCCTCGAACCAGTCTTCAAGCGGGAAATGCCCCACTTCAACGGACCAGAAATCCCGCAACAGAACCTTTCGGATTCCAGCCTTCTGGAGTTGTGCTCGAAAGTCCGCCACCAGAGCATGGAATTCCGGCGGAGCCGGTACAGAATTCATATCTGAAGTTTGGTCTTGCGGCGGGGAGGTGGTCTGCGAGGGTGTTTCTGCCGGTGCGGCGGGAGGTGCCTGCGGCCCAGCCTCCGCCTGTCCATGTGCACTCTCGGAACAAAGACAAAGCGCCGCCGCGATCAAGAATGAACTGGTTACGCGCGATGAGAGAGGAGGCATCCCGCGCTCCTTGCGGCCTGGGTGTCCCAAAGGATTTCCGGCCTGCCGCCGAGGTCGCGAGTTTATTACAAAAGAACGTTCTTGCGGCGCGTAAAATCCGCAGCCCGAAGCGCTGGCAGGGGCGCGGGAAGGTTCCCCTGCGCCCCTGCATTCATCAGCTGGGCAGGTCGAGCAGTAGGAAGTCCGCTGAACTCTTGGCGTCAGCCGCGGCAAGTTTCAACTCACCCACTTTCGAGACGCGAGCCTGGTCGCCCTTCCCGATCGCCTGTCCATTCACTTTCAGCTTGCCGTCAATCACGAAGATGTACGCGCGCCGCTTGGCGCCAAGCTTATGAGTTACGCTCTGGCCGTCTTCCAGCAGCGACGTGTAGATTGTCGCGTCCTGCTGAATCGCGACTGCGCCGTTGGTGTTCTTACCCGCCGGCACAGCGATTGCCAACAGTTTCCCTATCCGCTTCTCTTCGTTGTAGCTTTTCTGCTCCCACGAAGGCGGAATGCCCTTCACCGCGGGCTCGATCCACAACTGGATCAGGTGTACGGGATCCACCTTGGACGGATTGAACTCCGAGTGGCGCACGCCGGTGCCCGCGCTCATGCGCTGCACTTCGCCGGGGCGGATTACGCCTTCGTTGCCCATGTCGTCGCGGTGCTTGAGCGCGCCGTCAATCACGTAGGTGACGATCTCCATCTCGCGGTGCGGGTGCGTGGGGAAGCCGCTGGCGGGCTGAATCACGTCATCGTTGAAGACGCGCAGGGGCCCGAAGGAAATGTTCTCGGGATCGTAGTAGTCGTCAAAGGAAAAATGCCAGTGCGTCGAGAGCCACCCGGCATCGAGATGATGACGCTCGTCCGATCGAATCACTTGAATCATGGCCGCCTCCAGGATGCCGAGAGCTTGCCCGCCGCTCGCGGTGAACGCTTGCGGTGAACCGTGGCGGGCGCCGCGCCTTTGAGTTCCTCAGTCTTGGGTTCCTCGGTCGCTATTGTCTTAGATGTTATACGAGCCGAAAAGTCGCACGATTCGCCGGCCAGCCCGCGCCTCTCCCGCTGCATCCCAGGAAGTAACACCACTTTCCGCCCTCCCAACGGGCTATGGTGTTGGTGTACATTAGGCTGTATTCTCTTGGCTCTCGGGAAACGGCTATGAATCCTTCGCAGCAGCCAGCGACGACGCGCAGCATCCCCCAGCAGGTGGGCAGCGGTGCGCGCCGCGATACCCTCACCGTCACCGACAATCGGACGGGCAAGTCCTACGAAGTGCCCATCACCGACGAGACGATTCGCGCCCTCGACCTGCGCAAAGTTAAGCTCAGCGACGAAGATTTCGGAATCATCAGCTACGATCCCGCGTTCAATAACACGGCGCTGTGCAAGAGCCACATCACCTACATTGACGGCGACAAAGGCATCTTGCGGTATCGCGGCTATCCCATCGAGGAACTGGCCGAAAAAAGCACGTACCTCGAAACGGCCTATCTGGTGCTCTACGGCGAGCTGCCCACCACCACACAGCTGGACGAGTGGACCTACCGCATCGTGCACCACACGTTCATCCACGAGAGCATCAAGAAATTTCTCGAAGGGTTTCACTACGACGCCCATCCGATGGGCATGATGATTTCTGCGATCGCCGCGCTTTCCACGTTCTATCCCGATGCGCGCGATATCTTCAACGCCGAATCCCGCAAGAAGCAGACTTACCGGCTCATCGGCAAGATGCCCACGCTGGCGGCGTTCGCCTACCGGCACACGCTGGGCATGCCGTATTCCTATCCGGACAATGAGCTGACCTATCCCGGCAATTTTCTGAACATGCTCTTCAAGACTTCCGAGTTGAAGTATCGTCCCAACCCGACGCTCGAACACGCGCTCGACGTTCTCTTCATCCTCCACGCCGATCACGAGCAGAACTGTTCGGCGAACGCCATGCGCTGCGTGGGCAGCTCGCATGTGGATCCGTATTCCGCGGCGGCGGCGGCCACTGCCGCGCTCTACGGCCCACTGCACGGTGGCGCGAACGAGGAAGTCCTGCGCATGCTGGTGGACATCGGCTCGATCGATCACGTTCCGGCATACATCAAGCGCGTGAAAGCGGGCGAGAAAAAACTGATGGGTTTCGGCCATCGCATCTACAAGAATTACGATCCGCGCGCCCGCATCATCAAACAAATTTCAGAGCAAGTCTTCGACGTCATGGGCCGCAACCCGCTTCTGGACATCGCGCTGGAATGCGAGCGCATCGCCCTCGAAGACGATTATTTTGTCACGCGCCGCCTCTATCCGAACGTGGACTTCTATACCGGCCTCATTTACCAGTCCATGGGATTTCCTGTCACGATGTTCCCCGTGCTGTTCGCCATTCCGCGCACCAGCGGCTGGATGGCGCAGTGGGAGGAGATGCTACTCGACCCCGATCAGAAAATTGCCCGCCCGCGCCAGATTTATCTCGGCGAAGCGAAGCGTCCCTACGTTCCGCTCCACGACCGAGCCTAACTTTCCCACCGATTTCGAAATTCGCCGAAGAAAAAATCAAGGAAGGAAAAACTGCGTGTGAGCGGCGACTAACGCGCTGTCGCTGGCTCCGGCGCCTGCGCTTTTCTTGCGCGTTTGTCGGCGTAGAGAGTCTTGTCGGCGCGTTCCAAAAATTGTTCGGGCGTTTCTCCCGATTCGTAGCCGACCCAGCCTGCTGAAAACGAAACCGGAATCTTGTATTCGCCGAATTCCACCACAATCGATTGCAGGCGATTCAACATCGACTCCACCCGCTCCGTCGGGCACTCCGGCAGAATCACCAGGAATTCGTCGCCGCCCATTCTCACCGCCACGTCGGAGACGCGGATGGCGGCATTCAGGCGATCCGCGAACTCGCGCAGCACGCGGTCTCCCGCAGCGTGGCCGTACGTATCGTTGATCTGCTTGAACTCGTTCAAGTCGATTGCCACCACCGTGAGCGCCCGGCCGTAGCGTTGCGAACGCGAGGCTTCAGCCTCCAGCCGCTGGTCGCCGAAGCGGCGGTTGTAAAGTCCCGTCAGCGCGTCGCTGGTCGCGAGCTTGTGGTACTCCTCCGCGCGCGCTTGCAGACGATTCATCATGCCGAGCTGTTCGGAAAATTGTTTGCGCAGTTTCTTGATGGTCCATTGCTGGTAGATCGAGTAGGTGTTGAACAGCAGCACCAGCCCGACGAGTCCGTGAATCGCTTGATTCAGGCTGAATTGAAAATACGGATCGTCTACCTTCAGGAGATTCGGAAAACTCATCGAGACCACGGCCAGCGTGAGCATCAACATCACGATGATCGCCGTGATCCACAGCCACCAGTCGCGCCGTTCGAGACGATCGAGTTCGGCCTGCAGCGCTTGCAGACGCGTTGGCGACGGAACTTCCGGCGGAATGGGTAGAGTTTCTTTCATGGTTCTGTTTGCGCGGCGGCGGCCCGGCAGGGGCGATACTGTTGATTATAAATCTCAGGAGGAAGTGCAAGGATTAATTCGCGGCGGAGGTAGCGCAAGGGCACACAGTACTCTGTTTCATTTCGCAACAGCGCGGCGCATGGCGCGTGAAGCCCTTGCGCGTTTGATTTCTCCGACAAAATGATCCGCGTCGCGCGTAGGACGAGGAATTCGGTAGCCGTCCGCAACGGCCATCACAAATCGGATCGCGCCTTCGAGCGAGATCCGGTGGCCTTGCGAGACGAAGACGGGCCGCACGGAATCCGCAGTCCGCAGAACGGCGCCGATGGTTTCGCTCTCCTTCGCTGCATTCAGGCCGGTAAGCGGCGTCCAATCGCCCGCGCACGGGCCAGGTTCACCATGCGTGCCGATCAGCAATGATTTCGCCACGCCAATTGTCGGCCGGTCGAGCAGGACGCCCAGATGGCAGGCAATGCCGAAGCGTCGCGGATGCGCGTAGCCGTGGCCGTCAATGAAAATCAAATCGGGTGCGTGGCGCAATCGTGCAAATGCCGCAAGCAGCGCGGGCGTTTCGCGGAAGCTCAGCAGCCCCGGCACGTAGGGAAATCGTAGCGGCCGAACAACCGAGACGCGTTCGATTTCTTCGAGTTCAGGAAACCGGTATACGACGACTCCGGCGATAGCCCGTCCGGAACTCGCGTGAAGGCCGCGTTTCCAGGTGAGTGGCCCGGACTGTTCCAGCGCCAGATCCGCGCCAGCAACGTAGCGGATGCGACCGAAGCGATCTCGAAGCTCCACGCGTTCGCGCAGCGCAATTTGAATCTCGCGCGCTTCGGGGATGGTGACGTTCCAGCGATGTAACGGCAGCGCCTTCATGCGAGGAAACGTATTCGGCGAGATGGAATCGTGTCAAGGGCGCACAGAGCCGAATAGCCCGGCGAACTCGAAACGAATGCGGGCGCTCAGGCGTATAATGCGGGGCGTCCTGTTGAGTTCGCACGCGTGCACGTTTTACGGCTTCGCGGCACGGGGAGTGGATCGTGAGTGTGGATGTTTCGGTGCGCAATGAAGGCGATGTCGCGGTGTTCGACGTGAAGGGCCGCGTTACTATCGGCGCGGCCAACGACGATCTATCGGCGGCGCTAACGAAGCAACTCTCGGAAGGAACGCGCAAGGTTCTCGTCAATCTCTCCGGCGTGCAGCAACTTGATAGCTCGGGCATCAGCACGCTGGTGCGGCACTACGTTCGGTTGGAGCGCACGGGCGGAAGCTTGAAGCTTTGCGGTCTAACGGGGCGGGCGCACGACGTGCTTGCCGTAACGCATCTGCTCGAAGTCATCCCTCATTACGAGCAGGAAAAAGTGGCGCTTCAGGAATTTCGCTGATCGAGCAGAAACCCGCGGCGGCGCGGGGCGTGGTCCCTAGTAGATTCAGGCGGAATTTCGCAGCGAGGCCAGCACTAGCTTTGCGATTTCGCGCAGCGTCTCAAACACGCCCTGGCCCGTAATCGCCACCGCTTCGAGGATCGGTTCGCCCTTTACCTGCAACTGCTTGGCAAGCTCTTCGATGGGAAGGGTGGAAGGCAGATCGCGCTTATTAAGCTGGAGAACGTAGGGAATCGTCTCGAATACGAGCTTGTGTTCCTTCAGGTGTTCGCGCAAATTTTCGAGCGTCTCGAGGTTGGCGTCGAGCCGCTCTTCCTGTGAATCCGCGACGAAGACCACCCCGTCCGCGCCTTTGAGGATCAACTTGCGGCTGGCCTCGTAAAAGACCTGACCGGGCACCGTGTACAGGTGCAGCCGGGCCTTGAACCCGCGGATGGTGCCGAGGTCGAGGGGCAAAAAGTCGAAAAAGAGGGTCCGGTCGGTTTCGGTGGCCAGCGAAATCATCTTGCCCTTCTGCGCCGCGCCGGTATTGTCGTAAATCCATTGCAAATTGGCCGTCTTACCGCCCAGGCCGGGGCCGTAGTAGACGAGCTTGCAATTGATTTCGCGCGCAGGAAAATTGATAAACGGCACAGGTTTCCGGGCAGGGCCGGCCACACTTTTATAGCACACGGTTACAGACAGTCCAATGCACAAGGGCGGAATAGGTGTCCTGAACGCGAGGGGGAGTGGCGCGGGGTCAGAGCGAAATAACATAGCTAAAAGAATCTTCTCCTTGATAAACATTCCTGTAAGCTATTTTGGGCCGGGTTGCTTCCATTTTCTGGCTCTGCTAAGATTCGCGCGGGATGTCCAAGAAGGCCAAGGTTAGCCGCAGTTCCTCACCGCGCTCCGGTTCCAGCGCCAGCCGCTCCAAGTCACAGAAAACAAAGAATGGGCAGCCGATTGCGGCCCACGCGGAAACCTATCGCGCTATCGTAGATCCGCACGTCGAGCAGCAGCTGAAGCTCTACGAAGAGGGCGTGCAGGCGTTGCACCAGCAAAAATACTTGAAAGCCAAGCAAGTCCTGGAAAAAGTCATTACGGGTCCGAGCAAAGAGCTGATCGATCGCGCGCAGATGCACATGCGGATCATCGAGCAACGGATGAACCGACCGGAGGCGGCTAGCCTGCGCACGCCGGAGGAGTTTTACCAAGCCGGAATCGCGACGATGAATCTGGGCCGCTGGGACGAAGCGCGCGAACATCTGTTGCGCGCGCGCAAGCTGGCGCCGAAAGCGGACTTTGTGTTTTACGCGATGGCGGCGCTCGATTGCCTGACGGGCGAATCCGAGTCCGCGATGGAGAATTTGAAGGTGGCCATACAGTTGCGCCCCGAAAATCGTTATCACGCGCGCAATGACGAGGACTTCGCATTCCTGCAAGAAGACCCGCGATTCACGGAGTTGCTGTATCCGGAACGCGAAGGCTCTGGACTCTAGCGCGCCCGCCCGGGATTTCCTACAGTCGTTTTTCCGAGACGAAATGACGACCAAGAAACTTTCACGCAAGACCGCGCGGAAATCCGGAGTTCGCATTGTGGCCATCGGCGGCGGCACGGGGCTTTCGACGCTGCTGCGCGGATTAAAACACTACGTCGCGCGGCGCCGCGCGGACCTCCCGAAATTTCCAATCTCAGATCTCGCGGCTGTGGTGACGGTGACGGATGACGGCGGCAGCTCGGGTCGTTTGCGGCGCGACTACGCGGTTCTGCCGCCGGGAGATATCCGGAATTGCCTGGTGGCGCTTTCGAAAGATGAGGCGCTGCTGGGGCGGTTGTTTCAATACCGTTTCGAGAGCGGGCGCGGGCTTAGGGGCCACAGCTTTGGAAATTTATTTTTGACGGCGCTGAGCCACGTCACCGGAGATTTTGCGGAAGCGGTGCGGCTGAGCGCGCAAGTCCTCGCCATTCGCGGGAGAATTTTCCCCAGCACAATTGAAAACGTTTCGCTGAAGGCGGTGATGGCGGACGGCTCCGTCGTTTGCGGCGAGACGCGTATTGCGAAATCGAAGAAGATCGTGCGGCGGCTGGAACTCGTGCCGCGCCGCGTGCGCCCGTTGCCGGAAGTCCTGGACGCGATCGCAAAGGCGGACGTGATCATTTTAGGTCCCGGCTCGTTGTACTCGAGCGTGATTCCGAACCTGCTGGTGGAAGGCGTATCGGAAGCCATTGCGGAATCCGGCGCCGCGCGGATCTACATCGCGAACCTGATGACGCAGCCGGGAGAGACGCAAGGGTTGTCGCTCGCGGACCACATTCGTAGCATCTTTCATCACGCGCGCCACAAGATCATCGACTGGGTGATCGTCAACCGGCAGCCGGTGTCCGAGGCGGTGGCGCGGCGCTATCACTTGAGCGGAGCCGAGCCACTTTTCGCCGAGGCCGGGGAGCTGCAACGGATGGGCTTGCGCTGCGTCTTCGACGATTTACTCGCCGAGCACGGCGTGGTGCGGCACGATTCTGAGCGGTTGACGCGGCTCTTGATCGAGGAGTTTGTAAAACGTACACCTGCGCGCAATTGAATCCCGCCGCGTTGCTTGCACGGCGGGCCACGGGTTTATACTCGATGGCGCTGTCTGCAGGCCCCCTCACGGGACGTGAGCCCCGCCCGGCCTGCCAGAAAAGACGCGCGGCACTCTCCTCGATCCCTGCCGCCCACGGAGAATCTTGATGGCCACCCTGATTGCGCACAACGAATTCAACATTTACGAATCGGCGGAGGCGCGCTTCGAGGCCGCCGCGCGCCGCATCGGCCTCGAAGAGGGGCTGTATCGCTTCATGCGCTACCCCAACAAGGAGATCACTGTTTACATTCCGGTGATGATGGACGACGGGCGGCTGCAAGTGTTCATCGGCTATCGCGTGCAGCACTCGAAGGTGCGCGGGCCGGGCAAAGGCGGGATTCGCTTCTCGCCGGATGTCACGCTCGATGAAGTGCGCGCTCTCGCAAGCTGGATGACGTGGAAGTGCGCCGTGGTGAATATTCCCTTTGGAGGAGCGAAGGGCGGCGTGATTTGCGATCCAGCCAAACTTTCACCCGGCGAAGTCGAGCGCATCACGCGCCGTTACACGGCGGAACTCTCTGATTGGTTTGGACCGGAGAGCGACGTTCCCGCGCCCGACCTCGGCACCAACGAACAAACGATGGCCTGGGTGATGGACACCTACTCGATGCACTACCACCACACGGTCACCGGAGTTGTGACCGGCAAGCCGATCGACATTGGCGGTTCGCGCGGACGTCGCGAAGCCACGGGCCGCGGCATCCTGATGGTTTGCGACAAGGCCGTGGAGAAGCTTGGCTTGAAGCGGGAGAGCACGCGTGTGATCGTGCAGGGCTTCGGCAACGTCGGCTCGATCGCGACGCTGCTGATGCACCAGTCGGGATACAAGATCGTGGGCGTCGCGGACGTGGCGGGCGCGCTATACAACGAAAATGGCTTCGACGTGCCGAAGCTCATGGACTGGGTTCATGCCGCGGGCCGGCCGCTCGCGGAATTTCCCGGCGGCGGCGCGCATTTTTCGCCACAGGAAGTTCTGTTTCAGCCGTGCGACATCGTCGTGCCCGCCGCAGTCGAAAACCAGATTACGACGGCTAACGCGCATCGCCTCCAGGCGCGCATTCTCTGCGAAGGCGCCAACGGGCCGTGCACGGCGATGGCCGACGAAATCGTGGATGGCAAAGGAATTTTCGTCATTCCGGACATACTCGCCAACGCGGGCGGCGTGACGGTGAGCTATTTTGAGTGGGTGCAGGATCGCCAGGGATATTTCTGGCGCGAGCGCGAGGTGAACGAGCGCCTCAAGGACGTGATGGAGCACAGCTTCGATGAAGTGGTGCGCTACGCCGAGGTGCATAGCGTGAGCAATCGCATCGCGGCGTACATTCTCGCGATTGACCGCGTTGCATCCGTGCTGAAGTTGCGCGGCATTTACGCGTAGCAGCGCGCCCACTGTTCCCCGTATAAGTTAGTGCTGGATTTTTCCTCGCGCCTCGGATAAACAATGTGTTCGCTGCGGTTGCAGTTCCGCCCGCTCCGGCAGCGCCCGCAGCGACAGGAAGCAACAGAGCACTGTGGTTTCCGCGCGTATGGACTTAAACGTAATTTCACCCGGCCACGCCAAGGCCGAGGAAGATCACCGCCGCGAGTTGTGCATCGCGGGACGATGGCTCCGTGATCGCGGCTTTGTCGTGGCCACCGAGGGCAACGTCTCGGTCCGCCTGGACTCCGGCCGCGTCCTCGTTTCGCCGCGCTCGCGCTCGAAGGGCGAGCTCCTACCGCACGGCATCGTCATCGTCGAACTCGAAAGCCGCGAATTCGCGCGCGAAAGCGAAGCCTCCACCGAGATCGGCATGCACCTTCTGATTTATCGCATGCGCCCGGAGGTCAACGCCGTAGTTCACGCGCATCCGCCGACCGCCTGCGGATTCGCTGCCGCGCACGCGCCGCTCGATAAGGCGCTGCTCGCGGAGATGGTCGTCTCGCTCGGCGCTGTTCCCGTGGCGCCGTACGGGACGCCGGGCACGCCGGAGCTTTCTGAGGCGCTCGAGCCGTTCGTGCCGCATCACGATGCCATCCTGCTCGCCAACCACGGGGCGGTCACCTGCGGGCGGGACTTGCTAACGGCCTTCTACCGGATGGAACTGGTCGAGCAGTACGCGCGGGTGGCGCTGGTCACCGAGATACTCGGGAAACAATCCTTGCTTTCTGGCAGCGATGTGGAAAAATTGCTCGCGTCGCGCGGGCGGTACGGCGTTTCGCAGCCGGGAGAGCCGGGGCTGACGGGGGTTGTTCCCATTCAGACCTCGAGCGACGACGCGGATGAGAAAGCGCCGGAGCGGATCACGATGACGCGCCCGGAACTGGAAGCGCTCATCGAAGAAGCGCTGCGGAACGATCGCGCGCGACGGTGAACTTTTTTGGGGATTAGTGTTAAGGCAGCGCCTGGCGACCCTCGCCGTTTAGCGGGAGGCTCGCCGGCCTGGAGGGAAGCGAATGGGTGAAGCACTCGGCATGGTTGAGACGCGCGGGCTGGTGGCGATGATCGAAGCCTCCGACGCGATGGTGAAGGCGGCGCAAGTGACGCTGGTCGGCTGGGAAAAAATCGGCTCCGGCTACGTGACGGCGATGGTCCGCGGCGACGTCGCGGCCGTGAAAGCCGCCACCGACGCCGGCGCAGCCGCCGCGCGCCGCGTGGGCGAGCTGATTTCAGTGCACGTCATCCCGAGGCCGCACCAGTCGCTGGAGGACGTGCTGCCCATCGGCAAGTCGGCCGTGGCCGCAGCGGCCCGCTGAGGCGCGTCGCCGTTCTGCGTGATGCCGTACGTGTCCCCGAAGTGTCGGGTGCCGGAGAAATTTTCACTTCCGGCGAATTCTTGAGCGCGAAAATTTGAAATGATTCTGGCGCGCATTGTCGGCACCGTGGTTTCGACGCGAAAAGACCCGCGCCTCGAAGGCAAGAAGCTCCTCGTCGTAAAACCAATTTCCCCCGAAGGCGTGGATGAAGCAGGCTACATGGTTGCGGTGGATACCGTGGACGCCGGCTTCCGCGAAACTGTGCTGATCGTCACCGGCGGCTCCGCGCGCAACGCCGCGGAATGCAAGGATCGCCCCGTGGACGCGGTGATCGTCGGCATCGTGGACACCGTCCACCTCGACGCGAAGCACGAAGGCGAACTCGCCGCCGCGCGCAGGAAGTGACCCGGTGATCCTGGCGCGCGTGATCGGCACGGTAGTAGCCACCGT
>Ga0181538_10004573_pt1 | contig 12846 bp, 8 predicted proteins | sample PEATcosm2014_Bin_40_FD_119773 | JGI IMG/M metagenome (GOLD analysis project Ga0181538, IMG submission 119773) | Peatland microbial communities from MTU Mesocosm Facility, Houghton, MI, USA - PEATcosm2014_Bin23_30_metaG | ecosystem: Environmental > Terrestrial > Soil > Wetlands > Peat | place...
GACATGCGAGCCTTCAGCGTATCAGCCTCGGTTATAAAGCGGAGTTTGGTTTTCGATTCCTGCTGCGTCAATCCGAGATTGCGGGCGACTAGCGCAGCTTCGTCTTTTGAGCTCTTGCCTGCGTAACCGATCCATTCTGAAGGCAAACAACCGGCAAACATGCTGGTCCGTGCGATCTGGGTGTAGCTGGGAAGCACACAAAATAGGGGGCCGCCGTTGATGGTGAAGTGTTCGCCGAGGATGGGCTTAATTGTCATATCCCATGTATCGTATCTCATGCCGTCGAAGACCAGCACCCAAACCCGCCCGTCGGAATCACCCGAGGAAGCCGCTTTCACCTCCGTTAGCAACTCCCGTTTAAGCAAGGTGAGGGCGCTTTGATGTCCGTGACCGAATTTGAGCGGGTCGGCAGCGACAAACTGGGCTAATGTTCGGTCCAGATTGCCCAACCGGTCGCGTAGCCTGCCTTTGAGGGATGCGGCAGACGGGCTTAAATCGTTAGTTCCGCCAAATAAGTACTCGTACCCAGCGCTGACGACATCCTCATCCGCAAATGCCTCCAAATGATGCAGTGCGTGCGTCATCTCAAGTTCAAGCAGATGATGGGCGTGACCCACATACCAATCGAGCAGAGCCTCCGCTCGCGGGAATTCGGGAAGGGCTTCAGCGATCCGGGCCTCGATTCCATATGTGAGAAGCAAGAAATTAATGGCTCCGCGACACTGATTCGCTTGCGTCGTGAGTTGGTCCTCAGGGACAGCTAGGCTGGGATGTGCGCGTAATTCTGGGACCCATGAGAGTGAAGTTTCCGCCGGTTTCTCAAAGAACCTCAGGAGCACGGAGCGCAAATAATGCTTCAAGATGGGCGGAGCGGTATCTTGGGCAAGAATCCCCTTTACCAGAGCCTCGAACTGACGATCTTCCTCCGGAAGAAGAGCTATGACTCTATCAAGGCGGCGAGGGTTCAGAAAGGTTTCTGCTAGCGCATTCACGCGCGCCCATACCTTTGGTTCAGAACGAAGCCCGGCCTCCACCGGCATCGCCAAAGTCTCGAGCTCGTTCACAGGCGTGCCAGGCGAGAATATGTTCAACCCCAGAAGCTGGTTGGAAGGGTTTTGCAGGTTGGCATTGGCTGCGAACCGCCGCAGAACAAGAAATGCAGCGAGTTCTTCCGGTGCAACCTCCAGCCACGTCAGGTGATCGCGGACTTGCGGTCTGGCTGCCTCGCGGATGATTTCGTGGAGGGCTCCACGATCCTCCGTGAGTTGGGGCAAACCAAGCGTGAGTCGCAGTGCGTGTACCAGGAAGGAGGCTGGATCTGTTTCATCGGGCCAGAGGTCGGTGAGCGTCAACTCAGGGTTCGCGGCCAGGATAACCATCGTGGCAATCTGACCTCGTCCCCAATCGTCCGGCCTCCCCCACCTCTCAATAATCTTCGCGGCAGCTCGCGGGACAGCTTCGAGCCGGGCGAGAAGGAGATCCTTGTAACGCCGGAGTTCTCCGACCGGGAGGTTTATCTGTGGACAGAACCGCTTGAAAAACGGCGCCAGAGATAGGTCAAGAGGCCTTCCCGTTTCGTTTTTGCCCAGGATATCCGTGACGTAGGAAACATCGATCTTCCCGTCTGCAGCCATGCCGCGGGTCAGGACAATCAAAACAGGCGGAAGTAAGGAAGCCGTTCGAAATCGCAGCCGGAAGGCTAGATCATCTCCTCGGAATGCAACTAACTGCCATTGCCGCCCGTTCTTATCGACGATCTTGTCCCTGCCGAGGATTCCAGAATCACCGAGCAGGCGGTCGGCATCGATGGCAATTGCCACACGCGCGTCTGCATGACGCGTTGCAAGCCAATCAGTAAGCACGTCGGCAGGCGTTGAACTCATTCGTCCTCAATCCCCTCGAAAAGCGTAGGGCCGCTTTCCTTTCTTTGATTTGCTTTGACCTTTTCCTTCTCGTTCTCCAAAGTCACGTTCAATCTCTGTGAAGCGACGCGAGTTTGCTTTTCCGCTTTTCGATAGGCCTCGGGCTCAACATTGTCATTCAGTACGCGTTGGAAGAGCCGGGTAATTAGGAGATATCCTTTATGGTCGTCAAATCCCCGCATTACGGGCATTGCTCCGAAATCGTTCTCCTCGACGGCTTTACATGCCTTGAACAGGACATCGATCCATTCGCACCGTTCGCCATCCGTTGTCGAGCGCCGCAAGGTCCCTGCGGTGAAGCGCTCTGCATCGTGTAGCACACGGAGTGACCGGTCATCGTTCATGTGCTCCCGCTCTTCCTCTGTCGGCTCGCGCCAACGGTTCGTATCGGGGTCGCGCCAGAAGTTTTCGGTCAGAAGGTACTCTAAGATGAGTGTCTGCGAGATCTCGGTGGGAAGCAAGCCGGTGGCCCGCATCCAGAGCGGCGTGAGTTCGCCGATAAGCATGGGCCGCATGTGTAGCTTCTGGCGCAGCCACGCGATCGCAGTCAGTTCGTCGGCAATGTCAACTTCCTCGGCAAACATGCCCTCGGTGCGCTTACCTCCCACAGCCTCTCCCCGCAGATACCACTGCTGACCCACCTTACGGAAGTAGCGAGCGCAGACGCGCTCAATGAATGGCAGGTTAAGCCGCTCCACGCTGACGCCGCGCGGGATCAGCGTATTCATCAACATGCTGTTGATCGTGGCAGTGGTGCGGTGCTCGTCGTTGTATTTTGCGGGGTCAGCCTTGATGCGCTCTGGCAAGGTCTGTAAGTGCTGGCGCACGGCATCGGCAACCTGCTGCTCCAGATCATGGCTCTCGGCCCGTACTTCGGCGTAGGCAGCGGCGGGTTTGTGCAGATTGAACAGAACATCCTTGTCCACTACATCCTGTGTACCTTCCGCTCCCTGAAGTTGCTTAAACGTCTTCTGCTCCTTGTCAAGCAGGAGCATGTTTACGATCTCAAATCCGGCGGCGCGAACTGCGAGTTTAATGACCTCAAAAACTGCGCCGTCTGAATTGTTAAACTCAACAGAGGCCCAGCGGCCAGGCTTCAGCACCCGGTAAATTTCCTTGAATGCGAGCGCCATCCCTTGTGCGTAATCATCGAGCGTTTTAAAAGCGTGGCCATCCCTCTGGCGTTGCTGTTTGGAGCGGCGGTGATACACCAGCTCTCGGGTCTGATCCGTGAACTCCCCGAGCCACGCTTCGTACAGCATCGATGCGTCAGAGTAGAAGATGTTGCCGCCAAATGGTGGGTCAGTGAAGATGTAGTCGACAGAGGCGTCGGGTATCCCGGCTAGATTCTCAGCGGATCCCTTGTTTACAAAACAGCGCATTGGGATTGATCCACGAATTTCCGCCAACTGCCCCAACCCCTGGCAGACTTGGCGGATTTTCGTGTCCAACTGCCGCATTATGTTGTCTTCAACCGTAATCGACCCGATATAGAGCAAGCCAGCGAGCGAGCTATTCCCACCGCGGCGAAACTTGTAGCGGGTTGTACGTTCGATGTGACCAAACGTCGATGTGATAAGAAAGCGTAGAGGAACTACAAGCTTGCTGCTTGATATGGTTGCCCAAAGTCGAGCCAGGGCTCGCAGGTTGCGACGGGTATAAAAGTCCGGAATCCGCGAGACTCCGTGCTTCGTAACCCCCATGCTCATCAGTTCGCGGTAGGGGTATATTTCGTCGTTGGGATACCAGTCCCTAATCGGCTCTTTCTCAAGTCGGGCTAACTTTTCAAGTTCCTTCTGACTGATTTTGCGGTAATAGCGGCGATCCTCGCCTGAAGCCGGACTGAAATCGATTGCGACGAAGACAGGGATTGCCCGAATGTAGTCGAGGTCGTACTTGGTCCATTTTTGCAGGCACGAGGGGCATTGAAAGTCGTCACGGACGTTTCCCCCGGGATCATCTACAGCGACGTTCCAAAGAACAATCTCCTGGCCACAACCCCTTGTGACGCGCTTCTTCTTAATAATGGGCTTGCCCGCGTTCTTGCCCCGCTGGCTAACCTTGCCAATGGGCTCCTCGATGCTAACGAAACCTTCGCAGCGATAAACATCGGACCAGATCGTGTATTGGATCGTGGCAGGGATGCAGACCCATCTCTCGATCTTAGACACGTCGATGTCGCCCCAGTTCTTTCCGCGCGACAATTCAGTCACGGCGTAGCCCAGTCGTGCCTCGACTTCTGTCTTTGTGAGCAACTCCCAAGTTCTTTCCTCATTGCCCAGCAACGTGCGGGATGAGACGCCGCTGGGGGGATTTATGAGGCGGCCGGCCACATCTGGCACCGAGGGGTCGTAGAGGTCCACACCAGGTTCATAGTGCTCGGTACCGTAAAGCCAATCGAACTCGTCCTTGACGTCAGCCTTGATGATCTCGAACTCGCGCCTGAGTCCGTCGACATCGATGGGCGTGTTGTAGTTACAGGCGATGTGGCAAGCGGCGGGCGAGAGGTCGTTGAGGATGCAGGCGCGCGGGCCGATGCGGTGTTTCAGCTCAGGGAATTGCTCCAGTATGTCGGCGGGGGGATTCGTACACATCTGCGCCGCTACCCCGGTCATCCCGGAGCCGCAGAAGGGATCGAGTATGAGGTCGCCCGGCTCAGTATAGTGCAGGATGTAAGGGATAATCCCCCTGGGTGGTACCTTCGTGTGTTACGAGTGGGCATTGTATATGGGATCGTTCTTTCCCTCCTTGATGTCAGATGCGAATGGTGGCCGGTCGAAGGTATCCTCCTCGGGATCGTAGAGCCTGGAGTATCTAGCCAGAAACTCTGAAAGAGCCAGATCGTCCGTCACCGGGTGCCTTCCTTCCTAGTCTCCGGACCGGCTGTGAGTGGGGCACCTGCGGCGGGGACGTCGAGGGTGAGGAAGACTCTGACACGCTTATTAGGGCCATGCTTGGCCTTTGCATCTTTTATAGCGGTTGTCAGAAGCCTAGCAACAGCGGACACGGCCTCATCCACGCGGCTTTCCTCTATGGCGCCAACCTGCTGAATGATGGGAGCTAAGGAGACCTGTTCGCTCACAAGGTTCTCGTCGTAAAGAGTCTTTCGCAGGAATGCGAGCAGTTCATCATTTAGAAATCCAGCCAATTGGTCCGCATTCGAGAGTTGAATGATTTGCAACAGCTCTTTCAAACGGGGCTGCTGCCCTTGCTCGGCGGCCTTGTGAAGTATCGAGGAAACCGTAGCGTCCTTGAACCGAAGGAATCGATCGGCGAGCCCCTGAGAAATCAGGGAGGTAACGTTGTCGAGCTCTGCGGCCGGGGGCTTAACAGACGGCCGCCACTGGCACTTCGGACATATGGCGTCGCTGCCGTCAACTCCAGGCTCCTCTGCCTCTGGGCAACGGAACAACGCGTTTTCGAGTTCCTTGAGCCGTTGCGGAACTGACGTTGTGCCGATCAGCGGTGGACCCAGTTCGGAGATCGAGTTCATCCTAACTAAAGCATTTGCTTTGGGCCGGAGATTTTCCAGTTTCCGGGCCAACTCACCGATTGCCTCATAGTGCGCTCGGTGAGCCTTCCTGTATGTTTGGACGTACTTAGCTTTCCAGCGCTCAAAACGCTCTTGCCGTGCTCCGATTACGGAAGGTTCTTTGAGCATCGACTGGAAATTGAGCATCTCGAGCAAGCTCCGGCGATCGAACTCCTGTGCAGGGTCCAATTCGCAGGCCTTCCGCAAGTATTCCGCCATCTGGCTGAGCTTGAATGCCTGGTCCCGGACTCTCCTCGCATTTTCGAACTGAGTGTGAGCTGACGCGAATGAATCCCTTTCTGGATAGTTCTCACGCACCACAGCGTCGAATTCCTGATAGCTGGAAACGGCCGTCAAGGTAAAGAGGCGGGCAAATATCTCCTTCAAAGTTTGTGGAACGGAGTCACCAAGAACTGCCGCTAACTCTGCCAGGCTCTTCTCCGTCGCTGGGATTTCAACTCTTAGGTTGCCGAGGGTTTGGAGGAGAACGTCGTTGCGGGCTAATTCCTCTTCTGGGGACGCCGCAGTCTTCAAGCTCGCGTCTAGCACCCGCGCGTAAGGTAGAACTTCATTCCAGCCCTTCTGTGTGGATTGGACGAGGCGTGCGCCAAGCAAAGCCCTGTCAAGCCGAGCATTCCAATCGCAGTAGGGGAGCGTGTGAGCAGTAATTCGGTCGCCCGGGAGCGCCTTACCACTCGTGAGGGTGAACCCGGAGCCAGATTTAAGCATGAGCTCGTAACCGCCCGATTTGAGTAAGGCGAAGACATATAGCGCCACCATCGATTCCGTTAATCCATAAGGAGGGCGGCAGAAGGCTGACTTTAGGTCCGCCAGTGGCAAGTCTCCCTTGCTGGAAACCTGCTGGCGCATTTTGGCAACCGCCTGGGAAGAAGTGGGATTGAACTCATTGGGGTGAGACTTGGCGGTGAGTTCCAACCCGACCGCGAAATTCAGCACGGCATCTTTCTCCGCCTTAGCTGGCTCTTTCTGGAATAGGCCGGCAAAGACCTTCTTGGCATCCGCGTCTGTGAATTCTTTGTTCAGAGCTTTGGGGTTGAACAACGGCGTGTCGTATGCCTTCTCCAATAGGCGCCCCGCCAGGTCCTCCTCCCGACCTTTAGTAAGTTTGAAGATTTCGATGGCAGGGATTCCGTATGCTTTCTGGGTTGCGACTTTGCCGCGACGGAATTCATCGAGTTGGAACTTCAGTATGGCCTTCAGGGCCTCACGGCGCTTTCCATCTGCGTACTCGCGCATCGTGCTCTGGTTTGGAGCCGTAAACTTTTGTTTCATTTGCTCGGCAGCCAATATGTCGGCCAGGGCTTCACGCGTATCGGCACAAAGTGAAGCGGGCCAGACCACAGCAATTCTGGGGTCCTTGAGGTCCGAGGATATTTCGTTGGCAGACTTCCCCGGATCATGCGTTAGATACACCAATCGGAAGTGCTGGTCGGCATTCTCGATCTCCTTACCAAGCCCCTCACGCCAGCGGTCAGCCACAACGACCTCTCCGCTGTAAGCGGTTTTGTTAACTCGGCGGGTGGATGAGCCGGCGCTGTGCGGGAAGAGATAGCTCGGGGGACGATTATCCTGCCTGTCGCGCGCAGATCGCTGGTCGGGCGGCTGAAAATCACCCAGTATTCCGCCATTAACACCAAGCTCTTGTTGTGCCTCAGGGGTAATATCAGGGAGCTGCCAGAACAGGGACTCTATCCACTTGCTGTCCTGCGCCTTCAAATCCTCTTTGGCCTTTTTCTTGAGAGGTCCAAAGTATTTGACCGGGGACTCCTGAGCGGCCGAGATTTCATAGGAGTAGACCGCCACCTCCTTACCGTCTCGGGTCTTCTTCTCGACTCGAATCGGGAACCCACCTTGGACCAGACGTTCCAGGAGGTGCTCCGCCTGAGCTGTCGATCCAACCGCTTCATCCGAGAGCCAAGCAGCCTCAGCAATCTCCTGCGCAGTCAGTCCGTCTCGAACGTTATCTGGCAGACTGATTGCCCACAGATAGAGAGTCTCCAAGATGCGCTTTGCCTGATCACACTCATCCTTCGCAAGCTCCAGTTCTGAGAGCTGTTCAACGGCACCGCAGAGATTGTTGTATCCAGCCCGGTATGTTTCGTGCGAAAGCCCTTTCTGCATTTCGGGCGTTCTGATCACATCGCTCACGGTAACAAGCCGATGTCCTTTGAGGATCTGCTGGTCCTGTAAGGTCTCCCATGCCATTCGGAGACCGGACCGGATTGTGGGCAGGTTATTCCTCTCGTCGCTCTGTGTGAGACGGCGCAGCGTATCGAAACACCGCGGCTGGAACGGGAATATTGAAGTGAAATAATCGAGTGAGATGTTCGACTGCTTGACGAACTTGTATTCCTTGCGGCAGTAGTCGTAGAAGTCCTTGATGTCGGTGGTGGCACCTTTCTTGAGCTCCCGCGATCTGAACACGATGATCTCGCCGAAATCATTCTTATTCTTGTCAGCCAGGAGGTATAGCGGAATAAAGCGATCTCCGGCGCCTCCACCCGAGAGCTTCTGCGGCATGTCGCCCTGGCTCGCGATGACAGTGATGATGTTTCGGTTTTGCGAAGGCAGAACAAAGGCGAGTGTTTCGAGAATCTCCTCGTCCTCCGCGTACGCGGCCGTCCCCTCTACATGCCGATCCTGCCATGAACGGAATTCGTCAATAACGAACAGAAGCCCATCGTAGCCTCCCGCTTTTGTGATCTGGTCGTAAATGAAGGTGAAGCGCTCCTTGTATTTACTCCGAAGCCGACCTTCCGCAAGACCGGACTTCACGATTTCCTGACCGAATTTCCTCGGCCCTGACTGCTTCTGGAATACTTCCGGTGTGCATTTGTGGTGCCGGCCGAAGAAGTTGGCAACACCGGCCTTTTCATCCTCATTGGCCTCCTCGGCGTACCAGTAAGTTGCCAGTTCCGGCGACGTAACCCTGACTTGGTCCATGATTTCGGGGGCATGTATCTTCATGCTCTCCTGAATCTGTTCCTCGAAAACACGCATCAGGCTATCGGCCCCGCTGGATTGGCCCAACCCTCGAAGGGAGAACGCAACTGGGAACATCTTTAGTTTCGAAATGGGTCCGCCATATTCACCCTTTAGCTCAGGCTCGCGCACAACCTCCCATACGTTCTCGTCGCGCCAAATGAGCAGATCAATCAGGCTACCGAGGAAGTGCGTCTTTCCGGCACCATATTCGGCCTGAACCCAAAACCCCTGGCCCTTCCGATGAACAACAGACTCAAAAACCCGTTTGAAATGGTCTCGCAGAGTTGGTGTAAAACGATAGTTATTGACAGTCTCACGGGCCTTGTCGCGAGTCACAATCTGGGCGAGGCTGGGGGTCGTCTGGGGTTCTTCCTTGACGGATATGATTTTCCCGATTTCGGGGAGGCTCATAGGTTAACCTTTCTCACCGAATGCTTCTTTGACCACGCCAGGTTGAGTGAAATACTGGTTGAGGCGGTCTGGGGCGCAGGTTACATCTTCGGGCCATTCGAGGTCTTCAGCGGCCCCGTCAAGTAGCAGCACTACCATCCCGAAGTCACCGCAGAACCATTCGTAAAACTCTCTGACGCCAGCATCATACCTTGCGAGCAAGCCGATTGACTTGACTACGAGAACAATTCGATGGCCGGGTCCGGGCGAAAGCGACTGCAACTTCTGCCTTAACGAACGCGCCAATTGGGACTTGGTTTCGTCATCATCCATCGGCAGATGGTCCGGATCAAATAAATCGAGGAGGTCTAAGTCCACATGGTGCACCGTGCCAAGTTTCGCGAGAAGTGATGCCTCCGTACCAACCCAGAGGACAAGGTCTTTGTCCCAGGTTCTTTGGTGGACAAGCGAGGTGAAATCTGCCGCGGGTTTCAAATCCGCACTCCTTTTTTCAGCATCTCTGACAGCGTTAGGCAGGTGGTAATCTGCTCAAGCTGATCCGCAACTATGTATTTGCCGAGAAGTCCCAATGCATCCGCCTCGCGTATCACGCTACGAACGGCATCTTCTGATTTGAAGCCGAGATACTTCCAGAACGGATTGGTGAATAGGTTTCGCAGTTCGATGGTCCGCGGCTCAACTGGCGCGAAAAGATAATGAAGCAGAACCAGGAATGCGGTCTTCGTCGGGGTCACAGGGTTGAGTCTATGACTTTCGGGACGCAGAGGTTTTAGGAACCCAAGCTTCACAAGGTTCATCTTTAGTCGCTTTCGCGTCTTAGGCGATGGCTGCGTGCCGAGATGTTCGTTGAGGAATCGGTCAAAATAGTTCGAGGGAATAACGATACCCTGTTGGAGAGGGAAAAGAGCTTCCGCGACGCAGGCCCCCACAATCGGCTCTGAATACAGGTACAAATAGCGCAGAACATCGCACTCGATCGGGTCGTCATGATACGCAATCCAAACCTTCTGAGCCAAGCCATCTAAGCCATCAGGGAAGAACCACCTAACCACGGATTGGGCATAACGCGTTCGAGTCTCAACGCTATTTTGTCGAAGACTCGCCATCAGTTTCGTCTGCAAATCATCCAGGGTCGTGGCCTCAACCGACAGCTTGACCCCCAGGAGACCCTCGGGAAGGAGCAAGTCTTGAATTGTTTGTTTCTCTCGAGTGCGCAGTGCGTGGTCCTCCCGTGGAGCGGCATTGCGGCGGGGGGCTTCGGCAGAAGTCGCTTCAAGCCTGTCAACGTGTCCTGTGTCAGGGGTTGATTGGTCCTGAGACCAGAGAGACGGCTGCCCTTGAAATTGAGATGTTGAGTGCTCTTTGGATTTCTTCTTTGCCAATCTGGTTTCCGGCCTCACCATTCTTGGTTTCTCGATCATCCTAATCTAATAGACGTTTGTAAGCCTGTGCGATCAACTGCCATCTTCGACGCGCTGGCATTAGCGTGCAATGGTCGCAAGGCCGCATTAATCGGAGCCCTGACCTTACATCCGCCAAGCAGGCTCAGGTAGAGGCAGTGGGACAACGGACTTATCGAAAGCGCCTCTCTCTTTTCCTGCATATTCCACCAGGTCTGCTTGCTCCCGCGATGGCGCAAAGCTGCACTGATGCTACTGCCATCCATCTAGACCGTCAATGGGCACCGTGGCCCGGGTCCACAGCTGAGGGCAAGGTTTGGGTGGTCGCGAGGCGGTCGGAAATCTGTTCGATCACCGATGAAACTTTAGCGCAGCCCCAAGAATTGGTTTGGCCCATGCCGGAGTCGCGGCGAGATCGCAGGAGCTCATGATTTTCCCTCGGGCTATGTGAAGGAGAAGCTTCGGTTCGGGACTGACACCCGCGTCCAGATCAGCTTCTTCGCTATTGTCGTAGACGCGAAGTTCGGTCAACTTCGGCATAAGGTGAATCAGGTTGAGCCGACTGCGGTCGTACCTCTCATGAATTCTTGCCTCGGGAATATCGTGGCCGCCTTTGGCGGCTCTCGCGCGGACGCGTGCGATGTGAAGTTCGGCGCTGCGTAAGCCCACGTACCAAACGCGTACCTCGGCTCCAGCCGATAGCGCTGAATCGAGCAGTGCCGTGATCGTTTGTCCTCCGAGCGTTGTCTCGAAGGCGAAGCTCAACCGTTCTGCGATAGCACGTTCGAGCAGCCGCTTTCCCTGGTGCCAGGCTGCGCTATTCGCTTCAGGTTGCGTGATCTCCGGATTGGCAGACAGGATCAGGCTTGCTGCTTCGTCCGGGTTGAAGTATTCGGTGCCTTTTGCGACGAACGTAGCACCGGCAAGGCTGCTCTTGCCGGCCCCGTTGGTGCCCGCCAAGACATAGATGCAAGGGATCTGAGGTTTATCAGCCACGCCTACGCGCCGCCGCTACCGCAGCCTTTCCCAATTGCTTCGGCGATGCATCGAATGCGGCTTTCATGCCGACGCGAGATGCGGGTGTCTGCATCCGCGCGAGAAGCTCATCGAATTCGCCGCTCAGCGTATCGAGCTTGACTCGGTTGGCACGCGAGAGAGCATTGAACTCGTTCACGGAAATCAGAACTGCTTTGGGGGCATCGTGCTTGGTAATCACCACAGTGCCGCCCTGAATTGCTCTCTCAAGGATGCGGCCAAACTCGTTCTTCGCATCGGTTGCCGAAATGGACGCAGCTGAAGGTCGTTCACTCCGGTAATCGTAGAGAGTCGTCGGCATGTTCCGTCGAGAGCGGCAGAGGCGAACCGCATAAGCTGCCGTCTGGGCGAGCAACTCCGCCGCAACCGGCTTGATCAAAGATTGGACGGCTCCGCACTCCGTTCCCTGGATCGCGACCCTGTTGTCTGGCGCTTCGAGCATGAGGATCACCGGGAGTTCGGGGGACCGGATCCGTAAGCGACGCAGAAGGGTGAGACCATCAATCGTGGGCATAGAGACGTCGCTGAGGACAGCGTCAAACTGGTCACGCTCGATACGCCGCAAGGCGTCAGCACCGTCGGAAGCTTCAGCAACTTCGAAACCTGCGTCGGTAAGAGAACGCGCGTAAGAAGCGAGAACCGAAGCCTCATCATCAACGATGAGAAGGCGACCTTGGGACATCTGCATTTACCACCTAAAGCCATATTAGCCATTTTGAACAGAATAGTCAATCTCGGAGGGGAGCAAGTCAAAAAGCAAGAAGTCCCGCCGTCATTCGTCTTCGGCCCCATCGGGCAGGATCACCTTGTCGTAGGTACCCGCTTCCATCTCTGGTGCCGTTGCCGACTCTGCTAAAATACATCGCAAGGAGCATCGTCAACCACATGGCCAACTGGAAAGTCATTGCGTTGGTCAGCGGCAATATCGAAGCCGTTTCAGGCCCGGCTGCTCAAGACCGGCCGGAAACCCACGAGTGGATTGTCTGGGAAGGGCAAGCCGCGGACAAAGCTGAAGCCCTCAAATGTGCAGAGAAAGCCGATCCCAGGGTTGACCTGGAATGGATGCGCATTCGCTACGAGAGGGATCTCGACGTAAGGTAGGATAGTGGTTAGCTCCTTTCAAATGCCCCCCCAAGTAGGCCCCCCAACTCTTTCCTCACTACCTTAGATTTACCTACTCATGCCCCTTGTCTGGTGCTCCTTTTTCTCGCTGACACGGCGACATGGGGACTGCCTGCGCTGGCGGCATGGCGGGCGTCTGTTTTGTCGCGACGGCGACATCTTCCCCACCGGACGAGACGACCTGGCAAAAGCGATCCCCACCGTCAGCCCTGCCCTCACACTGGATTAACAAGAAACCATTGGAGAAGCTCAATTGTATGTTCAGTAATCCTCTAAATGGCCGCGTCGCGAAGCTGCCAAGGAACAGGCCTTGGTCGAGCTGGCGATCCCGCCACTTCGGAATGACTTTGATTCTGGGGATACTCGCGTTGCTCTGCCTGATGAGTTTGGGTGGGGTTTTAGTATGGACAGAAAGTGC
>Ga0181538_10004576_pt1 | contig 12841 bp, 11 predicted proteins | sample PEATcosm2014_Bin_40_FD_119773 | JGI IMG/M metagenome (GOLD analysis project Ga0181538, IMG submission 119773) | Peatland microbial communities from MTU Mesocosm Facility, Houghton, MI, USA - PEATcosm2014_Bin23_30_metaG | ecosystem: Environmental > Terrestrial > Soil > Wetlands > Peat | place...
CCTGCGACCTGCATGAACGCCACCTAACCACCAACCGTTCCGAAGAGGTGCAGTATGCAACCCGAGGTTTCGCTCTCGGCGCCCCGGTGGGCTGGTAAGAATCCTCGTTCCTGCCGCCGTTAACACGGCGTCGAAGGAGCTGGTGAACTGGCCTGCGCGATCCCTGAGCAGGAACTTGATCGGAGTCAGACGCGCGCCGAGGTCCATCAGGAAGTTCCGCGCCGCTTGTGTCGTCCAGGTGCCGTCGGGGGTCGCGGTGATGCCGGCCAGATGAACGCGGCGGCTGTCGTGCTCGATGACGATCAGGGCATAGAGGTGCCGCAGCAGCACGGTGCCCACATGGACAGAGTCGACCGCAGCAGGCCGCGGGCCTGAGCGGTCAGGAACTGCTTCCAGGTCGGGCCGGTGCGGCGGAGTGCGGGGTCGATCCCCGCGTAGTGCAGGATCTGCCACACGGCGGAGGCAGCGATCTGGTGGCCGAGCTTGACGAGTTCGCCCTGCACGCGCTGGTTATGCCGAACCGTGCATGACCGCCGATACCGGCGATCCTCTCGTCACTGACGACGATGGCCGCCAGGTCCTTGGCGAGCGGCGGCCGACTGAACGCCCATGCCCCCGGCATGAGCCGCAGGTAGCGCAGGTCTCGGCTGCCGAAAGGATGATCGAGCCACTTGACGGAGCCGGCGTACCAGAGCTTCCTGGCCACAGCTCCGCGGTCGGCTCCCACCAGGTCGATCTCAGGGTCGAACGCACGGTTCCACCAGCCGCCGACGGCGGTCGCCTCCGGCCAGGGAAGATCAGCGGCCGCGAGTGACAGCGCCTCCCTGATGGTGGGTTCCACCGCACGACCCCGCCACGACGGCCATCTGCGAATGACCAGGCCCGCCGCCGCTTCCCCCCTGCCGCGCTTGCTCAGGTCATGGGCCGCTACCCGTCCGTCCCGCCCGGCCGCTAAGGGCATCCCCGGCCGACGCGGTGGCAGGCCAGGCGCGCTGGTATCAGTGCACGTGGATCACGGCGACGGGGCAGGCTGCGTGGAAGAGCAATGCCTGGCTGACGGAGCCGAGCACCATTCCGTGAACGCCGCCACGACCGCGGCAGCCCACAACGAGCAGCTGCGCGTCCTGTGCGGCATAAAGGAGGGCGGCGCGCGGTGACTGCACCGTCACCTGCCGCTGGACGGCCACATCGGGATGCTCCTTTTCCCAGCTGGTTAGCGACTGCCCGGATTCCTCTTCAATGTGGTGGGCCGCTCCGAAGCTTCCGGGCGCGTCCGACAGGGCGCACACGGCCACCAGCCGAGCATCGCGCAGGATGGCCTCCTGTCCGGCGAACACCAGCGCGGCGTCGGAGGCGGCGGACCCGTCGGTCCCGACCACGACCGGGCCGGGCAGATACGCTCCAGCGGGCCGCCAGTGCCCGCGCACCACGACCACGGGTCCTGACGCGTGCGCGGCCACTTGCAAGCTAACCGATCCGAGCAGCAGCCCGGGAAGCCCGCCGAGACCGCGGGAGCCAACCACCACCATGTCGGCGTCGCTGCTGTTCTCACACAGAGTGCGCGCGGCCGGGCCTTCAGCGAGCAGCGGGCGCACTTGCTGGGACCCGGGGAGCCGCAGCCCGCTGGCCAGGATCCGTTCCGCGCTTCGCCGTGCCGGATCGTCTTGTCCGGGTCCGGCTGGCGGCCCGGCATGCCCCCGGGTCCAGGCGTGGCAGACAGTCAAGGCCACCCGGCGTTGCCGGGCCTCACGGGCAGCCCACTTCAGAGCCCGCTGGCTGCCTGATGAACCGTCGTAGCCGACGAGAATCCCGTGTCCGGTATCGGCCATAGCAGCCTCCCCTCGCGCGGCGGCAATCCGAAGGTCGCCGCCTGTCACCTCCATGGGCAGGGCCAGCGGTCCCGCAATCACCGGACGTTCGGGCCAGGCCGCGCCACACCGTCGGGTGGTTCGCCGACGCCGCTAGTGACCGTGGCCGGGAGCTGATCTGGCGTGCGGGTCGTTCGGCAGTGTGGCTGGGGAGTAAGAGCCCCTGTTGAGGCCGCATGTCCCCCCGGGCGGAAGCTCGGATCATGACCAGGCGACATAGCATCAGTGAGCTTGGCCTCAGCACCGGCAAGAAGGCCCGCCTGTACCGGATTCTTCACTGGCTCGGGCGTCGTCGCCATCCAGATCGGGCTGGCGGAAAGTTTCACTGGGGCTACGCCGGCGAGGTGCCGTCGGTCCTGAAGCTGAACGGCAGGACCGGATTCCTTCCGACGCCGCGGCGCTGTCTCTGGTGAACGCCACCGTCGCCGACGCCGTGTCCGGTGCGGACGCGGTCGGGTACGCGCTTTAGGTGGGCCCGTGGGCCCAGGAAGCGGATTAGACCATTATGACGGCCGGGTTGAGGCGGGCCACGCGCCGCCACGGGCGCGGCCGGGCCACAGGGGGGCTCGGCCGCGAGCAGCAGCCCGGCTTGGGCGGCGGCGAAGGCTGGCACTGCGATGGACGGCGGCGTGGTATTGCCCATGCGCTCACCCGCGCCGATCATGTCGACCGGGATCGGCCCAGCCCGGTAGGGACGGCCAGGGCCCGCGGCGCCCCGCAGCGGCGAGGGCCCAGGGGCGCCATCGCGACCGGATGAGGGTGCCGTCTTGGCAGGCGAAACCCTACTGGTGCATCGTCCCCCACACCAGCAAGTAGTCGGCGAAGCCGATCAGGTGCAGGTGCGGGCCCAGCACGCAGGCGTCCACTCCCCCGGCTCCGGCGGCCATCATCACCGGATGCCCAGTCCCCACCGCCGGTGCGCGGCCAGCAGCAGGGTCAGCGCGATCAGCAGCAGGCAGCCCGCCAGGAACCACAGGTACAAGGCACGAACCAGTCGGCCTGGGCCAGTTCGGCAGTATTCGCGCCGGCCCGGGCCTCGGCGACGGAGGGCAGGATGACGGCCACGTAGACGGCCGCCGGCCACAGCAGCCGCAGCGCCCCGCCGCGGACCCATTCGGTCCAGCCTTCGCCCCGCTGCTGGTGCGCTGTCCAGGAAACGGCGTTCGCGTGGCCCCCGACCAGGAAGAAGACGGGGATGACCTGGAACAGCAAGGTGACCCAGCGTCCCCAGGACACACGGTCCAGCGCGTCCAGCCCGGACGGGTGACCGCCCCGGTAGGTGATGCCGGTCAGCAGCCAGTGGCCCAGCACCACCAGGACAATCGCGGTCACCCGTAGCGGTGTTGCGGTCGCCGGGCAACCAGGCGCGCTTACCACCTGTCATCACAGCCGGCGCAGGTAGGCGTCGGCGGGCTCGGCCGCCTGGATGCGGATCTGGCCGCCGACGGCCCGGGCCCCGTCAGGGCGGGCGATGACAGGCAGGTCGAGTTCGGCGATTTGCGGCAGGTCGTCGGCCAGCTGGGAGATCCGCAGCAGCATGTCGCGCAGCGCGGCGAGGTCGGCGGCGGGGGTGCCGAGGCGCCCGAGCAGTAACGGGGCGGCGCGTATCGAGCGGATAAGGTCGTCGGCGTCGGAATCGGTGAGCGGAGCGAGCCGGGCGGCGCGGTCGGCCAGCACGTAGGCGGCCGCGCCGCCGAGCCCGAACAGCACCAGCGGGCCGAACATTTGCTCCTGCAGCACGCTGATCATCACCTTTACGCCGCCGGTGATCATCGGCTGGACAATCACGCCGGCCAGCCGGTCACCGAAGGTTTCCCGCAGCGCGCGGAACCCGCGCCGGACCTCATCCGCACCATGGAGGTTAAGCAGGACGGCACTGGCATCTCTCCGGCGCACCAGGCCGGGCACGTCTGCCTTGAGCGCAACGGGGGCGGCGAATCGTGCCGCCGCCGCGACCGCGGCGTCCTGGGTGGTGACCGCGATGCGGCCGGCCAGCGGTACGCCGTAGCAGCCGAGCAGCTCCGCGGTAGCGTCCAGCGGCAGCCAGCCGTCCTTCGGGGCGTCGGCGAGAAGGCCGGTGACCAGTTCCCTGGCCCGGTCCTGACGCAGGCCGTCGAGGTCGGGCACGCGGCCCGGCGGAGAAGCCAGCCACATGCCGTAGCGCGCGGCGTGGCCGAGGGCGCGGGCGGCGGACTCGGGGTAGGCATAGGCCGGGACGGCGGGGTCGTCCTCGTTCGGGCCTGGCAGCAGCCGGACGGCCTCCATCTGGTCCATCACCGTGGCGGCGATCGGCACCGGCGGCCGCGCCGTCTGCACCTCCGGAACCAGGTCGCTGGTCGCGGTCGTGGCTGTCAGCGCCAGGACAGCGTCGACGCCCGGGTCGGCGCCGGTGAGTTCCAGGCACCGGCGGAAGAGGCCAGGGGCGATCGCCGCGGTGGTATTGACCGGCCCGGCCACCTCGGCACCCGGGGGGAGCATGTCCCGGAGCGCCCGCCGGGTGTCCTGGGCAAGGCGGGCGACCCGCAGGCCCGCGTCCCCGCACGCGTCGGCGGCGAGCACCCCGCCGCCGCGGGTATTGGACACCACGGCGACCCTGTGTCCTTGGGGTACCGGCTGCGAGGCCAGCAGGGCTGCGGTGTCGAGCAGCTCGCCGAGGTTGGCGGCGGCGATCACGCCGGCCTGCTCGAGCAGGGCCTGCCTGGTGAGGGCGGGTGTCACCGCTGCGGCAGCGCGGGCTGCGGCGAGGCGCCGGCCCGCCGCGGACCGGCCCACGTTCACGGTCAGGACCGGCTTGGCGCGGCCGAGGCGGCGGGCGGTGCGGGCGAACTTGCGGGGGTTCCCGAACGACTCCAGGTACAGCACGGCCAGCTTGGTCGCCGTGTCGGACTCCCACCACAGCAGCATGTCGTTGCCGGAGACGTCGTCTTTGTCGCCGAGCGAGACGAACGAGGAGATCCCGATGCCCAGCCGGGACAGGTGCTCCAGCAGCACGACGCCGACGCCGCCGGACTGCAGCGCCAGGCCGGCGCTTCCCGGCTCGGGATGGCGGGCGGCGAACGTCGCGTCCAGGGCGATGCTGGTGTTGGCCACACCGAAGCAGGCGGGCCCGACCAGCCGCATGCCGTGGCGGCGGCAGATGCCCAGCAGCTCCGCGCGGGCCGGACCGCTGAGTCCCGCCGTGATTACGGCCAGGGCCCTGACGCCCCGTTGCCCGCATTGCTCGGCGATACCGGGCACGGCCGCCGCCGGCGCGGCGACGACCGCCAGGTCGACTTCCCCGGGCAGCGCAGCCGCCGACGGCACGCACCGGACACCGTTCAGCTCGGCCACACTCGGGTTGACCGCGTAGACCGGCCCAGGGAAGTTGCCGGTGGTGATGTTCTGCAGGATGGCCCAGCCGATCGACGCGGGGCGCCGGCTCGCGCCGATGACCGCGACTGAGGCTGGAGTCAGGATGTGCCGCAGGCTGGCCACGTCGGCGGATCGCTCTCGTTCGGCGACCGCGTCGCGGTAGGTGCCGAGGGCGGAGTCGGACTCGTCGGCGGGCAGCGGGAAGGTGAAGTCGTACACGCCGTCGGACAGGGTACGGTGCACCGGCAGCCCGGCGTCGGCGAACACCTGCAGCATGAGCGCGTTCTCGACCAGGGTCTCCGCGGTGAAGGTGTGGACTCCCCGGCTGCGGGCCAGTGAGATCAGGTGCTCCAGCAGCAGGGTGCCGACGCCGCGGCTGTGCACCTTGTCGGCGACCGCCATGGCGACCTCGGCGGATCGGGAGCCGTCGTCGGCGCACTCGAAGCTGCTGCAGCCGACCACTTCCCCGTCCAGCACGGCCAGCAGCGCACCGTGATCTGGTCCGGGCTCGCGGCATACCCGGTGCGCCTCCCGCTCGGCCGCGATCGTGCTGAAGCTGAAAAAGCGCAGATAGAGGTTGTCCGGGGACATTTTGGTGTGCATGTCCCGCACCGCGTCGAAGTCGCCGGGCCGTGCGGCCCGGATCTCGATCGTGGTGCCGTCGGCCAGCAGAGCGTAGGCACTGGCCTCGGTCCCTGTGCTCACGTCGCCCTCCCCGGGATCTCTGCGTTGCGGCAGGGTTTGTTTTCGCGATCGCTCATATGCAGGTGGTCAGCAAACGGGTCCACGATGCGGCGTCTCCTGCACCAGATCCTCGGCTTCCGCAGGGGTTGCGGGTCAGCCGCAGTGCGCTCGAATACGGTTCTACGGCATATGACACGGCAGCTCGCCCGCGCCGCATCGGCTGCCTCGATCGGTACCGTCATCGCCCTTGGCCGCCTGGAAGCAGCGAGGTACTGCACTTCCAACCTTCGCTGAGGGCAGTCGGCCAGCCAGGGCCTAAGGGCCCACATCTCCCAGCGCGCGCCTCAGCCGAGATCGACTCGCTGAGGGAACGCATCGGATTCCTCATAGACGGTTCTGGCATTCTCAGGTGCCCGCCCGGCCGGCCCGGCGTCTACCTGATGGTCGAGGGGGCCGGATGGCCCCGCACGGGCACGCCTGGTGCAGTCTTCTACGGATCGCTAGTGACCAGCGAAGCGGCACGGGCGGCCGACATAGCCGGACGCCTCGGAATCCCGCTGGAGCGGCCAAGAGATAGCAGCCACATCCAAGCGGGAGAGATGAGATGACTGGGAAATGCCCACGTGGACCAGGCACGCCGGAGGGAGGAGCGGATCCGGGACGCTGGGCGTGCCTTCCCGCAGCCCGAAGAGGTGCAGGCACACGGTCTGGCCGGTTGAGGTGGTCGCCGCTCCCGGGGGCGATATCGGCGTGGCCAGGGAAGATCTGGCAATGGGGCGGCCGCACGCTGCGGACCGGCTCATGGCTCTGAGCAATCCCGTAAGCTGGCGCAACGCGAGCGGCACGGGGTCAAAGATCGTCTGGTAGCGCCGCGACGCAGGACGCGGGCGACGGTCGAGGTCATTGGTTGCCACCCTGCTATCCGCCTGGCCCAGCGGCTTGTCTCCCCCGGAACAGATGGGACCATGACGACCCGGCCGTCCGCTCTGTCTTGTGGCATCACGGTGTTCAGCCCGGCAGGGCCCGGTGACCAGTACGTGCCAGGTTTGCGGGCCGGCGATCCCGTCCACCAGGAAGCCATGCACCTCGTGTGAGATGGCCTGCTGGAAGGCCTTCACCGCGGCCACCGTCTCGGGCCCGTAGATGCCGTCACCGTGGAGGGTGTGGCCGTTCCGGAGATTCCGGAAGTTGACCTGATCTTGGACGGCCCGAACGGCAGCCGGGCCCAGAACACTTTCCCGGCATGGCTGCAGGGCTTGCCGGAGCCTGTCGTTTGGACCTTTGGCCCTGTTTCGCCGGCAGCACCGGCGGTGATTGTCGTGGCATCGAGGTGAAGGAGGGATGGCGATGCGCACGGTGACAGGCGATGAGCTGCTGGTCAGGGGCCGGCACGTGGGGGATGTGGACCGCGAGGGCGTGATCGTGGAGGTCCACGGACAAGACGGTGCGGCGCCGTATCTGGTCCGGTGGAAGGACGGTCACCAGAGCGTGTTCATGCCGTCCACCGGCACGCTGGTACAGCACCGTTCCGCCGGGCAGCAGGCGCGCTGAGCGCGGACCGGGACCAACGATCATGCCCTGCGGCGCGGATCCCGCGGCGCCGCGGACAGGGGTGCGTGATGATCAATTACACGGATGTGGAAAAGCTGCTGGCAGTGCACAGCGAGGACCCGCCCGTGCTGTCGCTTTACCTGGAGGTGCCGCTGGACCCGCCGGCGCTGCACGGGTTGCCGGCCCGGGCCAGTGCCCTGCTCAACTCGGCCGCGGGCGGCCCCTGCGGGCCGGCCGGCCCGGACGCCGGACGGGTGCTGGCGCACGCCCGGCAGGTCGTGCGCCGCGTGCTGGAGGACAGGGCACGCGACTGGCTGGGCCACTGCGTTGCGATCTTCCTCTGCGCCCCGGCCGGCCTGGCCGAGGCGATCCCCGTAGGCCGGATGGGACGTGTGGACGACCGCGTGCGGCGGCAGCCAGACGCCACGAGAAAGCCCACGAAATTCAGCGTGCCGGCGGGCAGGGACCGTCCGGGCCGGGCCGCCGGCGCGAAAGCTGGCAAACGGCAGCCAGGCCTGTCCGCCAGCAGCGGCGACCGTAGCACGGAGGTGTAATAGCGTGACCAACGTACGGGAAGCAGCGTTTGACCTGTTCCGCTCGCATGGCCTGACCACAGTGTTCGGCAATCCAGGCTCAACTGAGCTCCCGATGCTGGAGGACTTCCCGGCGGATTTCCGCTACGTCCTCGGCCTTCAGGAAATGGTCCCGGCCGGGATGGCCGATGGCTACGCGCAGCTGACCGGGCGCCCGGCACTGGTCCAGGTTCACGCGGCCGCGGGGCTGGGCAGCGCCATGGGCGCATTGCGGAACGCCTGGTGGAACAAGACACCGCTGATCGTCATTGCCGGGAACCAGCGCCGGAGCATGCAGAACACCGAGAGCCTGCTGACGAACACCGATGCCACCCTGTTCCCCCGGCCGGTCGTGAAGTGGGCGGCCGAACCCGCCACTGCCGCAGAGATGCCCGCGGTGCTGGCGCACGCCATCCACCTCGCCCAGGCCCCCCCGATGGGACCGGTATTCATCTCGCTCCCCATGGACGACTGGGCGGTCGACCTCGACGAGACCAAGGCCGCCGAACTGCGCGCGGTGGCGCGGCGGAAGGTCACCCACGGCGGCGCGCTGGCACCCGCGGTGGCCGCCTCGATCGCGGAGCAGCTCGCTCGGTCCGAGCGGCCGGCGCTGGTCGTCGGAGGCGACGTCGAGCGCGCCGGCGCCTGGGACGCGATGGTGTCACTCGCCGAGCATTGCCGCGCACCGGTGTGGACCGCGCCGTTCCCCGGTCTTCGGGGATTCCCCGAAGACCATCCCCTGTATCAGGGCGAACTGCTGCCCGGCGCCCTCTGGGTGGCGGGGGCCCTGACCGGGCATGACCTGGTCCTGGTCGTCGGCGCACCGGCGTTCCGCTACTACCCCGACGTCCCCGACGTCCCCAGACCCTATCCGCCCGGGAAAACACGCCTCATCTACATCACCAGTGACCCCGACGAAGCCGCCCGGGCCGTCGTCGGCGACGCCGTGGTCGCGGACGTGGGACTGGCGATCGAAGCCCTGCTCGCCCAAGTCCCGCCCCGCGACCGCCCGGCCCCCCCGCGGCGGAATCCGCCTAGAGTGAGAGGCTCCGCTGTGGCCCCCATGCATCCCTCGCAGCTGTTCGCGGCGCTGGCCCGGGTGGCGCCGCCCGAGACGCTGTGGGTCGCCGAGGCCGGGGCCAGTGAGATGCCGCTCGACGAGCACATCCGGCCCGGGCGGCCTTTTTCCCACCTGACGGCCGCCGGCGCAGGCCTAGGTTTCGGGCTGCCGGCTTCCATCGGCGCCCAGCTGGCCGCCCCAGACCGGCCGGTCGCCGCCGTGATCGGCGACGGATCAATGCACTATGCCGTCACCGCGCTGTGGACCGCGGCAACCTACAACATCCCGGTCACGATCGTCGTCCCATCCAGCGGCGAGTACGGGATCTTGAAGGTGTTCGGCGAGCTGGAAAACATTACTGGCGTACCGGGCCTGGATCTGCCAGCGCTCGACACCGTTGCCGCCGCGGCCAGCTACGGTGTCCCCGCGCACCGGGCGAACAACGCCGATGAGGTCGCAGAGCTCTTCACCAGTAGCCTCGCCGACCGAAGCGGGCCAACATTGATCGACGTGCCGATCGTGAAAGTCAAGGAAGCCCTGCCCGGAATTTGGAGGTAACCTCCAGATCGCTGGCGGCGGGCACAATATCTATCTTGCCTCAGCCGGGCGGTCTTGCGTCAGCCCGGCGCAGGGTCACCGAACCTTGTTCACGACGTCGATGTCCCAGGTCAACCCCCCGGGTGATGCCCTCACCTGGGCGGAGGAAGACGCTCAACAGGTCACAGCGGCTCACGATCGCGAGGCGCATTAGTCATCCCGGCGGTGCTCGGCCGTGATGCGGTCAAGGACTGTGTCCACGTCGTCAGCGTGATCGCGGGTCAGGAGCAGGAGCGCGGTCCGGCAGTCTTTCTCTGACAGGGCCATGATCCGGTCCTCGACGTGGTAGAGATGTCGTCGGCCGACGATAAGGATGCGGTCGGTGCACTGGCGCCGCGCGCTGGCGATCCACCGCTCGCAGATGGCGTTCGCTCGCGCGCCCGGACCGGCGTGGCGATGACCCGCATGCAGGCCGCGGTGAAGACCGCGTCGAACGCGTCGGTGTATTTGGCATCCCGGTCTCTGATCAGGAACTGCAGGCCTTCGGTCCGCTCGCCGAGGTCCATGAGCGTGTTCCGGGCCTGCTGGACCGTCCATGTGGCGGTCGGGTGGGCGGTGACGCCGGCCAGGTGGACCCGGCGATGGTGGTGCTCGATGACGACCAGCACATAGAGACGGTGGAGGAAGACGGTGTCGACGTGGAAGAAGTCGACCGCGGCAATCGTCTTGGCCTGGGCCGACAGGAACTGCCCCCGGCTGGCGGCTGCGCGTCGCGGCGCGGGGTCGATTCCGGCTTCCTTGAGGATCTCCCAGATAGTGGAGGGCGCGATCATGTGCCCGAGCCCTGTCAGTTCGCCGCAGATTCGCCGGTAGCCCCAGTCGGGTTCTCGGTGGCAAGCCGCCCGATGAGCGCGGTGATCCCGGCGCTGACCGCAGGCCGGCCCGTCCGGGTGCGGATAAGTCCACTTGCGCGCCATCAGCCGGCGATGCCACCGGAGCAGGGTGCCGGGTGTCACCAGCCGACGCATCCGCAGCGTTCTGGGCAGGAAGCGGATCAGCGCGACGAGCACCGCGCGGTCCGCCAGTCCAGTCGAGGCCGCGGATGGGTGCGGCGCAGCACGGCGACCTCGTGCCGCAACACCAGCAGCTCGATGTCCTTGGACGCCGTTGAGCCGCCGAGCAGGACCAGCCAGCCGCAAAGCCGGACGAAGATGAGGTAGAGCAGACGAAAGGCACAGCTGATCATCATGCCTCGCGGCATACCTCTCCCATCCCCCCAGGTCACAAGACCCGGCTGACTTTGGAACCCGACAGGCGACCCCCTAGCAATCAAGATCAACGATCACTTCATGTGCCTGGAGATAGACGGCGCCGTCATAGCGACCGCTCGGGAACGCGCGGGGGGCTGGTGGAAAGTCAGCCACTGGCCCAGGTTCTTCGACCGGAATCAGGCGATCACGGCACCAACGGTCACCGAGATGCTGGAGACCGGGCATCGCAGCGATGCCCCAGTGGTGGTGGCGCTACGTGAGGAGTTGCGGTGACCGACCGGCTCATCAGGACCACGACGGCCCTCGCGGTGGTGGCCGTTGCGGCTAAAGAGAGATACGCGCGTCGCGACAATAGCGGACTCCTGCCCGGCGCCGGGTGGGCGCCGGGCAGGAGTGCCGGCCGCTTACTAGTGTCGCCTCGTTACTTCTGCAGGATGTAGCCACCCGGCGCGGGATCGAGCGGCGGGTGCTTGGCGCTGCCCAGCTCGCTGGGGGCGTCCTGCATGTCCCCGCTGCGGCTCTCCAGCCAGGTTGTGTAGTCCGGCCACCAGCTGCCCTGGACCGTTTCGGACTGGGCCAGCCAGTCGCGGTGATCGGGCGGGTTGCCGGGCGCGAGCCGGTAGGTCGCCTTCGGGTTCGATGGCGGGTTGACCATGGCAGCCACATGCCCGCTCGTGGACAGCACGAACCGGACGTTGCCGCCGAGCAGCTGGGTGCTCCGATACGCCGATGGCCAGGGCACGATGTGGTCATCGATGCCGGCCACGACGTAGCTGTCGACGTCGACCTTGGACAGGTCGACGGGGGATCCCAGCATGCTGGCTGCACCCGGCTTGGTCAGCGCGTTGGCCATGGCAATCTCGATGAAATTGCGGTGCAGTCCTGCGGGCATCCGCGTGGTGTCGGCGTTCCAGTGGAGGATGTCGAACGGCGGCGGGGTTTTGCCCTGCAGGTAGTTGTTGACCCAGTAGTTCCAGATCAGGTCATCGGGCCGGAGCCAGGCGAACACCTCGGCGAGCGTGCGCCCGTCCATGTAGCCGCGGGTGCGGGAGGCGAGGGTAGACACGGCGGCGGTGCCCTGGTCCATCAGTGCGACTGTCGTGCCCGCATTCGACTGGTCCAGTACCGCTACGCCCAAGCTGAGGCTGTTGACCTGATCGAGTTGCCCGGTCGCGCTCAGATGCGCGCAGACCATCGATGAGAGAATGCCGCCGGCGCACAGACCCATGAGGTTCACCTTGGGGGCCTTGGTGATTTCCCGTATTGCACTGAGCGCTTCCGTGACCGCAAGACCGTAGGTGTCCAGATCCCAGTGGCGATGCCTCCTCTCGGGATTGCGCCAGGAAGCCACGAATACCTGATATCCCTGCGCCACGAAGAACTCGAGCATGCTGCGGCCGGGCGCGAGATCGGTGATGTAGTACTTGTTGATCATTGGCGGGATCATCAGCATCGGGTACTGGTACACGGTGGGCGTGGTCGGCTTGTACTGAATGAGCTCGAAGACCTCCGTGCGGGCCACCACCGCTCCCGGCGTGCAGGCGAGATCCTTGCCGACCTCGAATGCATCGGGTTCCACCATCGTCGGAACGCGCGGAGCAGAAGACATATCCGAGACCAGCGCGCGGATGCCCCGGACGGCGCTCATGCCGCCGGTGTCGATGAACGCTTTCCTTGCGTCCGGGCTGATCATCGGGTAGTTACTCGGCGCGGATGCGGCGATGAGATTGGTCAGTATGAACTTCAGGCGCTCGTTGTCCCGCCAGTCCAATTCGGCGTCAGCGAGCAGCTCCTCGGCGGTTTGCCCGACCGCCAGATATGTCTGGACCGTGCGCTTGAGCAGCGGGTTCTTGCTCCACGCGGGATCGGCAAACCGGCGGTCGCGGCGCTGCGGAGCGATCGTCGAACTGCCTGTGGCAATGCTGGCGAGATCTGCGGCCAGCTTAC
>Ga0181538_10004578_pt1 | contig 12835 bp, 9 predicted proteins | sample PEATcosm2014_Bin_40_FD_119773 | JGI IMG/M metagenome (GOLD analysis project Ga0181538, IMG submission 119773) | Peatland microbial communities from MTU Mesocosm Facility, Houghton, MI, USA - PEATcosm2014_Bin23_30_metaG | ecosystem: Environmental > Terrestrial > Soil > Wetlands > Peat | place...
AATTTCCACAGCCGGCGCGCTTCATCGAGCGTCTCCTGCGTTTTGTTCGCAAGGTAGGGCGACACTTCCAGGCTGACGTATCCATCGCGACGCTTCGTGGCGTCATAGACCGGCCGGAAGGCGTCCGCCGCGTCCTGAATGTCTTTCACGGCGAGGCGCTCGTATATCGCGGCGGCGGTCAGGTTTTGTTTTCTAAGGTCTTCGAGCTCGGTGGCGTAGTCGGTGCTGCCGGAGATTGCCTTCTCAAAGATCGTGGGATTCGACGTGAGGCCGCGCAGGCCGTCTTCGCGAATCAACCGGGCAAGCTCCCCCGTCGTAATCAAGCTGCGCCGGATGTAGTCGAGCCAGACGGACTGCCCACAAGTCTGCAATTGTTTCAAGGGATTCGGGGACGAAGCATCTTCCTGCGGGGGGGCCGTGGTCTTCGCGGTCAGGCTCATGGCTTATCTCCGGTGATTAAGGTCAATCTGCAACTATCAGGCTTGGATGCCACCCTTTTTGGGATGGGTGCAGCCAATTAAGTTTCGTTGAGAGGGTGCGAGCCGCCAAAACGCGGCGCGACCGAGGTTAGATTCTACCGCAGGTGTCGTGCGACGCGGGCAGACTTTTGCGCAACGCGGCAACCGCTTTACAATCCGCACCGAAAATGACAGAGTCGCGCTTCCACCCAGTAAAATGGCCAAGAACGAAAAGCTATTCACGCCGCGCGAGGCCGCGCAAGTTTTGGGCGTTAGCTACCCCGCCCTCAAGCAGTGGATTTACAAGCGAAAGATCCGCACGATTCAAACCGCCGGAGGACATCATCGCGTCCCGGAAAAGGAAATCGATAAATTCCTGTATCGCGCGTCGGAAGGCAAGCAGCCCGCTGAGCGCCGCACGAACTTTCGCCGCGTGAGCGGCCGAAATCAGCTGGTAGGGCGCGTGACGGAAATCAAAGTCAGCGGCCTTATGGCTCAAGTGACCGTCTCCATTGGCGGGCAGCACATCACTTCGATCATTACCGCCGATGCGGTTCGCGAAATGCGCCTTCAGAAGGGCCAAACAGTGGCCGCCCTGATTAAGTCCACGGAAGTGATGATCCTCCGCTTGTAGGCGCGTCGAAGATTCGGCCTCCTATAATCGTATAAAGCCGATTTGACATATCGATTTTGGTCACCTATATTCGCTTTCCGCCTTCTCAGGAGGAACAGGTGACCATTCGCCGTCTTGCCTCGACCCTTTTGTTTTTGCTCTCGTTCTTGCTCGCATGCGCCGCAGCCAACGCGCGGGCCGAAACAGGAGCAAGCCTTTCCGGCGTGGTGAGGGACCAAACCGGCGCAGGCCTTCGCAATGTCGTGGTGACAATCAAGAACGTCGAAACAGGTGCAACGCGCACGATCGTAACCGACCGTTCGGGGCACTATCAGGTGTCCGGCCTGCCTCAGGGGCCCCTCGAGATTCGAGCGGCGAAACAAGGGTTCTCCGATTCAACCCGCACGGGACTCAGCCTGGCGGTTGGCCAGGACGCCAAGGTCGACGTTAAGATGCAGCCGAAGGCCCCCGACCCCTGCACGAGCGGCCACGAGTTCGCCACCACCGATTGCACGCTCACCTGGCACGGCGTCACGCTGTATGGCGCGTATGACGTCGGCGTCGGCTGGGTGAGCCACGGCTTACCGGTAAACGGCTATAATTACGAAGGGGAATCCCTGGTGAACCGAAACGGGTATCAATCTCGGTTCCTCATCGCACCGAACAACTTGCAGCAGACGGGTCTGGGAATTAGAGGCAAAGAAGAGTTTCTGCCCGGCTGGTCCATTGTGTTCAACGCTTCCACTGGCATCAATCCGCAGTCCGGCCTGCTCGCCAACGCGCCAGCCACCAACACCGTCAACAACGGACTTCCCAGGGCCAGCTATTCGATGGCCATCGACGGCGCGCGCGCCGGCCAACCCTTCAATGACGAATTCTATGGGGGCATATCGTCCACGCATTTCGGCACGCTGACCTTCGGTCGTCAGCGCTCTCTCGGCACCGATGCGATGCTCCAGTACGATCCGGCCGGCGGCGGATATGCCTTTTCCTACATCGGTTATAACGGCACGATGGCCGGCGGCGGCGATACCGATGACAGCCGTTGGGACGACGCCCTGAAGTATCGCATCGCCTATGGCCCGATCCATTTCGGCGCGATGTATAAATTCGCCAATGGTTCTGCAGGTTGCTACTCGGCCGTCGCAGGCTGGACTGCCCTCACCTGTACGCCGGAAGAGGCGCATAACAACGCGTATGGATTCAACCTCGGCGGAAGCTTGGGCAAGTTCTCCTCCGACTTCGTCTTCCAACATTACAACGATGCGATCAGCGTATTGAACCCCTTGCTGGGGCCTCAGAGTCTGTCGGCGCCCTATCAATCGACCACGAACAGCATCAACACCAACCCCATCAACGGTGGCGCCGGCATGGGGCCCAATCTGATCGACCCGAACGACACCGTATATGGCATCGTGACCGACAACAACGCAGTTATGCTCACTGCCAAGTACGCGTGGGACCCGTTCAAGTTTTATGCCGGCTACGAATACATCTGGCAGAACAACCCGTCGAACCCGCTGGGCGTTGGCGCCTCGGACCAGGGCGGTTACATCATGAGCGGGGTGGAAGACACCAATCTTGATTCTGAGAAGTTGGTGAACATCTGGTGGACGGGCGTGAAGTACACCTACCGCACCAAAACCGACATCACTTGGGCCTGGTATCAACAGCGGCAGAACGACTTCCGTGTTCCGTCGACCTGCACGCCCGCAAGTTTCCGCAGTTCTTGCGCAGGCACCCTCAACGAGACGTCGCTCTATCTGGATCAGCACTTTACCAAGCGCCTCGACGGTTTTGTGGGAGTTGCGTATTCCTACGTGACCGGCGGTCTGGCCATCGCCATTCCTCATGGCCCCGGCGTGCCCTACAACTACCCGAGCAACGTTGCTCCGACAATCGGTGTTCGTTTCGCCTTCTGATCGTTTCCGCGACGGGATAGGCGGCTAATGGAGTCTTTCGTGCGAAGGAACCAACCGTTGAATGAACTGTTGAATCGCACATTCAAGCGACTTGTTCTCCTTCTCTTGGTTCTGGCGGTGGTGTTTTGCGGCGCGATGGGCCAACCAGCCCCGCGGCTCCGCGCGGCGGGAGATGAAATCACCGTTTCGGCGGCGATCAGCCTGAAGGACGTCCTGGACGAAATCAGCGGCCTGTATCGCGCCGACAATCCGGAAGTCACGATTCATTTCAACCTGGGCGCGTCGGGAACGCTGCAAAGGCAAATCGAAGAAGGCGCGCCCGTGGACCTGTTCATTTCCGCGTCCTCCAATCAGATGGATTCGCTGGCGTCGCACACGCTGATTCTTACGGACACGCGGAAGGACCTGGTAAAAGGCAGCATCGTGCTGATCGCGCCCGAGGGACGAGCGAGCATTACCGGGTTTCAGGACTTGGTTCGCCCGGAAGTAAAGGTGATCGCAATCGGGGATCCGCAAACGGTTCCTGCCGGAAAATATGCGCAGGAAGTGCTCACCCACTTCGGCCTCTACGACAAGCTCAAACCGAAATTCGTTCTGGCGAAAGACGTCCGGCAAGTGCTTACCTACGTCGAAACGGGGAACGCCGACGCGGGGATCGTGTACCTCACCGACGCCCGCACCTCATCGCGTGTGTCCGTAATCACCACGGCGCCCGAAGACTCGCATTCGCCGGTCGTTTATCCGGTGGCAATTATCGCGGGCTCGAAGAATGTGGCCGCCGCCAAAGCGTTTGAGGAATTTCTGCTCGGCCCGAAAGCCTCCGCCGTTTTCAAGAAGTATGGTTTTGTTCCCGCCGCTCGTTGAGTCAGAAGCTGGCTTCTCGCCGGTTGTGAATCGGGAAGAGCGTCGAGGTCAGCGTCGAGCTAGAGAGGGCCGCGTAAAGAGCCGCAGCGGAGCGAAGACCAGGTCCAGCACTGGGGCTGTCCGGGCCAGCAGCCGGCCAAGCATTAAGCGGCTGGCTGACTCGAGGTCGATGTGCCTGCGCCGGCGGTGAATTCGAATGACTTTGCCAACAAACTGATCCTCGGAGATCTCAGGTCCATCCGCATCTGAAAAACTGCCCAGGGTAATGACCACGGGACTGGCGCCGGCGGCCGCGCGATGCGCGACGGCTGTAATCACCGTCGTCAAGCGCAGCCGGCCTTCTCGCTCGACCAGAATGACGTTGCCCTCCGACAAGTTCCGGAAGTCGAATCGCCGCACGAAAGCGAGGTCGCCGCGCCGAATCCACGGGAACATATTCGAATCGAAAACGTGAAAGCAGGCCGAACCGCACGTCCTGACTTTTTCGGAAATTGTCTGCGCAGGTCTCGCTGGGCCGGCCGGAGAGTGGATGTCTATCGTGGAAACGCTGCTTATCGCGTTCATGGGACCCGGCTGCCTCGAAAGGACTCACAACCTACAGAAATTTGATGCTAGCGAGGCAGGCGACGATTTTCCACGTGCGATTGGCCTGCTGTGCCGTGAAAGCCATTAGCTCATTCTGCGAGTGAGGGATGCGCGAGACTTCAGGAGTGACTAAGCCTGCCGCTCGGCCCAGCCGTACTTACGCAGGAGCCGCAACGGGCGCAGGACAATGTAGAGCAGAGTCAACGGGCGCGGCAATCGCAGCGTCAACCAGTCCTCTTCCGCCGGAGCCAACGCCAACCGCAAGGAATAGCGCCACCCCGCGGCCAGTCCGGGAACCATGCGACGCCGAAAATTGAATCGCGCGCCCGCATTGAACGGCCTCGAGTTCCAGCCGAGCATATTCTCTTTCACGCAAGCAACAAGCGGTGCCACCGCTGAGTCGGCCTCCACCTGCGCCACAATTTCCGGAGGCAGCTTGGTGTCGAGCAAATCGCTGGCCAGGGCGAGACCGAAATAGAGCATGCGCTCGGCGCGCAAAGCACCGGCTCGCTGCGCCACTTGATTCCAGTCGAGCTCGGGATACGACCGAACGAGCTCGGCAATGTCGGCGACCCAAATCAGCTTCTGCCAAAAATCCTTCGCTCCGTGAACGCACAGCACCACTAGGGCATCCTCGGGCGAAAAGGTGCGAACCGCGTGCCCGCCCACGTCAACCTTCACAGTTCGCCGAAGAAAATCATCGAGGTCGGGCATCGAGGGGAAATGCCTCAAGGTGAGCTCGGTGTGCAGCTCGAGCATCGTTCGCCGCTCGGCGCTGGAGTAGTTGTACTCCCCGGGAATCAGGCTCGCCTGCACGCTGCGCGTGTGAATCCACGGGAATCTCGGCTGGTAGCCCAGAGCCTGGATCGCGTCGTGCGCGCTTTCCAGATCGCGCTGGCGCAGAACGATATCCAAGTCCTCAAATTCGCGCAGAGTGATATCGGCGTAAGCCTGAGCCGCGATGACGGAACCTTTGTACGGAATCGCGGGAATGCCGCGCGAATCGAGCGCGTCCATGATGCGAATCAACTCAGCGGAAAACGCGAGGCAGCGGACGGCGTTCGCGCGGGTTTCACTTTTCAGTCGCTCCGCAGACGCCGCCGGAACTGAATCGGGCGCTACGTTCCGCAACTGGCGGTCAAGAAGAGGGAAAATCGAATGTTCGTGAGCCTCGGCGAGAACGAAATCCCAGTCGACCGGTTCCGCAAGGAGGTGGCGGATCTTCTGCGCGACATCAGGAGTGACTCTGGTGCGCGCGCAGCAGACGAGCAACTGCTTTTCCGGAGACACGCCGCCGTTGGAGGAAGGGGGCATTCGACGAGAACCGCTCGCGTCCGGATGAATTCTACGTCAATCGAACCAGCCAGGCGGCCAATTCTTGGCAGGCGTGTGACTTCACTACGCGGCGATCGGACGCGCCAGCGGGCCCTGCATTTCCACGCGGTGTCCAATCTTCAACAGTTTCGAACGCAAATGGCTTGGGTCAAGTCCGGCGCTTGCGCAAACGCTAAAGAAATCGTTATCGCTTTCGAACAAGAAAGTCTGCGCGGCGCGGCGTGCTCGCAGCGTGCCGTCCTTCCACTCCTCAATAGCATTTACGATGACGGCCGTCCAAAGGCGGCGCTCCCCGATGAATTCTTCCGTGACTGAATCGCCGCTTACGGCGTGTATTTGCGTGGTGCTTCTCATCTGTCCCCCCATCTACTGCGGTTGTTCCGAGCGCCATGCCTGCGCCTCGATACTTGAAGGTGCATTCGACTGGCCACGCGGTGGCGCGTCTGATGTCTTTTACTGGAACTGTCGTAACTGCCTAGGGCACAGCAACTTGCGCTCGATTTAGAAGCGCTAGTGTCGGGGGTGCGCGAAGGGAACATCAGGGAAAGGGTGTTCGCTATGCGCAGCCGTTCACAAACGGAACAGTTCACAGGTGGCACCGCGGAAACCGTGAGACGAAGAAAGGTAGGGGCTTACTGCGCGACTTCAACCGCCAGAATCTCGCGCAGTTTTTCGGCCAGCGTTGCGAGTGTGAATGGCTTTTGGAGGAGTACAGCGTCATTCTCTAAAATCCCGTGATGCACCACGGCCTGGTCGGTGTAACCCGACATGAAGAGCACCTTGATTCCCGGACGCAGTTTTTCAATGCGCTCGGCCAGTTCGCGCCCACTCACGCCCGGCATGACGACGTCGGTCATCAGCAAGTGGATCGGAGCCGCACTCGTCTCTGCCATTTCGAGCGCCTTGCGGCCGTCCGCGGCCTCCATAACCGTGTAGCCGCTCGCTTCCAGGTATTCGCGCGCGAGTTGGCGGACTCCATCTTCATCTTCCACCAGCAGCACGGTCTCGGAACCTCGCAGCACTGCTTTCGACTCCGGCCGTCGTTCCTTGACAGCCTGATAGGATTCTTCCTCGATGCGCGGCAAGTAGATTTTAAAACTGGTACCGCGGCCGGGCTCGCTGTAAACCCACACGTATCCGCCGCTCTGCTTCACGATTCCATACACCGTCGCAAGGCCGAGCCCAGTGCCCTTCCCCTTTTCCTTCGTCGTGAAGAACGGCTCGAAGATGTGCGCCTGCGTTTTCGCGTCCATACCGCAACCGTTGTCTGTAACGGCGAGCATCACGTACTTTCCCGGCGCGAGGACGACGGAGTGGTAGGTAAACGAGGAATCGAGTTCCACGTTGGCGGTCTCGATGGTGAGCCGTCCACCCTGGGGCATGGCGTCGCGCGCGTTCACGGCCAGGTTCATGATTACCTGTTCGATCTGGCTGCGATCGGCTTTCACCAGCCACAGGTCCGCCGGGGTCGAAGTTTCGAGTTGAACGTCTTCGCCGATCAATCGACGCAGAATCGTCTCCATGTCGGAGACGACGCTGTGAACGTTCAAGATCTTCGGCGCGAGCATTTGCTTTCGGCTGAAGGCCAGCAGTTGGCGGGTGAGCGCCGTGGCGCGCTGGCCGGCCATTTGAATCTGCTCGGCGTTTCGCCGCAGCCCATCGCCCTGAGGCAAACGGTCCAAAAGTAGGTCGGCATAACCCTGAATCACCATCAGCAGGTTATTGAAGTCGTGCGCGATTCCGCCAGCCAGCCGTCCCACCGCCTCCATTTTCTGCGCTTGGCGTAGCTGCTCTTCGAGCTGCTTGCGGTCCGTAACGTCGAGCGACATGCAAATCGCACCGCGCACGTGGCCCTCGGCATCCCGCAAGGGCTCCGCATGGCACGCGTAGGAACCACCCTTCCACTCGATGTGGAATGTGACGGGCTCTCCCGCCACGGCGCGGCGGTGAGCTGCGACCGGAAGAAACGTCTGGTCCGCCGTCTCGAAATATTCGAAAAGCGACATACCGTTGACTTCGTTCGGCTTCAAGCCGAGCCGAGTCAGTCCCGCACCCACGCACGAAGTAAATCGGAGATCCTTGTCCACGGTCCAGAGCACCGCGGGCAATTGTTCCACCAGGACGCGCAAGCGCGCCTCGCTCTCACGGATGCGGGCGTCCGCGCGCTTGCGGTCGATGGCAAGCGCGATCTGGCCGCCCACCGAGGTTAAAAATTCGAGATCGCGCTCCGTAAAGGCATTCGCGTCTTCGTAGTGTTGAACGACGAGAACACCAATCGTCGCCGCGGGAGTCCTCAGCGGAACACCGAGCCACGAAGGTGAAGGAGTGCCGACGAGTTCAACGTCGCCGTCCTCGACCAGTTTGTCGAACACAGACTGCGGAATCAGCATCGCGCGGCCGGTATGATAGACGTACGCCGTGCAACTGCGGCCCACTTTCTGCGGCGCGGGCGCCACGTCATACCGGTCCACGAAAAATGGAAAGTGAAACATCGACGTGGAAGGCTCATACAACGCAACGAAGCAATTCTCGGCGTACAAGACGTTCCTCAGCGCGCTGTGAATCATTTTCAGCAGATCGTCGAGATTGTCCGTAACGTTGACGCTGTGGATGATCTCGGTGGTCACCTGCCTCTCGAGTTCGGAGCGCTTGCGCTCCGAAATGTCTTCCACTGTTCCCTCGTAGCTAACGATCTTGCCGCCGGCGTCGCGAACGGCGTGCGCGTTCTCTGAAATCCAGATCTTGGCGCCATCCTTTCGGCGAATCTGGTACTCGAAGCCTTCGATGACGCCGCGTTCGTGTATCAAACGCTTGAACTCGTCCCGGCATTGCGGATCGGCGTAGACCGTCCGGCCGACGTCTCGCACCTGGGCCATCATTTCCTCGGGCGACGAGTAACCGCACATTCTGGAAAGCGCCGGATTCACGCTCAGATAGCGGCCGTCGACGGTGGTCTGAAAAATTCCCTCCACGGCGTTTTCGAACAGACTCCGAAACTTCTCTTCCGCCTGACGCCGGGCCTGCTCCGCGCGGCGGCGTTCGCTGATATCCTCGTACATCGCGAAGCTGCCAAATCGCTTTCCGCCCACCGCCAGGGGCACGCCGATAATGTGGACGTCCAACAGAACACCGTCGCGCCGGCGGCGCTGCGTGGTGGCACGAGTAACTTCTGCGGCCGTGCGGGCCGTGAATTCGGTAGCCTCGGCCACGCGGTCGGGCGGAGCCAGCACTGAATCGAGCATCACGCCCGCAATTTCCGACATTTGATACCCGAAAAGACATTCAAAGGCGGGATTGCACATCTGGACGGTGCCGTTTACGTCGAGAACTACGATGCCGAGAGGATTGTTCTCCGAAAGCGCCTGCAGGTAGGCGGCGTGGGCCGCGATGCTACCCGCACCAGACGCGCTCGAAAAAGCCGAATCATCTGCCTGGGATGGGTGTTTTGCATCCCCGGAAGAGCGACCTGCGGCCTTGCGCTTGGGACGAAGCGTAGAAGTTCGGCTCGACATTTTTCGGACTTTTGCCCCAGGTTTTGAGCAGACGACGAACGGCCAAGGATCGCCCGCACTCAACTTTAGGGTAGGGTCTGGGCCAGCGTGTCACAATGGTACGTTCGTACTAAAGCGCAGATTTTACTGCACTTAGGTAACCTTCTGGGAACATTTGGGCTCGAAAATCACAAATATCGTGGTGTCGACGTTACTGGACGGAGGGTTACGCGAAAACAGCGTGCCGGAGTCGCGTCTACTTCAACGGCGGGGGCTCGGGGACGGCGGCGCCGTCTTTTCGGGGGTCGGAGGCCCCGTAGTTGACACCTTTCGCGAAATCGCGCCGGACGGCCTGGCCACCCCCCATGTTCGCGGAGTAGTTTCCGCGAACTTCAATCTTGTGGCCGCGTTGCGCCAGCGCGTCGCGCACCGGGGCCGGGATCCGCTCTTCCATCTGGACGTCGCATCCCGCGAAAGTAGGCTTCGTAAAGCGCGCGGCTTCGAGCGATTCCTGAATGTTCATCCCAAAATCGACAACGTTGGACACGAACTGCGCGTGCGCCTGAGCTTGATTGAAGCCGCCCATGATGCCGAACGCGATTCGCTCGTCACCGCGCGTCATGAACCCCGGAATGATGGTGTGCAGCGGCCGTTTGTGTCCCGCGAGCGCGTTGGGCGATGACGGATCAAGGCTAAAAAGGCCGCCTCGATTCTGCAGCGGAAAGCCGGTCCCGTCGGCAACCAGCCTGGAACCAAAGCCGGAGTAGTTGCTCTGAATCAGGGAAACCATGTTGCCGTCACGATCGACAACCGTGAGATACGTGGTGTCGCCCGCTGTCGGGAACGCCGGCTCGCCCGGTGAAACGTCGCAATTGGCTTTGCTCATATCGATCAGCTTGGCGCGCTGCGCCGCGTAGCCCTTCGCGAGCATGCCTTCCACGGGCACGCGGCTGAATTTCGGATCGGCGACGTAACGGTGCATGTCGGCATACGCGAGCTTTTTCGCTTCGATCATCGCGTGCAGTGCGTCGGCGGAATTGTGCCCGAACTGCGCCAGCGGGAACGATTCCATGATGTTGAGCATCATCAAGGCGGCAATTCCCTGCCCGTTCGGCGGAATCTCGTACACGGTCCAGCCGTGATACGTGGTCGAAATCGGCTCCACCCATTCGCTGGAGTAGGCCGCCAAGTCTTCCGCAGTCATTGTGCCGGCAATCTTCGAAGAGAACGCAACGATCCGGGCGGCTGGCTCGCCCTTGTAAAACGCGTCGCGTCCGCCGGAAGCGATGAGCTCGAGCGAATGAGCCAAGTCGGGATTGCGGAAGACGTCGCCCACGCGCGGCGCACGGCCATCGATCAAGAATGTCGCCGCTAGATTCTTGTCCTGTTTCAGGAACGACTCTTCGGTGGCCCAATAGGCGGCGTCCCATTCGGGAACCGGGAACCCCTCGCGCGCGTAGTGAATGGCCGGCGCGAGGACCTCGGAAAATTGCTTCCTGCCGAAGCGTGAAAGCAGTTTCGACCAGCCATCCACCGCGCCCGGCACTGTGACCGAGTGAATTCCCACTTGCGGCATCTCGCCGATGCCCTTGCTCTTGAGGAATTCGATGGAGAGTTTCGCGGGCGCCCAGCCACTTGCATTCAATCCGTAGAGTTTTCCGCTTTTCGCGTCGTAGACGATGGCGAAAAGGTCGCCGCCGATGCCGTTCATCATCGGCTCGACCACGCCCATAGCGGCGTTCGTGGCCACGGCCGCATCAATCGCGTTGCCGCCATCGGCGAGGATTGTCGCGCCGGCCTGCGCGGCCAAAGGGCTTTCTGCGGCGACGATCCCGCCCTGGCTCACCACCATCGACCGCCCTTGCGAGCGGTCTTGCGCTCCTGCCCCTGCGACGATGAACGTCATCGCAACGGAGCCTGACACGAAGATGGCAGCGAGTTTGGTGAGTCGTGGCACTTAGTTTGGTTGGTCAGTTTCCACACACTATTTTTTTGGACGCGACTCCGGTGGAACCACGCCGTTGTTGCGGTAGTAGGCGACCAGCTGACCATAGTGCTCGCCCATATGCTCGTCGTACCCGACCCAGTAGTACAGGTTTTTCACCACGCCTGCGTCGCCTTCCTTCTGGATTTCCGCGGCGCCGTCGGCAACCGATTTCTTCAGGAAGGCCACCGTTTGCTCTTTCGTTTTGTAATCGGCCACAGCGGGATCGTTGCGCGCGTCTCCCGCCTTGGTCCCGGTGGCGTGATTCAGCATGTCGTAGTTCGAGCCTGCGATATGCAACAGAACCTGCTGGAAGGTTCGGACGTCGGCGTTCGGCCGGTACGTGTATTTGTCTTCGGGCCAGTCTTGCGCCATCGCGATCAGCCGGTTGCCGACGTAATTCCAATTGGCGAGCACAGCTTCACTTGGAGTGCGTTGCTTTTGCGGCGCGCCCTCCTGGGCCTTCACGGAAGATGCGAGCATGGCGCTCGCAAGCAGCACAAGCAAGAACAACGAGCCTCGGGCAGTCTTCATAGACAATCTCCTTCGTGAATTATCCCGCCCCCAGGACCGCGATAGCCTATGCGGGTTAGCTGCCATTTGCAACCAGACAGTGCCAGGCGTGAACGAGCGACGAATCGAGTTCCGAGGCAAGCACGAGGGATGGGCGGCGTCTAGCGCGAGATGGCGCTAAGGCTTTCGCGGGCAGCAGCGATGGCGTAGTCGATATCGACGTCCGTGTGAGCGGCTGACACGAACAGGGCCTCGAATTGCGAGGGTGGAAGAAAAATTCCCCGTTCGAGCATCTCGCGGAAGAACGCTGCGAACCGCGCCGTATCCGACTTTTTCGCGTCCGCGTAATCGCGCACCGGATCGGCGGTGAAAAACAGGGTGAGCAAAGAACCGGCGGCGTTCACGCGGCCAGAAACCTTGGCCTCGCTTAGCGCCGCGCGCAGACCCTCGGCCAGCCGCTGCGATTTTTCGTTGAGCGAATCGTAGAAGCTGGGAGCTGCAAGTTTCGGCAGTGTGGCAAGGCCCGCGCGCATCGCCAGCGGATTGCCGGACAGCGTTCCCGCCTGATACACAGGTCCCAACGGCGCGACCATCTCCATGACGTCGCGGCGGCCGCCGTAGGCTGCCACCGGCAGTCCCCCGCCAATAATCTTCCCCAGGGTGGTCAAATCGGGCTCAATCTCGTACAGATTCTGCGCGCCGCCGTAAGCGATGCGGAACCCGGTGATCACTTCGTCGAAAATCAGGAGCGTGCCTTCGCGGCGCGTGATCTCGCGAAGCTCTTGTAGGAATCCAGCCAGAGGCGGGACGACGCCCATGTTCGCCGCCACCGGCTCAACAATCACGGCCGCGATTTTCCCGGCGTGCTTCCGAAAAATGGTCTCGACGGTAGCGGGGTCGTTGTACGGCGCGTTCAGAGTGAGCCTTGCGAACGCGTCTGGAACGCCCGCGGACGAGGAAATACCCAGCGTCGCGAGGCCTGAACCCGCCTCAACGAGAAAGCTGTCGGAGTGGCCGTGATAGCCGCCCTCGAACTTCAAAATAAGGTCGCGCTTCGTGAACCCGCGCGC
>Ga0181538_10004583_pt1 | contig 12833 bp, 15 predicted proteins | sample PEATcosm2014_Bin_40_FD_119773 | JGI IMG/M metagenome (GOLD analysis project Ga0181538, IMG submission 119773) | Peatland microbial communities from MTU Mesocosm Facility, Houghton, MI, USA - PEATcosm2014_Bin23_30_metaG | ecosystem: Environmental > Terrestrial > Soil > Wetlands > Peat | place...
GTTTCCGCAAGGCGTTGCTTTTCATCGCTAAAAAGCAAGGTAAAACCGAACTAGCCGCGATCATCGCTAATTATTTGCTATTCTGCGATGGTGAGCCGGCACCGGAAATAGTATCTGCTGCGGGGAGTAGTGAGCAGGCAACCAAAATATTCAAGGCGGCCGTCGCAATGATCCAAGCTGAGCCACAGCTATCGACCCGCGCAGAGATTCTATCGCGGTCAATCCGACACCTGACCGATGGTGGGACGTACAAGGTTCTGCATTCCAATTCCGCTACGCTCCACGGCGGCAATCTTCACGGGGTTTTGGTCGATGAGCTATTCGTAGTCGATGCGGAGTTAGTTGACGCCCTTGAGACTTCAACTAGAGCGCGTTCCCAACCGTTATTACTGTTTACAACTACTGCGGGGGATGATCCTGAATCTATCGCCGCCGAGGTCCACCAGTACGCTTGCGGGGTACGGGATGGATTGATTGCCGATCCGACATTCCTTCCGTGCATCTATGAAGTACCGGCCGACGCGGATATTTCAAATCCCGACAATTGGAGATTGGCCGCGCCTAACCTGGGCGTGACGGTGCCGGTGAGTGAGTACGAAAAGGATTACCGCGAAGCGCTTCAGGTTCCCCGGAAAATGAGCATCTTCCGCCAGTTCGCGTTGAACCAGTGGGTCCATGCAGCTAAGGCATGGTTGTCATTGGAGCAATGGCAAGCCTGTGGCCAGCCATTCAAACTTGAGGATTTCAAGGGGTGTAAGGCGGCGCTCGGCGTTGACTTAAGTAGTTGCGTTGACACGACCGCCGTTGTCGCGGCCATTGAAAAAGATGGCAAGGTTTATATCTGGCCGGAGATTTTCATACCGGGGGATAACACCGTCGCCGGAGCATTGAGACGCCAGAAGCAGGATCGGGCACCATATCAATTGTGGGTTAAACAAGGATACCTGACCGCGACGGATGGCAACGCGGTGGACTATCGCGCGGTCGAAAAGCGGATCAAGGCGATTTGCGACATTCTGGACGTTGTTGAAATCGGAGCCGATCCGGCTGGCCAGCAGATGCTACTTTCAAATCTCATCGACGCGGGGCTGCCCGTTGTAACCGTCCGACAAGGATGGAGTCTTTCGCCCGCGACGAAAGAGGTTGAACGAATGGTAATCACAAAAGAATTGGTGCATCCGCTGAATCCTTGTTTCTCATGGCAAGTAAGTTGCGCCGCGATAAAGGTCGATGACCAGGAAAACAACTGGGTGGTCAAGGGCCGTTCGCGGGGCCGGGTGGATTCAGTAGTTTCCATGAATATGGCCGTCAATAGTCTCAAATTCGGCAAAGGCAAGGATGCGTCAGGTTGCTCCAATTACTACGAAAAGCATCCAGAGTTAATCACGCTATGAGAGTGAGGCGAGAAAATGGGTTTGTTACAAAGATTGTTTGGCCGTAGCAATGACGAAAAGCGGATGAGTTTTCAAGGCGGGGGCTGGCAGCCAACCAATCCGAATTGGCAACCATCGGATTATCTCCCGCCTACCATCGGCATTTTTAACGCTGTTGGCCGCTCCGATGCGGGGATTGTTGTTGATGAATATAGCGCGTTGACCGCATCCGCCGTTTACGCTTGCGTTAGCGTCATTGCAAATACGATAGGTACTCTCCCCATTCACGTCCAGAAAAAGGATCAAGCGGAAAAGGTGATTGACCACCCGGTTTATCGCCTATTGCACGATGAACCAAATGAGTTGATGACCAGCGTAGTTTTCCGCGAAACAATGATGCTCAATCTTCTGCTCTGGGGGCATTGTAATGCGTTCATCGAAAAAGACCCGCAGGGTATCCCGGTGGCTTTGTACCCACTTCGCTCCGCAGTGACTCGGCCAATCAGGATGTTCGGCCAGCTTCTTTATCTGACACAAGTGGGTACAACGATGATGTACCTGACCCCCGATCAAGTCTTTTCCGTTGTCAACCTGACGCTGGATGGTATCACGCCCATTAGTCCGATCATGGAGGCCCGCCAGTCAGTCGGATTATCATTGGCCCTTGAACGGTTCGCCGCCAAGTTTTTCGGCAATGGATCAAACGTCGGCGGCATCCTGACGCTGCCACCGGGGATGAAACCGGAGGCTGTCGAAAACTTTGTTGCAAGTTGGAAAAAGAAATATGCGGGGCCTGACAATGCATTGAAGATTGGATTACTACCGCCCGACTACAAATTTACCCCTACCAGTACCGACCCTGAAAAGGCCCAGGCATTGCAGGCCCGCGTCAACCAGATTCGGGAGATAGCGCGAATCTATCGCGTGCCACTTCACAAGGTAGGCGATCTTGAGCGGGGCACATTCTCAAATATCGAATTTCAATCCCGCGAATTCGTATCGGATTGCTTGCAACCGTGGTGCGTAAAATGGGAGCAAGAAGCAAATCGCAAACTGTTTCTTGAGCGGGAGAAACCATCGCTTGAGGTCAAATTTGATCTTGACGGTTTGCTCCGCGCCGATATTGCCGCTCGCAACGCTGCCTATATGCAGGGCCGTCAAGGTGGCTGGTTGACGGTCAATGAAATCCGCGAAAAAGAGGGTTTGCCCCCGGTCGCGGGCGGCGATTCATTGCTCCAACCTTTGAACATGACGCCAATCGGTGGGGGCGGCGCTCTTACCGCGCCCACACCGCCGAAATCCGATGTTGACGATCAAGCCCCCGCAAGTCGGGCGCTTATCATCGACGCGGCCCAGCGCGTGCTGACGAAGGAATCAAAAGCATTCGCCCGGGCCGCTAAGAAATTTGTCGGGCATCCCGATGAGCTGCGCGCGTGGGCCGACAACTTCTATACCGCTCACGCGGACCTTGTAACCCGCGCGATGACGGCTTCATTCAAGGCTGCCGCAATCGGTCTGGCGCCCACCGACTACGCCAAGCGCCATTGCGCTGATTCCATCCGCGCCATCGGCGCGGCAATCGACGCTGGCGCCACCGCTGACGATGTAATCGACGAATGGGAAACAACCCGACCGGCTGAAATTGCCGATCAAGTGCTAACCAAGGTGAGGGTTTGAAAATGACAAACGATTATGAAATCCGAGTTGTAGAGGCCAGTGACCTTGAATTGCGAGTCGGCCAAGCCGGCGAATCGAATGGAATGACCGGATACCCGGTTGTATTTGGTGCGCTGTCTGCCGATCTCGGCGGTTTCAAAGAGCGGGTCATGCCTGGGGCGTTCAAAACTGCGATAGCCGGGGGGTTCGGCCATGATATTCGGGCACTGGTGGACCATGACCGCTCCAAATTGCTAGGGCGTACATCGAACAATACCCTGCGACTCGCCGAGGATGCGAAGGGCTTGAGGATGGACGCCGATCTGCCGGATACATCCTACGCGAAGGATACGAAGGTGCTGGTAGACCGGAAGGATATAAAAGGTATGAGTTTCGGTTTCAAGGTGCCGCCGGGGGGACAGCGGCTTGTCAAAGAAAATGGCGTAAATATTCGGGAACTAACAAACATCGACTTATATGAAGTAACAATAACGTCAATTCCAGCATACGGGGCCACATCCGTTGAATCCCGCGTTGATCCTTCCATTGCCGCTCAATTCTCCGAACCGACTCCGCGGCCAAACTATGAGAAGCGAAGTAAGGTAATACGCACCGCCCAAGCTAGTATCTAGCGAAGTATCAAAATCGACATTCTGCAAGATAACTAAAGATTGTAGGTATGATACCGACCGTATGTATTGAGAGGCCGAGAATCAGCTATAGCCGGAGCTTTTGCTGACCACCGATTCAACTGCCTTTCGTCCGCTGGTTCCGTTGTGGGACTGGCAAATCATTTCAAAGACGAAAGTGAGTTGTCTATGTGGCAGAAGATCAAGCAACTGCGGGAAGAGCGCGGCGAATTCCTTGCTAAGATGAAGGCGATCCTTGCGAAGTCGGATACGGAAAAGCGCGATCTGTCGGAAGCCGAGAATAAAGAATTTGACGATTACAATACAAAGGCCGAACAACGCAAGGTCCAGATTGGGCAATACGAGCGGACCCAGGAGCTTGAAACCGAACTGGCCAAGCAGGGCAAGGGTGAAACCCGTATCGGCCGTGATGACCTGAATACTCCCGAAAAAGCAGCGGAAGCGAAAAAGGCTGAGGCCCGCGCCGCGTTCGATAAATATCTGCGGTTCGGCAAAAACGAATTGGCGGACAATGAAACGCGCGCTTTGACCGTGACGGGTGCGGGCGTTGTCGGCGACCGGCCGTTTTATGACCAGCTTGTCTTGGGCATGAAATGGTATGCGGGCGTCCGGCAGTGCGGGGCAACCGTGCTACCGACTTCGGACGGCAATCCCTTCACCGTGCCCGGAATGAATGATACCTCGAATACGGGCATTCTGGTGGGTGAGGGGTCGGATAGTGAAAGTGAGAATGACCCGTCAACCAATACCATTACTTTGAATGCGTACAAGTTTGACTCGACGTGGATCAAGCTCAGCTTGGAATTGATCCAAGATGCGGCGTATCCGGTTGAGGCAACCATCCTTTCGATGGCCAGTGAGCGTATCGGCCGCGCGCTGAATACCTACACGACCACCGGCAACGGTAGCGGTCAGCCGGACGGTTTCCTTACCGCCGCGACTACGGGTATCACGAGCGAATACCACAACGCTATCCAGTATGAGGAAATCATCGACTTCATCCATAGTTTGGATGCGGCGTACCGCAATACTGGTAAGTGCTTCATCATGCTTCACGATACTACCTTGGCCGCAATTCGGAAACTCAAAAACCCACTCGGCCAGTACATCTGGAGCGCCGGTGAAACGGGTGCTCCGAGTGCGATCCTTGATTACAAGTATGTAGTCAATAACGACATGCCCCAACTGGCTACCGCTGGCGCCGGTGGCAACGTCATGGCGTTCGGCGACTTCTCGCGCTATTTCCTGCGTGACGTAACCGCACCGTGGATCGTCCGCGCTGACGAGCTTTTCATTTCCGATGGTTTGGTGGGCTACAAGGTGTTTTCGAGGCACGACGGCAACTTGGCCGACACCCGCGCGGTCAAGCTGCTTACCCTCGGCTCGAATTAAGGGCTTAGGTTTATATCGCCCCGGTCTTACTCCGGGCCGGGGCGGTATTTCACAATTCTCAAGCGAGGTCCACAATGGTCAACGTCCAAATTCTGCAAAACGTGGCGGGCGGCTCCGGCGTCAATTACCCCGCAGGCAGTATCATCAGCATTTCCCCTTCCGGTGCCGCCGACGCTATCGCGCGCGGTGCTGCAATCCCGGTCGGACCATCCCCGTCAGGTAGTCTTTATACGCTATACAGCAATGCGGGTTATATCCCGCTGACTCCGGACCCGTCAGGGTACATCGGTCCAAGCGGCCATATCTCCGGGCCGTCCGTGGGCCAAACTGGTTTCTATCAGAGTACCAGTCCATTCGGCACCCCGCTTTTCACGGTTGTATTCCCCGGACCGCGCGAAGCCGTGTTCGATGTTTTGAAGCTCCGATTACCGTTGTGGTGAACCATGAAAATCCGGCTGACCAAACCAGTGATAGGAGCATGGAAGGGTAAGCCGGGCGATGAGGTTGACCGGCCTGATAAAGAGGCGGGTCAGCTAGTCGCGGGCGGGTTCGCGGTATTGGTCAAGGCCCCGGTCAAGCTCGAAACGGCCACGCTCAAAACGGAATTGGAAACCGCAGACAAGGTGTGACATGGGATTGATCGCGCTTGAACCATCTTCAAACCCCGTATCGCTTGCCCAGGTCAAGCAGCACCTTCGGATCGTCAATGACATTGACATTGCCCCCAGCGGAAGTATTCCGGCATCCAGCAGCGATGATCCAACCCTAACAGTTTACCTTGAGGCCGCGCTTGAGTATGCCGAGACGCAAACCCGACAACAATTTTGCGAGCGCCAGTGGCAATTGACCCGCGTTGCGTTTCCGGGCCGCCATCGTCATTCCGACTATGCCTTTAATGACGGGGTTGCGGACTGGTTTCCGGTCCACAATCTCCACGATGATCGACGTGAAATCAAGCTGCCAAAACCCCCATTGATTTCCGTCCAGTCGGTTCAATACATCGACCCAAGCGGCAACAATCAAACCTTGTCGCCTACCGTCTATACGGTTGATAACACCGTGCGGCCCGGGCGGATCGTACTCAATCCGGGTCAGTGCTGGCCCACTACCGGCCACTACGCGAACGCGGTGACAATCGCTTTTACGGCGGGGTATTCCGACGCCGTTCCCATGATCCTTCAGGAACTAATCCAATTACTTGTCGGCCATTACTACGAAAATAGGGAAGGCGCAATCGACCGGACCATTTCGGTAGTACCGATGGCCGTTCAATCCATCATCAATCAGGAAATGTACCCCGAAATTGTAGGTTGAAATGGCAAGTGTGAAAGTCAATGTCGAATGTCGGTTGAGGTGGTACGCCAGATGGTTACTTATCGTCGCCGCGTTGCTGGCAAGGATCGCGCTTCGCATCCCTCACGGCTGGATCGTCGCGGTAACGAATAAATCGTGGTTGATGCGACTCGATAAGGGCAAGTGGCGACGGATCACGATCAACAACGCGGGAAGGATCGTGAATTAAATGCGTGCCGGTCGCATGCGAGATTTCATTGCACTGCTGGCGCCAGCCCCGACCGACGATCCACGCTTCGGGGAACAACCGGGCTGGACAACTTTTGCGAATGTATGGGCGAACGTAACGCCAACAAAGGGTGATGAGCCGGTGGTCAATCAAGGCGTCCAGACGGAAATAAGCTACACCGTTTTGATGCGGTACATGGCCGGGGTTGATAACACGTTCCGCATTACCTATCGCGGCCAGACACTTGAAATACTTAGTTGCGTAGACCCTGACGGTAGACGCCGACAACTGGCGATTGAAGCAAAGCAAAATGTGGGGGTTTCATAATGGCCGGTGGCGCTACATTGATGGGCGATAAGGAACTGGAAAAATTGTTCCAGACCCTTGGCGAACGGGTAGAGCGAAAGATTACCCGTCAAGCGGTCAATGTCGCGTTGACGCCATGTCTCAAGTCAGCCCGCGCCAAAGTGAAAAAGGAATCCGGTTTACTGGAAGAATCACTTGATAAGAAAATCAAAACCTATCCGGAGTCGATGACGGTGGTGGGGCTGGTTGGACCGAATACGGCGGTATCCGGGGAATATGAAGGCGAATTGCGGGTGCCATGGCGGTACGCCCATTTGGTTGAGGATGGCCACATTGATCGGGCTGGCAACTTTGTACCGCCTCAGCCATTCCTGCGGCCCGCGTTTGATGAGACTCAAGGCCAGATGCTTGACGTTATGGAAACCCGGCTCGGCAAGGGAATTGAGCGGGAGGCGGCCAAACGTGATTGACGTAGCTTTCCTGCAACTTCTTTCCAATGACGATGAAGTGGAAGCTATCGCCGATGGTCGGGTTTATTTTGATGTTCGGCCGCAGGATGAACGTCAGCCGTCGATAGTATTGAACCTAATTTCGGCGACACCAGGTATGACATTCCAAGGCCGGGGCGGTTATGTAAATGGACGTATGCAAGTGAATTGCTTAGCGCCGACGAAATCACTAGCTAAGTCATTAGCTCAAGCGGCACGCGATGCGCTTGATGGCTATGTAGGTACAACGGACGGAACTATGTTTAGTTATATCCTTACGCAAAACTTCCGAGATATACCAGTGGTAGTTCTGCCCGGTGCAGCGACTCCCGCTAGTTATGGCGTATCGGTTGATGCGCTGTTCATGGCAGCAGAATGAAAAGGATGGTGAGTTATGAGCGTAGGTGGCTATGGTACACAGATGGCGTATGGGAATGCACCTACGCCAAGCGGCACAACCTCGTGGACGAATTTCGCAAACGTGATTGACATTAAGAATGCGATGAAGATCGTCGCGAAAGACATTGATACATCGACGCTCACGTCGCCCGGCGAGTTTGAAACGTCCGCGCCGGGCTGGGCTAAGGGCGATAACGTCGAAATGAAAATCCAGTTCGACAAATCGCAAAATGCGACGGTTTATGGCCTATTCCGTCAGCCGCTTGGATACAAAATCACGTTCCCCGATGGGACTCAGCCGACCACCGGCTCACAGTGGCTATGGCCCGGCTACATCAACGGATTCGGAAACGAAGTGGACCGCGAAAATCTCGTTACCGCCGACATAACGGTCAAGGTCGCCGGTCAACCGGTGTTTATCCCCGCATCCTAAACCGCAGATATGGAGTGGATCATCATGCTTTCAAAAGAATTGATTCTAGGCGCATCCGACTTGCCGATTGAGGAAGTACAAGTACCCGAATGGGCTGGCGTTGTTTACGTCAAGACCCTCAAGGGTCGGGAGCGCGATGCCTTTGAACAGAGCATCATCGACGCCAAAAAGAAGGGCGGTACAAACCTTGTGAATGTCCGCGCACGCTTGGCTGTCCGCGTTCTTACTGACGATAAGGGCAACCGTGTCTTTACCGACGCGGATGCCGATGCGCTTGGCGAGAAATCCGGCAAGGCACTTGATCGCATTTTCGACGTTGCCCAACGGCTGAGCGGCATCGGCGCGAAAGAGGTTGCAGAGCTTGAAAAAAACTGATTGCCCGGCCTGAGCGGCAGTTCTATCTCCGACTGGCCGCTCGGCTGGGCATGACCGTGCGGGAATTGTTGGAACGCATCGACGCGCTGGAATTATCCGAGTGGCAAGCGTTCTACAACCTCAATCCATGGGGACAAGAGCGCGACGATCTGAGGGCGGGAATCATCGCAAGTACGGTAGCGAATTGCATGACGGATAAGAGCAACTGGAAGCCGTCCGATTTCATGCCGAAGTTTGGACCGCCCGAACCTGAGCCCGAGCCGCAGACGGCGGAACAAATGAAGCAAATTTGCATCCGGATGAACGCGATGATGGGCGGAAAGTTTATGTGAGGATCGTGTGCCGACAATTGCATCACTCAACGTCATGCTTACTGCGTCAATCGGCGGATTCTCCGCGACGATGAAAACCGCCGCGTCAGGGCTGAAGTCTGTCGGCAATGTGGTATCCGAAGTCAGCAGCAAAATCTTTTCATTGACCGGCGTCCTAACGGGGGTGGCATCGGCCGGGGCGCTTGTATTGCTGGTCAAAGGGTCGATGGAATCCATTGCCGCGACGGGTCGGTTATCCGACCGGCTCGGCATCGCAACCGAAAAACTAGGCGGATTGCAGTACGCGGCCAAGCTGGCGGGCGTCGAAAATGAAACCCTCACCGGTGGCCTTGAAAAGATGCTAAAAAATCTCGGCGAGGCGGCTGAGAAGAGCGGCCCGGTTGCCGCTGCTCTAGCGTCAATTGGTTTGAACGCGAAACAACTAGCGTCCATGGCCCCCGATGAAGCATTTGAGAAAATCGCGGACGGTTTGAAGTCAATAACGAATCCGGCAGAGCGCGCAGCAACCACCGTAGCGATCTTTGGCAAGTCGGGCCAAGAGTTGCTCCCCATGATGATGCAGGGATCGGAAGGCATCAAAGCCGCAGCCGCCGAAGCTGCAAAACTTGGCGTAACATTCAACCGCGTAGATGCCGCCAAGGTAGAGCTTGCGAATCAATCCATTATCAAATTGCAAAGCGTTTTGACCGGGGTAATGAACACACTGGCAATTCAGCTTTCCCCGTTCATTACCGCCGTCGCCAACAAATTCGTTGGATTTGCAACGTCCGGACGCGGAGCAACGGGGATGATCGTTAGCGGATTCGGTGCGGTGTTGAATGCTATCGCATACGTCGCGGATTATCTCTCCATCGTAGAGGCTGGCTGGCAAATGCTTCGCAGTGGCGCCAGCTTCGCGCTGGGTGGAATCGTCGATGCCATCGGGTATGTGCTGGATGCCCTCGATTGGCTATTGAAGAAATTGCATATTACGCAGACGGGCATGGGTCAGGCCGCGCACGATCTTGCAAAGGGATTTTACGATACCGGGAAAGAGGCGTTTCACAAGGCGGGTCAGGATTGGAGCGATTTTGCAACCGGGGCGAATAGCAAGGCCGCGCGCGCAGCGATGCAATCCATTGAAGATGCAAGTAACAAAGCCGCAACCGCTATCGCCGCCGATGCTGCCAAGATGAACGGCGGGGCCGATGCTGCTGAGGATTGGGCTAAGAAACTTGAGGAGGCGGCGGCGAACGCCAAAAAGGTGACGGAAACCCTTGCCGAGCTTCATAAGTCGGTTGATACGTTCGGTCAGACTTCGGCCCAAAAGAAAATCTTTGACTTGAAATCGCTCGGCGCCAGTGCATCGCAAATTGCCGAAGCCCAACAACTCATCGACAAGCTGGGTCAGCTTGAGGCCGCGAAAAAGAAAATGGAGTCACAACAATCCGCGGCTAAATCCGTCTTTGAATCGACGCGGACCCCGGTGGAGAAATACGAGCAGCAAATCGGCAAGCTATCCGATCTGCTCAACTCCGGGGCGATTGACTGGGATACCTACGGCCGCGCTGTTCAGCAAGCCCGCCAGAAACTTGAGGACGCGGCCAAGACGCAAGGCCCGCAGATCATGGAATCCGGTAGCGCTGAAGCCCAGCGATACGCCTATGACCAAAATCAGGGCCAAAGGAAAATCAATTCCAATAAGGATGAGATTTCCAAGCTCCAATACAACGAGCAGTACCAGTCGCGGTTGATCCTTCAGCGGATCGAAAACAAACTCACGGAAGATGACGCGGCGGATGATGAAACGGTAGACATTGGATGAGCGAGCGGACCCCAACAATCCCACAAAAGGTCGAACAAAAACTGTGGACGAAATACGTCCGCACGCGGAGTAGTGCCGTAGAAAATGAAATCGTCCGACTTTATCAACCATTTGTCGCCGGTGAAGCCGAAGCGCTTTGTAGGCGGCTTCCGAAACTTGTACGGCGGGATGATTTGATTGCTTATGGAACGGCCGGGCTACTGGATTCCATCCGCAAGTTTGACCCTACGGCTGGCGTCAAGTTTGCGACATTCGCTCGCCGTCGCATATTTGGCGAAATGATTGACGGGCTGCGGGAATTGGCACCGCACACCCGCGCAATAATGACCCGGCTACGGGACATTGACGCCGCGGAAAATAAGCTCTTAGGTCAACTCGGCCGACAACCGACCCATGAGGAAATCCGCAAGGCGGTCGGGCTGGATAAAAAGAGATTTGCACATGCGATGGAATGCCGCCCATGTCTAGTGAATCAATCCTTGAACGAAAGATTTGTATCGTGGGAAGGCCAATACGAGTTTGGCGATATGCTCGCCGATCCGCGCGTACATGAGCCGGGGGCGGCGATGGATGCGGCTACGATCTTCACTTGGACCCTTAACAATCGAAAATTGACCGATGCCATCATCATTGGATTTTATTTCCTGCAAGGCTTGACCCAGCGGGAAATTGGCAAGTTTCTAGGTATGACGGAATCACGCATATCTCAAAAGGTACGGGATATTGTTCGCATCCTGCGGGCTGAATTTACAAGGGGTGATTTGTGATCGTAGCCGTTGAACCAATTTGGGAACGTCGCCGCTCACAGTACCGCGTCAATAAAATGACGCATTATCTGATGTGGCTTGTGACCTCCGATGACGGCAATGACGGCCCCGCCCTGGCGATCCTGGCGGATGGAATCCCCGACCCCGGTACGGCCTTTGTCGATGCCGATGGCAACGTGGCGTATCTCTCCGGCTTGGACGTTGACCCGCGTGCCGGATCGGATCGGCATTTCGAGGTTCAAGCCGAATTTACAACCCTTGACCCGTCCGCCCCCGACGATAACCCGCTGAATCAACCGCCCGGATTTACTTGGTCATATCAGGAATCGACGGAAAATTACTTTCAGGACAATACCCCCGTAAGCGCTACTCCCCCGGGGCCGTATCAAGTGACGAATTCAGCGGGCGAAGCATTTGAACAATTCCTTCAGCGTGAAAACGGGATGCTCACGATCACGATGACCCGCAACGAAGCCACGAATAACGCGGCGGCCAATGACGCCTATTCCCATACGATCAACCAGGGGGCTGTGAGTCTTGATGGCACTTCATTCGGCGTCGGCATCCTGAAGCTATCGCCCATCGGTGCGGTGAAATCGTTTAAGACTCTGCGCGATGGAACGGCACTGACGTACTACGCGAAAACCTACGTCTTTAAGTGCAAGACGGCGGGGTGGGACGATAAACCGCTTGACGTTGGATTCAATTCTTTGGTCGGCAATACCACCACGAACACGCAATCACTCCGCAGGATCATCGACGCCAACGGCAACCCCGTGACGAAGCCGTGGCCGTTGGACGGATCGGGGAACAAAAAACCAAATGCAACCGATACCCCATTCGTGCTCGATTTCAAACCCTACAAAACTGCGGACTGGACCGCACTGGCGTTCGCATGAGCGGCGTAAACTTTACCCTTGACGCGGCCAAGCGGATCGCAGCGGTGGTGCGCAAGGTTGAGCAGACGCCGAGCAGTTTGAACGGCGCAAGCAACCCGTCATTGACCCCCGGCATGACGTTTTGGGCCGCGCTCATGGGATGCGATATTTCCGGTACGTTTTGGGATTGGACCGCCGTATCACCATGCCTTCCAAATCTTTCGTCAAGCGCTTCCATCAACGGTATCACTACAGGTACATGGCAGTTTGCCGATCCTTACGTCTACGGCTTCGGCAATGCCCGCGAAGCAAATCGCAACGTGGGTTTCAATCCGGGTACAGTTGTCTTGATGCAATTCGTCGGCTACGGGATTGCCCAGCCCTTTGACGGAACGATTATCACAGGCACCGTGACGCTGGCCGGTGGTACTCCCGCTCAAGTCGCGGGGGCCGATGGA
>Ga0181538_10004584_pt1 | contig 12828 bp, 10 predicted proteins | sample PEATcosm2014_Bin_40_FD_119773 | JGI IMG/M metagenome (GOLD analysis project Ga0181538, IMG submission 119773) | Peatland microbial communities from MTU Mesocosm Facility, Houghton, MI, USA - PEATcosm2014_Bin23_30_metaG | ecosystem: Environmental > Terrestrial > Soil > Wetlands > Peat | place...
CCGGGCCGTTCATTTCGTAAAAGGTACCTGCGCCGGTGACTTTCGGGATCAGGCCGTTGAGCCCTCGCTTGGGATTGTTGCCATCGGCTCGATCCGCCGAGACCGTGGGATTGCGGTAAAAGGCGTCGCGCGCTTTATCGTCGTAGTTGAGGTCAACGGTGATGATGTAAGGGTTGCCCCAGGGATCGCGGTAGATTCCGTCCTGGCCAACCCCGGACGATTTAACATCGCCGGACATGTGCGCAGAGAGATAGGTGGTCTTTTGCGGATTCTTAGCGTGGCCGAGGTCGATGGTCGGCACGCCTGGCGCGCCAGGCCAGTACTCCATGTCCAGGAGCGCGGCCATGACTTCAGCGTTGTTCGTCTGATAATTGCCCGGCGCGAGAATCTTCTGGTAACCGCCTGGCATGCTGAAACCAGTGCCGGCAGGGGTATTAAGACCCCCGGGACCTGCGCAAATGACCCCCGCAGTACCAAAAGTGAAATCCTCGCCGAGTCTCGTGGCCTCGCTCATCGCGGTGAGCGCCCCGACGCTCGAGACGGGGAACTTGCTGTAGTCGGCCTCGTAGGTATGAATGGCGTTGGCGATGCTGGCGGTTTCTATCTGCGCCTTTTTCACTTGCGCCTTCACCTTGACCCGGCCAATGACCGGCAAGAGCATTGCGGCCAGGATGGCGATGATGCTGATGACGACGAGGAGCTCGACCAGGGTGAAACCCCGGGCGGCGCGGCGCGCGGACTTGCACCCGCAGGGGTGAGTATCAGTGTGGGTTTTCATAGAATTGAACGGAATACCGGGAAGCGTGATGCGTGAAACGTGAAACGTGAAACGTGATGCGTTATGCGGGCAGGTGGGCGGCAGGCTGCGACGTGCAACAAGGCGTGGGGCGGGGCGAATGATCACCGGTGCCTCCCAGGCGCAATCCTGCCACGCCACTGGGACCCGCCCGTAGCTGGCGAGCAGGTTCTGGGTCAAAGCTGCATCAAGCTTGGGATCGGGCCGCGAGTCGTCCCGGCTCGCAGCACGGACAAACACGGCAGGGCGCTCGGAACACCAGATCGTCCGGGAGCCGCTGCGAGCCGGGACGGCTCGCGGTCCGGCGAGTTTGATGCAGCCCGATTTGCTGGTCGAGCAATTGCGCGTGGCTTGCGGCGTCATGGTGGGTAGGAACCGTCAGTTACGATCGGTCTGTCGCTCCAGTTGCAGATGCGATTGGTCTTGCTGCCGACCATCACGTCAATCCACAGGTCATAGGACTTGGGATTGTGGTATGGACTGGAGGAGTTGTAGCGCCAAGGGTTGAGCTTGGCGCCGCGGCTGTCGGTGTAAACCGTGCCCGGCCACCCGTCGATCCCTGAGCCAAGCACGAAAGACGAAGCCGGGGTGCTGTTGGTAATTGCCATGAATTGGCTTGGCTTGAGGTTGTTCAAAAAGGCCGTTGCGCCCGGTGTGTCGTCGCTCCTCCCGGGCCGGCTGCAGTTCGCAAAGCCGGTCACATTGGGGCCGAAGGCTAAAGTGAGGTCGGCGGCAGTTATCCGGGCACTACCGTCCAGCGTGACATAAACCGGGGTGGCCAGGGTTCCCACGTTGGTCGTGCCGAGCAGCTCGTAATAAAGCTGATTGCGAGCCCAATTGGTGCCATTGTCCGGCGGGTAGTAGCCGAGTTTCTGGTAGAAGCGCTCGATGGCCGTCTCCATCTGCGTCAATTCGCCCTTCGCCCGGGTGCGGATGGCGGATGCCTTCACTCCCTGAACCGCCGGGAAGGTCAAAGCGGCGAGCAGGGCGATAACGGAGATGACGACGAGGAGTTCAATCAGCGTGAAGGCCGAGGAAGTGCGGGACAGCGGAGGCGTGATACGTGATGCGTGTTGCGTGTTGAGTGAAACCGCACACTGGTTTCTGCATTCTGCATTCTGCATTCTGCATTCTGCATTCTGACTTCTGGTTGGTGTTTTCATCGTTCGCGCAGTTCGTTTTCCAGTCGCTCACTCAGCCATTGTTTGATCATGCTCTGGTAATTCAAGTAGCGGGATTGGGCGATCCGCTTGATGCGCGCCAGCATCCGCGGATCGATTCGCAGGGAGATGGCGACGGAACCGGAGGCCTCGGCATTGCCGGCCACCGCGGCTTCCATGAGGCGCAGGTCGGGCTTGTTCTCCGCCCAGAAAGTCGCCTCGGCCTCTTCGCTGTCGAAGATCGGCACTTCTTCCCATTTGGCAATCGCACGCATTGTTCGTATTCGGTCACTGGCCGCAGGCTACAAGGCCAGACTCTGATCCAGCCTCCGCTGATAGAAGAACCGTTCTTCGGGCTCGAACGGGCGGGCGTAAAGGACGCGGGCCTGTTTTCCGTTCGTGCGATACACGCTGAAGATTCCGATGCCACCCACCGAAACGCCCAGGTTAAAATACCGGGCTTGCACCGAGAACCGGGGGGAATCCGGCAACAGCCGAATCGCGAACGGGTCTTCAAACGATTCTTCGATTTCCTGCAACGTCAAAGAGCTCTCTAAATTGAAGGGCGGATTATTCCAATCAAACTCCATAGCAGCTCAATTGTAAATGTAATGCCCATGCAATGTATTTACATTGTATTTACACGATGCCTTGCCTGTTGTCAAGCGCATACAGAAAGATTTCTCAAAAAAAGTTGCAGCCGCACGCCCCAAACAGTCACGCCTCTGGCCCTCCGATTCCTCCAGCCCTGCATCAGAATATCCTGCGGGCCTCCCCGGAGCCTCGCCGGAGGCTCGCCGTAGTACCCTCGATCAAATCAAGGGTACTACGGCGAGGCAACGGCGAGGCTACGGTGGAGCTACGGAGTTACCTGCGTGGCACATGGGAAGTACAAGCCTGGCACGAGCGACCCAAATGGGGTTGTCAGGTGGCCGAAATGCAAGGGAATCCGGAGGCACAGGTGATAGGGGACGGCATCCGAATGTCCTATTTGTGGACAATAGGGCTTGGCTCATCGGTTACCCTGAGTAACGGTTTCCGTCAGTTGACCAGAACCAAACACGGCACTGGAAGCACCTGCATCCTGACGCCCGGCAACGATCCGGCCTGTGCCGGCGCGCGGTCGGCCTGGCATGGGGGTTATTGGACTAATCTTTGTCACCCTTGCCACCGCCTTCACTGCCGACCTTGTTCATCAACTCGATGAGGGGAAGGAACATGGCGATGACGATGCTGCCGACGATGACGGCCAGGAAGACAATCATGATCGGCTCCAGGAGCGAGGTCATGGCGGACACGGCGTTATCGACCTCATCGTCGTAGTTGTCGGCGATCTTGAGAAGCATTTCAGGGAGGGCACCGGTTTGCTCACCGACGTCCACCATGCTGATGACCATAGGCGGAAAGACGCCGGACGCTTCGAGCGGGGCGGTGATGGTTTCGCCCTCCTTGACGCTCTCGTGGACGGAGCCGACGGCGTTACCCACGATGACGTTGCCGGCGGTTTCTTTGACGATCGTCAGAGCCTGCAGAATAGGGACGCCGCTGCTAACGAGGGTGCCCAGGGTGCGCGTGAAGCGGGAGATAGCGACTTTGCTGACAACCGGGCCGATGACGGGAACCTTGAGTTTGAACTTGTCAAAGGCATGCCGGCCGAATTTGGTGCGGATGAAGCACAGGAAGATGACGACGAACACCGCAATGCCTGCGATCGTGTAAAGGAAATGGTCCTTGATCACATCGCTGATCCCTAGCACCAGCCGGGTAAAGGCCGGGAGTTGGGCGTTGTCCAACATGCCGGCGAAGACGTCCTTGAACTTGGGAATAACATAGACCATGAGGATGCTCAAGATGACGGTGGCGACGATGAGCACGGCGATGGGGTAGAACATGGCCGCGATAACCTTGCCTTTAATCTTCTGGGCCTTCTCCATGAATTCCGACAGGCGGTTCAACACGACTTCGAGCACACCGCCCAGCTCCCCGGCCTTGACCATGTTGACGAAGAGCCGATTGAAGACTTTGGGATGCTGGGCCAGGCCCTCGGAGAAGGTGCTGCCGCCTTCGATCGCCACGGCCAGCTCGCCGAGGATCGACTTGAGGGTGGGGTTCCTTTCCTGCTTCTCCAGCACACGCAACCCGCGCAGCAGAGGCAACCCGGCGTCCACCAGCGTCGCCAATTGGCGGGTGAAGGTGGTCAGGACCTTGGATTTCACCCGGCCGCTCAACCCAGGAATCTTGATGTTGAGATTCATGTTGAGCCCTTTGCCCTTGCTCTTGCCCTTGGCACCGGCCTTGGGAGCAGGGCCGGCTTTCTTGTCGGCCTTCTCTTTGCCCTTGTCCACCTCGACGATCTTGGTCGGGAACAAGTTCATTTCCTTGACCCGGTTGATGGCTTCGTTCTGGCTGGCGACCTCGAGCGTGCCCTTGCTCTCCTTGCCATGAGCGTCCATCGCCACGTAATTGTATTTTGGCATAAGGGGCCTCTGCTATTCAGGTGTACTTGACGACTTCTTCAATGGTTGTATCACCGTCAAAGATGCTGCGCAAGCCGTCTTCCCGCAGCGGAATCATGCCCAGCTCGACGGCTTTCTGGCGGATCACCACCGTCGGCGCGCGCTCGTTAATCAGCGCCCGGACGGCGTCGCCGATGACCAGCAGTTCAAAGATGCCTTTGCGCCCCTTGTAACCGGTGTCGTGGCAGGCCGAGCAGCCGCGGCCGTAGTAGAAGATCTTGTCGCCCAGGTCGTGCGGCGAGAGATTAAGCAGGGCCAACTGGCTTTCCGTCGGCTCGAAGGGGGTGCGGCAGTTCTTGCAGGTGGTGCGCACCAGGCGCTGGCCGATGGCCGCCACCAGCGTCGATGAAATCAGGAACGGCTCGACGCCCATGTCGATGAGGCGGGTAACGGCTCCGGGGGAATCGTTGGTGTGGAGGGTGCTCAAGACCAGGTGGCCGGTCAGGGAGGCTTGGATGGAAATCTGCGCGGTCTCGAGGTCGCGCATTTCACCCACCATGATAATGTCAGGGTCCTGCCGGAGGAAGGAGCGCAAAGCCTTGCTGAACGTCAGCCCGACCGCCTCGTTGATGGCCACCTGCATGATCCCTTCGATGTCGTATTCGACCGGGTCCTCCGCGGTGAGGAGCTTGGAGTCGATGGTGTTAACGCGTCGCAGGCAGGAGTAGAGGGTGGTGGTCTTGCCGCAGCCGGTCGGCCCGGTGGTAATGAGAATGCCGTTGGGCCGCTGGATGGCTTCAACAACGTAATCGTAGAGATACTTGGGGAAGCCCAGTGATTCGATTTCGAGGCTGACCGCCGCCCGATCCAGCACGCGGAGAACGACCGACTCGCCGAACTGAGTGGGCAGCGTCGAGACGCGCAGGTCAATCATGCGATTGCCCATGTTGTAACTGATGCGCCCGTCCTGGGGCAGCCGCCGCTCGGAGATGTTAAGGTTGGCCATGACCTTAAGACGAGATACGACCGGCAAGGCCAATTGCTTCGGCGGAGGCGACATCTCGTAAAGCGCGCCGTCCACGCGATAGCGGATCTTAAACTCAGTCTCGAACGGCTCGAAGTGAATGTCGCTCGCGCGGTCCTGGACGGCCTGGAACAGGACGAGATTGACGAAACGAACGATCGGAGCCTGATCGGCCATCCGGGCCATCATCGTCGCGTCATCAGTGATCTGAAACTCGCTGACTTCCCTGGCAATCTCTGTATCCGAGCCCAACTCTTTGAGGAGGTCGGTGAAGCTCTCGTTCGCCTCGGGGTAGTACTTCTCGATGGCCTTGGCGATCTGCGCCGGGTCAGCCACGACCAATTGAATGTCCTTCTTGACAACAAAGCCCAGTTCGTCGATACGGGCCACGTTGAGCGGGTCGGCCAAGGCCACCTGCAAGGTGGAATCCACCAGACCCACGGGCAGGCATTGATACATCCGGGCCATCTTGGCCGGCACAACCCGCAGCAGTTCGGGCGTCAAGTCCCGCTCCCGAACGGTGACGACCGGGGCTCCCAGATGAGTCCCGATCGCTTGCAGGATCGTGTCCAGGTCCAGGATCCCGAAGTCTTGCAGGATTTGGTTGACGCTCTTGCCGGTGCGTTTGAACTCACCCAACACTTCCTCATACTGCAAGTCGTCGATCAGGCCCTGGTCTTTGACCAGGGAGAGCAGCGGATTGGAAATGTCCTCGGACATAGGCGCCTTTGATTACACTTTCCCCTGCACAACGGAGTCCGTTTCGGCGCCGACGGCCGCCGCCAGCTCGAGTTCCTGGAGTTTGGCCTGGATGGTGACCGGGTCCTGCGCCTTGGTCACGACTTCCTCCCGGGCGATCATGCCCTGCAGGTATTTATCGATCAGGAAGCTGTCCAGCGTCACCATCCCGTACTTGGCACCGGTCTGAATGTCCGACTGGACGCGGAACGTCTTGTTGTCACGGATCAGCGCCGCGACGGAGGGCGTGTTAACCATGATCTCGAAAACGGCCACGCGTCCCGGCTTGTCGATCCGCGGGATCAGCAGTTGCGAGATCACCGCCTGCAAGACGGTGGAAAGCTGGATGCGGATCTGCTCCTGCTGGTTGGTAGGGAACGCGTTGACGACGCGGTCGATGGTCTTGGCCGCACCCGTCGTGTGGAGCGTACCGAACACCAAGTGGCCGGTTTCCGCCGCTGTGATCGCCGCGTCGATGGTTTCCAGGTCGCGCATTTCTCCTACCAGAATTACGTCCGGGTCCTGGCGCAGCACACGCCGGAGCGCCTCGGCAAAGTTGGGCACGTCCACCCCGATCTCCCGCTGCGTGACAATGGCCTTCTTGTGGTTGTGGTAATACTCGATGGGGTCCTCGATGGTGACAATGTGAGCCTCGTCGCGCTCTTCGTTGATGATGTTGATCATCGACGCCAGGGTGGTCGTCTTGCCCGAACCGGTAGGTCCGGTGACCAGCACCAACCCGCGCGGTTTGTAGAGCAGTTCCTTGGCGGAGGGCGGCAGGCCGATCTGCTCCATCGTCAGCATCTTGGCGGGAATCTGGCGCAGGACGATGCCGAAGTCCCCCTTGGCCTTGAAGACGCTCACGCGGAACCGCGCCATGTCTCCGAAGGCAAAGCCGAAGTCGGCGCCACCGCGCTCGCGGACGCCCTGGATGTGCTCATCGGAGGTAATGCTGCGCACCAACTCCTCGCTGTCTTCCGGCTTCAGCGCCGGCCCTTCCACCCGGTGCAAAATCCCGTGCACGCGAATCACGGGCGGCGTGCCCACGCGGATGTGCAGGTCGGAAGCCCCTTCCGACACCACTAACTGCAACAGATCAGACATTGAGTAAGACATGCTTAAATCAGGTTATGCGCGCATTTTGTCAGGAGCGCAGGTCAACACCATACGAATCTTATCAATAAGAACAGACAGCCGTGAAGCCCATTTGTCACGCCGACCGGGAACCATCGGCGAGAGGACAGGGCGCGCGCCATTCAAGCCATTGAATTTCCAGCCGCGCATCTAATCCACATCTCCCACCGTCGCGCGGATCACTTCGTCCGGAGTGGTTAATCCTGCCTGGGTCTTGCGGATGCCGTCTTCGCGCAGCGTCCGCATGCCCATCTCGCGAGCGCGGGCGCGCAGGACCGAGGACGAGACCTTCTCATAGATGAGCTTTCGCGCCTCGTCGTCAATGACGAAAACCTCGAAGATGCCGAACCGGCCCCGGTAGCCGGTGTTCGCGCAGTTGGAACAGCCTTTGCCTTTGAGGAAGGTGGCTCCCTGAAGGCCGGCCACATCCAGGCCCAGCGTGCGCATCTCCGCTTCCGTTGGCAGGCAGGGGGCGGCGCACTGGCGGCAGACTTTGCGCACCAGCCGCTGGGCCATCAAACCCCGCGTGGAAGAAGCCACCAGGAACGGCTTGACGCCGATGTCGATCAAGCGGGTGACGGCGCTCGGCGCGTCATTCGTGTGGAGCGTCGAAAAGACCAAGTGGCCAGTGAGCGAGGCATTGATGGCGATGGTTGCGGTCTCAAGGTCGCGGATTTCCCCGATCATGATCACGTTGGGCGCCTGGCGCAGGATTGACCGCAGGGCCATGGCAAAGGTCAGCCCGACCGCCTCGTTGACCTGCACCTGGTTGATGCCTGAGAGCAAGTATTCCACCGGGTCCTCCACGGTGATGATCTTGCGGTCTGGCCGATTGATGAAGTGAAGGCAGGAATAGAGCGTCGTCGTCTTGCCGGAGCCGGTCGGCCCCGTCACCAGCAAAATGCCGTCCGGCAAGCCAATGAGCCGCTCGAAGGTCTGCTGGTCATCGGTGAAGAAGCCCAGCTCCGGCAGACCCAGTCGTAGTCCTTCTTTGTCCAGAATACGCATGACGATGCTTTCGCCGTGATTGGTCGGCAAACACGAAACGCGCAGGTCGATAAGCTTGCCCCCCACCGAGGTCTGGATGCGCCCGTCCTGGGGTATCCGGTGCTCGGAGATCGACATGTTGGATTGGATCTTTAGACGGCTGAGAACGGCCGCTTGCAGCCGTTTGGGTGGAGCTTTGATCTCGTGCAGCACACCGTCAATCCGGTAGCGCATCCTAAAGGTCTTCGACAACGGCTCCAGGTGGATGTCCGAAGCTCGCATCTTGAACGCCTCGACGATGATCGAATTGACCAGCTTGATCAGCGGCGCGTCCGCTTCCACCACCGCGCCGTCCGCCGCCGCCGCCGCCTCGAGTTCGACGTGCTCCCGGGTCAGGTCCTCAATCGCCTCCTTGAGCCGAGGATCGGCCGCGACGCCGCTGCCGCGCTCCGCATAGTACTTGCTCAACGCCGCTTCGATGTCGGGCTCCGAGGCGACTCGCAGATCAATCTCCGCCTGCAGCAGATGCGTCAGGCTATCAATGGTATCAAGGTCGGAGGGGTCCGCGAGGGCGACCGTAATATTGTTGTCGTGCTTATAGATCGGCACCACCCGGTATTTTCTAGCGATGTGCCGCGGAACGGCCGCGATAACGTCATCCGCGATCTTCAGCTCGCTGAGGTTGACCACTTCGGCGCCGAAATGAGACGCCTTGGCTTGGGTCACATCTGCGGGCCGCACCACCTTGTTAGCGACCAGCAGGTCCACCAACCCCACCCCAGCCGCCTCGGCTTCGCGCCGCGTTTCGGCCACTTTCTCGGCGGAGACGAAGCCCAGGTCAACCAGGATATCTGCTAGATAATCGTCTTTTTCAGCCACGTTCTATTTTGCACTACACACGTTTGTCGTGGAAATGTGTTTAGCAGAGTACCGAGGAAACCGGCAATGTCAATGCGCACCCTTGCAGAAATGAAAGCAGTTGCTTCCGCCGGCAATCCCTCCCGCTGGCAGCATTGCCATCGCCCGCTCCGGGGACGTCGTGGTCAGGCTGGTGTCCGTTAGACTACTGACCTTTCCTACGTATTACCCGGATTTGCGCCCGCCCAATGGATACAGGACCTTGCGGCGTTCCTTGGAAGGGAACGGGAAGGCGGCGGTCGTGGATGCGCTATTCCGGCGCCGCCTTCCTTCCGACTGCCCGCTTCCGGCCGAGCTCCTTCATGAGCCCTTTTAGGGACAGAGTGTTCACTACGTCCTCCTTGGTTAACCAGCCTTTGCGGGCGATGCCGGCGCCGAGGCGGAGAAAGCCCGCGTCTCCGAACCGATGGCCGTCGCAGTTGATGGCGCACTTCACGCCCTTGGACTTGGCATAAGGCCACCAGCGCCAGTCCATGTCGAAGCGCATCGGGTGGGCATTGAGCTCGATCCAGGTGCCTGTCGCCGCGCACGCGTCGATCACAGCGCGGTGGTCCACCTTGTAGGGCTCGCGCTCCAGCAGCAGGCGGCCCGTGAGATGACCGAGGATATGGACATAAGGGTTCTGCGCCGCGCCGACTAGCCGCTTGGTGGTCTCGGCCTCAGTCTGGTTGAAGCTCTGATGGATGCTGGCAATTACGACATCAAGCTCGGCCAAGAGACCGTCCGGGAAATCGAGTTTACCGTCCTTCAGAATGTCCACCTCTGTGCCGGTGAGCAGGCGGAAGCCGGTTCCCTCTTTCGCCAATGAGGCGTTGATGGACGCGATTTCCTTGAGCTGCTGCCGCACCCGCGCGGCATCGAGCCCATTGGCCTGGAAGGAGGACTTCGAATGATCTGTGATCCCCCAGTAGGCGAGGCCGAGCTCGCACATCGCCCTGGCAATCTCTTCGGGGCGCTGATGTCCATCGCTCCAGGTGGAGTGATTGTGCAGGGAGCCCTTTAGATCCGTCCACTCGATCAGGCGCGGGAGCGGCCCCTTCTCCGCCAACGCGATTTCGCCCATGTCCTCGCGCATCTCGGGTGGGATATAATGCAGGCCGAGCTTCTCAAACATCTCCTCTTCGGTCCGGCATTTCACGAGCAGCTTCGGGTCGCGTGTTTCCACCTTGGAATGGAACAGGCCGTATTCGTTCAGGCGCAGGCCGCGATCAATCGCGCGCTGGCGCATGACGATGTTATGCTCCTTGCTGCCGGTGAAATATAGCAGCGCGGAGGAGTATTCTGCGTCGCTGACAACGCGCAGGTCGGATTGAATGCCGCCTTCCAGCAGCACGCTGGCCTTCGTCTCGCCCTTGGCCAGGACCTTCTCAATGCCGGGCTGGCTACTGAAGAATTCGATAACCTCCGCCGGCTTCTTGGACGAGGCGAGCAAGTCAATGTCGCCAATCACCTCGCGATGCCGGCGCAGGCTGCCCGCCGTGCTGCAACGAATCACGTCAGGATGCGACCGTAGCGCCTCTAGTAAGGGCTCAGCCCGCGGGAGCGCCTCGCTAATCAGATGCCGCGAGGCGTAGGAACGGCGGCGGCTGATGCCTTCGAGAATGTTGGTCTGCGTCTTCGCCCCAAACCCCTTCAGGCCGGCGATCTTGCCGTCTTTGCACGCCTGCTCAAGCTGCACGACCGTTTCGAGGCCCAGCTCGTCGTGCAGGGCTTTGATCTTCTTTGGCCCCAGCCCGGGGATGTCGAGCATCGCCACCAGCCCGGGTGGGATCGACGCCTTCAAGTCCTCGTAATACTGCAGGCGGCCGGTGGTGACGAGTTCGGTGATCTTCTGCTGGAGTGCATCGCCGATGCCTTTGATGTCGCCCAGGCGCGCTTCGGCGACCACTTTATCCAGCGGCTCGCTTAGGGTTTCGATGGTGCGGGCGGCGTTCTCATACGCGCGGGTCTTGAACGGATTCTCGCCCTTCAACTCCAGCAACGTTGCTATGTCTGCCAACACTTCGGCTACCTGATCCTTGTCCATGCCTGCAGTATGGTGCTCGGTCCCCAAGGTTCAAAGGGGAAAATTATCTACCGAAAGCAGGGCAGGCTTCTCGCCTGCCCGTCTGTTCTGGCATCCGAGCCACTGCTCGCGCTGCCGCGCTCAAGGGGCAGGCGAGACCCCTGCCCTGCTTTGCTATCGCGCGTTGGCGTAGTAGGCGGTCGTGCTCGGCGGAGTTGTGCTCGGCGGAGGCGTCCAGTTGTACGTCGGACCCGGTGACCGGACGGGTTGAGGTGTCCAAGTCCGGGCGGTTTGGGCCGGGGTGTAAACGGCGCGGGCAACCGACGGAGCGGGTGGTCTTACTGCCGCGGCATAAGCCGGGGCGGTATAAGTCGTGGCGCGAGCGGTGACATAGGCCGGTGTCCTAGCGTAAGCGGCTGTGGTGTATGCCGGCGCCGGGTAAGCCGCAGTAGCGTACACTGGAGCGGAGTAGGCAGTTGTAGCGTAAACTGGTGTGGAGTAGTAAACCGGCGCGGCGTAAGCAGGGGCGTAGCCGTAATACCCGCAGCCGCCGTAGCAGGCCGGTCCGCCGAAGCCAAGAGAGACCCCCAAACCACAGCAGCCAATGCCCAGACCCAAGCCGCAGCCGCCGCCATAGAAACAACCCCCGCGGTAGCAGCCGCCACCCCAACCCCACCCTCCGTGGAAGCCGCCGCAGCCTCCACCGTGGAACCCGCCTGCGTTAATGGTGAGGGTGGACGCCAGCACTGCGGCTGCGACGAAAACGATTCGAATGCTTTTCATATGCTGTTACATGCTAAGATTCTGACGGTACATTAATGCCGCGGCGGCTAATTGCAAGGTGCAAACGCAGCGCAGGATGGGAGCACTCGCAGTGCCGCCGCCGTATAGCGCCTGCCACGGCCAAGGAGTAACCCGCCCTCGAGAATTCCCCTTGCCCCCACCCTACCCTGCCCCTATAACCACAATCATGCGGAGCGAGTGGAAGACTGACCCGGCACGCGCATGAAGCCCCTAACCAATAGAAAGTGGGACGGCATCCTTTCGCTGGTTTGGGTATTGCTTCCGCTCTGCTTCCTAAGCGCCGCTTGTGCTGGCGAGGCTGGTGGCAGACTCGAACTCAAGCGGGGCGTAGGGACGCCGGAGGTGTTTGAGCGGGTCGAGATTGACGTGGAAGGCGTGCCGGCTGCCGCCAATCCTTACGACCCCGAATCGATCACACTCGACCTCGAAGCCGTGGCGCCCTCAGGCAAGAGTCTTCATGTCCCTGGGTTCTATCACGATGAATTCGATAGGAAGATCGAGAGAAAGGGCGAGATTCTCACCCCTCGCGGCCAAGGGGGATGGCGCATCCGCTGGCTTCCGCTCGAAGCAGGCCGGCACTCGTTGGTCGTGACTGTACTGGTAGGCGGCAAGCCGGCCGGGCAAGGCCAGACCGTCATTGAGGTCGCCGCTGGGAAGCGTCACGGGTTGGCGCGTGTTCAGCCTGAGGGCAAGCGTTACTTCTGTTTGAGCGACGGCGCACCGCTGTTCCTGAACGGATTATGCGCCTGCTGGCATGGCAAGCGCGGCACCGCGGATTACGACGATTGGCTTGAGGCTTACCAGAA